>Ga0055525_1000369_pt1 | contig 29908 bp, 10 predicted proteins | sample AraplaCvi_mMF_r2_FD_55012 | JGI IMG/M metagenome (GOLD analysis project Ga0055525, IMG submission 55012) | Arabidopsis root microbial communities from North Carolina, USA - plate scrape CL_Cvi_mMF_r2 | ecosystem: Host-associated > Plants > Roots > Endosphere | place: USA: North Carolina...
CGCTGGCCAGCGCCATGCAACCGTTCGCCGTGCGCAGCGGTGTCATGCCCCATTGCTGCTGCAGATGACGCTGCGTGGCTTCGTCCACCCGCATACCGCCCGCGTCCCACAGCGGCCAGTTGATCGACAGCGTGCGGCCGTGGCGCATGCCCTGCTCTACCAGCTCGTGGCGGTGACGCGCGAACGCATCCATGAAGGCATTCGCCGCCGCATAGTCCGCCTGCCCCACATTGCCGACCGCGCCGGCGATGGACGAGAACATCACGAACACATCCAGCGGCAGCTCGCGGCTGGCCTCGTCCAGGTGCAACGTGCCGTCGACTTTCGCGCGCAGCACGGCGGCCAGTTCCTCCGGCGTTTTCTTCATCAGGAAGCTGTCGCGGAGCACGCCTGCGCTATGCAGGATGCCGTGCAGCGCACCGCATTCGGCCACGATCTCGCGCACCGCCGTATGCACGGCTTCGCGTTCGCCTACGTCCAGCACGCGGTAGCGCACGCTCGCACCGAGCGTTTCCAGTTCCGCCAATTGCGCACGCACCGATTCGCCTGGCTGCGAGCGTCCGGTAAGCACCAGCGTTGCGCCGCGCGCGTGGCTGGCGATGTTGCGCGCAAAGATCAGGCCCAGGCCACCGGCGCCGCCGGTAATCAGGTACACGCCGCCGGCTCGCCATGGCGTCGGCGCGTCGTGGATTACGGGCAGCGTTTCCCATGTCGCGATTTGCCGTTCGCCTTGCACGTAGCGGATGCGTGACGATGGGGTATGCAGGTTTTCCAGCAGGGCTTGCGCTGCATCCTGCAGCGGCGCCACTCCAATCACCTGCCAGTTAATGTGCGGATATTCCAGCTGCGCCGTGCGCAGCATGCCGGCCAACCCTGCGAACACTTGCCCTGCGCCTTCATTCGGCACGATGACTTGCACCAGGGCACGGCCCGCTGCGCGCCCCTGTGCCGGTAACTTCTGCAACAGGTGGCGTGCGGCATCGGTATAGCCCTGCGCAAGGCCGGCGCCGCCGGCGAAGCTTGCGCAATCCGCCTGCGGCAGCCGTGCACGCACGTTTTCGATGCTGGCCGCGCTCTGCTCGCACAGCAGCACCAGGTGTTGCGCGACCTCGCGAGCTTGCGTGGCCGTTGCAGGCTGCGCTTTCCATATCGGTGCCGCAAGCAGCATGCGGTCCGGCGTAGCGTCGATGCTCCGCTTGGCCGATGCGTGCAAGACCAGGTTTTCGATGCGCACGCACGGCTTGCCGGTGTCGTCGCATAGGTCGATATCGAACTGCCGCTGCGCCTCGCCTGGCGATGCGACCGCACGCACCCATGCCCACGCGCTAGCCGGGCATGCGGCCAGCACTTCCAGCACACCCAGGCTGGCAGGCACCCACAAGGTTTCCGCACTCTGCGCTGCGCCGTGCACGATGCCCAATGCTGCCTGCATGGCCGCATCGAGCAACACGGGATGCAAGGCGTAGTCGTCCTGCGCATCGAGCAGCACGGCAGGCAAGGCGATGCGCGCCAGCACTTCATCCTGGCCGATCGACAACGCCTGCACGCTCTGGAACGCATCGCCGTAATGCAGCCCCATGCGTTCGAACAAGGCATAGCATTGCTGCGCATCCAGCCGCTGCGCACTACATCGTGTACGCAACTGATCCAGGTCATGCACGGCCGCCGTCGCATGGCTTGCGACCCATGTGGCGTGGCCACGGCTGTAGAGCGTGTCGTCGCTGTCGCCGTGCACTTCAAACGTAACCAGGTCATCGCCCTGCGGCGTCAAGCTGATATGCACCTCGATGCCGTTGGTCGCTACGGCCGGGCGCAACCATGCCACGTCATGCAGGCGCAGAGCGAGCGGCTCGCTGATGGATTCGCCGATGGCGCGTCGCGCCATTTCCAACTGCACGGCGGCAGGCAATACGCGCCCGCCATGCACGCGATGGTCGGCGAGGAAATATTCCTCGCCATTGAAGCTTGAACTGAAACGCTGCATGGCGAAGGTGGAAGTATTGCGATGCAGGAGCGGATGCAGCACGCCCGCGCCCGGGGCCATGGCCGGGCCGGTAGGAATCCAGTAGCGTTCGCGAGCAAACGGATAAGTGGGCAAGCTGATGCGGCGCGGGCGTCCCCTCTTCGCATAGAGGCGTTGCCAGTCGAACGAGAGCCTGTTCACCCACAACTCCAGCAGCTTGGCGAGCTGTCCCTTCGCCAGCCAGGTGTCGACCATGGCATCCAGGCCTTCGTCGCCGGCAAGGTTCAACAGGGCGTCCTGTTCGGGCTTGGCATGTCCGCGGTACAGCCCGTCGATCGCGCTTTCGCCGGACACGTAGGCATGCAGTTTTTCGCGCAGCTCATCCAGCGAATGCACCAGCAGGCCGAGGCGTTCGTCCATCGCCTCGCGGCCGACTTGCAGCGTATAGGCCACGTCATACAACGCGAGGTCCGCATCTGCTTCGAGCGCAGACAAAAGACGCTGCGCATATTCCAGCAAGCGGTCGGCTGTGCGCGCGGACAGCACGATCAGCGCGGGGCCTTGCCACGCATGGCCCGCTTCGACGGGTGCGCGATATTCCTCGATCACCACGTGCGCATTCGCACCGCCGGCACCGAACGAGGAAACGCCTGCGATACGCGGGTATTCACGCTCGTCCAGCCTCGGCCGCTGCCATGGCGACAGCGTCTGCTGCACCACGAACGGCGTCTGCGCAAAATCGATGTTCGGGTTCAGCACCTCCGAGTGCAGGCTGGGCGCAAGCTGTCCGTGCTTGAGTTGAAGCAGTACTTTCGTTACACCGGCAATGCCGGCCGCGCTTTCGCAATGGCCGATGTTCGATTTGGCCGAACCGATCGCGCAGAACTGCGTATCCGGCGTCCATTGACGAAACGCTTTCGACAAGCCGGCGATTTCGATCGGATCGCCCAGCCTGGTCCCCGTGCCATGCGCTTCGATGTAGCTCACCGTGCGTGCGTCGATGCGCGCGTCGCGCAGGGCGCGTTCGATCACCTGCGCCTGCGCATTCGGGTTGGGTACGGTGAACCCATTGGTCTTGCCGCCATGATTGATCGCGGTTGCTTTGACCACGCCATAGATGTGATCGCCATCGGCCTGCGCCCGCGCGAACGGTTTTAGCAACACCGCGCCGACGCCTTCGCCCGGCACATAGCCTTCGCCGCCTTCGCCAAAACTCTCGCAGCGCCCCTTGCCGGAAATGAAGCGTCCCTGCGCCAGCATCAGATATTTGTTCGGATGCACCGACACGTTCACGCCACCGGCGATCGCCACCGAACAGCCACCCTGGCGCAACGCATGGCAGGCCAGATGGATCGCCGTCAACGATGAGGAGCACATGGTGTCCAGCATCAGGCTGGGGCCGTGGAAGTTGTAGAAATACGAGATGCGGTTGGCGATGGAAGCCGGGCTTCCCGGCACCGCGATCGGCCTGCCGAGTGCCTGCTCCTGCGCGGCGAACATGCGGTACTCCTCGTACATCACGCCCACGAACACACCGACGTCGCCATAGTCAGCAACGTTTTCGCGCGTATAGCCGGCGTCTTCCAGCGTGGCATGCACGCATTCCAGGAACAGCCGCTCTTGCGGATCGATCAATTCCGCTTCGCGCGGCGAGATGTTGAAGAACAGCGGATCGAACCGGTCCACGCCGTCAATAAATCCGCCCCACTTGCCATAGCACTTGCCCGGCTTGCCGCGCTCCTCGTCGAAATAGCGCGCATGATTCCAGCGCTCTGGCGGAATCTCGGTGATGCTGTCGCGGCCCTGGCTCAGGTTGGCCCAGAATTGTTCCAGGTCCATCGCCTGCGGGTAGCGGCCGGCCAGGCCGATGATGGCGATGTCGCCAACGTCACCGCTCGCATCTTTGTGGCGGGATGGCGATGCGTAACGTGACTGTTGCGCAACAGGCGTGGGTAACACGTGTGCGGTTTTTTGCGCAGACGGCGATGCGGCGATTTCTGCAACGGCACGCCGCTCGCCCAGCAACCTGGTCATGGTTTCGCGATGATGCTGCACGAAATAATCGCTCAGCGCGGCGAGCGTCTGGTATTCGAAGAACAATGTTTTCGGCAACGCACCGAATTGACGTTCGAGCGTGCGCGTCAGCTCCAGCACCATCAGGGAATCGATGCCATAGGCTTCCAGCTGCGCTTGCGGATTGATTTTGTGCGCCGGCGTTTTCAGGCTGGCGGAGAGGAATTGCACGAAATGACGGATGGCGCGTTCGTGCAGGTCGTCCGCAACGTCGGCTTGCGTTGTCGGTTGCACTTCGGGCGCGGGCGCATCGCCGGCAGCACGCGTGACTTGTGGCGCATGATCCAGGCGGCGCAGGCCAAGCTGCCGGAAACGCAGGCATACCGTGCCCTGTCGGTCGCACAGATCGATATCCACCGTGCGCACGGCATCGTTATCTGCGCCGTTGTTGCGCACGATGGCCCATGCTTGTTCCGTGCAAGGCGCCAGCACGTCCAGGCGCTGCAGTGCGAACGGCAGCATCAACGCCGGTTCGCGCCCGGCACCGATATCCAGGCCGATTGCTGCCTGCCATGCGGCATCGAGCAAGCTGGGGTGCAACACGTAGCGATCCTTGCCGACAAGCTGCGATGCCGGTAGCGCGATTTGTGCAAGCGCCACGCCGTCGCCCGCAAAGAGCGACCGCAGCCCCTGGAAGCCTTCGCCATAGTGCAGCCCGAGGCGGCGGAACGTGTCGTAGCACGCGTTAGCATCCCAATGCGCCCGCATGCATGATTCGCGCAGCGCTTGCAGGTCGTGCGTAGCCGGTTCCGAAGATGCGGCCGTTTCCGTCACTACGCCGCGGCTGTAGAGGGTGGCCTCGCCATCGACCGAATCCGCATGCACGTCATAGGCGATATCGCCGCGCCCGTCCACGCGCAACGACACATGCAGTGGTACGCCTTGCTCGGCGCAAAGCACTGGGCGCTCCCACACGATGTCTTTCAGATGCAGGGGCACTGCCGCATCCAACGCGGCGCTTGCTGCGGCGCGTGCCATCTCCAGATGTGCCACGCCCGGCAGCACGCGCTTGTCACGCACGATGTGATCGGCAAACACGAATTCGTGGCCAGCGAAGCGGCTGCTGAAGCGCGGCCCCAGCAGGTTCGACGTATTCCGGTGCAGTAAAGGATGCAACGTGTCCACACCCGCTGCCGCCGGCAGGTTGGCGTTGCCCGCTTCGATCCAATAACGCTCGCGCGCAAACGGATAGGTCGGCAGACTGACCCGGCGCGGCTTGCGCTCGCCCCGCAGTGCAGCCCACTCCACGCGCTGGCCGTTCACCCATTGCGCGAGGATGCGTGTCCATCGCCCCTGTGCGGCTTCGTTGCGCAAGGTGGCGTCCGCCTCGCCGTGCATGAGCGATGCCGCGAGCTTTTCGCGCCGCGCCTGTCCGCGATGCACATTGACGCCTGCATCACCGGCAAGGAAGCGCATCAATACGTCGCGTAATTCGTCGTGCGCGCGCACGCTTGCGGCAAGCCGTTCTTCCATGCCTTCGCGGCCCACCTGCAAGCTGTAGGCAATATCGTCCAGCGCGAGTTCCCGCGCTGTGGGCGTAGCGAGGAAATCGATCCATTGGCGCACCTGCTCGCGCAAGCGTTCCTCGTTGCGCGCGGAAAGCACGAAGGCCACTGGTTGGCCGGATGGTGCGACTGCTGCCGGCGCGACGTATTCCTCCAGCACCACGTGCGCGTTGACGCCGCCGAAGCCGAACGAACTCACGCCCGCGCGGCGCGGCAGCGCTTCGCCTTGCGCATTGCGCAGCGGCTGCCATTGGCGTGTTTCGTTCACCACGTAGAACGGGCTGCCGTCCAGCTGGATATACGGATTGATGCGTTCGCCATGCAGGCTCTTCACCAGCGTGCGGTGCTTCATCTGCAGCAGCACTTTCACCACGCCGGCGACGCCGGCTGCCAGTTCCAGATGGCCAATGTTGGTTTTCACCGAACCCAGCCCGCAGTGCGGCGCCGGCACAGCGCTGTCGCCGGTGGCGGCGTACAGCGCCTGGAATGCCGCTTTCAGACCATTGATCTCCACCGGATCGCCGAGCGGCGTGCCAGTGCCATGCGCTTCGATATAGCTCACCGTGCGCGGGTCGATGCCAGCGTGCGCATACGCGCGCCGCACTACTTCCGCCTGCGCATTCGGATTGGGTGCAGTCAGCGAGTTGGCACGACCACCGTGATTTTCCGCCACCCCGCGCACCACACCGTAGATGTGGTCGCCGTCGCGCTCGGCATCGGCGAGTTTCTTCAACACCAGCATTGCCACACCTTCGCCGCGCACGTAGCCATTTGCATCGGCGGAGAAGGTTTTGCAGCGGCCGTCTTCGCTCAGCATGCCGGCCTTGGTGAAGCTGATATGCAGGTCGGGCGTGATCAAGGTATTCACGCCGCCGACGATCGCCATGGAAGACTCGCCGCCCTGGATCGCCGCCACGCCGCGGCGCAATGCCACCAGCGAACTGGAACAGGCGGTTTCCACCGGCTCGCTCGGCCCATGCAGGTCGAGGAAATAGCTCATGCGATTTGGCCCCACCGAGGCCACCGCGCCAGTCGAGGAATACCCTTCGATCGCCGTCATTGCACGCGTGATCAACGTGCCATAACCCGTGCCCATGGTGCCGACGAAAATCGCCGTATCGCTGCCCGCCAGCGCGGGACCGGCATAGCCGGCATCCTCCAGCGCCTTCCAGATGTGGATCATCATCAGGCGCTGCTGCGGATCCATCAATTCGGCTTCCTTCGGCGAAATGCCGAAGAACTGCGAATCGAATTCATCCACGCCGTCGATAAAGCCGCCCCACTTGATGTGCGTGCGGTTGGCCTCGTGCGCGGGATCGCCGTGCCATGCGCGCCAGTCCCAGCGCGAGGACGGAATCTCGCTGATGCAATCGCGCCCTTCCAGCAGGTTGCGCCAGAACGCATCCAGGTCGGGCGCCTGCGGAAACTGGCCGCTCATGCCGATGATGGCGATGGGTTCGTTATGGGATGCGATGGGCGGCGCGGGCTTGCTGCTGCGGCTCCATCCGCGTGTGCGGGTGCGTTCTTGCGTGCGTACGGCAATCTGCTTCGGCTCGATGGCCGGTGTCGTGGGCGCATCGAACGCGGCGCGGTGCTCGCGCACGAGGTAGGCAGCCAGGCCGTCGATGGTTGGGTATTCGAAGAACAGCGTCGGTTGCAGCTCCAGTGCGTAGCGCTGGTTGATGGCGCTGCCCAATTCGGTCAGCGTGACCGAATCGAAGCCATATTCGCTGAGCGCGGTTTCGCCGTCGATGTCTTCGGGTTTGACTTTGATCAGGGTGGAGGCGAGTTGGATAAGGGATTGCTTCGCCAGTCCCATCAGGCTCGGTGCTGCCTCAACGTCATCCCGGCCTTCGCCGGGGTGACGGCGAGGCATGGATGCGGCAACGGAATCACCCAGCAATACCTCGCGGATGCGCCCCACATCGCCCGCCACCACCATCGCCTGCGCTTGGCCGCTCGCCCAGATCCGGCGCAGCGCCGCCACGCCATCGTCCGTGCGCAACGGCTGCATGCCCCACTGTCGTGCGAGCATCGCGCGCGTCGCGGCATCCACCTGCATGCCGCCCTCTTCCCACAGCGGCCAATTGATCGACACGGTGCGTCCATGCCGGCGCCCTTGCATAACCTGCGCGTTGCGACGATGCACGAACGCATCCATGAACGCGTTCGCCGCCGCGTAATCCGCCTGGCCCACGTTGCCGATCGCGCCCGCAATGGACGAGAACACGATAAAGGCATCCAGCGCGATGTCGCGGCTGGCTTCGTCCAGATGCAATGTGCCGTGCACCTTGGCGCTGAACACGTCATGCAATTGCGCTGGCGTTTTCCGCGCGAGATAGCTGTCACGCAACACGCCGGCGCTGTGGATGATGCCATCCAGGCTTTCGAATTCTTCGGGAATGCCTTGCACCAGCGACGTCACCGCCTGCGCATCGCTGACGTCCACGGCGCGATAGCGCACCACCGCGCCCAGCGCTTCCAGTTCGCGCACATGCGCCTGGATGCCGGCGTGCATCGGCGTGCGCCCGGTCAGGATCAACACCGGATTGCGTACTTGCGTGGCGATGTCGCGCGCAAAGACCAAGCCGAGGCCACCGGCGCCGCCCGTAATCAGATAGACGCCGTTCGCCTTCCATGGGCTTGCAGCATCGGCCGATGCTGCAAAAACTTCCCAGCCGGCAACGTGGCGTGCGCCGCTGGCGTAGCGCACGCGGGGCGCTGCGTCATCGCTGTTGTCGCGCAATATTTGTGCGACGTCCTCACCCTGCCCGATTTCGATCACCTGCCCGCGCAGTCGCGGATGTTCCCGTTGCGCCGTGCGCAACATGCCGTCCAGGCCGGCGAAAAGCTGCCATTCACTCTCTGCCGGCACTACGATCTGCATCAACGCATGGCCGGTCTGGCGGCTTAGCGATTGCAGCTGTTCCAGCAGGCGGCTGGCGGCGGTTTCGTAGCTGCCGGCGAGATCGGGCGTTGCCGCAACCTCTCCAACCATCGCACCCGGCATGCGCGCGCCGACGTCGGCGGCACGCACATCAGGCAGGCCGCACAGCAAGACGCGGTGCGCGGATGGCGCGTCATGGGCTGTGGCGGAAGGCGCAACGGATGTCCAGGCCGGGCGCATCAGCAAAGTATCGCTATCCTGCGTGTCGCGCGTTGACGCACCCGCCACCGCGCGCAGTTCCAGTTGCCGCAACCGCACGCACACCGAGCCGCTGTCGTCACACACGTCGATATCCAGGCGCTGCGCTCCATCGCCGCTACTGCGGATGAAGGCCCACATGCTTGTCGCGCATGGTGCGAACACGTCCATGCCAGCAAGGGCGAACGGCAGTCGCAGCGATGATGGCGAATCCAGCAGCAGCGTCGCCTGCAACGCCGCATCCATCACGCTCGGGTGCAGCACGTAGCCATCGCGCGCGACTTGTTTCGGCAAGGCGATGCGCGCAAGTACTTTGCCCTGGCCGACAAATGCCTCGGCCAGGCCGCGGAAGGATGGACCGTAATGCAACCCCAGCGAATCGAAGCGCGCGTAGCACGCCGTTGCATCCAGGTGCACAAGCGAACATTGCCGCCGCAGTGCAGCCAGGTCGTGCGCAGCCACGGTATCGGCCGCCTCGACCGCGACCACGCCGCGACTGTGAACGATGACGGTGTCGCCGTCTTGGCGATAGATCTCGGCATCCAGATCCTCGTCATCGCGTGGCTTCACTGCCACATGCAGATCCACGCCCTCGGCGTCGACGCGCAGCGGGCGAAGCCAGGCGATGCGCTTCCACCGCAGCGTTTCACCGGCATCGAAGGCCTGCTCCGAGACATGGCGCAGCATCTCCAGCTGCGCCACGCCGGGCAGCACCCGATGGCCTTGCACGACGTGGTCAGCCAGGAAAAATTCGTCGCCGCTGAGGTGCGTGCTGAAACGCAAGCCGTCGACGTTGGAGCTGTTCCGGTGCACCAGCGGATGCAGCATTGCCGTTGACGTGGCGACCTCATGCGCCGCTTCGCTGACTGGAACCCAGTAGCGCTCGCGCGCAAACGGATAAGTGGGAAGACTGATGCGCCGCGGCCGTTGTCCTGCCGCATACAGTCGCTGCCAATCGAACGGCACGCCCTTGGTCCACAAATCGAGCAGCTTGCCGTGCTTGCCCTTGGCCAGCCACGCCTCGACGATGGCCGGCAGGTCGTCGTCGCCGGCGAGTGCGGCGAGCGCTTCCTTGTTGCGTTTCACCTGGCCGCGGTAAAGCTCGTCGATGGCGGTATCGCCATCGAGATAGGCGCGCAGCTTTTCACGCAGTTGATCGATCGAATGCGCCACGACACCGAGCCGCTCTTCCATCGCCTCGCGGCCCAACTGCAGCGTGTAGGCGAGATCGGCCAAGGCGATTCCTTTGCCTTGCGCATCCAGCAATGCCAGCAGGCGCTGCACCTGCTCGCGCAGGCGATCCTCCTGCCGTGCGGACAAGACGATCAGTGCAGGACCATCGAGCGTAGTCATGCTTGATACAGGTGCACGATATTCCTCGATCACCACGTGCGCATTGGCACCGCCGGCGCCGAACGAGGAAATTCCGGCGATACGCGGGTATTCGCGCTTCACGCCATCGACCTCCAGCACCGGCCGCTGCCATGGCGCCAAGGCTTGCTGCACCACGAACGGCGTCTGCGAAAAATCGATGTGCGGGTTGAGCACGTGCGAATGCAGGCTCGGCGCCAGTTGCCCGTGCTTGAGCTGCAGCAGCACTTTTGTTACGCCAGCAATGCCGGCTGCGCTTTCGCAATGGCCGATGTTCGACTTGGCCGAACCGATCGCGCAGAACTGCGTTGCCGTCGTCCCATGGCGGAACGCTTTCGACAAGCCGGCGATCTCGATCGGATCACCCAGGCTGGTGCCGGTGCCGTGCGCTTCCACGTAGCTGATGGCACGCGCGTCGATGCCGGCCTCGCGCAGCGAGCGTTCAATGACCTTCGCCTGGGCCTGCGGGTTGGGCACTGTGTAACCGTTGGTCTTGCCGCCATGGTTGATCGCAGTGGCCTTGATCACGCCATAGATATGGTCGCCATCGGCCTGCGCCTGCGCGAGCGGCTTCAGCAATACCGCGCCGACGCCTTCGCCCGGCACGTAGCCTTCGCCGCCTTCGCCGAAACTCTCGCAGCGGCCCTTGCCGGAAATGAACTTGCCCTGCGCCAGCATCAGGTACTTGTTCGGGTGGATCGATACGTTTACGCCGCCCGCTACCGCCGCCGCGCAACCGCCACGCTGCAGGCTCTGGCAGGCCAGATGGATCGCCGTCAACGACGAGGAACACATCGTGTCCAGCGCCATGCTGGGCCCGTGGAAATTGCAGAAATAGGAAATGCGGTTGGCGACCGAAGCGGCGCTGTTGAGCATGGAAAGGTTGTTGCCCCTGGCCTGCTCCTGCGCGCCGTACAGCTGGTATTCCTCGTACATCACGCCGACGAACACGCCCACGTCGCCGTCGTCGGCAACGTTCTCGCGCGTGTAGCCGGCGTCTTCCAGCGTGGCGTGCACGCACTCCAGGAACAATCGCTCTTGCGGATCCATCAATTCCGCTTCGCGCGGCGAGATGTTGAAGAACAGCGGATCGAACAGGTCGACGCCGTCGATAAAGCCGCCCCATTTGCTATACGTCTTGCCGGGCTTGGTGCGGTCCCGGTCGAAGTAGCGCGCGTGATCCCAGCGTTCCACCGGTATCTCGGTAATGCTGTCGCGGCCCTGGCTCAGGTTGATCCAGAACTGCTCCAGATCGTTGGCCTGCGGATAACGGCCGGCCACGCCGATGATGGCGATGTCGCCGGTATCTTCGCGACGTGTCGCCATGCCTTGCCGGGTGGTTTCCATCCGCGTGCCGAAGCGCGGGCGGCGGCGGAGGTTCGTCGCAGCCGGTGGCGCAGCATGTTCGCTGCGCGCAGGCTCGGCCGAGGCTTCTTGCGTGGTTTCGCCGAGTGCAGCAACCAGGCGCTCGCGATGGTTCTCCACGAAATAGGCTGCCAACGCGGCAATCGTCTGGTATTCGAACAGCAGCGTTTTGGAGAGCGGACCGAAGACCTGCTCCAGCGTACGCGTCAGGTCCATCACGAGGATGGAGTCGATGCCGTAGGCTTCCATCGGCGCGCGCGCATCGATGCTGCTCGGCGCGCGCTTGAGCGTGCTCGACAACAGCCGGACGAAATAGCGCGTGGCCTTGTCCTGCAGTTCACCGGATGGCGCGGTGGCCGGCGGCTCAAATGTCGCCGGCACGGCATCGATTTTTGCGATGCCACTCAGGCTGGACGTAATCCGCCGGATCGCTCCTTCAGCCACCAGCACCTGCGGCTGGCCGCTGGCCAGCGCCTGGGCCAGTGCCATGCAACCGCTGGCCGTGCGCAGCGGTTGCATGCCTGTGCGACGCGCCATGTCTTCACGCGTGGCGGCATCCACCTGCATACCACCCGCTTCCCACAGCGGCCAGTTGATTGACAGCGTGCGACCGTGGCGCACGCCTTGCGCCACCTGTTCCGCACGGTGATGCGCAAACGCATCCATGAATGCGTTCGCCGCTGCGTAATCGGCCTGCCCGACGTTGCCGAGCGCGCCCGAGGTCGATGCGAAGCAGATAAAACAATCGAGCGCCATGTCCCGCGTGGCTTCGTCCAGATGCAAGGTGCCGGCTACCTTGGCGTGCAGCACGTCATGCAATTGCTGACGGGTTTTCCGGATGATGAAGCTGTCGCGCAGCACGCCCGCCGCGTGGATCACGCCGTGCAGGCCGCCGAACGCATCGGCCAACTCGTGTACGAGTTGCAGCACCGCATCGCGATCACCCATGTCGAGTTGCCGGTAATGCGCGCTTGCGCCCAGCGCTTCGAGTTCGGCGAGCTTGCCGCGCGTGGCCTCGCTGGGCGCCGAACGCCCGGTGAGGATCAGCGTTGCGCCGCTGGCCTGGCGCGCAATGTCACGCGCGAAGATCAAACCCAATCCGCCCGCACCGCCGGTGATGAGGTACGTGCCGCGCGCCTTCCACGGCGATGCGGCATCGATGGATGCTGGCCGCTCTATCCAACGGCCCACCTGGCGCACACCGCTGACATAGCGGATTTGCGACGCGGCACTGTTGCGGTTTTCCAGCAACGCCTGCAGCACGTTCTGCCCGGCCTCAACTTCGATCACCTGGCCGACGATGCGCGGGTTTTCCAGCTGCGCCGTGCGCAACATGCCGCCAAGGCCGGCCATGCTGCGAGCGATGCCCTGGCTGGGCACGACGACCTGGATCAGGTGGCGGCCCGCCTGCGCGCTCAAGGATTGGATCTGTTCCAGCAGCACGCCGGCAGCCGATTCGTAGCGCTGCGCCAGCGCATCGCCGATGCCTGTCTCGATGCACGCCGCATGCGGCAACCCCGCTTGCACTTCGGCCGATATCGCCGGCAAGTCGTCCTGCTCGCCGCAAAGCAGAACGACTTGCTGCGCATAGTCCAGCGCGTGTTGCGAGTCGTTCGATGACGCAGTCCAGTCGAGCTGGAACAGCGCCGTGCGCACCGGCTCGCCGGCATCTGCCGGCGCGACCGTGCGCAGACAGCATTCGCCGAGGCGCACGCACACCGATCCCGTTTCGTTACACAAATCGATATCGAATTTCTGTAACGAACGCTCCGCTGTGTGGCCGGCGCTACGGCGTATCACCACCCACATCTGGCCCGTGCAGGGAGCCAGCACTTCCAGCGAGCGGAGTGCGAACGGCAGCATCGGCGCGTTGTCGCCGGTGCCTTGAACGTGGAAAACAATCGCCGCCTGCAGCGCCGCGTCGAGCAGGCTGGGATGCAATGCATAGTCGTGCTGCGTCGACTGCAGCGTCGCCGGCAGTGACAACTGCGCAAGCGCATGTTTGCGGCCGATCAACAGTGCGCCCAAGCCGCGATGGCCGGCACCATAGGCCAGGCCCATCCGCTCAAGCGTGGCATAGCAGGCGTCGGCATCCAGCTGCGCTTGCGCGCTTTCCACGCGCAGCGCCGCGATATCTACAACGGCCGGTGACGGCGCCTGCGCATCGATACTCACTACGCCCTGGCTGTAGACCGCGCCTTCGCCTTCCGCATCGTCATACAGCTCGAAATTGAATTCGCCCTGGCCCTCCGGGAACAGCGCGATGTGCAGATCTCGGCTTTCGCCTTCCGCCACGACGGGTCGCATCCAGACGACGTCCTTCAGGCGGCAGGCACCATTGCCTACGATAGCCTGCGTAGCCGCGAAGTACGCCATTTCCAGCTGCGCGGCGGCCGGCAGCGTGGCGCGCCCCTGCACCACGTGATCTGCCAGAAAGAATTCCTTGCCGCCGAAGCGGCTGGTGAAGCGCAACCCAGCGGCATTGGAGGTGTTGCGGTGAACGAGTGGATGGACGGCCAAATACGGCATGGCGGGCGAAGCGGGTTTCGCATCCACCCAATGCCTTTCCCTGGCGAATGGATACGTCGGCAACGCAAGGCGCCGCCTGGGCGACGGATGCAGGGCACGCCAATCGATCGCCTGCCCTGCCACCCACTTCGCTGCCACGCTTTGCGGATCGTCATTCGATGGCGGCCATGCTGTGGACTGCGACGCTTGCGCTAGCGTCTCCGCCGATAGCTCCTGGCAGAGAACGCCAGCTTGCGTGGTCGACGCCAGCCAGTTTTCCAATCGCTGTTGCAGGGCGTCGAACGAATCAACCACCAGCGCAAGCCGCGCTGCCATGGCCTGCCGCCCAACCTGCAGCGTGTACGCCAGATCGGCGAGGCCGGCACGGCGAATCTCAGCCGATGCGACGGCGTCCAGCAGCTGCCGCACGCGTTCGCGCAGCACCGGCATCGTTTTGGCGGAGAGCACGACGATGGCTGGCGCGTCATCAATCGCCGTTGGAGCCTGCGGCGCTACGTATTCTTCGACGATCACATGCGAATTCACGCCGCCGAAGCCGAACGAGCTGATGCCCGCGCGGCGCGGAAGAGGCCTGCCGTTTTCGTCGCGCTTCGCTGGCCAGGCTTGCGCATGATCGACCACGAAAAACGGACTGCCCTCTAGCGCGATGCGCGGATTGAGCTTCTGGTAATGCACCAGCGGCGGAAAAACCTGATGCTTCATGCACAGGATGGTCTTGATCAGACCCGCCAGGCCCGCCACCGATTCGAGGTGCCCGATATTGGTCTTGACGCTGGCGATGCCGCACGCACGTTCCGGCAGCACCTCGCCGCGCGCGGCGGCGACGCGCGCAAAAGCCATCTTCAAGCCTTCCACTTCGATCGGATCGCCCTTGGGCGTACCGGTGCCGTGCGCTTCGACATAACCGATGCTACCGACCGACACGTCCGCCTGGCGCAGGGCCTCGGCGATCACCTTCGATTGTGCGGCCGAGCCCGGGTACGTGAGCGTGCGCGCGCGGCCGCCGTGATTCACGGCCGAACCGCGCAACACGGCCAGGATGCGATCGTTGTCGCGGATCGCATGGTCGAGCCGCTTTATCAGGATCATCGCCGCGCCCTCGCCACGCACGTAGCCATTGGCGCGCTCATCGAACGTCTTGCAACTGCCGTCCGGCGACAACATGCCGGTCTTGGAGAACGAGATGAAATGCGTCGGGCTGCACAGCACGCTGACACCGCCGACCAGGGCGTGCTCGCATTCGCCGCGACGAATGGCATGCGCCGCCTTGTGCAGTGCCACCAGCGAACTCGAACAGGCCGTATCGATGGGCAGACTCGGCCCGTGCAGATTCAGGAAATAGGAAATGCGGTTTGGGATCAGCGCGGTATGCGTGCCGGTGGAAACGTGTCCTTCGATGGCGTCGAGCGCGTGGCGCAGATGATCTTCATAGTCGAAATTGAACACGCCGATGTAGACGCCGGTGTTGCTGCCGCTGAACACTTTCGGATCGTAGCCGGCGTCTTCCAGGCAGGCCCAGGCCTGTTCCAGCATGATCCGCTGCTGCGGATCCATCACGCGCGCTTCGCGCGCGGAAATGCCGAAGAAATCCGCATCGAAATGCTCCACGCCATCGATGAAGCCACCCCACTTGCTGATGGATCTGTTTTCGTCCTGCGCCTGCGCGGAATAGAAAGCCTCCTTGTCCCAACGGCTGGCGGGAATCTCGCTGATACTGGAGCGGCCCTCGCGCAGGTTGGCCCAGAACTGTTCGTAGTTGGCGGCGCCGGGGAAGCGGCACGCCATGCCGATGATGGCGATGTCGGCTTCACGATGCGCCGCGAGTGCCGGCGTGCTTTCCTGGAACGTATCCTGCTGAACATTCATGGCCATACATGTCCTGTAGCGTGTTCTTTCGGATGCCGCGTCTAGCGGCCTTGCCTGCATCCAGCGATGCGATTTTGAAAAGCAGACGATCTTCGCGACGGCCGTCAGGCGACGAGCGAATGGGATGGGGCGTGGATCGGATCGGCGCGTTCGGCACGGCTTTCCCGCGCACCAAGGAACCGCGCATACGAGCGCGCAAGGTGTTCCGCGGCCGCATCCATGATCTTGATCGCGATGCGATCCACGTGCCGCTCGCTCCAGTGTTCCAGCTCCGTGCCTTTCACCCATTGGTTGAACGAACCCAGGGCCGGCCCGGTATGGATCTGATAATTCACGCGGTCGCTGCCTTCGCCTTGCATTGCGATGCGCGAGCTGTAGGCGAAGTACCAGCGGAACACCAGGGCCATCTTGTGCTTGGCATTGGCCTCGGCCTTGGCGATTTCATGCTCGCGGTTCACCGACCTGAAATAGGCGGCCGTCTCCTGCCAGATCTCCTCGAAGCTTTTCTTGAAGAAGGTACCTTCCAGTTGCCGCCGCGTGCGCTCGGGAATGTCGTCCAGGCCGTCGTAGTGGCGATAAAGCGAAAACAACTTGTTCGCACGCGCGGGGAAAAATACCGACTTTTTCATCACCTGGATCTGCGCGCCGAGTTCGAACATGTCGCCGGCCGGTGCGTACTCGGTGTCGTGGATGTCCATCTCCTGCAACATCGACTTGCCGTCTGCACTCATGCCGGCTTCCACCGTGCACTGATTGACCGAACCGGTAAGGATGAAATCCGCACCCAACAGGAAGGCCGCCGCCGCCGCTTCCGGACCACCGATGCCGCCGGCCAGACCCATGCAAAGCGGCTCTTCATAGCAGTGCATGCGCTGCATCTCATCGCGCATGCGCAGCAATGGCGGCAGCATCACGGCGGGAATGCCGCCATCGGTATGCCCGCCGGAATCGGCTTCCACGCAGATGTCGTGGCTCATCGGCACGCGCTGCGCAAGCTCGGCCTGTTGCGGCGTAACCAGTCTCCGCTGCAGCAGCCGATCCACGATCATCGCCGGCGGCGGACTCATAAAAGCGCGCGCCACCTCGGGACGCGATACCTTGGCGATAACGCGGTGATCGCAAACGACACGGTTGCGCGCATCAGTGCGCAAACCTTGCAGGCGGAAACGAACCAAGGCCGGCGTCATCTGCATGAATGCGGCGGCCTCTACGTTGCGGATGCCGTGTTTCAAGTAAAGGTCGACTACCGCATCTTCTTCGGCGGGATAGTCGTAGTTGGCGAGCAGGTTCATGCCATAGGGCTGGCCGGCATTCAATTCGCTCTGGATGCGGACGATGTTCGCCTCGATCTTCGCCGTCGACAGCCCGCCTGCGCCGAAGAAACTCAGGAATCCGGCCTTGCCCATCGTTATCACCAGTTCGGCGGAAGCGACGCCGCGGTACATGCCTCCGGCCATATAGGCGTATGTCAGGCCAAAGCGACGGCGAAACACTTCGCTGCCGAGCGACGTTGCCGTTACGTGCGGCTCACCATCGCGGCGGTCTGCCAGACGGCTTATTTCGTTGGACATGCCAGCCAAGGGCGCCACGTCATCCGCGCTCTTGAGCGGCAGCCCTACCGGTGCTTCCTCGATGATCGGCGTAGTCTTGGTTTTGATCTCCTGCACCATCTTTGACAGCACGCTGGCGCCGATCTCCTGGAATTCGACCTCGCCCTTGCCGAGGACATGGCGGATCGAATCGACCCATTGCACCGGCGAGGCGATCTGCGCCGCCAAGGTTTCGGCAATGCGCGTCGGGTCATAGGGACGCGCCGTGGCATTGGCGATCACTGCCACTTGGGGCGGCGCGAAGGTGAACGATTGCAGGAACTCGGCGAACTCGGCCTGTGCAGCGCGCATATGGCGCGAATGGAAGGCCGCGCTGACGTTCAACATCACGCAGCGCAGGTTTTTCTTTGCGAACAGCTCGACCGCTTCGGCGAGCTTGTCCTTGCGGCCGGCAATCACGGTTTGCGTGGGGGAATTGATGTTGGCGATATCGATCTCATCGAGCCCATGCTGATCGAGGATTGCCCTCACTTCCTGCGCGGCACTGCCAAGCACCGCCGCCATGCCGCCGCCGCTCGCGGCCCCCATCAGTTCGCCGCGTTTCTTTACCAGGCGCAGTCCGGTCTCGAACGAGAACACGCCTGCGGCAAGCAGGGCGTTGTATTCCCCAAGACTGTGCCCGGCAAAAAAATCCGCCCGCTCCGGCCGATGCAGATAATGCAGCGCATTGACCACGAACAAGGCAGGCTGCGTGTAGCGCGTCTGCGAGAGCAAGCCCTGCCGGTCATGCAGGCAGAGCTCTTCCAGCGAATAACCAAGGATGTCGGATGCGCATGCGACCTGTTCCGGAAACAGCGGGAAGAGATCCTTGCCCATGCCCTTGAACTGCGAGCCCTGACCGGGAAAAACGATGGCTTTCATAGTGCGTGACTCCATGCTGCGCCCGCCCTGAATGTGTTTGCCTTGATCTGCCGGTATGACCGGGTGAACGGCTTGATTTATTCCGCGCGCAGCCGGCCGGTAACTTGCCTTCAGATCGGCCAGCCGCTGCATGTCGCTGCCCAATGGCGACATGGCGTGATGGATGGAAGACGCCGAACCTGCCGGCAGCGCGTACTTCAAGAACGTCGCCAACGTCCCGCCAGGACCGGCGTCGATGTAGCGGTACTCGCCTTGCGCGGCGAGCTCGCCGATGGCGTGCTGGAAGCGGATCGGCTCGCGCACGGCCGACCAGAAATGATCCGCGCAAAGCGTTTGGAGCGGCCTGCCTTGCGCGCAGCAGACCAACGGCACATTGCCCTGGCGCAACTGCAGTGTGCGAAGAAACGCCTGATAGGAAGGCTCGGCCGCATCGATCCAGCGCGAGTGAAACGCATAGTCGACGGGCAATGTCTGCAGCGTGGCGCCGCATCGGCGCAGATGGCTTTCGACCTCCGCAGCGTGCGAATGCGGCAGCGACAGCACGGCATGGGCGTCGAAGTTGACGGCGGCAAGCTCGCACAAGTCGAGCAACTCAGGCGTCAGCCAATGCTGCCAATCCCCCAGCACGGCGATCATGCGTCCGCGCTGGCAATGCGTTTCCACCGCCATCGCCTGCTCGATCACCGCCAGCAGTGCGTCACGCGGATCGATATGCCCCGCCACGGCCGCCGCGGCGAATGTACCGAGGCTGGCGCCGAGCACCACGTCCGGCATGATGCCTGCATCGATCAGCGTCGTCGCGAGCGCATGCTCCACCATGAAGATGGCAGCATGGCTGTGCAGCAGGCGATCGAACGGCGCCCCGCGTGCACGTTCGTTAAAGAGCACGGCCACGATCGATTCGCCGCAGCGCTCGCGGAATACATCGTCGGCCTGCAGCATGGCGGCGCGAAAATGCGCGTCGCACTCAAACAGCTCCCGCCCCATTTGGAAGTGATGCGAACCCTGCCCCGAAAATAGCAATACCGTTTTCACGCTCGACACACGACACACGCAACACGAACCATGATTCCACGTTGAAATCACGCCACTACCGGTGCATTGATCGTTCAATGCATGCATGGCGGACAGTGGAAACATCCGCCACAGGCGTACACAAGCCTATGCATGGCCTCCATCAAGGCGAACAGCGAAAACAGGCGGCGATTGCAGCGCTAAAGGCGAATCGCGCACAGCATGCCGCTGTTTTATTTCATTTCATCGCACGCAACGCGCCAGCCGGAATGAGTGCACGCTTGCAGCGAACGCGGGCGCATATCGGCCCATGCCTCGTCGATGAACGCGAGGCAGCATGCTTTCGACCCTTGTCTCCCCGCCTTGAACCAGCCACTTGGCACGATCTTATTTATCGGCCAAATCGAATATTGACCTTCCTGATTGAAGGCGACTGCATAATCGGTTTCTTGCTGACTCGACCCGGTGGACATGATGCTCTCTCGCAAAAAAAGAAAACAAAATCGACCTTGCGCTTTAAATAGGACAAATAAAGGATTTCGCAACAAAAAATAGGCTGATTTTTGATTCCCCCGTGCTTCGCTCAAGGCGCAAGCGTCCGGCACCCGTCAGTGCAAGATGCGCAGTTCCAAGGCAGCCCTCAACGCTCCGAAGTCGCGTATGCAACACCTTCTAGTGTGCGCGCGCCTCGAATACCAGAATGCTTATCCCAGCACACATGGGCGTGATGAGGACGTGAAAGCCCGTATCGATAATCCGACATGTGATTTTTTGATGAAGACGAAGGCGTCGCGTAATCAGGTTGAAATATTTTTCAAAGCACTGCGCGCGCAGCACACATTACTTTTTTATACCAAGTGCGATGCACAGGGTGGCTTGTATGTCGCTCGCTTGCAGGCGGTGCGCCCGATTTCGCACTGCACACAGCGCGGGGCGGTGGCGTGCGCGACCTTATCAAGATCGTGGACGGTGATCCGTAGCCACTGGAGGCTCGTGTTGGAAAGCGATAAAAAGGTTCTAGCCAGCGCAGGATGAAATGGCGTGTTGCACTCGATCTGTGTGAGGCCCGCTCGCTTCGGTCAAATATCCCTGCTCGGCACGCCTTTGAGCAGCGTATCGGGATGACGTCCCAGCATGTCGGCAAGCGTGCGTATCGATTGTGCGGTGCGCTGAATTTTCAGCTGGGTTCACTGCAGATTTTGCTGCAATGGTGCGCTGTCACTGAAAGCACCCTGCACCGTTTGGAAAGTCCGGTCGGCCTGCCGCAACCTTTGCGTGGTGGCCGGCAACACTTGCCCCATCAGCGTGTACACGCGCCAGCTCGTCGCGCGATGCGAGCAGTTGGCGATCTTCATCCAGCACTTCGAGCAGGCTGACTGCGCCGCCTTTGTAGGCATCCTCGGCGGCCGCACGCGCGCGCTCGTGTGCGTCGAATTCCTTGGCCAGCACGTCGTGCTGATGTTCCAGTTCGCTCAGCGTAACGATCGCGTTCTCCACGTCTTCGGTTGCGCGCAGCATCGACTGGCAATACGTCGCCAGTTCTTCGGCATTCTTTCCCTTGGCTTGCGCCACTTCGGCATCCACGCGACCGAAATCGAACAAGCGCCAATGCAAACCCAGTGCCGCCTGAGGTTGGAACGCGCCGGCGGCGAACAGGCTGCCGGTACGCAGGCTTTCCAGGCCCGGCAATGCGCTCAGCGATACCTTCGGGTAGTACTCGGCGGTGGCTTCTATCACGTCACCGTCGTGCAGGAACCTCTCACCGGACTTGCGGATGATGCCGCGACCACGAAACGCGCTCTCGATCAGCAGAAAGGTCAACGGTACAGCCGGCTTTCAAGTCGCCTGATCCTTTGACGTGCTATTCAAGCAGTTGCCAAGACCATAGTGCCGATAAAGGCTCTCTTGCTCCTGTCGGCTAAATGCTTCTCCGGCATCGTAACGCGGAGCATCTTTCACTTGCTGCCGCGTCAAGTGAACTGACACCATGTGTTCAGCCCAACTCATATCGCGGATCCATTGCGGCGCGATAAGCACCTGATGACCACCAAACCAATTGCTGGTGCTCACGACGATATATCGGATGGCCCAAGCGCATTCATCGATGAGCAAGTCACACACATGACCGATGTCGTCATCGGTGGCATCTACATGGTAGCCAATGGTTTCTTTGCAGCTACGTAGATGGAGGTCGTCGCGCTTATCGTTTCGCGATCCAGACAGGGCATGCCCGTCCGGATTCCCATATGGAGAATCGGCGTTGACGTCATCACCCTCTTTCAGGGTGGGGCAGTAGTATGGGTAGCCGTAACTGTCTAGATATCCCACGTCACGCCGCTTCGAAACGGGTTTATCAGTGTCCATATCCGGGCTGCTCTTGACCTGCTCCTTGGTGATCTTCACAGGGAGTATTTTTCCGCACCAATCCGGACAATCCATCGACATCGGCGAGATGAGAACCTTCCGATCAGGAATCCACGAACTCGTGTCGACAATCAAGTGGCGAATGGTCCACGTGCGGTCATCGAAATAGAAGTCTTTGACGCGTCCGATATCACCATCGGTGGCCCGGATCGAATAATTTTCAAGATCTCGCATACTCCGCAACATGACTCATCCTCCCGGCAATGCTTAAAGCATTCGGCAACTCGTAGAAAGCAAATCATCCGAAAGAAATAGTCGTGTCAGATCGGAAGATCGTTACTACGCCATCTCATAAGACATATTGCGCTTAGGTCGAATGACATTCCGTTCGCTTGAGCACTTAGAACTGCCAACAAAACCCGAAATATTTCATGCCATCGTCCCGGCGAAGGCCGGATGGAACGCAACACTCGGAGAACATCCGAAGGATGGCCCCGAAGGGGGTGAACAAAGCGAATCACCCAGCGACTTGCAGATCACGAAAATCACTAGGCTCCAGCTTTCGACCGGCCGACAGAAGTTTTGTTAGCGGCCACTGGCTCGACGCGCGCCGCATCTACTACCTCGATCCTCCATGTGGGAGAACGAGCGAAACACGCAGCAATGCTTGGATCCCATCCTCATAAGAACATCCCTGCCCGCCCAAAGGGCAATCCTTCCCATGAAGGCTTCCGTGCCAATCGATCACTTCCTTATCATGCTTTTGTGGCATTGACCTTATGAACCGGCAGGCTTTTCATGCTGGTGAAAACCGGTGCCATGCTTACAACGTATCCCCACCTCTGACAGCAGCGACAGCACGCTGCACATCGATCTTCAAGGCCTGCCCATAGTTGGGCCACATATCGGGGTTCTCCGGGTGGAAGGTGCCATCCTCCCGAACGATCGAATGAGCGCCACCACTGTCCATAAGCCGAAAGATCTGATCAGCCGACAATTCGCCTGAAACTTGAACGGTGACTACGGCATAACCGAAGGACTTGGGATCGGTCATATTACTGGGCGATCGAAGGCTCGAATCACGATGCATTTTACCCGAAGCATCCCGAACTCCCCTCTTGCCAAGATGACTTATCGTCGATATGACGGTCGTTGGCGCTTCTGAGCTTGCTGCTGAATTTCCCACGCTCTCATCCACGCTAATGGTGACTCGATCGCGTCGCAATCCGCGTGCAACCAGCCTTTCAAGAACAGCCATACCCGCAAACTGCGTATCAAACCCGGCGACAATGAGATCAGCCACGTGACGACTCCTGAAGGTATTCCAAAGTGACAGCGAAAGCATTTAAAGGCGGTAGTGTCACTATGCAATCCATGAGTTCCTTGTGTCGGTACGCCACCGCACCTAGCTGTTGACAGCGTTGGCGACGACGCCGCCCAAACCCAGCGTAAGGCCCGCTTGCTGCTGCTTATATGTCTGTGTGGTGTCCTGCGCGCCAATAGCCGCATCGATGGTCACGTCTTTGCCCACGATGGCGGTGCCGGCCTGGCTGAGCACGTCGCTGCCGGTGATAAGAAATGAGTTGTCATCGTTGACACAGATCGATATCCGGGTGCGCACGACAAAATCGCCCGTTAAGTCGTTTATCTATGTCTCGTTTCGGAATAGAAGCTCCTGGCTGACAAGCCTTTAGCTCTTTCCAATGGTCGCAAAAGTCGTACCTACCTTGTTCATAAACAAAGCCATCAGATGCCATGCATATGTGCATTAGGGCAATATCCTGTGGGGTGGCAGGCGCTCTTCCAGATGTGACTTCAAACGGAGTTGGGTAACCACATTCCAACATGGCTTTTTTCACGGCTAGCTGACTAACACCAGGTTTCGACCAATTTTGAAATTCAGGTGGATTTGGCTGAAAAGGTTCAAAACCGAAGCATGCTGATAAAAAGGAGCATAGAATTGGAATCAATGCCACATGCGTTTTTTTCACTTCACTTCTCCCCGTAAACCGTTAGCAACCGGCACAGAGATCGGAGCACTTAAAGGCGTATCTTTCCAAAGATCGGGGCACCGACTGTTCCCGCCTATTCCATAGCAATTGTGTGACGTACCCTGTCCACCAAGCGCTCTAAGCATTTCCTGGAGGGAACTACTTCCTTCCGGAATCGTTCCACCCGTGGGCGAATTTCCTCCGATGAATCGCCCCACTGGATCAGCCATGTGGTTCTGCAACGTCAACACCATGTTTTGCCTTTGTGCGGGGTCCGCGATGGTATTGCGATCCTGAAGGTAGCTGAGTAGTTGATCCGCTTTTGATGCGCTGTATGCAGCCAAAGCACTAAAAGTCCACGCCATCGCCACCGATCTGATCATATGTTCAACTGCACGCGCCCGAGTGAGGGAAACTCCGGCAGAACTGGCTATTCAAACGCTTGGCGGGATTGGGCATTGGAGAGGATGCTCCTGGCTGACATGCGGAAATCACCTTGGAATTTCTGCAGAAATTGGCATATGAATTACCATATTTCGCCTTAAAGCCGCTTCTTTCCATGCACAATGTTGCCAATGCAGCCTCATCGGGAGTTAGTAGATGTTGCAGGCCAGAAACACGTCCAGTTGGCTGTGTGAATCCACATTCCAATAGCGAAGCTATCACGTCAGTCTCTGATGCGCCCGCCTTCTCCCATGACTCACTAAGATACGGTGGAGGTTGAAATGGTTTATACCCAAAGCAGCCGCTAATTAAGAGGGAAGTTAGCAATAGAGATAGATGAGTTTTCATCCACATCACTCCTGCTGTCCAAAGGTAACAGGAGCGCTGATTGCTCGCATGTCAGGCGATTTTTTCCAGAATTCCGAGCACGAACCTGGGCCGCCTGGACTTCCGTAGCAATTATGGGATGTGTTTTGTTGTCCCGTCGCCGCACGAAGCATCTGTTCAAGCAATGTAGTTCCGTCAGGAATTGTTCCACCCGTTGCTGGATTTCCACCAATTATCCGTCCAACCGGGTCCGCAATATGATTTTGCAACGTCAGAACCAATTCTTTCCTTCGAATAGGATCTTCGATTGCGTTCCTATCCTGCAAAAGGCTCAACAACTGATCAGCCTGAGCCGCGTTATAGGCTGGACCGAAGAAGCTCACCGAGGTGCCAGATAACATGCCTGCCGCACCTGGTAACTTGGCAATCGATTCCATGGCATTGCCAATCGTCATCGAGCCACGGCTATGACCATCAAGATGCAACCCGTCCTGGCCGTACAACAGCATCATGGATTTTGTTTCCTCTGTAGCGTTGGTTAAGCCCCAGAAGTCGTTCTCCAAGTTCTTCTGATACGCGGCAACCAACAACTCAGATAGCGCATTATTTGCTTCCGGAAAGGCGATGTAATATTGGGGTCCATCCGATGTGCTGTGTTGATCTGCATACTTAGCTGCAGCATCGTTGCCATTGAAGATGCCGTTGTCGGCAATATATACGGCTCCATCTTTCCCTGGCTGGAGATTCATCTTTTCCTCCTCGGTTAGCTTTCGTCCTGGAATTGCCTTTCCTTTCTCGTCGTAGGCTACCTCATAAACATCCGCCGCCTGAATGAACATCGTGCGATACGCCTCATCGGTGTAAGGCGTACCCACCTGATAGGCAAAGCCCTTGAGTCCTTGCTCCAGCTCGGCGTTCGCCTGCAATTGGTCTAAATTCGGGCGTGCGAGCACCTGATTATCCAGACTGGCTTCCCGCCTTAGCCCAGCGATGGCCTCCTCGGCACTCTTGCCGCTCAATGTCTGCTGCGCAGCCCCATCGGTAACCGTGATGTTACCGTTGGCAATCGCGCTATGCGTGGTGCTGCCGTGATGTTCGCTATCACTACCATTGCCCAGCAGATTGCCAGCAATGCCCTTCGCAGCGGTGTATTTGCTGCCACTAAACATGCTGCTATCACCACCCATGCTGGTGCTGGATGCCTTGCCGCTACTTTCGTTGCGGATGTCCTCATAGGTGAGCGTGCCCGTGGTCAGGCTGTTCTTGCTGGCGTCCGCGCTGCTGGCAATGACGCCACCGATCAAGTGTGTATTGCCACCCACGGTGATATCAAAGCCACCACTGCCCGCGCCGATACCACTGACGTTACTGACGCTTGCGTAATGGCCACTGGTCTTGGTTTGGTTGTAGCTGGCACCGCCACCGCCGCCCATGCCGATCACGACTTCACCGTCAGCTTGCATTTGCTTGCTAGCGTAGTCATCGGTGTCTTGTTCGCTTTGGATCAGCAGGTTGTTGCCGATGTTGGCGAGTACCGTGTTGCCCGCAAGCTGCGCGCCTTTGATGGTGGTGTCGTTGCCACTGATCAGTGGTGAGTGTATCGGTGGCATTCACCGAGCTGTCGGCATGCGTGGTGCCATTGCCGTGTGCACTGCCTTTTCCAATCGACGCTTGTGCATAGAAGCCGATGCCGCTGGTACCGAGCTGTACGCCCGCGCCACCGCCGGCGTTCTTGTTGCTGCTTTCCAGGGTGTGCTGTTCGGCCTGGCTCAGGATGTTGAGGTTGTTGGCGGCAGCCAACGCCACGTTATTGCCGTTGATCTGGCTACCGATGATATTCAAGTCGCCGCCGGTCGCGGCAAGGGTGATGTCGCCAGCGCTATGGATGTGACTGCCGTAGGCCGTTTCGTCATGCGTGGTGCCGGTGCTGCTAGCACTGCTGCCACCGATGCCAAGACGCAGGTTGATACCGCTACTGACGCTGCCTTCCTTCGCGGCGGCCTGATAGGCGTTGTAACCATCGTTGGCGGTATACGCCGCTTGGCTGGCATAGAGGGCTTTAAGGCGACTGTCTTGCACGTCATGACCCGCCTGAGCCATGCCGTACACGCTTTGCGCCCCATTGATCAAGCCGCCGCTCAAGCCCACGTTGATGCCTGCCTGACTTACCTTCTGCGTCTGCGTGATATCGGTGCTGCCTACCGCCGCATCGATGGTGACGTTCTTGCCAACGATGGCGGTGCCGGTTTGGCTGAGCACATCGCTGCCGGTGATGTGTACGTCGTTGCCTGCACTCATCGTCACGCTGCCCTGCAAGCTGCCGACGGTGCTGCCGCGGTAGCTGGTTTCGTTGACGGTGAGGCCGTCTTGCGTGCTGCGGTTGCCGATCAGCACGCTCAGGCCGCCGTTGTTCATCAGGCCGGTGTGGCTGGTGGTTTTGGCTTGGTTTTCGGTGTAGGTATTTTGGCCAGCGTTGAGGGTGAGGTTGTTACCCGCAGCAAGCACCACATCCTTCGTTGCGACGATTTGCGCGTTGGTGGCGGTGAGGTTGTTGCCCGCTGCCACGCTGACGCTATCACCGCTCAGCACGCTGCCGACGCTGGTGCTTTGGCTGATCTGGGTGCTGCTGGTGTGGCTGCGCCATTCGGGATCGACGGAGCCGAAGCGTTTGCGGCTGGTGCTGAAGAAGCTGAAGCTGCTGTGTTCGTAGTCGTGCGCTTCGGTGTGCAGGTCGTGCGCGTCGGTGAGGTCGATGTCGTGGCCGGCCGCCAAGGTCAATGCGTTGTGGGCGTTCATGTAGGCCGCTTGCGCGGTCAAATCGTTGCCAGCGGCGACACTCACGTTGCTACCACCGATCTGGGCGCCGATGGCGTAGGTGTCGCGGATGGCGTCGTAGGTACCGCCGAGGTCAGCACTGCAGACAAGGTTGTTGCCGGCAACCAGTTGCACGTTGCCGCCCTGGATCGTGCCGACGTTGAGCAGGTCTTGCGCGGTTTGCACGCTGAGGTTGCCGGCTTTGAGGCTGGCATCCTGGCTCGCTTGAAGGCTGCCGGTGTTGTAGAGCTGTCGCCGCCGTTCGAAGCGGTGTAATGCAGACGGCAACGGCAAAACCATGACTAACGTCGGAATAGCCGCGATAGAAAACTACGCTTCTTCGGTAGTTCCTCAGCAAGCGTTCCCTTGAATGATTGTGTTTCACTACCTACGAGATGGGTAGTTGGCCCCTCGGGGCGCAAGAGATCACCGGGATAATTGGGATGCCCCAGGCACAAACTATCGTCCATGCCGAAGGCTTTGACAGCAGCGACGGCTTCGATGCACCAGTAACCGAAGTAGCCACCTTCAAGCTCGTGATATTTGTACCAATAGGGACGCGTGTATATCGCCGGCATCGCTCTTGTTGTTTGGCGATCCAACCCCGCATACCAGTGATCAACGAATGATTTGAGCAATTCAGATTGCTTGTTTCTCGGCGCGAGCACGGCACCAAGCAACCGTGCATAGGGTTCCGGGTGACAAAGTTCTGTACCGATACGACGACCTTGCTGGCGTGATGCGATCACACGATCTAGCAATGCGTCTTCGCCCTCATTACCAATGAGCACCAACAGGCGATTCCATTGTTCATCTGGAATATCGAACGCCAATGCAAGCCCGACCAGCCAGAAGCAGTTGATGTAGTGATCGAGGTTTACCTTCCAGGCATGGCGAGTATATTGTTGCTGCTCTGTCCAAACATCTTTGCCAAAGCCCTCGGCCTCCTCCCAAGCCTCTAGGAGAGGAAGAATGTATTCGGCCAATTCAAGAATCGAGTCCCCTCTCGAGTATTTTTTCAATAGTAGATGGCGATTTGCGCTTGCAATCTCGTAGATATATTGAGGACGATATTTTTCATTTTTAATTGACTCTTTCTTGAACTCCAATCTGTGCCTGATCTCATCTTGGCTAAAGTTCACCGAATTATCAAACCATTCCGAACTCTTTAAATGATCTCTAGTCACCTAGCACCCCCAATTACTCCAGATACTTGATGCGGAATGATTTTTCCGTTCCGCCCAAGAATACCCATTGTTACGTTTCCGTATGGATCCGACGTCCCCCCGCCTTCAGTAGCGGAACTATTTAGAATCCGGGTTTCACTTTAACTGCTTCGCATACTCGGCGGGTGTTAGCCCGCCCAGTGCCTTCTTGGGTCGCTCCTCGTTGTATTCCCGGCGCCAGGTTTCGATCTCGGTGCGTGCGTGCAGCAAGTTGGGGAACCAGTGCTCGTTGAGGCATTCATCGCGCAGCCGTCCGTTGAACGATTCGATGTACGCGTTCTGATTAGGTTTGCCGGGCTCGATCAACCGCAGCTGTACGCCGCGTTCATGGGCCCACATCACCATGGCCTTACCACAAAATTCCTTATCGTTATCACTGCGCATCATCTTCGGCAGGCCGCGCGTGAGGGCCAATCGATCCATGACGCGCGTGACGCCGGCTCCCGAAATGGCTCGCTCTACTTCAATCACCACTGACTCGTGCGTGGCGTCGTCAACGACCGTGAGGCATTTGATCACGCGACCTTCGGCGGTGCGATCGAACACGAAATCCATGGACCACACTTCGTTGGCTTTCGTTGGGCGAAGCAATGGCTGGCGTTCGGCCTCCAGCACCTTTTTACGCTTGCGTCGGCGCACCTGTAACTTCGCCTCTTGATACAGCCGCTCGACCCGCTTGTAGTTCACCACACGTCCCTCCTGCCGAAGCTTCAGGTAAATCATGCCCACGCCATAGCGTCGATGGCGCTGGGCCAACGCCGTAATGCGCTCACGAAGCGCCACGTTGCGATCGGGTTGCGGTTGGTAGCGATAGGCGCTCGCGCTCATGCCGACGATCGCCAGCGCATGTCGTTCACTGAGTTGGTTATCGATGATGTAGCGCACCAGCTCACGTCGTGAGGGTGCGCTCACCACTTTTTTCGGAGCGCTTCCTTGATCACCTCGTTCTCCAGCACTTGTTCGGCGAGGAGCTTCTTCAGGCGCCCGTTTTCCGTCTCCAGATCTTTCAGGCGCTTGGCCTCCGGCACGCTCATGCCCCCGAATTTGCTACGCCACAAGTAGTACGACGCCTCGCTGAAACCGTGCTTGCGGCACAACTCTTTGACCGGCATGCCCGCTTCGACTTCGCGCAGGAAGCCGATGATCTGCTCTTCTGAAAAACGCTTTTTCACGTCCAATCTCCTTGCGTTATGGGATCGGACTCTAAAGCGTTGCGCTACTCAATATCGGGGGGACGTCGCCGGCATCCATCAGCGCCTTGTATTGCTCCAGCGCATTGCTGTCGCCGTTGAGGAAGCGGCGGCCGGTCAGGCTGGTGATCTGGTCTATCACCAGTTGTGTTTCGTAGAAGGCGTCGCCCAGGCGCTTCAGGGTGAGGTCGCCATCCAGGCCCAGCCGATCGAGCAGGTAGTGGCTGCCGAGGAAGCCGCCGTAGCTGGC
>Ga0055525_1000379_pt1 | contig 29078 bp, 26 predicted proteins | sample AraplaCvi_mMF_r2_FD_55012 | JGI IMG/M metagenome (GOLD analysis project Ga0055525, IMG submission 55012) | Arabidopsis root microbial communities from North Carolina, USA - plate scrape CL_Cvi_mMF_r2 | ecosystem: Host-associated > Plants > Roots > Endosphere | place: USA: North Carolina...
TTTTTTTATGCTGATTCCAGGGCGCCAAACATTGTTTCAAGTGCTGGCGCGGCCCCGTGTCGGCTAGAATGCCGCATTTCCTTCAAGACGCTGTCGAGGTCTGATTTGAACAACACGTATCCGCATCCCATCATCGCCCGCGAGGGTTGGCCGTACCTGGGCGGGATTTTCATCGTCACGCTCATCGTGCAGGCCGCCGCCGGCTTCGGCTGGGCTTGGCCGTTCTGGGTGCTGACGCTGTTTGTGCTGCAGTTTTTCCGCGATCCGGCCCGCGTCGTGCCCACGCAGGCCAATGCGATTCTGTCGCCGGCTGATGGTCGCATCGTCGCCGTCGAGCAGGTGCGTGACCCGTATGCCGATCGCGACTCGCTGAAGATCAGCGTGTTCATGAATGTGTTCAACGTGCACTCGAACCGTGCGCCGGTCGACGGCACTGTGCAGCAGGTGCAGTACTTCCCGGGCAAGTTCGTCAATGCGGACCTGGACAAGGCGTCGCTTGAGAACGAGCGCAACGCCATTGTGCTGCGCCGCGCTGATGGCCAGCTCGTCACTTCGGTGCAGGTGGCCGGATTGATCGCGAGGCGCATCCTTTGCTATACCAAGGCAGGGGAAGTACTCACGCGTGGCCAGCGTTATGGCTTCATCCGCTTTGGCTCGCGCGTTGACGTGTACCTGCCGCTGACGGCGCGCCCGCGCGTGACCATCGGCGAGAAAGTGTCCGCCACGCTTACGGTGCTTGCAGAGCTGGACTGATCCGGAGGCCGCCATGCCCGCGTTCAACCGACGCAAGAAGCGTTTTACCGCCGGCAACGTGACGCACTTGCGTCCGCTGCGGCACAATCAGCCGCGTTCGGATGACGACGATCTTGAAATCGTGCGTCCGCGCCGTCGCGGCATCTATCTGCTGCCCAACGCGTTCACGACCGCGGCGCTGTTCGCCGGCTTCTTCGCCATCGTGCAGGCGATGAACCTGAACTTTGAGACGGCTGCCATCGCTATCTTCGCGGCGATGGTGCTCGACGGCATGGACGGCCGTGTCGCTCGCATCACCAATACGCAGAGCGCGTTCGGCGAGCAATACGATTCGCTGTCGGACATGGTGTCGTTTGGCGTTGCGCCGGCATTGGTCATGTACGAATGGATTCTGCGCGACCTGGGCAAGTGGGGCTGGCTTGCGGCGTTCGTGTATTGCGCTGGCGCTGCGCTGCGCCTCGCGCGCTTCAATACGAACATCGGGTCGGTCGACAAGCGTTTCTTCCAAGGCATGCCGAGCCCGGCAGCCGCAGCGCTCATCGCGGGTTTTGTCTGGCTGGCGATCGACAACAAGCTGCCGGTCAAAGAACTGTGGATGCCGTGGGTGGCCTTCGGGCTGACGCTATATGCGGGGCTCTCGATGGTGTCGAACGCGCCGTTCTACAGCGGCAAGGCGCTCGACGTTCGTCACCGCGTGCCATTTGGCGTGATGGTGCTCGTCCTGGTGCTGTTCGTTGTGATATCGAGCGATCCGCCAGTCGCGCTTTTCGGCCTGTTTGTTGGTTACGCGGTATCGGGCTATCTGCTCTGGGGCTGGCGTGCTCTGCATGGGCAACAAGGGAGCCCGCGCTTGCCGAAACAGGCATCCGGCGACGCACATGAGTGACCGATGCGCTGCACCAATGTGCGCTTGCGCCGATTTTTGAATTCGTCTATAGTCGTTCGCATGCTTTCGCGCCCGATTTCCATTCTGATTACGCTAGTCTCGATTGATGGCCTACTAGGTCGTCAGGTCGGGACACGCGCATAGGAAATCGCAAGACAAGGCAAGCAGAAACCGCCAAGTTTTCGCGAACCAGAATTCTCAGCGCCCCGGCCTGCAACCATGCATGCCGGGGCGTTTTGCATTCTGCGCCGCAAAAAGCCATTCGAGACACCCACTAAGACCGACGCCAAAAACGTCACCCCACCAAGGAGCCGCCATGAGCGACAAACTCATCATTTTCGATACCACCTTGCGCGACGGCGAGCAGTCCCCTGGGGCGTCGATGACCAAGGAAGAGAAGATCCGCATTGCCAAGCAGCTTGAGCGGCTCAAGGTGGATGTGATCGAAGCCGGCTTCGCGGCCAGCTCCAACGGTGACTTCGAGGCGATCCGCGCGATTGCGCAGTCGGTCAAGGATTCGCGCATTTGCTCGCTGGCCCGTGCGAACGATCGCGATATTTCCCGCGCTGCGGAGGCGCTCAAGCCGGCCGGCCAGTTCCGTATTCATACGTTCATCGCCACGTCTGCGTTGCACATGGAGAAGAAGCTGCGCATGTCGCCGGATCAGGTGTATGAGCAGGCACGCCTGGCGGTACGCTTCGCGCGCCAATTCACCGACGACATCGAATTCTCGCCGGAAGACGGTAGCCGCTCCGACATGGATTTCCTGTGCCGCGTGCTGGAAGGCGTGATCGCCGAGGGTGCCACGACCATCAACCTGCCGGATACGGTGGGCTACGCGGTGCCGGAAGGTTATGCCGCGTTGATCCGCTCGGTGCGCGAGCGTATCCCGAATTCCGACAAGGCGGTCTGGTCGGTGCACTGCCATAACGACCTGGGCATGGCGGTCGCCAACTCCCTGGCCGCTGTCAAACTGGGCGGGGCACGCCAGATCGAATGCACGATCAACGGCCTGGGTGAGCGTGCCGGCAACACCAGCCTCGAAGAGGTGGTGATGGCAGTGAAGACGCGTCGCGACTACTTCAATCTCGACGTTGGTGTCGATACCACGCAGATCGTGCCGGCGTCCAAGCTGGTTTCGCAGATCACCGGTTTCGTCGTGCAGCCGAACAAGGCGGTCGTGGGCGCCAACGCGTTNGCGCACGCTTCNGGCATCCACCAGGATGGCGTGCTCAAGGCNCGCGACACATACGAAATCATGCGTGCCGAAGACGTGGGCTGGACAGCCAACAAGATCGTCCTGGGCAAACTCTCGGGNCGCAATGCGTTCAAGCAGCGTCTGCAGGANCTGGGCATTGAGCTCGATTCNGAAGCCGAGCTGAATGCGGCCTTCACCCGTTTCAAGGAACTGGCTGATCAGAAGGCTGAGATCTTTGACGAGGACATCGTCGCCATCGTTTCGAACGAAGCACAGCACAGCGAGGGTGAACACTTCCGTTTCGTGTCGCTGGCCCAGCGCTCGGAAACCGGCGAGCGTCCGCACGCGCGCATCGTCTTCGTTGCNGACGGCAAGGAAGTGANGGGCGAAGCGGAGGGCAATGGCCCGGTTGACGCCACGCTCAATGCGATTGAGAGCNAGGTCGCCAGCGGCGCCGAGCAGTTGCTGTATTCNGTCAANGCCATCACGACGGGCACGCAGGCGCAGGGCGAAGTGACGGTGCGGCTGTCCAAGTCGGGCCGTATCGTCAACGGNGTAGGTACCGATCCGGACATCGTCGCGGCTTCGGCCAAGGCNTACCTTGCCGCGCTGAACAAGCTNCAGGACAAGAGCAGCGAAAAACTCAACCCGCAGATCTGATCGCGGGTTCTACCAACACACGCAGGAGTCAGCCCAGACCCCAGCACGATCACCACTGAGCGCGCACCCGGTTATCCACCGGAACGCGAAGCGGGTGCGGCGGCACCGGACACGTCAGGAGCGTGCGCCATGCCAGCCGTCTTTGAGAGCGATGTCTGTGCGATCCACGACATGGCCGACCCGAATGTCCACGCCAGGCGACGCGCCTCGCGTGGATGTTGCCGTTCTGGCGTTGAGCCCTGGCTTACCGGCTGGAATCGTGATCGTGGTCGTACATCGGGTCTGGGCTGATTTGCGTGAGGCGCACGATGCCGTCGCGATCAAAATAGAAGTTCATCAGCGATGGCCACACGCCCTCGTGCCTAAAGCGATACGACCACACCTGCCGATGCATCAGCCGGAAATAGGCGGTCTCCTCCGGCTTGCCGAACGTCTGCAACACATCATTCTGCGTTGCCGTGCCGACGCGGATCTGCGCAAAATCCATCGTGGTCAGAATCTGCCGGAACGAGATGAGCTTGCCGCTCGCATCGAAATCAGCGGCATACGTAAATTGCCCATAGGGCTGTGTCGGATATAGCCAGCGCGTGCCGCCATCCGCACGCGGATACCGCTCGGGTGGTTTGCCAAAGCGGGCTTCCACGGCCGAAGCGGGCTGGCCGAGCAGCGCTTCGCCTATTTGCGCGGGCGCCAGCACGGTACACGCGCACATGGATATGAGCGCTACAGCGAGGAGCGCCGCGCTCCGCCACGTTGATCGAATGCTCACAATGGTTCTCCCGGGGCTTTCAGTGTAGGAGCCCGTGCGAGTGGTGCTGGCTTGTGCCGATATGCAACGGCGCTTTACCATCCGCGCTTCACGGAGATTTGCCATGGTGTTTCGTTGGTTTGTGGCCGCGCTGGCGGCTGTGGGATTGTGTGGCGGGGCAACTGCCCAACCTGAAGCCGCGCCAATCCGGCTGGCGCTGATTGAAGGTCTTTCCGGCCCGTTTGCCAATGCGGGTGAGGCAGTGGATCGCAATCTGCGCATGGCCATTGAGAACGTCAATGCGCGCGGCGGGGTGAAGCTGCCCGACGGCCGCCATCCGCTTGCGCTTGTGCGCTTCGATAGCAAGAACACCGTCGACGAATCTTTGCTGCAATTGCAGGCCGCAACGGATGCGGGTATCCGTTTCGTTCTGCAGGGCAACAGTTCAGCGGCCGCGGCGGCGTTGTCGACGTCGATTTCGCGCTACAACGACCGTCATCCGGACGCGCGGGTGCTGTTTTTGAACTACGCCGCCGTCGATCCGGCGCTGACCAACGAGGCGTGTAGCTTCTGGCATTTCCGCTTCGATGCGTCGGCCGACATGCGTATGCACGCGCTGACCGAAGTGATCCGTGCGGACAAGACCATCAAAAAGGTCTACCTGATTGGGCAGGACTACACGTTCGGTCGCCAAGTGGCGCAATCGGCGCGTCAGCAGTTGGGCGAGAAGCGGCCGGACATAGCGATCGTTGGCGAGGTGCTGCACCCGATCGGTAAGGTGAAAGATTTTGCGCCGTATGTGGCGCGCATCGCCGCATCGGGTGCGGATACGGTCGTCACCGGCAACTGGGGTAACGATCTGACGCTGCTCGTCAAGGCCGCACGGGATGCCGGGCTCAAGGCGCGCTTTTTCACGTTCTACGGCAATTCGCTCGGCGCACCAGGCGCGATGGGCGAAGCCGGCGTCGGTCGTGTGGTGGCTGTGGCGGAGTGGCATCCGAACCTGGGTGGAGTGAAGTCCGATGCGTTCTACAAGGCCTTCCGCGCCCGTTACCCGGCGCCCGCCGACGATTACCCGCTGCTGCGCGACCAGATGATGGTGACCATGCTGGCCGCGGCCATCGAGCGGGCCGGCTCTACGGAAGCTGCGGCCGTGGCACGTGCGCTGGAAGGCGCATCACTCGACAACGGCTTCCACCGCATCACGCTGCGGGCCGAGGATCACCAGGCCATCCAGCCGCTTGTCGTTACGCAGATGGAGCGGGCGGGCACGCCCGGCACACCCTTCGATATTGAGGGCTCAGGCTACGGCTTTCGCACGCTTAAAGTGATTCCAGCCTCGCAAACCGCTTTGCCGACCACCTGCAAAATGGAGCGCCACTGAGTAGCGGTGACACAGAACTGTCGTCACGGCGGGGTTCTGGGCTATAATCGTGGTCTTGCTGTCCAGGCCGCTTTTGGATGGGGGCAAGATCATTGTTCAACACGGCACCAACGGCGACTGTTCAGGCGCTGCAGTGTCCGCAAGTCAAAGGAATCAAAATGTCCGTCGCTGACATCAAGAAGCAAGACATCGTCAAAGATAACGGCCGCAGCGCCAACGACACGGGTAGCCCGGAAGTGCAGGTTGCACTGCTGACCGCCCGCATCAACGAACTGCAGCCGCACTTCAAGGCGCACATGAAGGATCACCACAGCCGTCGCGGCCTGCTCCGCATGGTGAGCCGTCGTCGCCGTCTGCTGGACTACCTCAAGAGCAAGGACGCTGANCGTTACACCGCNCTGGTTGCGAAGCTGGGTCTGCGTAAGTAATGGTGGGTATCACGCACTGCGCGTGATGAAAAGTGCCTGCGTCAGCGTGCTGATGCAGGCATTTTGTTTTTGGCGGCCGTGTTTGTGGCCGCACCGGGCAACCGGTGAGTGATGGCAGCCGGCCACTTCAAGATGAAGCGGCTGCCATGGACCGGAGGCGGCTGGGAGCGGGGCCTTGTGTCATTCCAGCGCGGCGTTGGTGCCAGCGCTGCGCTGGAATGGCATAAAACACACCTCTGCAACCGCACCGTCTTCCGGAACGTGTTTGTCGCGGCGTAATGAAATCGACTTTGAAGCGTCGGTGCCGCGAATACCGAACAGGAGAAAACATGTTCAACAAAATCGTCAAAGAATTCCAGTGGGGCGGCCATAAGGTCCGCATGGAAACGGGTGAGATCGCCCGCCAGGCGAGCGGCGCTGTGCTGCTCGACATGGACGACACCGTCGTGCTCGCTACCGTGGTGGGCGCCAAGAACCCGAAGCCGGGTCAAGACTTCTTCCCGCTTACCGTCGATTACCTCGAGAAGACCTACGCTGCCGGCAAGATTCCGGGTGGCTTCTTCAAGCGTGAAGGCCGTCCGTCAGAAAACGAAACGCTGACCTCGCGCCTGATCGATCGCCCGCTGCGTCCGCTGTTCCCGGAAGGCTTCTACAACGAAGTCCAGGTCGTCATCCACGTGCTGTCGATCAACCCGGAAGTGCCGGCCGATATCCCGGCGCTGGTCGCTGCTTCGGCTGCGCTGGCTGTGTCGGGTCTGCCGTTCAACGGCCCGGTGGGTGCTGCCCGCGTGGGTTACAAGGATGGCCAATACCTGCTGAACCCGAACCGTGCGCAACTGGCGCACTCGGATCTGGATCTGGTTGTGGCCGGTACCGAGCGTGCCGTGCTGATGGTCGAATCCGAAGCTCAGCAACTGTCGGAAGAAGTCATGCTGGGCGCCGTGGTGTACGGCCACGAGCAGATGCAGATCGCCATCAACGCGATCCACGAGCTGGTGCGCGANGGCGGCAAGCCTGAGTGGGATTGGCAAGCNGCTCCGAAGAACGAAACGCTGACCGCCAAGGTGTCGGAGCTGGGCCTGGCCGATCTGCAAGCCGCTTACCAACTGCGCCAGAAGTCGGCCCGCAGCCAGAAGCTGAAGGAAGTCTACAAGTCGGTTGCCGCCAAGCTGGCCGAAGCCGGTGTGGAAGCCGACGGCGTGGAAGTCGACAACATCCTGTTCGAGCTCGAATCGAAGATCGTGCGCGGCCAGATCCTGAGCGGCGAACCGCGTATCGACGGCCGCGACACCCGCACGGTGCGCCCGATCGAGATCCGTTCGTCGGTGCTGCCGCGTGCGCACGGCTCGGCCCTGTTCACGCGTGGTGAAACGCAAGCGCTGGTGGTGGCCACTCTGGGCACCAAGAGCGACGAGCAGATCATCGACGCGCTGCAAGGCGAGTACCGTGACCGCTTCATGCTTCACTACAACATGCCGCCGTTCGCCACGGGCGAAACGGGTCGCGTGGGCAGCCCGAAGCGCCGCGAAGTCGGCCACGGCCGTCTGGCCAAGCGCGCGCTGATCCCGGTGCTGCCGAAGGATGACGAATTCGCTTACACGATCCGTCTGGTGTCGGAAATCACCGAGTCGAACGGTTCGTCGTCGATGGCTTCGGTGTGCGGCGGCTCGCTGTCGCTGATGGACGCTGGCGTGCCCATCAAGGCGCACGTGGCCGGCGTGGCCATGGGCCTGATCCTGGAAGGCAACAAGTTCGCCGTGCTGACCGATATCCTGGGTGACGAAGATCACCTGGGTGACATGGACTTCAAGGTTGCTGGTACCGATGCTGGTATCACCGCGCTGCAGATGGACATCAAGGTGCAGGGCATCACCAAGGAAATCATGCAGGTGGCACTGGCACAAGCCAAGGAAGGCCGTCTGCACATCCTGGGCAAGATGCAGGCTGCCATGGGCGGCGCACGTACCGAACTGTCGGAACACGCTCCGCGCATGATCACGGTCAAGATCAACCCGGAGAAGATCCGCGACGTGATTGGCAAGGGCGGTTCGACCATCCAAGCACTGACCAAGGAAACCGGCTGCACGATCGACATCCAGGAAGACGGCACGATTACCATCGCGTCGACGTCGTCGGAAGGCATGGCAGAAGCCAAGCGCCGCATCGAGGGCATCACGGCAGAAGCCGAGGTCGGCAAGATCTACAACGGCACCGTGCTCAAGCTGCTGGACTTCGGCGCAATTGTGAACATTCTGCCGGGCAAGGACGGTCTGCTGCACATCTCGGAAATTGCCAACGAGCGCGTGAACCAGGTTTCCGACTATGTGAAGGAAGGCCAAGCTGTGCGCGTGAAGCTGCTGAGCACCGACGAGAAGGGCCGCATGCGTCTATCGATCAAGGCTGCCAAGGCTGAAGAGGGCGACGTGCCGGCCGCTGCACCGCAAGCACCGGGTGCTGGCGACGCTGCCTCGCAACAACAGCAGCAACAACAGCAGTAATAAGCGAGGGGTTTTCGCTATGAAAAACGGCTGGACGATGTCCAGCCGTTTTTTTGTTTACACTGCGTCGCGAGTTCTTCCCACTGCCTCTTCGCGCCCCATCATGAGCCGCCTGTTCGAGCAAAACCGCATCGCCATCGTCTGGGATTTCGACAAGACGCTGATCCCGCGTTACATGCAAGTGCCCCTGTTCGATCGCTTCAACATCTCCGAGCAGGCTTTCTGGGACGAAGTGGCTGCAGGCTCGCGCGAAATCGAATCGCGCGGTCAGAAGGTCAACCACGAAACGTTCTACCTCAATGTGCTGCTGCGCCATGTGCGCGACGGCCGCATGGGGGGGCTCGACAACGCCACGCTGCGCGAGCTGGGCGCCGAACTTGAGTTCTTCCCCGGTGTGACCGATTTCTTCGAGCGCAGCAAGGCGTGGGTGCGCGACAACGCAACCTACCAAGCGTTCGACATCAAGCTTGAGCACTACATCGTCAGCACAGGTCTGACGGAGATGATCAAGGGCTCGCCCATCGCCCCATACATCGATGGCGTGTGGGGCTGCGAATTCCTGGAGGCGCCTGACGCCAACGCGGATGGCCGGGCGGTCGTCTCGGAAATCATCTACGCCATCGACAACACCACCAAGACGCGCGCACTGTTTGAGATCAACAAGGGCGTCAACAAACACCCGGAAGCGGTGAGTGTGAATTCGTCGATTGCCGAGGACGAGCGCCGCGTGCCGTTCGCCAACATGATCTACGTGGCGGATGGGCCGAGCGATATTCCGGCGTTTTCGGTCGCCCGCAAGGGCGGGGGGCGCACCTATGCGGTCTACAACCCGGAGAGCCCTCGCTCGTTCGAGCAGGCCGACAACTTGCGTGCCGATGACCGCGTCGACATGCTCGGCCCGGCCGATTATCGCGCTGGCTCGCCGACGGAGATGTGGCTCAAGTTGCATATCGGCAAGATCGCCGACGGCATCGTCCACGGCAAACAAGAAATCATGCGCGAGACCACGCGCGGCATTCCGCAGCACTTTGTCGAACCGAAGCGTAGCGTCTCGTAACGCGCGCACAGCGTCGTAACCCTCATCGATCCGATTCCCATGAAAGCGATTGAAATCACCCAATACGGCGGCCCCGAAGTCTTGAAGCTTGGCGAGCGCCCGACGCCGGAAGCCAAGGCCGGCGAGGTGCTGATCCGTGTGCGCGCAGCGGGCGTGAACCGGCCCGATGTGTTCCAGCGCACGGGCAACTATCCGGTGCCGCCCGGTGCCTCCGATATTCCGGGGCTTGAGGTTGCTGGCGAGATTGTCGGTGGCGATCTGGCGCACGCCGACAATCGCTTCGGCTTGAAGGTGGGCGATCGCGTCTGCGCGCTGGTGCAAGGCGGTGGCTATGCGGAGTTCTGCACGGCGCCGCTAGGCCAAGTGCTGCCCGTGCCGGCCGGCTTGTCCGATGTCGAGGCCGCAGCATTGCCCGAGAACTATTTCACCGTATGGTCAAACGTGTTCGACCGCGGCTTGCTGGGGCAGGGCGCGCACGGGGCCGACGAAACGCTGCTCGTGCAGGGTGGCTCCAGCGGCATCGGCACGACTGCGATTCAGATCGCGTCTGCATTGGGTCACCGCGTATTCGCCACCGCGGGCAGCGCCGACAAGTGCAAGGCCTGTGTCGACCTCGGGGCCACGCGCGCCATCAACTACAAGACCGAAGATTTCGTCGAGATCGTCAAGGCTGAGTCAGGGCGCGGCGCCGACGTGGTGCTCGACATGGTCGGCGGCAGCTATGTCGCGCGCGAAATTGCCTGCACTGCTGATGACGGCCGCATCGTATTGATTGCGTTGCTGGGCGGTGCCAAGGCCGAGGTGCCCCTGGGCGACATCCTTCGCCGTCGCATTACGCTCACCGGTTCGACGCTGCGTCCGCGGCCGGTCGCGTTCAAGGCGGCCATCGCGGCCAATCTGTATAAAACGGTCTGGCCTTTGTTGGCGTCCGGGCGCATCAAGCCGGTCGTCCACGAGGTCATGCCAGCCGCGCAAGCGGCGCAGGCGCACGCGTTGATGGAATCGAGCGCCCATATCGGCAAGATCATGTTGGTTTGGGATTGATTCCAAGACGTCGAAATTGACCCTGTTTTTGCCACCGCGGTAGAATGCCGGGTTTATTTGACAGTCGACCGGGCAAAACGTGAACGCAAGACCGAAGCTGGTGGTGGGCAACTGGAAGCTACATGGCAGCCTGAGCGCGAACGCTGCGCTGCTTGAGCAGATCAAGGCGGCAGGTAAAACCAACGCCACGCTGGCCGTATGTGCGCCATTCCCATACTTGGCGCAGTGCCAGTCCTTGCTCATGGGTTCTGTGGTGGGCTGGGGTGCGCAGGATGTGTCGGCTGAAACGCGAGGCGCTTTCACTGGCGAAGTCGCGGCGTCGATGCTGTCGGAATTCGGTTGCGGCTACGTGATTGTCGGTCACTCCGAGCGTCGCTCATACCACGGCGAAACTGACGTGCAAGTGGCGACCAAGGCGCTGCGCGCATTGGAACATGGCATCACGCCAATCGTCTGTGTGGGTGAGACGCTCGCACAGCGCGAGGCTGGTGAGACCGAGCAGGTGGTCGGCCGCCAACTGGATGCGGTGCTGGAAGCGCTGTCGGCCGAGCAACTGGGTCGTATCGTCGTGGCGTACGAACCGGTTTGGGCGATCGGCACGGGCAAGACTGCCAGCAGCGAGCAGGCGCAGGCTGTGCACGCATTCCTGCGCGCACGTGTTGCTGCCCGCGACGCTGGCGTGGCGGAGCGTCTGGCGATTTTGTACGGCGGCAGCGTCAAGCCGGACAATGCCGGCGAGTTGTTTGCAATGGCGGACATCGATGGCGGCTTGATTGGCGGCGCATCGCTGAAGGCNGAAGATTTCNTGGCGATCGGTCGCGCATAAGCGACGGATCGAGTTGCCATGTCNCCCATGTGCGACTGCAACATATTATTGAGAGAAACGAAATGGCAATTCTGAAGACTCTGCTGCTGGTGGCGCAAATTCTGAGCGCGCTCGGCGTGATCGGCCTGGTGCTTTTGCAGCACGGCAAGGGCGCGGACGTGGGAGCGGCGTTCGGCTCCGGCGCATCGGGCAGCCTGTTTGGCGCCACCGGTTCAGCAAACTTCCTGTCGCGCACGACTGCTGTGCTGGCCACTGTGTTCTTCATTGCCACGCTGGCGTTGACGTTGATCGGCACCAGCAAGGGCAGCGTGTCAGCGGGTGTGATGGGTTCGGTCGCGCCTGTCACGTCTACGGCCTCCGCTCCTGCGGCTTCGGCTCCTGCTGCCGCTTCGGCGCCGGCTGTGCCCAAGTAATTTGATGTAACGATCGCGGCGTGCCGTTGACGTTTTCCGGTGCGTCGCGAGGCATAAGATTTTTGTTTGTGCATTGAACAAAAGCGTTGCTTTGCGGTAGAATGCAAGGCTTGAAACAACACGGGGAACGGCAGGGGCGTTAAGTCTCAACCGGGTTCCTGATAGAGTTTCTTCCCCCAGCCGACGTGGTGAAATTGGTAGACACGCTATCTTGAGGGGGTAGTGGCGAAAGCTGTGCGAGTTCGAGTCTCGCCGTCGGCACCAATCAAATTCGGGGTCTGTTCAACGGGATGTTCCGCGCAGGCCCCTCCGCAAGACGACGCGCAGTTGAAGCGTCGTAAGGCTGCGGACCCGGCGCCTTCGATGGGGCGACAAGGCGCCGCCTGCGGGCTGTGCTGTTGCAACCATTCAAAAAGGCGGGCGTCCCTTGAACCTCGAAGCCTATTTCCCCGTACTGTTGTTCATCGTTGTCGGCGTTGGCCTCGGCCTTGCTCTGATGACCATCGGCCGAGTCCTCGGTCCGAACAATCCCGATCCTGACAAGCTCTCGCCGTACGAGTGCGGCTTCGAAGCATTCGAAGATGCGCGCATGAAGTTCGATGTGCGCTATTACCTCATCGCCATCCTGTTCATCCTGTTCGATCTGGAGACTGCGTTCCTCTTTCCTTGGGGCGTGGCGCTGCGTGAGATTGGTTGGCCGGGGTTCTTTGCGATGGGCGTGTTTCTTCTCGAGTTTCTCGTGGGCTTCGTCTACATCTGGAAAAAAGGCGCGCTCGATTGGGAGTGATGTGAAATGGCGATCGAAGGCGTACTCAACGAAGGCTTTGTCACGACCACCGCTGACAAGCTGATCAACTGGACCCGTACCGGGTCACTCTGGCCGATGACGTTCGGCTTGGCCTGCTGTGCTGTGGAAATGATGCACGCCGGCGCATCGCGTTATGACTTGGACCGTTTCGGCGTGGTGTTTCGCCCGTCGCCGCGTCAGTCTGACGTCATGATCGTGGCCGGCACGCTGTGCAACAAGATGGCGCCAGCGCTGCGCAAGGTGTACGACCAGATGGCCGAACCTCGATGGGTCATCTCGATGGGTTCGTGCGCGAACGGCGGCGGCTATTACCACTACTCGTATTCCGTTGTGCGTGGCTGCGATCGCATCGTGCCGGTTGACGTGTACGTGCCGGGCTGCCCGCCCACGGCTGAAGCACTGATCTACGGCATCATCCAGCTGCAGGCTAAGATCCGCCGCACCAATACCATCGCGCGCAAGGCCTGACATGACCGACAAGCTTGCCACCCTGAAGGCCGCGCTGGAAAAGGCGCTGGGCAGTCGCGTTCAAAGCCTGACCGAATCGGTCGGTGAACTCACCCTCGTGGTGAAGGCTGCCGATTACCACGAGGTCATGCGCACCTTGCGCGATGACGCTTCGCTCAAGTTCGAGCAGCTCATGGACTTGTGTGGCGTCGATTACGCCGACTACGGTGACGGTGCCTGGAACGGCCCGCGTTTTGCCGCTGTGTCCCATCTGCTGTCGATCACGCACAACTGGCGCGTTCGCGTTCGCGTGTTCGCGCCGGACGACGACCTACCGGTGGTGTCGTCTGTGACCACGATCTGGAGTTCCGCTGACTGGTTCGAGCGTGAGGCGTTCGACCTCTATGGTCTGGTCTTCGAAGGCCATCCGGACCTGCGCCGTATCCTGACCGACTATGGCTTCATCGGCCACCCGTTCCGCAAGGACTTCCCCGTGTCGGGTTACGTTGAAATGCGCTACGACCCGGTGCAGCGCCGCGTGGTCTATCAGCCGGTAACCATCGAGCCGCGCGAGATTACGCCGCGTGTGATCCGCGAGGATCAATACGGTGGTCTGAAGCACTGAAGNGCGCCCGATCATGGCAGATATCAAGAACTACACCCTGAACTTCGGTCCGCAACANCCGGCCGCGCACGGCGTGCTGCGCCTTGTNCTTGAGCTGGACGGCGAAGTCATTCAACGTGCCGACCCGCACATCGGNCTGCTGCACCGCGCGACTGAAAAGCTCGCCGAGCAAAAGACCTGGATTCAGAGCGTGCCGTACATGGACCGCCTCGACTACGTGTCGATGATGGTCAACGAGCACGCCTATGTGATGGCAATCGAGCGCCTGCTGGGTCTCGAAGTGCCGCTGCGTGCGCAGTACATCCGCGTCATGTTCGACGAAATCACGCGGATCATGAACCACCTGATGTGGATCGGTTCGCACGCGCTGGACGTGGGTGCCATGGCGGTGTTCCTGTACGCCTTCCGCGAACGCGAAGACCTGTTCGATATGTACGAGGCGGTTTCGGGCGCGCGTATGCACGCAGCCTACTACCGCCCGGGCGGTGTCTACCGCGACCTGCCTGACACGATGCCGCAATACAAGGCATCCAAGGTGCGCAACGAGAAGGCTCTGGCCGCCCTGAACGAAACGCGTTCGGGTTCGCTGCTGGACTTCATTGAAGACTTTACCAACCGCTTCCCGAAGTACGTTGATGAGTACGAAACGCTGCTGACCGACAACCGGATTTGGAAGCAACGTCTGGTGGGTATCGGTGTGGTAAGCCCGGAGCGCGCCCTGAACAAGGGTTTCTCCGGTGCGATGCTGCGTGGTTCGGGCATCGAATGGGATGTGCGCAAGAAGCAGCCGTACGAGGTGTACGACCGCATCGATTTCGACATCCCGGTTGGCGTGAACGGCGATTGCTACGACCGTTATCTGGTGCGCGTGGAAGAAATGCGCCAGAGCAATCGCATCATCCGTCAGTGCATCGAGTGGCTGCGCAAGAACCCGGGTCCGGTGATCACCGATAACCACAAGGTGGCGCCGCCGTCGCGCGTGGACATGAAGACCAACATGGAAGAGCTGATTCACCACTTCAAGCTCTTCACCGAAGGTATGCACGTGCCCGAAGGCGAAGCATATGCCGCCGTTGAGCACCCGAAGGGTGAGTTCGGCATCTATGCAATCTCCGACGGCGCCAACAAGCCGTACCGTCTGAAAATTCGCGCACCGGGCTTCGTTCATCTGGCCGCGCTCGACGAAATGGCGAAGGGTCACATGATTGCCGATGCGGTGACGATCATCGGCACGCAGGACATCGTGTTTGGCGAGATTGACCGCTGAACGCCCAGGAAACAACGGTTTGACGCGCTGGCAAGCGCGGCTGTGAAACGAGGACGCACGCCGGGGTGAAAGCCCCGCGTCCCGCACCAATCGCAACGAAAATGCTATCAGCAGAAGCTCTCAAGGAAATCGACCGGGCGGTCGCGAAATATCCCGCCGACCAGAAGCAGTCCGCCGTGATGGCGGCGCTGGCGGTCGCGCAGAGCGAGAAAGGCTGGGTCTCGCCCGAGGTCATGCAGTTCGTGGCCGAGTACCTCGAAATGCCGCCGGTGTGGGTCGAGGAAGTGGCGACGTTCTACAACATGTACGACACCAAGCCGGTGGGCCGCTTCAAGCTGTCGGTGTGCACGAACTTGCCGTGCGCGCTGTCGGGCGGCGAGCGCGCGGCCGATTACCTGAAGAAGAAGCTCGGCATCGGTTTCAACGAAACCACGGCCGACGGCAACTTCACGCTGAAGGAAGGCGAGTGCATGGGCGCGTGCGGTGATGCGCCGGTCATGATCGTCAACAACACCCACATGTGCAGCTTCATGAGCAACGAGAAGCTCGACGCGCTGATCGCCGACCTCCAGTCGAAGGCGCCGACCAACGGAGCAGGCAAGTAAATGACCTCTCTGCACGATCGACATATCCAGCCGTTGATTCTCGCCGGCCTGAACGGCGACAACTGGCACCTCGAAGATTACGTCAAGCGTGGCGGCTATCAGCAGCTCAAGCGCATCCTTACCGAGAAGATCACCCCCGAACAGGTCATTGCTGACGTGAAAGCGTCGGGCCTGCGCGGCCGTGGTGGTGCGGGCTTCCCTACGGGCTTGAAGTGGAGCTTCATGCCGCGCCAGTTCCCGGGCCAGAAGTATCTGGTCTGCAACACGGACGAAGGCGAGCCGGGTACGTTCAAGGATCGCGACATCATCCGCTACAACCCGCACGCGTTGATCGAAGGCATGGCCATCGGCGGTTACGCGATGGGCATCACCGTGGGCTACAACTACATCCACGGCGAAATCTGGAACGAATACAAGATCTTCGAGCAGGCGCTTGAAGAGGCACGTGCGGCGAGCTTCCTGGGTGACAACATCCTGGGCTCCGGTTTCAACTTCCAGCTGCATGCGCACCATGGCTATGGTGCTTACATCTGCGGCGAAGAGACCGCGCTGCTCGAATCCCTGGAAGGCAAGAAGGGCCAGCCGCGTTTCAAACCGCCGTTCCCAGCGAGCTTTGGTCTGTACGGCAAGCCGACCACCATCAACAACACCGAAACCTTTGCCGCAGTGCCGTTCCTGCTGGCCATCGGTCCGGACAACTACTTGAAGATGGGCAAGCCGAACAACGGCGGCTCGAAGATCTTCTCAGTGTCCGGCGACGTGGAACGTCCGGGCAACTACGAGATTCCGCTCGGCACGCCGTTCTCCAAGCTGCTGGAACTGGCCGGTGGCATGCGCGGCGGCAAGAAACTCAAGGCGGTCATCCCGGGTGGTTCGTCGGCGCCGGTAGTGCCGGCCGACCTGATGATGGCCTCCGACATGGACTACGACTCGATCGCCAAGGCTGGCTCGATGCTGGGCTCGGGCGCTGTGATCGTGATGGACGAAACGCGCTGCATGGTGAAGTCGCTGCTGCGCCTGTCGTACTTCTATTTCGAAGAGTCGTGCGGCCAGTGCACGCCGTGCCGCGAGGGCACCGGCTGGCTGTATCGCGTGGTCGACCGCATCGAGCACGGCAAGGGCCGCCAGGAAGACCTGGACCTGCTGAACAACGTGGCCGAAAACATCATGGGCCGGACTATCTGTGCGCTCGGCGATGCCGCTGCGATGCCGGTCCGCGGCATGCTCAAGCACTACTGGGATGAGTTCGCGTATCACGTCGAACACAAGCAGTGCATGGTGCCCACCTACATTTAAGCGTGGCAGAACATGGTTGAAATCGAAATCGATGGCAAGAAAGTCGAGGTTGCCGAAGGCAGCCTGGTGATGGAGGCGGCTCGCCAGACGGGCACCTACATTCCTCACTTCTGCTATCACCGCAAACTGTCGGTCGCGGCCAACTGCCGGATGTGCCTGGTCGAAGTCGAGAAGGCGCCGAAGGCGCTGCCCGCCTGCGCCACGCCCGTCACTGCGGGCATGAAGGTCTTCACAAACTCCGAGAAGGCGGTGAAGGCACAGAAGTCCGTGATGGAATTCCTGCTGATTAACCATCCTCTGGATTGCCCGATCTGTGACCAGGGTGGCGAGTGCCAACTGCAGGATCTGGCCGTGGGCTATGGCAAGTCTGAATCGCGTTACCAGGAAGAGAAGCGTGTGGTGTTCCACAAGAATGTGGGCCCGCTGATCTCCATGGAAGAGATGACGCGGTGCATTCACTGCACGCGTTGCGTCCGCTTTGGTCAGGAAATTGCCGGCGTGATGGAACTGGGCATGCTCAACCGCGGTGAGCATTCCGAGATCACGACGTTCGTTGGGCAGACCGTTGACTCCGAGTTGTCGGGCAACATGATCGACCTGTGCCCCGTCGGCGCGCTGACCAGCAAGCCGTTCCGCTATTCGGCCCGTACGTGGGAACTGGCACGCCGCAAGTCGGTGTCGCCGCACGACGGCCTGGGCGCGAACGTGATCGTCCAGACGAAGAACCAGCGTGTGATGCGCGTTCTGCCGCTGGACAACGAGGCCATCAACGAATGCTGGCTTTCCGACAAGGACCGCTTCGCCTATGAAGGCGTGAACAGCGACGATCGTCTGACTCAGCCGATGCTCAAGCAAGGCGGTCAATGGAAGGCTGTCGACTGGACCACCGCGCTGGAATACGTTGCTAACGGCCTGAACGAAATCAAGCGCGACCACGGCGCTGAGCAGATCGGTGCATTAGCCAGCCCGCACAGCACGCTGGAAGAGCTGTTCTTGCTGCAAAAGCTGGTGCGTGGCATTGGCAGCGACAACGTCGATTTCCGTCTGCGCCAATCCGATTTCTCCGTCAAGCCGACGGGCGCTCCGTGGCTGGGCCTGCCAATCGCCGATGTGTCGTTGCTGCAGCGCACGCTGGTGGTGGGCGCCTTCCTGCGCAAGGATCATCCGCTGCTGGCTGCGCGTTTGCGGCAGGCTGGCAAGAAGGGTGCGCAACTGAACGTGATCGGTGCCGGCGGCGAAGATCTGCTGATGCCCGCCACGCAACTGTTGGGTGCACCGTCGCAATGGCTGTCGCTGCTGTCGCAAGTGGCGGTGGCCGTGGCTGCTGCCAACAACGTTGCCCGTCCGGGCGGCACCGATGGTATCGAAGCCGGTGACGTGGCCAAGCGCATCGCCGCAAGCCTTGCTTCGGGCGAGCGCAAGGCTGTGTTCCTCGGCAACGCTGCTGTGGCGCATCCGCATTTCTCGCAACTGCACGCGCTGGCTCAGTGGGTTGCGCAGCAGACCGGCGCGACGCTCGGCTTCTTGACGGAAGCGGCCAACACCGTTGGCGGCTACATTGCCGGTGCGTTGCCGCAAGGCAACGGCCTCGACGCTGCCGCCATGCTGGTGCAGCCGCGTCGCGCATACGTGCTGCTGGGCGCTGAACCCGAATTCGATACTGCGAATCCCGTGCAGGCTCGTGCGGCACTGGACCAGGCTGACACTGTGATCGTGNTGGCGCCGTTTGCCTCCCGCGCCGCACTCGAGTACGCCGACGTGCTCCTGCCGACTGCACCGTTCACGGAAACTTCGGGCACGTTCGTCAACTGCGAAGGTCTGCCGCAAAGCTTCAATGGCGTTGTGCGTAGCCTGGGCGATTCGCGTCCTGCCTGGAAGGTCCTGCGCGTGTTGGGCAACCTCCTGAACGTGTCGGGCTTTGAATACGACAGCTCGGAAGTGGTGCGCGATGAAGTTCTGGCCAAGCCGGTCGCCGACCGCTTGTCGAATACGGCGATCGCGCAGACCGTTGCTCCGGCTGCCACCACTGCCGGCGTCGAGCGCCTGGCTGATGTGCCGATCTACCATGCCGACCCGATCGTCCGCCGCGCTGGTTCGCTGCAACTGACGGCTGCAGCACGCGCTGCCGTGCGCGCTGGCTTGCCGGCTGATCTTTACGCGCAACTGGGCCTGACGAATGGTGACGCCGTGCGAGTGACGCAAGGGCAGAGCAGTGTGGTGCTGCCGGCCGTGCTGGACAAGTCGCTGACTTCCGGCGTGATCCGGGTGTCCGCTGCCACCGAAGCTTCGGCTCAGCTGGGTGCCATGTTCGGCGCGGTAAGCGTTGAGAAGGTTGAATCGTCCGCGCTGGCGGCTACGGTGTAAGGGTCAACATGATCGAGTCGATTACTTCTTTTGGTACCGCCACCTTCGGTGGATGGTGGCCGCTGATCTGGACGCTGGTCCGCGCGGTCTGCATCATTCTGCCGTTGCTGCTGTGCGTGGCTTACCTGATCCTGTGGGAGCGCAAGCTGATCGGCTGGATGCACGTGCGTCTGGGCCCGAACCGCGTGGGCCCGATGGGCCTGTTGCAGCCGATTGCCGACGTGCTCAAGCTGCTGCTCAAGGAAGTCATGGTGCCGAGCGCGGTCAGCCGTGGCATGTACATCATCGCGCCGCTGATGGTGCTGATGCCCGCTGTGGCGATCTGGGCGGTGATTCCGTTCCAGGCTGAAGCCATGGTGTCGAACATCAACGCCGGCCTGCTGTACGTGATGGCGATCAGCTCGGTGGGTGTGTATGGCGTGATTCTGGCTGGCTGGGCGTCGAACTCGAAGTACGCGTTCCTCGGTGCGATGCGCGCCTCGGCGCAGATGATTTCGTATGAAATCGCCATGGGCTTCGCGCTCGTGACGGTGCTGATGGTAACGGGCAGCCTGAATCTGTCGGACATCGTTAACTCCCAGAACCGCGGTTTCTTTGCAGGACACGGCATCAACATCCTCTCGTGGAACTGGCTGCCGCTGCTGCCGATGTTCGGTGTCTACTTCATCTCGGGCGTGGCCGAAACGAACCGCCACCCGTTTGACGTGGTGGAAGGCGAATCGGAAATCGTGGCCGGCCACATGATCGAATACTCGGGCATGGCGTTCGCGCTGTTCTTCCTGGCCGAGTACATCAACATGATCGTGATCTCGGCGCTGACGGCTACGCTGTTCCTGGGCGGCTGGGCTTCGCCGATCGATGCACCGGTCCTCAACTGGATTCCGGGCTTCTTCTGGCTGCTGATCAAGGTTTTCCTGCTGCTGTCAGTCTTTATCTGGCTGCGTGCATCGTTCCCGCGTTATCGCTATGACCAGATCATGCGTCTGGGCTGGAAGATCTTCATTCCGCTCACTGTGGGCTGGCTTGTCGTCGTCGCCATCTGGTTGGTGTCGCCGTGGAACATCTGGAAGTAACGGGACAATAGGAAGGCACCATGTTGCTTGCCATCAAGGAATTTTTTAACAGCCTGCTCCTGAAGGAACTCTTCAAGGGGCTGGCGCTGACCGGGCGCTACCTGTTTGCGCGCAAGATCACTGTTCTCTTTCCGGAAGAGAAGACGCCGNTGTCGCCGCGTTTCCGCGGTCTGCATGCACTGCGTCGCTATCCGAACGGCGAAGAACGATGCATCGCTTGCAAGCTNTGCGAAGCCGTTTGCCCNGCTCTGGCCATCACGATCGAGTCGGACCAGCGCGACGATGGCACTCGCCGCACCACGCGCTACGACATCGACCTGACCAAATGTATTTTCTGCGGCTTCTGTGAAGAGGCTTGCCCGGTGGACGCCATCGTCGAGACGCACATCCTGGAATACCACGGTGAAAAGCGCGGCGACCTGTATTTCACCAAAGACATGCTGCTGGCCGTGGGTGATCGCTTCGAGCCGGAAATTGCGGCCAACAAGGCGGCCGACGCAAAGTACCGCTGATTCAGAACGCCCGCCATGCGGTTGGCGGGCGGTGCAGTTGACATCCCGGTTGGACAACGGCTCTTCGAGAGCCAACCAGTTGCGGTGGCATCACGCCATCGCGGCTTTGGACAAGCGCGTGCCGCAAAACGGCCCGTGCCAGGATCATGGAAATCACGACGATCATCTTCTACTGTTTCGCGCTCGTGCTGGTGCTCGCAGCGCTGAAGGTCATCACCGCGAAGAACCCGGTGCACGCGGCGCTGTTCCTCGTGCTCTCGTTCTTTACCGCGGCGGCGATCTGGATGCTGCTGAAGGCGGAGTTCCTCGCCATCACGCTGGTGCTGGTCTACGTGGGGGCAGTGATGGTGCTGTTCCTGTTCGTGGTGATGATGATCGATATCGACATCGAGCACCTGCGACGTGATTTCTGGACCTACGTGCCGATGGCAGCCTTCGTGGGCGTGGTCATCATCCTGGAAATGGCCGTCGTGCTGACCAAGACCTTCATGGGTCGCGTACAGCCGGTGCAGGAGCTGCCGAAGGGATTTAACGGCCCGAACACGCAGGTGCTCGGGAAGCTCATCTATACCGATTACATCTATGCCTTTGAAGTGGCCGGCGCAGTGCTGCTGCTGGCCATTGTTGCGGCAGTGGCTCTGACTGCCCGCCGCCGCAAGGACACCAAGGCCCAGAACGTGTCCGATCAAATCCGCGTGAAGCGCAAGGACCGCGTGCGTCTGGTCTCGATGCCGTCTGAGAAGTCGGCTGGCGCAGCTTCGGCTGAATCCAAGAGCTGAGCCCCGGGAGAACTCATATGTCTTCGCTATCCCTTGCCCATTACCTCGTGCTCGGCGCGGTGCTGTTTGCCATCAGCATCGTCGGCATCTTCCTGAACCGCAAGAACGTCATCGTGCTGTTGATGGCGATCGAACTGATGTTGCTGGCGGTTAACCTGAACTTCGTCGCGTTCTCCCATTACTTGGGCGATCTGTCGGGGCAGGTGTTCGTGTTTTTCATCCTGACGGTGGCCGCGGCGGAATCCGCGATTGGTCTCGCCATTCTGGTGGTGCTGTTCCGTAATCTGGACACCATCAACGTCGACGATCTGGACAGCCTGAAGGGCTGACCTCCGCATCCACCTATAAGAAGCGTTCCATGGCTACCACGCTCAATCCCAACCTGCTGCTGGCGATCCCGCTCGCGCCGCTGGCCGGCGCGGCGATCGCCGGGCTGTTCGGCACCAAGTTCTTTGGCGAGAAGATCGGCCGCACGGCATCCCACAGCGTCACCATCCTTGGTGTTGCGATCGCCTTCATTCTGTCGGCGCTGACGCTGTCCGACGTTATCAATGGCGCTGGTTACAACGGCACCGTCTATGAATGGATGACGGTGGGCTCGCTGAAGATGGAAGTCGGCTTCCTCATCGATTCGCTCACGGCGATGATGATGTGCGTGGTGACCTTCGTCTCGCTGATGGTGCACATCTACACCATCGGCTACATGGCAGAAGACGACGGCTACAACCGTTTCTTCGCGTACATCTCTCTGTTCACCTTCTCGATGTTGATGCTCGTGATGAGCAACAACTTCCTGCAGCTGTTCTTTGGTTGGGAGGCGGTGGGTCTGGTGTCGTACCTGCTGATCGGCTTCTGGTTCAAGCGCCCGACGGCCATCTACGCCAACATGAAGGCGTTCCTAGTCAACCGCGTGGGCGACTTCGGCTTCGTGCTCGGCATCGGCTTGCTGCTTGCCTACAGCGGTAGCCTGAGCTACGCCGACGTGTTCGCCGTCCGAGACAACCTAGCTACGATTGGCTTCCCCGGCACCGATTGGCACATGCTGACGGTCGCCTGTATCTGCCTGTTCATTGGCGCGATGGGTAAATCGGCGCAGTTCCCGCTGCACGTGTGGCTGCCGGACTCGATGGAAGGTCCGACTCCGATTTCCGCACTGATTCACGCGGCCACCATGGTGACCGCCGGTATTTTCATGGTCGCGCGCATGTCGCCGCTGTTCGAGTTGTCGGACACCGCGCTGTCATTCGTGCTGATCATCGGCGCCATCACTGCGCTGTTCATGGGTTTCCTGGGCATCATCCAGACCGACATCAAGCGGGTGGTGGCGTACTCCACGCTGTCCCAGCTGGGCTACATGACCGTCGCGCTGGGCGCGTCGGCTTATCAAGTGGCCGTGTTTCACCTGATGACGCACGCCTTTTTCAAGGCGCTGCTGTTCCTCGGCGCGGGCTCCGTGATCATCGGCATGCACCACGATCAGGACATGCGCAACATGGGCGGCCTGCGCAAGTACATGCCGATCACATGGCTGACGTCGTTGGTGGGGTCGCTGGCGTTGATCGGCACGCCGTTCTTTGCAGGTTTCTATTCGAAGGACTCGATCATCGAAGCGGTGCGTGAATCGCATCTGCCGGGCGCCGGTTTCGCTTACTGGGCGGTACTGGCCGGCGTGTTCGTGACCGCGTTCTATTCATTCCGCATGTACTTCCTCGTGTTCCACGGCGAAGAGCGTTTCGGCAAGGCCCACGCTCATCACGACGATCACCATGAAGAGGAAGAGGGCGACCACGATCACCACGATGGTCTGGCTCCGGGCCAGAAGCCGCACGAGTCGCCTTGGGTTGTGACGGTGCCGCTGGTACTGCTGGCAATTCCGTCGGTCATCATCGGTGCAATGGCAATCCAGCCGATGCTGTTCGGCGAGTTCTTCAAGCACGGTGTGGTGTTCTCGGAAGTCATCTTCAATGCTGACAACCACGAAGCAATGAAGGTGTTGGCCGAAGACTTCCACGGCTGGGTCGAGATGGCGCTGCACGGCTTCACGTCGGCACCGTTCATCCTGCTGCTGGCCGGTGTCGTGTTGTCGTGGTTCTTCTACCTCAAGCGTCCGGATATTCCGGCAGCAATTGCCAAGCGCTTCTCCGGCGTCTACAAGCTGCTGGACAACAAGTACTACGTGGACAAGATCAACGAGATCGTCTTCGCCAACGGTGCGGTCAAGTTTGGCCGTGGCCTGTGGAAGGGCGGCGATCAGGGTGTGATCGACGGTGTTGTCGTCAACGGCAGCGCGCGTCTGGTGGGCTGGTTCGCGACTGTCGTGCGCCTGCTCCAGTCCGGCTTCATCTATGACTATGCGTTCGCGATGATCATCGGCACGGTTGGGCTGCTGACGTATTTCGTGTTCCTGGCAGGCAAATAAGGGATTACAAAAATGGTTCTGTCTTTTGCGATCTGGCTGCCGATCTTCTTCGGCGTGCTGGTGCTGGCCTCGGGCTCAGACCGCAATCCCGGTTATGTCCGCTGGATGTCGCTGATCGGCTCGCTGATCAGCTTTGTGATGACGCTGCCGCTGATCACGCGTTTCGATAAGACGACGGCTGCAATGCAGTTCGTCGAGAAATCGTCGTGGATCGAGCGCTTCCACATCAGCTACTACCTNGGTGTCGACGGCATCTCGATGTGGTTCGTGGTGCTGACCGCATTCATCACCGTCATCGTGGTGATTGCCGCNTGGGAAGTGATCACCGAGCGCGTGGCGCAGTACATGGCCGCGTTCCTGATCCTGTCGGGCCTGATGATCGGCGTGTTTGCGTCGCTCGACGGTCTGCTGTTCTACGTGTTCTTCGAAGCCACGCTGATCCCGATGTACATCATCATCGGCGTGTGGGGCGGTCCGAACCGCGTCTATGCGGCATTCAAGTTCTTCCTGTACACGCTGCTTGGCTCGTTGTTGACGCTGGTTGCGCTGCTNTATCTGTACTTCCACAGTGGCACGTTCGAGATCCTGCANTGGCATCAGGTCAAGCTGTCGATGAACGAGCAGATCCTGATCTTCCTCGCGTTCTTCATGGCCTTCGCCGTGAAGGTGCCGATGTGGCCGGTGCACACTTGGCTGCCGGACGCTCACGTGGAAGCACCGACCGGTGGTTCCGTGGTGCTGGCCGCCATCATGCTGAAGCTGGGCGCCTACGGTTTCCTGCGGTTCTCCCTGCCAATCGCCCCAGATGCCAGCCATAGCCTGTCTGCATTCATCATTGCGATTTCGCTGGTCGCCGTGATCTACATCGGTCTGGTGGCGCTGGTGCAGGCCGACATGAAGAAGCTGGTCGCATATTCGTCGATCGCGCACATGGGCTTCGTCACGCTGGGCTTCTTCATCTTCAACGAGATCGGTGTTGAAGGCGGTATCGTTCAGATGATCTCGCACGGCTTCATCTCCGGTGCGATGTTCCTGTGCATTGGCGTGCTGTATGACCGCGTGCACTCGCGCCAGATTGCAGATTACGGCGGTGTTGTGAACACGATGCCGAAGTTTGCGGCGCTGTCGGTGTTCTTTGCGATGGCCAACTGCGGCCTGCCGGCAACCTCGGGTTTCGTCGGCGAGTTCATGGTGATCCTGGGTTCGGTCAAGTTCAATTTCTGGATTGGTTTGCTGGCCGCCACGGCACTGATCTTTGGTGCAGCGTATTCGCTGTGGATGGTCAAGCGCGTGATTTTCGGTGATGTGACCCACAAGCACGTGGCCGAGTTGAAGGACCTGAATTGCCGCGAGTTCTTCATGCTGGGCGTGCTGGCAATCGCCACCCTGTACATGGGCCTGTATCCGAAGCCCTTCACCGATGTCATGCATGCGTCCGTGGTCAACCTGCTGACCCACGTGGCTCAGTCGAAGCTGTAAGCAGCGAGAAGAAACTATGCAATCGTCCTCCTCTATTGCGGCTTTTGCCCCAATCGTTTTTCTCGCGCTGGGCATTGGTGCCGTCAACTGGATTGACTTGGCACGCGGCCAGAAACGAAGCAGCGTGGCGTATCCGGTTTCGTTGGTGATTACGCTGGTGCTGGCCGTTTGGTTCGCGTTGAACGCTGCGAACGGTGAGACGCACTACGTCTTCGGCAACATGGCCGTGATCGATCCGATGGCCAACGTGCTGGCGTCGTTCTGTGCGCTGACGCTGTTTGCCACACTGGTGTACACCCGCCGCTATCTCGCCGACCGTGACATGTACGCGGGCGAGTTCTACATGTTCGCCCTGTTCACACTGGGCGGCCAGGTGGTGATGATCACCGGCAACAACTTCCTCGTGCTCTATCTGGGCCTGGAACTGCTGTCGCTGGCGTCGTACACGCTGGTAGCGCTGCGTCGCCGTTCGAACGTGTCGTCCGAATCGGCCATGAAGTACTTCATCCTGGGCGCGCTGGCATCGGGTCTGCTGTTGTACGGCATGTCGATGCTGTACGGCGCAACCGGCTCGCTGGAGCTGGGCAAGGTGTTTGACGCGATCAAGAACGGCGAGATCAACAAGACGATCCTCGTGTTCGGCGTGGTGTTTATCGTCGCTGGTCTGGGGTTCAAGCTGGGTGTTGCGCCGTTCCACATGTGGGTGCCCGACGTGTACCAAGGCTCGCCGACGGCCGTGACGCTGCTGATTGCCGGCGCACCGAAGGTCGCAGCGTTTGCGATGACGTTTCGCATTCTGGTGGAAGGCTTGCTGCCGCTGGCATTCGACTGGCAGAACATGCTGATCGTGCTGGCCGTCGTGTCGCTGGCTATCGGCAATATCACCGGCGTTGTTCAGACCAACTTCAAGCGTCTGCTGGGCTATTCGACCGTCTCGCACATGGGCTTTCTGCTGCTGGGCTTGGTGTCGGGCGTCAGCTCCGGCAAGCCGGATTTGACGGCCCAGGCCTACAGCGCGTCGATGTTCTATGCGATCACCTACGTGCTGACCGCATTGGGTGGCTTCGGCATGATCCTGCTGCTTGCACGCAAGGGCTATGAGGCAGAAGAGATTGCCGACCTCAAAGGCTTGTCGAAAAAGAGTCCGTGGTTTGCGCTGCTGATGCTGTTCATCATGATGTCGCTGGCCGGCTTGCCCCCGACGGTTGGCTTCTACGCCAAGCTGTCGGTCCTGGGTGCGGTGGTCGACGCCGGCATGCCGTGGCTGGCCATCGTGGCGGTGCTGTTCTCGCTGGTGGGTGCGTTCTACTACCTGCGCGTCATCAAGGTCATGTACTTCGATGCCCCGGCTGACGAAGGTCCGGTTGAAGCGTCGTTCGGCCTGCGTTCGCTGCTGTCGGTCAATGGCTTGCTGGTGCTGCTGCTGGGTATCTTCCCGGCGGGCCTGATGGCCATGTGCTATCAGGCGATCCGCCTGACGCTGGCCTCGTAGTAAGCCGAGCGCCATGAGCACCTCGACGGGCGGTCTATTTGTCATCGTGTTGGCACTCATCTGTGCCAACCTGCCGTTCGTCAATCAACGCGTGCTGGCGCTGGTGCCGGCACGCTGGCCGCGCAAGCCGTTCTGGCTACGCGGCACCGAGCTGATTGCCATGTACGTTGTGGTTGGGCTGATCGGCTTTGGTATCGAATCGAGCCAGGGCAATGCGTTTCCGCAGGGCTGGCAGTTTTATGCGATCACTGCTTGCCTGATGCTGGTGTTCGCGTTTCCCGGCTTTACTTGGCAATACCTGGTTCGCCATCCCCGCGATTCCCGTTAAATCCCGCCGGGCAGGTCCTCGCTGTCTCGGCATGAGAGAGCGCCATGTCCGATCACACCCCGCTGAACGCCACCNCTGATGCGACGCAGGACCNGGATGCCGGTCTGCGCGAGACGCAGGTCGCCTCTGCGTTGATGCACCAGGGCAAATTTCTCACGCTNAAGCAAGACATCGTTCGNCTGCCGGACGGNCGCAATGCCAGCCGCGAATACCTCATCCATCCGGGCGCGGTNATGATGATTCCGCTGTTCGATGACGGGACNGTGCTGATGGAACGTCAGTTCCGTTACCCGGTCGGTAAGGTGATGATTGAATTCCCGGCCGGCAAGCTCGATCCGCAGGAAGGCGCACTCACATGCGGCAAGCGCGAACTGCGCGAGGAAACCGGCTACACGGCCGAACGCTGGGACTACCTCACGCGCATTCACCCGGTCATTTCGTATTCCACCGAGTTCATCGACATCTATCTNGCCCGCGATCTCAAGCAGGGTGTGGCAATGTTGGATGAGGGCGAATTTCTCGAGACCTTNGTCACGCCGGCCGGCCAATTGATCGATTGGGTGCGCGAAGGCAAGATTTCCGACGTGAAGACCATTATCGGCACGTTCTGGCTTGAGAAGATTTTGTCAGGTGCCTGGGCGCCGGGTGCCGTCTGATGCGCTTATAGCCGTCGCTTGAACGCACCGTTTTCCTGCTGTTGTTACCATAGTGAACGGTCGTGCGAAAAAATTAGCACGACCGTTCACAAATTTTCGAATCGGGGATACACTCATCCCCATGCGCTGGACCGATCATGAAAGTGCTGGACCTCCGCTGTGCCAATGACCACCGTTTCGAAGGCTGGTTCGGCTCCGATGCCGACCTGCAATCGCAGCGGGAGCGCGGGCTATTGACGTGCCCAGTTTGCGGCCATAACGAGGTTGAGCGCTTGCCGAGTGCGCCGCGCCTGAATCTGTCGTCGTCTCGTGCGGAGACCGCCCAGAAGAGCGGTGCCGGCAAGACGGGCGAAAGCGATGGCGGAGCGCCCGCGGCCCTGCAACAGCTCTACCTGAAGGCTGTGCGCCATGTCCTTGCCAATACCGAGGACGTCGGCGAGCGGTTTGCAGAAGAGGCGCGCCGCATGCATTACAACGAGGCGCCGGAGCGGGGCATTCGCGGGACGACGTCTCGGGAGGAAGCGCAGGAACTGGCGGAGGAAGGCATCGACGTGATGCCGCTGTTGGTGCCCGACGCGCTCAAGCAGCCCGTGCACTAGCAGCCTCGATTCAGGTCCGCGCCGGTCCGACAGAACGTTCTCCACCGATTTGCCACGGTGGGGAGCCAACCACAGGAGACAGGCATGGATCTGAACTACTCGGCGGCCGATGAAGCATTCCGCCAGGAAGTCCGCGGCTGGCTGGAAGCCAATCTGCCCAAGGACATCCAAGACAAGGTGTTGAACCACCGCCGCCTGAACCGCGACGATTTCGTTCGCTGGCACAAGGCGCTCGCGGCCAAGGGCTGGTCGGTGCCTCACTGGCCGGTCGAGTGGGGCGGCACCGGCTGGTCTCCCATCCAAAAACACATCTGGGACGAAGAATGCGCGCAGGTCGGCGCGCCTGGCGTGCTGCCGTTCGGCGTCAGCATGGTCGCGCCCGTGATCATGAAGTACGGCAATGAAGCGCAGAAGCGTTACTTCCTGCCGCGCAT
>Ga0055525_1000393_pt1 | contig 27867 bp, 23 predicted proteins | sample AraplaCvi_mMF_r2_FD_55012 | JGI IMG/M metagenome (GOLD analysis project Ga0055525, IMG submission 55012) | Arabidopsis root microbial communities from North Carolina, USA - plate scrape CL_Cvi_mMF_r2 | ecosystem: Host-associated > Plants > Roots > Endosphere | place: USA: North Carolina...
CGGGGATACGCCCCACCGAGACAAAAGGAGCCGCCCCCACATGAGTGACGAACCTAACGGCAGCCGATCCCTGCCCCGCGGCAGACGCCGCTTCCTGATGACGACGGTCGGGCTCATGGCAGCCCTGCATCTCTACATCGGATGGCGGCTGTTGCCGGATCTGGGCTGGAACGGCGCGGGCTGGGCTGCAGGCGTCCTCTTCCTGCTCGTATCGACGGTGATGATTCCAACCGGGATGGCAGCGCGCTTCGTGATCCGTCCCATCTCGTTGGCCGATCGCGTGACCTGGGTCGGCGCCTTGCTGATGGGCCTGTTTTCGTCGCTGCTGGTCCTGACGCTGCTGCGCGACGTCGCGCTGATCGTGCTGCCGCAGACTTATCGGCACGACTCGGCCCTGCTCGTCGTCGCCCTCACCTTGCTGGTGACGTTGATCGGCTATGTCAATGCGCGCCGCATTCCCCGCGTCGCACGGGTGACGGTGCCCATTGCGGACCTGCCTGCCGCGCTGCACGGCTTCACCATCGCGCAAATCACCGATCTGCATGTCGGGCCCACCATCAAGCGGGCCTATGTAACCGGCGTGGTCGAGCGGCTCAATGCATTGCAACCGGATGTCATCGCCGTGACGGGCGATCTGGTGGACGGCGAGGTCGACGTGCTGCGCCCGCATATCGCGCCGCTGGCCGGCATGTCGGCTCGGCACGGCGTTTTTGCGGTGACGGGCAATCACGAGTACTACTCCGGCGTCGACCCTTGGGTGTCTGAGTTCGAGAGGCTCGGCATGCGCGTGTTGATGAACGAGCATACGGTGCTTGAACACGACGGCGCGTCATTGGTGATCGCGGGGGTGACGGATTTCAGTGCAGGCAAGTTCGACGCCGCGCACGCGAGCGATCCGACGCGGGCGCTGGCAGGGTCGCCGCCCGGCGTGACGCCCACCATCCTCCTCGCGCATCAACCGCGCAGCGCTCCTGCCGCAGCAGAGGCCGGCTTCGACCTGCAACTGTCGGGGCACACGCATGGCGGCCAGTTCTGGCCGTGGAGCCTTTTTGTTCCGCTGCAGCAGCCCTTTACGGCGGGGTTGCACAAGCTCGGGCGCCTGTGGATCTACACCAGCCGCGGCACAGGATATTGGGGCCCACCCAAGCGGTTCGGCGCGCCATCGGAGATCACGCTGATACGGCTGGAGCCGACCGTGGGCTGAACCGTAGGCGCGGGCGTCCGGCCAAGAACCATATGGCGTCAACGTCTTGCGGCTTGCCGAGTCGGCCCGCACCGTCGCAATGCATCCGAAAGTTGTAACGGCGCCTCACACCGGCGACATTTCGGTCTATGTCGTTCGGGTGACGGGCTAGAATCGCCCGACTCACAGCTACACCCGCGCCGCGCCCCATGTCGTTCGACCACCCGCCTCTGCAAAACCCCGCCACGCTCCTTGAAATCGTGCGAGCGCAGTCAGAGATCGCCAAACTGGGCACGGATCTGGGCGCGATCATGGCGCTGGTCACCGAGCGGGCCCAGCATCTGACGTGCGCGACCGGCGCGGTCGTCGAATTGGCGGAAGGCGATGAGATGGTCTACCGCGCCACCTCGGGCCTGACCGAAACGCTGCTGGGCCTGCGGCTGGCGCGCAAGGGCAGCCTGTCGGGCCTGTGCGTGCAGACCGGCGAAATTCTGCAATGCACAGACTCCGAAACCGACGCGCGTGTCGACCGCGAAGCCTGTCGCCGCGTGGGTTTGCGCTCGATGGTGGTCACGCCGCTGCGGCATCTCGACACCACGGTCGGCGTGCTCAAGCTGGTGGCGCCCGAAGTGGACGCCTTCAGCGAAAGCGACATCAGCGTGCTGGAGCTGATGTCCGAGCTGATCGCCGCAGCCATGTTCCACGCCGCCAACGCCGAGCGCGATCAGTTATATCTGCGCGCCACGCACGACGCGCTGACCGACCTCCCCAACCGCGCGCTGTTCTATGACCGCTTGCGGCAGTCGATCCACCTGGCGCAACGCGCGCATGGCGGCTTGGGCGTGCTCAATGTCGACATGGACAATCTCAAGCTCATCAATGATCGCCACGGCCACCGTGCCGGCGATGCGGCGATCCGGGAGACCGCACAGCGCATGGGCCGCACGGCACGGCGCTCCGACACGGTGGCGCGCGTGGGCGGCGATGAGTTTGCCGTGATCCTGCCCGGCGTTGACGCGCGCGCCGATGCGCAGGCGCAAAGCGAGCGGCTCATCGAAGAGGTGCAGCAACCGTACGTGTTCGAAGGCCAGCCGCTGGACCTGCGCGTGAGCATCGGCGTGGCGGTGATGCCAGAAGACGGCACCGAGATCACCGCCCTGCTCGATCAGGCCGATCGTGCGATGTACACCGCCAAGCGCTTGCGCAAGCAGGCGCAGTTGGCGCACTAAAAAAAGGCGTGCGCCGCCGGCGTTAGACGCGCAGGTAGTGCTCGCGCTCGCCCAGCCAGCGCTTGAGATGGATGTCGACGGCTTCCGGAAAGCGGGCCAGCATGTCGTCTGCCGCTCCTTGGGCAAATTCGACGAGCCACGCATCGTGGTTCAGATCGGCAAAGCGCAACATCGCTTCGCCCGACTGCCGCGCGCCCAGGAATTCGCCGGGGCCACGGATCTCCAGATCGCGCCGGGCGATCTCGAAACCATCGGTGGTCTCGCGCATGGTCTGCAGACGTTGCTTGGCCGTCGGCGACAAAGGCGCCTGATACAGCAGCACGCATACCGATTCCGCCGTGCCGCGGCCCACCCGCCCGCGTAGCTGATGCAGCTGCGCAAGGCCAAAGCGCTCGGCGTGCTCGATCACCATCAACGAGGCATTGGGCACGTCCACNCCGACTTCAATGACGGTGGTGGCCACCAGCACGTGCAGCTCGCCGCCNGCGAAGGCGCTCATCACGGCGGCCTTCTCGGCCGATGGCAGACGTCCATGCACGAGACCGACCTTCAAACCTTCCAGGCTCTGGGAAAGCGTCTCGAAGGTTTCGACGGCGGTCTGGAGCTGCAGCGCTTCGCTCTCTTCGATCAGCGGACAGACCCAATAGACCTGCCGACCTTCGCGTGCGGCGGCGTAGATGCGCTCAATCACCTCGTCGCGGCGCGCATCGTTTACCAGGCGCGTGACGATGGGCGTGCGGCCAGGCGGTAGTTCGTCGATGGCTGAGACGTCGAGATCGGCGTAATACGTCATCGCCAGCGTGCGCGGGATGGGCGTGGCGGACATCATCAGTTGGTGCGGCACCTGGGCGTTGGCGGCAGGTGCATCGCCATTGCTCGCCTTGCCGCGCAGAGCGAGCCGCTGTGCCACGCCAAAGCGATGCTGTTCATCGACCACCGCCAGACCCAGCCGCGCGAACGTCACGGCGTCCTGAATCAGCGCGTGCGTGCCGATCACGAGTTGCGCCGTGCCGGCCGCCACGCGCGCCGCCGCCTCGTCCTTCTGCTTGCGCTTGAGGCTGCCAGCCAGCCAGACGATGTCCACGCCCAGCGGTTCCAACCAGGCAGAAAGCTTGCGGTAATGCTGCTCGGCCAGCAGTTCGGTTGGCGCCATCAGTGCTGCCTGCCAGCCGGCATCGATGGCCTGGCACGCTGCCAGCGCGGCAATGACGGTCTTGCCGCTGCCCACGTCGCCCTGCAGCAATCGCTGCATCGGGTACGGGTGCGCAAGGTCAGCGCGGATCTCTTCCCATACGCGAGCCTGGGCGCCGGTCAGTTTGAACGGCAGCGCATTCATGAAGCGCGCGAGCAGCCCATCCTTGCCGCTGTCGCGCAGGATGGGCGCATTGCGCATGCGGCGCGCGGCCTGCGCACGCTTGAGCGACAGCTGCTGCGACAGCAGTTCATCAAACTTGATGCGCAGCCACGCCGGGTGCGTGCGCTCGACCAAGCTGTGCTCGTCGACATCGGGCGTCGGTTGATGCAGCAGGCGCACGGCATCGGCAGGCGTCATCAGCTTGAGCGGCGCGAGCGGGCCGCTGACGAGGCTGTTCGGCAGCGTTTCCGGCAGCGGCGTGCGCGTGAGCGCGTTGAGGATCGCCTTGCGCAGATAGGCCTGCGCCACGCCAGCCGTGCTCGGATACACCGGTGTCAGGCGGTCGGGCAGCGGTTCATCTTCCGCCACGGCGCGCACGGTCGGGTGCACCATCTCGGCGCCGAAGAAGCCACCGCGCACTTCGCCGCGCACGCGCAGGCGCACGCCTTCGGCCATCTGCTTGACTTGGCTGCCGTAGAAATTGAGAAAACGCAGAACCAGCTCGCCCGACTCATCGGCGATATGCACAACGAGTTGCCGGCGTGGCCGGAACGCCACTTCGTTGCGCGTGACAGTGCCTTCCACCTGCGCGGCCCAACCGGTATTGGCCCGCGCCGTGGCTTCGGCAATGGTCAGGAGCGTGGTTTCGTCCTCGTAGCGCATCGGCAGATGCAGAACGAGATCGACATCGCGGTGCAGGCCAAGTTTGGCGAGTTTGTCGGCCGGGCGGGCGATCTTGGCTGCTGCCTTGGCTGGCTTGTCTGCCGGGGCTGCACGTTTTGGCTTCGGCGCCGGCGCGGTATCAGCGTCGGGCATAGGAGCAGCATCAGTGGCGGAACGGGCGCGAGGCGGCACAGGGCGTTTACAATGGCGAACTTTGCGAGTCGCCCGATTGTACCGGCGCCCGCCACCATCACTTGGCGCAATCCACGTCTGCGCCACTTTTCATGCTGACGCTGTCCGATTTCGACTTCGATCTGCCGCCCGAGCTGATCGCACAAACCGCCCTGCCCGACCGCACCGCGAGCCGCCTGCTGGCCGTCCGCCGCGCGGAAGATGCCGTGCATTTTGAAGACCGCCAGTTTGCCGATCTGGTCGACTACCTGCGCCCCGGCGACCTGCTCGTCTTTAACGACACCCGTGTCATCAAGGCACGCTTTTTCGGCCACAAGGCCAGTGGCGGCAAGGTCGAGGTGCTCGTCGAGCGCCTGCTGGACGAGCACACCGTGTTGGCGCAAATCCGCTCGAGCAAATCACCGGTCGAGGGCACCACACTGCGCCTGGCCGACGCCTTTGACGTGACGGTCGGCCCCCGCGCCGAGCCGTTCTTTACGTTGCGTTTCCCACAGCCGGCGCTGGATCTGATCGAGCAGTACGGCCGCCTGCCGCTGCCGCCCTACATCGAGCACGACCCCGACAGCTTTGACGAGACGCGTTACCAGACCGTGTATGCGCGCAACCCGGGTGCCGTCGCGGCACCCACGGCGGGCCTGCATTTTGACGATGCGCTGTTCGCCAAGCTGGACGCGATGGGCGTCAAGCGCGGCTTCCTTACGCTGCACGTGGGCGCCGGCACGTTCCAGCCGGTGCGCGTGGAAAACATCGCCGAGCACCGCATGCACAGCGAGTGGTACGAAATCACGCCCGAACTGGCCGAAGCCATCCGCGGCACGCGCGCGGCCGGCGGCCGGGTAATCGCGGTGGGCACCACGTCGATGCGCGCGCTTGAATCGGCCGCGCAGCCAGACGGCACGCTCAATGCCTGCAGCGGCGAGACCGACATTTTCATCACCCCCGGCTACCGCTTCCGCGCCGTCGACCTGCTGGTGACCAACTTCCACCTGCCTAAATCGACGTTGCTGATGCTGGTATCGGCATTTGCCGGCATGAGCGCCATCCGAGGCACCTACCAGCACGCCATCGCCCAGCGCTACCGCTTCTTCAGTTACGGCGACGCCATGCTGCTGACGCGCGCCCCTACCGAACCCGGCGAACCCGGCGAAACCCAATCGCTCTGACCATGCTCAAGTACGAACTGCTCACCACCGATGGCCTCGCCCGACGCGGCCGCATGACCCTGAACCACGGCGTGGTCGAAACGCCCATCTTCATGCCGGTGGGCACTTATGGTGCGGTCAAGGCGATGTCCCCGGCGGAGCTGAAGGACATCGGCGCGCAGATCATCCTGGGTAACACGTTCCACCTGTGGCTGCGCCCCGGGCTGGAGGTGATGGACGCACACAAGGGCCTGCACGGCTTCAATGGCTGGGATAAGCCCATCCTGACCGATTCCGGCGGTTTTCAGGTGTTTTCGCTGGGTGATCTGCGCAAGATCACCGAAGAAGGCGTGACGTTCGCATCGCCCATCAATGGCGACAAGCTGTTCCTGTCGCCGGAGATCTCGATGCAGATCCAGCGCCGGCTGAACTCGGACATCGTCATGCAGTTCGACGAATGCACGCCGTACAAGATTGGCGATCGCCCTGCAACCGAGGCCGAAGCTGCAGCCTCAATGCGCATGAGCCTGCGCTGGGCACAACGCTCGCGCAACGAATTCGAGCGCGAGAAAAATCCGAACGCGCTGTTCGCCATCGTCCAGGGCGGCATGTTCGAGAATCTGCGTGATGAATCGCTGGCCGGTTTGCAAGCGATTGACGCCGATGCAGGCGGCGAAGGTTTCGGCGGTTACGCCATCGGCGGGCTGTCGGTGGGGGAGCCCAAGGAAGACATGATGCGCGTGCTGCAGCACGTGGCGCCGCGTCTGCCTGCCAACAAACCGCATTATTTGATGGGCGTCGGCACGCCGGAAGATCTGGTGGCAGGCGTTGCCAGCGGCATCGACATGTTCGACTGCGTGATGCCGACCCGCAACGCGCGCAACGGCTGGCTCTTCACCCGCTTTGGCGACATCAAGATCAAGAACGCGGTACACCGCAATGATCCGCGCCCGCTGGACGAGACCTGCGGCTGCTACACCTGCAGCAATTTCTCGCGCGCCTACCTGCACCACCTGCAGCGCGTCGGCGAAATCCTGGGGGCCCGCCTGAACACCATCCACAACCTGTATTACTACCTGGAATTGATGGCCGAGATGCGCACCGCCATCGAGTCGCATGGCTTTGCCGCATTCCGGGCCCGCTTTGCCGCAGACCGCGCGCGCGGGGCGCTGTAACCCCGCTCAACAGGGCGCCAGGCGCGCCCATTTGCCGCGGCACCGCAATGGTAGAATGTCGGGTCCGATTTTTGACCGATTGACGAACCATTACGGAGTTCTGACGTGTTCCTGATTTCCGACGCTTACGCGCAAACTGCACCGGCTGTTGGTGGTGCCGCGGGTGGCCTGATGAGCTTCCTGCCCATCATCCTGATGTTCGTGGTGCTGTGGTTCATCATGATCCGCCCGCAAATGAAGCGCCAGAAAGAAACCAAGGCGATGCTCGAAGCCCTGGCCAAGGGCGACGAAGTCGTCACCGCTGGCGGCATTCTGGGCAAAGTTAGCAAGGTGGCTGAGCAATATGTCACCGTGGAAATTGCTGCCAACACCGAAATCACCGTCCAGAAGAGCGCCGTGACGACCGTGCTGCCCAAGGGCACGCTCAAGGCACTGTAAATCGGCCCATCCCGGCGCCGCGCACGATTGCGCTGGCGCCGGAACCCCAGGCAGCGCCTATTCTAAGAATCCGCGCCCGCGCCCCTCGGCGTCGCCTCTCTGCATTCCAAGATGAATCGCTATCCGCTCTGGAAATACATTGTGATCCTGGTGGCGCTTGCCATTGGGTTCCTCTATACGCTGCCGAATTTCTTCGGTGAGGCGCCTGCTGTGCAGGTGTCTTCGGGCAAGGCCACCGTCAAGGTCGACCTGAACGTGCAAAAGCAGGTCGAAAGCCTGCTGGCCGCGGCCAGCATTCAGCCCAACGGCGTGTTCTTCGACAANAACGGCACCTCCGCCAGCGTGCGCGTGCGTTTTGCCGACACCGANACGCAGCTCAAGGCCAAGGACGTCCTGGCTCGCGGCCTGAACACTGATCAAGCCGATCCGACCTACATCGTGGCGCTGAACCTGCTGCCAGGCTCCCCGCGCTGGTTGAGCGGCGCTCCGTTCTTTGCCAAGCCGATGTTCCTGGGCCTGGACTTGCGCGGTGGCGTGCACTTCCTGCTGCAGGTCGACATGAACGGCGCCGTGACAAAGAAGCTCGACTCGCTGGCCGGCGACATCCGCACGCAACTGCGCGACAAGGGCATCCGCCACAGCGGCATCGACCGCAACAACAACACGATCACGATCAAGTTCAGCACCCCAGACGAGGCCGACCGCGCCCGTGCACTGCTGGCCGATTCGACCCGCGAACTGGCCTACACCGTGGACAAGAGCGCCGACGGCGCCACGCTCACCGGTACCTTTACCGCCGCTGCGATGAAGGAAGTGCGGGACAACGCGGTCAAGCAGAACATCGTCACGCTGCATAACCGGGTGAATGAACTCGGCGTGGCTGAACCGGTGATCCAGCAGCAGGGTCCGGACCGCATCGTCGTGCAACTGCCCGGCGTGCAGGACACGGCCAAGGCCAAGGACATCATNGGCCGCACCGCCACGCTGGAAGCGCGCCTGGCAGATCCGAACGCNCCGCTCGTGCCGCGTGCCGGCGATCCGGTGCCGCTGGGCGACGAACTGTTCACGCAAGGCCGCAGCGCTCCGGTGCTGCTGCAAAAGCAGGTGATCTTCACGGGCGACCGCATCACCAGCGCCTCGGCCGGCTTCGATCAGAACCACAATTCGTCGGTCGACATCACGCTCGACGGCCAGGGCGGCCGCATGCTGCGCGATGTCTCGCGTGACAACATCGGCAAGCGCATGGGCATCGTGCTCTTTGAAAAGGGCAAGGGCGAAGTGCTGACGGTGGCGACCATCCAGTCCGAACTGGGCTCGCGCTTCCAGATCACCGGCATGGGCTCGACCGAGGCGGCGTCCGACTTGGCGCTGCTGTTGCGTGCAGGTTCGCTGGCGGCGCCGATGGAAATCATCGAAGAGCGCACCATCGGCCCGTCGCTGGGTGCCGACAACATCAAGAAGGGCTTCGATTCGGCGCTGTACGGCTTCCTCGCCATCTCGGTGTTCATGGTGCTGTACTACATGCTGTTCGGTGCGTTCTCGGTGGCAGCCCTGGGCGTCAACGTGTTCCTGCTGATCGCCCTGCTCTCCATGCTGCAGGCCACGCTCACGCTGCCGGGTATCGCGGCTATCGCACTGGCGCTCGGTATGGCCATTGATGCCAACGTGCTGATCAACGAACGCGTGCGTGAAGAGCTGCGCAGCGGCGCATCGGCACAGATGGCTATCGCCGCCGGTTTTGACCGCGCCTGGGCAACCATCCTCGATTCGAACGTGACCACGCTCATCGCCGGTCTTGCGTTGATCGCCTTTGGTTCGGGCCCGGTACGCGGCTTCGCGATCGTGCACTGCCTCGGGATCGGCACATCCATGTTCTCGGCGGTGTTCTTCAACCGCGGTCTCGTGAATCTCTGGTACGGCCGCAAGAAGAAGCTGCAGAGCGTCGCCATCGGGCAGGTGTGGAAACCGGGCAATACGAACACGCAATCGCCCGCCAAGTAATCACGCCACCCACAACGAATCTCGCATAACCGGCACCGCCCCGGCACCAAAGGGGCGGTCGCCACAAAGGGCAGACCATGGAGTTTTTCCGCATCCGCCGCGACATTCCGTTCATGAAGCACGCGTTGATTCTCAACGCGCTGTCGTTCCTGACGTTTATCGCCGCTGTCTTCTTCCTGTTCCACAAGGGGCTGCACCTGTCGGTGGAGTTCACCGGCGGTACGGTGATGGAAGTCGCTTACACCCAGGCCGCCGATCTGCCGAAGATCCGCGGTGACGTTGAGAAGCTCGGCTATGCCGATGCGCAGGTGCAGAACTTTGGCACCTCGCGCGACGTGATGATTCGCCTGCCGCTCAAGACCGGTCCGGATGGCAAGCCCATCGCCTCGGCCGTGCAAAGCCAACAGGTGATGACGGCCCTGAACGCCGCCAACCCTGACGCCAAGCTGCAGCGCGTTGAGTTCGTCGGCCCGCAAGTCGGGAAGGAACTCGCCACCGACGGCCTGCTGGCGCTGCTGTTCGTGGTGGTCGGCATCGTGATTTACCTGTCGATCCGCTTCGAATGGAAGTTCGCCGTGGCCGGCGTGATCGCCAACTTGCACGACGTCGTGATCATCCTGGGCTTCTTCGCCTTCTTCCAGTGGGAATTTTCGCTGTCGGTGCTGGCGGGGGTGCTGGCAGTGCTGGGCTATTCGGTCAACGAATCCGTGGTGATTTTCGACCGGATCCGCGAAGCGTTCCGCAAGTACCGCAAGATGAACACGCACGAGGTGATCGATCACGCGATTACCAGCACCATCTCGCGCACGATCATCACCCACGGCTCGACCGAAATGATGGTGGTGTCGATGCTGGTGTTCGGCGGCCCGACGCTGCACTACTTCGCCCTGGCCCTGACGATCGGTATCCTGTTCGGCATCTATTCGTCGGTGTTTGTGGCTGCTGCGCTGTGCATGTGGCTGGGCGTCAAGCGCGAAGACCTGGTCAAATCTGAAAAGAAGGCCGGTGGCCCGAAGGAAGACGATCCGAACTTCGGCGCGCAGGTTTAAAGATCCTGCTACGCGCTGCCCGGAGGACTCATTCCTCGGGCAACAAAAAAGCCCCGCAATTGCGGGGCTTTTTCTTTGGCTGTGGCGACCGCCTGGCTTACTGCTGTGCGACGTTGGCGTCTTGCTTGATGCCTTCCGCCTGAATCTTCAGCTTGGTTTCCATGTTGAAACCGTAGGCCTTGCCGTAGTCGACGCCGAAGTCGTCGCGCTTGAACTTCATCTCGGCATCGGCGCCGCACACTTCACGCTTGAGCATCGGATGCGGCATGCACTTGAAGGCGTCGATTTCCAGCTTGGCCGGCTTGGTCACGCCGTGCAGCGTCAGTTGGCCTTCGGCTTCGGTCGGCACGTCGCCCTTGAACTTCGTGAAGTTGCCCTTGAACGTGGCGGTCGGGTACTTGGCCACGTCGAAAATCTCGGCGCTCTTGGCGTGCTCGTTCATCTTGGCGTGACCGAAGTCGAGGCTGTCGGTCTGCACGGTCACATCGATGCTGCCGGTCTTGGCGGCGCGATCCAGCGTCACGGTACCACTGGACTTTTCGAACTTGCCGCGCCACTTCGACAGACCGCCCATGTGGTCGGCTTCAAAGCTCGGGTAGGTGTGGTTCGGATCCAATTGGTACGTGGCCGGTGCAGCAAAGGCGGCGGTGGCGGCAACAGCGGACAGGGCAGCAACGAGGGTACGCAATTTCATGAGAACTCCTGCGGAATAAAAGCGGCACACGAGGGCCGGGAAAACGTTGGTTGGGGCTACTGATTACTTCTTGGCGATGACGATGCGGAACTTGATCGTTACGTCGTCCGACACAACCGACGTGTCCTTCCATTCACCGTCGCCCACCTTGAATGCGTTGCGCTTGACCGGCAATGCGCCTTCAAAGACCTGATTGGCACCTTCCTGCTTGAACGTCACGGGTGCCGTCACGTCCTGCGTGACGCCCTTGATGGTCAGCTTGCCGACCACATCGACCTTGCCGCCCGCGCCGGGCTTGAACGTCGACGACACGAACGTTGCCTTCGGATACTTGGCGGTGTCGAACCAGTCCTTCTTCTTCAGTTCATCGTTGTATTCCTTGCTGCCGACGTCGACGCTAGTGACATCGATGTCGACCTTCGCCGTCGAGGCAGCCACATTGGCCGCGTTGTAATTGACGGCGGCGTCGAACTTGCCGAACTTGATATCCATCGGCACGCCAAGCTGCTTGCCGGTGGCGGTGACGCTGCTCTTGGCGGCATCCACCTGCGCGATGGCCGATACCGATACGGCAGCAATCGACAGCGCGCCGGCGGCAACCAGGGCAATCGCGCGGGGGCGCACAAAACGTTTCATCATCAGACTCCTTCAGTCAGGCCGGGTCATGCCGGCAATCTTGGTCAGGATGGAAAGGCAGGAGCGCCAGCGCACACCGTGCGCCAGCGCGTTGGGAAATCAGCGGAGGAACGGCACCATGCGGCGCAGCGTGCCGTCGCGATCGACGACGTGGTGCTTGAGCGCAGCCAGAATGTGCAGCACGACGATGGCCGCCATGGTCCAGTTCAGCCATTCGTGCGCCATGCNGAAGATGTCTTTCAGCGCATCGCTCTTGTCGAACGGCATCGGCAGTTCCCACAGGCCAAGATAGACAACCTTNACGCCGGCCGCGACGCTCAGCAGATAGCCGGTCAGCGGCACCGCCAGGATCAGCAGATANAGCCCGAGGTGCGCGGCTTCGGCGGCGGCGTGCTGCCATTTCGGCANNCCGGGGACGGGGCCCGGCGCCGGGTGCGTCAGGCGCCACAGCACACGCAGCACTGCAAAGATCAGCACCGTGATGCCGATCCACTTGTGATACGAGAACAGCTTCAGCTTGGTGGGCGTAAAGCCCGGGATATCGGTCATGTACAGACCGAGCCCGAAGGCTGCGAAGATCAACAGCGCGATGATCCAGTGCATCGCAATCGCGGGCTTAGCATAGGCGCCGTGGTCAGCGGCGCCGCGCGTGGCGAAATTCGAGTGGGCGGCTTGTGACATCGGTTCCCTCGGTGTTTTGGAGCGCTCAGTAGGCGGCGCCTGTGGGTATGACCACGGCGCCAAACGATTGTGCATTATTTGCGCGATCCGACCGGTCAAGGCAGCCCGAAGTTCACCAAGCGATTCAAATTTTTTGATTGATCAGGCAGCTTTTCAGAGATGGCGCGGCAGACCGTTCTATGGAGCGTAATAAACAAAACGGCCCGCCCTCCGATCCGAGAGCGGGCCGTTCCTAAAACGGTACCACCAAATTTTTGCAACAATCAGGCGATACGGCGGGCCAGTTCTTCTGCCTTGCCGATGTAGCTGCCAGGCGTCATGTCCAGCAGCAGCTTGCGGGCGTCTTCGGGAATCGCCAGCGTGCCGATGAATTCACGCAACGCTTCGCGGGAGATGCCCTTGCCGCGCGTCAGTTCCTTCAGTTGCTCGTACGGATTGGCAATGCCATAGCGGCGCATCACGGTCTGCACGGGCTCGGCCAGCACTTCCCAGCAAGCATCCAGGTCTTCAGCCAGTCGGGCCGGGTTGGTTTCCAGCTTGCCAAGGCCGCGCAGGCAAGCGTCGTAGGCCAGCAGGCTGTAGCCAAACGCCACGCCAATATTGCGCAGCACGGTCGAATCCGTCAGGTCGCGCTGCCAGCGCGACACAGGCAGCTTNTCCGACAGNTGGCGCAGCACCGCGTTNGCCAGGCCGACNTTGCCTTCGGAATTTTCGAAATCGATCGGGTTGACCTTGTGCGGCATGGTCGACGAGCCGATCTCGCCGGCCTTGGTCTTCTGCTTGAAGTAACCCTGCGAGATATAGCCCCAGACGTCGCGGTCCAGATCCAGGATGATCGTGTTGGCGCGCGCCACGGCGTCGAACAGTTCGGCCATGTAGTCGTGCGGCTCGATCTGGATGGTGTACGGGTTGAACGTCAGGCCCAGGCGCGTCTCGATCACGTTCTTCGAGAAGGCCTCCCAGTCCAGCGACGGATATGCCGACAGGTGCGCGTTGTAGTTGCCCACGGCACCGTTCATCTTGCCCAGCAGTTCAACNGCTTCGATGCGGCGNATGGCGCGGTCCAGGCGGGCGGCCACGTTGGCCATTTCCTTGCCCAGCGTNGTCGGGCTTGCCGGCTGGCCGTGCGTGCGCGACAGCATNGGCACGTCNGCGTTGGCGTGAGCAAGTTCCACCAGGCGAGCCTGCACGCGGCGCAGCGTCGGCACGATCACGGTGTCGCGCGCNCCCTTGAGCATCATCCCGTGCGAGGTGTTGTTGATATCTTCCGACGTGCAGGCGAAGTGGATGAACTCGCTGGCGGCTTCCAGCTCGGCGTTGCCCTTCACGCGCTCCTTCATCCAGTATTCGACGGCCTTCACGTCATGATTGGTGACGGCTTCGATCTCTTTGATCCGGGCGGCGTCTGCCTCGGCAAAGTTCTCGACCAGGGCCAGCAGTGCGCCCTCGGCAGCGGCGGAGAAACGCGGGATCTCGGCCAGGCCGGCCTGCGACAGCGCGATCAGCCAATGCACCTCCACCTTCACGCGGTTGCGCATGAAAGCGGCTTCCGACAGCCACTCGCGCAGCGGATCGGCCTTGGCAGCGTAGCGGCCATCGATGGGAGACAGAGCGGTCAGGGCAGAAAGCGACGACATGGCAGGCGGGGAATAATGTGAAGGGAATCTCAATCCGGACAACCCGGACGCGGCGTTGCGCGTTGAACCAAGGTGCATACGCGCACCCAAGCGAGCCCGCGATTTTACCACCCGGCACCTGTCTTTCATGGCCAATCCGGCCTAAAGCAAGCCTCCGTTTGGTTGAGTTGGGTTCGGGCGCAGCGCAGCGCACTCGGGAAAGTGCGCAGCTATACTTCCGCCTCCAACATGACACGCCTATGAAACTGATCGGATCGCATGCCAGCCCGTACACCCGCAAGGTGCGCGTCGTCCTGGCTGAAAAGAAAATCGACTACCAGTTCGTGCTGGAAGACGTGTGGAGCGCGGGCACGCAGATCCACCAGTTCAACCCGCTGGGCAAGGTGCCCTGCCTGGTGATGGACGACGGCGGCGCCCTATTCGACTCGCGCGTCATCGCGGAATATGCCGACACGCTGTCGCCGGTGGCGCGCCTCATTCCGCCTTCCAGCCGTGAACGCGTGGAAGTGCGCTGCTGGGAGGCGCTGGCCGACGGCCTGCTCGACGCCGCGCTCATGCTGCGCATCGAACATACGCAGCGCACGCCGGAACAGCGCAGCGAAACATGGCTCGCGCGCCAGACCCACAAGATTGATCAGGCGCTGCAAGCCATGTCGCAAGGCCTGGCTGACAAAACCTGGTGCAACGGCAACCACCTGACACTGGCCGACATCGCCGTCGGCTGCGCGCTTGCCTACCTGGATTTCCGCCAGCCACAGATCGATTGGCGCGAACGTCACGCCAATCTCACTTCGTTCTACGCGCGCATTGAAAAGCGGCCGAGTTTCATGGAAACCCAGCCGCAGTAATCAATGGAAACCCGCGAGCGTTACACGGCCACCGGATCAAACCGTTCGGCCTGGGCCATCGGCCAGTAGCGTTCGTACAGCTGAAAGCGATACCGCCCGGCCAGCAGGTCGCCGGGTTCCAGGTACTTGAGCAGCGCGGAGAGCAACTGCACCTCGTTGCCCGACACGCGGCGCACGATGTGGTGCGCGCGGAAATCTGCCGGATGCTGCAGGCCGGCCGCCTGCGTCAGTTCCAGCAGCGCATGCAGCGTGTGCGCGTGATATTGATGCACGCGCTCGGCTTTGTCGGGCACGACGAGTGCCTTCTGCCGAGACGGGTCTTGTGTCGCCACACCGGTCGGGCAACGGTCGGTGTGGCACTTCTGTGCCTGGATGCAGCCCAGCGCAAACATGAAGCCGCGCGCAGCGTTGCACCAATCGGCACCCATTGCCAGCGTGCGCGCCACGTCAAATGCCGTGACGATCTTGCCCGACGCGCCGATCTTGATCTTGTCGCGCAGGTTGGCGCCCACCAGCGTGTTGTGCACCAGCAGCAGCCCTTCCTGGAGCGGCGTGCCGACGTGGTCCGTAAATTCAAGCGGAGCCGCGCCCGTGCCGCCCTCCGCGCCGTCGACAACGATGAAGTCCGGCAGGATGCCCGACTCCAGCATCGCCTTGACGATGCCGAAGAACTCCCACGGATGCCCGATGCACAGCTTGAAGCCGGTCGGCTTGCCGCCCGACAGCGTACGCAGGCGATCCACAAACTGCAGCAACCCCAGCGGCGTGCTGAACTCCGAATGCGCGGCTGGCGAAATACAGTCCTTGCCGATCTGAATGCCGCGCGTAGCGGCAATCTCGGGCGTCACCTTGGCGGCAGGCAATACGCCGCCGTGCCCTGGCTTGGCACCCTGCGACAGCTTCACCTCGATCATCTTCACCTGCGGGCTGCGCGCCTGTTCGGCAAAGCGGTCCGGATCGAAGCGGCCGTTCGCGTCGCGGCAGCCGAAGTAGCCTGACGCCACTTCCCAGATCAGGTCGCCGCCTTCTTCGCGGTGGTACGGCGAAATCGAACCCTCGCCCGTGTCATGAATGAAGTTGCCGAGCTTCGCACCGCGGTTGAGCGCGCGAATGGCATTGCCCGACAGCGCCCCGAAGCTCATCGCCGAGATGTTGAACACCGACATCGAATACGGCTTGGCGCGGCCCTCGCCCACCATCACGCGAAAATCTGACGAGGCAATGCGCGTGGGCGCCAGCGAGTGGCCGATCCACTCGTGCCCCGGCACCTTCACATCGACTTCGGTGCCGAACGGGCGGCTATCGACTTCGCCCTTGGCGCGCTGATAAACGATGCTGCGCTGGGCGCGCGAGAACGGCTTTTCGTCGGTGTCGTCTTCAACGAAATACTGGCGGATTTCCGGACGAATGAACTCGAACAGGAAGCGGAAATGGCCCCAGAGCGGGTAGTTGCGCAACACCGAGTGGCGCGTCTGCGTGATGTCGTGCACGCCCAGGATGACGAACATGCCCGGAATGACCGCGCACACCCAATGCAGGCGCCCCGCTACCGCAAACCCGGCGGTGACGGCAAACAACAGCACAACGCCCGCAAAGGCCCAGTAACGACGTGGCAGCATGACCAACCCTGTGTGAAGACAAATCAGGGCGCAAGCTTAAACGAGTGCCGCAACAGCCGCAGCCGTCACGACGCAGTGTTGCAGAAACCGCTTAAGCGACTGCCTTTTCGACGACTGCAGGCTCGGCTGCCGAAATAATGCCGCCGCCCAGGCAGATTTCACCGTCGTACAACACGGCAGATTGGCCCGGCGTGACCGCCCACTGCGCCTCTGGGAAGGCCAACGTCAGTGCGCCATCGGCCGCGCGTGCGACCGTGCAAGGTGCATCCGCCTGGCGGTAACGCGTCTTGGCGCCGAGGTGGGTGCCTTCGGTGGGCGCGTGGCCGGCCACCCAGCTCAGATCATCGGCGTGCACGGTGTATGCCAGCAGCCACGGATGGTCGTGGCCCTGCACCACATACAACGTGTTGGCCGCCATGTCCTTGCGGGCCACGTACCAGGCATCACCGTTGCCGTCGCGGCTGCCGCCGATGCCGATGCCCTTGCGCTGCCCCAGCGTGTAGAACGCCAAGCCGATGTGCTCGCCGATGGTCTTGCCGTCGGGCGTCTTGATCGGGCCGGGCTTGGTCGGCAGGTAGCGGTTGAGAAAATCGCGGAACGGCCGCTCACCAATGAAGCAGATGCCGGTGGAATCCTTCTTCTTGGCGTTCGGCAGGCCAATTTCGGCGGCAATCTCACGCACCTTCGTCTTGGGCATCTCACCCAGCGGGAAGAGCGTGCGCGAGAGCTGTGCCTGGTTCAGCCGGTGCAGGAAGTAGCTTTGATCTTTCGTGTGATCGAACGCCTTGAGCAGCTCGAAGCGGCCATCGACCTCGCGCACGCGGGCGTAGTGTCCGGTCGCGATCGTGTCGGCGCCGAGCGCCATCGCGTGATCGAGGAAGGCTTTGAACTTGATCTCGGCGTTGCACAACACGTCGGGATTGGGTGTGCGGCCAGCCGAATATTCGCGCAGGAAGTCCGCAAAGACGCGGTCCTTGTACTCGGCGGCAAAGTTGACGGCTTCCACGTCTACACCAATCAGGTCGGCCACCGATACCACGTCGATCCAGTCCTGGCGGGTCGAGCAGTATTCGCTGTCGTCATCGTCTTCCCAGTTCTTCATGAACAGGCCGACGACGTCGTAACCCTGCTGTTTGAGCAGCCACGCGGTGACGGAGGAATCCACCCCGCCGGACATCCCGACGACGATGCGCTTCTTGCTCATGGCTGCGCTCCGAGCCCGTACACACTGGCGTGCGTATGGATGACGTCGAGCGGATAGCGCTTGCCAGCCAGGTAATCTTCGACGCAGGCGAGCAGCAGCGGGCTGCGATGGCGCTCGCGGCTGGCGCGGATTTCATCCGGCGTCATCCACACGGTGCGGACGATGCCGTCGTCCAGCGTGCGGCGTGGGTCTTGGGGGCCCAACTCGCCGGTAAATGCCATCCGCACATAGGTAATCGGATCCCCCTGCGGCGGTTGGAACTGCGCCATGTAGCAGCCCAGGAACGACGTTGGCACAAAGCTGTACGCGGTTTCTTCCATTGCCTCACGCGCGACTGCGTCGACCAGGCTTTCGTCGGGGTCGAGATGGCCGGCAGGCTGGTTCAGGCGCAAGCCGACATCGGTGTGCTCCTCAACCAATAGAAAGCGCCCATCCTGTTCAATGACGGCGGCAACGGTAACGCTGGGTTTCCAGCGGACAGCTTGGTTCATGGCAAAAAGGCAACAAAAACAAGACGTTATTGTAGCCTCGCGAAGCGACATCCGCTTGTGATGGCGGCTGCTTCACAAATAGCGCATCCACGGATGGCGCACCGTCGAACGCAGTCTTGCAAACCAGCGTGTCGGCCAATACAGCAACGCGATTGTCACCGGCCACGCTGCCCACAGTTGCCATACCGCGTCGAAGCCGAAGCGTGTGCCATGGTTTGCGCCACATACGTGCCATGCCAGCAGATAGACCATGTGCAATGCGTACAGATGCAGCAGATAGAAGAACATCGGCGCGCTACCGAGCGTCTGCAACACCGTTGCAGCACGCGACGGTAACCGGTCAAGCCAAGCTAATGCGCACAGTCCGAGGCCCAGCGTGGCGAGCAGGAAATCTAGCGATGGCGGGTACTTCGTCAGGTTGAAGAACGCCACAACGGTCGTCAGCACATCTGGATGAACCTTCCACGGCTTTGGTTCGCCATAACCATTCAGTGCTCGTAACGCGGCAAAGCCCACCAGGCACGCGAGACCCAGACGCAAACACAGGGCGCGCCGCCCTTCCGGGGAGAGCCGCGCATACACGGGCGCAAACGCATACCCAAGGCCGGCCACGCCAAACCACGCCAGCACGGGATAGGACGTGCGCAACCGCAAGCCATCCAGCACGATCCAGTCACGCTGATGCAGCACGGCCCAAATCGCATGCCACGGCGAATCTGGCCCGACGTGCACGTCTGTGAGCAGGTTGTGGCCCGCCACAATCGCCAGTGAAGTCGCAAGCAGCCCGCCGGGCGGCAACCAGACGAGCCCCGCCAACACAACCATCGACAGCCCAATCGCCCAGATGACCTGCAGATAGAGCGTTGCGGAGGGAAATGCGAACGTCCAGGCAAAGTTCACGACGGTCAGTTCCAGCACCACCAGGAACACCCCGCGCTTGAACAGATACGTGGAAATGGTGCGCCGGTCGCCACCCGCTTTCTGCCCAGATAGCCACGCCGACATGCCTGCGAGAAAGACAAACACCGGTGCGCAAGGATGGCTTGCAAAGCGTGTGAGTGCCAATGCCGCTGGCGTGACGGTCAGATCGACAGGATCGACCACCTGCGCGTGCAGAAAGAAGAACTCGCGCAGGTGGTCCACCACCATCAGCATCATCACAAGACCGCGCAGCGAATCTATTGGGGCAAGCCGAGTAGAAGCCTGCGCCATCGTCAGAACCTGTAGGTGGCGGCCAAGGTGACTTGCCGCTCGGCGCCCGGAGCCACCCACAGCTCGTTGTACGAACTGGCGTAGTAGCGCTTGTCGAACAGGTTGTCGACGGTGAGCGACAAGCGCACCGCGCGCGTGGGCTGCACGTAGCCATGCAGGCGCACCGTGGCATACGCGGGCAACTTGAAGCCGTTATCGACGCTGTTACCTGCGCGCTCGCCCACGTAAACGACGCCACCGCCCAGACCAGCCCGGCCGAGTGCCCCAGCGCCAAACTCATACAGGCCGAGCAGGCTTGCGCTATGGCGCGGAATGTTGGAAAGGGACGCACCCGAAGGCAACACCGTGTCGGCGGTGACGTAGGCATTGGTATAGGCATACGTGCCCAGCACCTTCAGATGGGCAGTCACCTGCCCCGACACATCCAGCTCCACGCCGCGGCTGCGCACCGCACCCGCTGTGCGCTCGAACGTCGGATCACGTGGATCCCCCGTCAGCACATTCGTCTTGTCGATCGAATAGAGCGCCAACGTACCGCCAAGACGGCCGTCTTCTGTCTGCAGCTTGGCACCGACCTCATAGCCGCGCCCGCGTTCTGGTGCAAAGGCGTTGCCCTGCGCACTCGCGCCCGTATTTGGCCGGAACGAGCGCGACGCATTCGCGTACACCGACAGCGCCTGCGTCGGCTGGTACACGATCCCCACCCGCGGGCTGTACGCAGTCTGCTGTTGCGCGACCTGCACGCCGGTCAGGCGGTTTTCGGCATGCTGCAGAAAGCGATCCATGCGCATGCCGGCCAGCACCTTCCATTGTGGCCACAGGGTGATTTGATCCTGCACGAACGCACCGAAGCCGCGTTGAGACTCGCGCGTGCTGATGCTGGGCCGCAGCTGCGGTCGCTGCTGCCCATAAACCGGGTCGAAGATGTCGATGGCATACGGCGCAGAGGCGCTCGGGTTGGCGCGATACAGCAGCGGATCGTAGCGGAAGTTATAGAAATCGGCGCCAGCCACCAGCGTGTGTTTGATCGCACCGGTATGCACGTCACCCTGCGCGTCGACGCGGCCGGCGAGATCGTTGGCGTAGTAGTCCCGTTCACGCGCCTGGCGCCACAACGTGCGGCCGTCTGGCTGCAAGCTCGCCGCGTCGGAGGATTTGCCAAACAGCCGCGACGTACGGTAGGACAGCCCAGCGTTGACTTTCCAGCCGCCGTTCAGTTGGTGCTCGACAGTGAGCTGATGGCTTTGCGTGCGCACGGTTGTATCGCCATCGTCCGGCTCACCCAGAAAGCGCGGTGGCGGCAGCGCGCCGAGTTGCCGATTGATAGCAACGATGCCGCGGTCAAACGGGGCCTTGAGCTGCGACGCTTCAAGCGCATAGATGACCACCGTGTCGTCGGTGGCCAGCCACGTGAACGACGGAGCGATGACGTAACGGCGGCTCGCCGCAAAATCGCGGAAGCCCTGATTGCTCTGCGCCGCCACGCCAAGGCGGTAGGCAAAGCGCTCCGAAGCCGGCCCCGTTAGTTCGGCGGCCAGCCGGTATTGGTCGTGGTTGCCCGCCGCCAATGTGATCTCGCGCGACGGTTTGAACTGCGGCGTGCGCGTCACGATGTTGACAATGCCGCCCGGGTCACTGCGCCCATACAGCGCGGCCGACGGCCCTTTGAGCACATCGACGCGCGCAATGTTGACGGCATCGACCGGCACGTTGTTCGCGCGGTTTGCTGAAAAACCATTGATTAGGTAATCAGAGCCGGTATTCAGATCGCCAGCGAACCCGCGGATGGCAAAGTTGTCTGCCATGCCGCCCAGATTGTTCTGACGGCTGATACCGCTGACCCAGTCAAGCGCCGTATCAAGGCGTGTTGCGCCAAAGTCATCGAACGCCCCTCGCGTTATGACGCCCACCGATTGCGGCACGTCCTTGAGCGGGGTGTCGGTCAGCGTGGCCGAGCTGCTTCGCTGCACGCGCAAACGTTCATCCCTTGCCGCCGCCCGTACGACAGACTCCTCGAGGGCAAACGTTGGAGCGCTCTCGGCAGCGGCGGCGTCTAATGCAGTGCACAAGACACCCGCCATAAGACCACGCGTCAAATGCGGACGAGCCGAACGTCGTCTATGCTGCATAGCAATATTCTCACCCTGAAAAACGACGACGCTATCGCAATTGCAATTTAGTTGCAATAAAGGCGGCGCTGTCGGCGGTATCTGGACGCACCCTGCTAAGCAAACGCTCATGTTGGAGCAGTGTTTCAGCGGCGGTCCGTCTGCCAAAAAGTTCGGGTAAGCTCCACATCGTTCAACAAAAACGACCCAGCGCGCCATTCCGCAAGCGCGCACCACGACGAGGAGAACACGATGCACATCGGCATCCCGCAGGAGACGCGGGCGGACGAGACGCGCGTTGCCGCGACCCCGGAAACGGTGAAAAAGTACGTGGCGCTTGGCCATCAGGTGACGGTGCAATCGGGTGCCGGCGTAGCCGCCGCCCAGCCCGACGACGCTTACGTGGCTGCCGGCGCCAAGATCGGCACCGCGGCCGAAGCGCTCGGCGCGCAGATCGTGCTGAAGGTGCGCTCGCCGGAAGCGGCTGAACTGGCGCAGATGCAGCCGGGCGCGGTGCTTGTCGGCATGCTCAACCCGTTTGATGACGAAAATACGGCGCGCCTGGCCGCCGCCAACGTCACCGCGTTCGCGCTGGAAGCCGCGCCGCGCACCACGCGTGCGCAGAGCATGGACGTGCTGTCCTCGCAGGCCAACATCGCCGGCTACAAGGCCGTGATGGTGGCGGCCAACCATTACCAGCGCTTCATGCCGATGCTGATGACCGCCGCCGGCACCGTGAAAGCCGCGCGCGTGCTGATCCTCGGCGCCGGTGTGGCCGGCCTGCAGGCCATCGCCACGGCCAAGCGCCTCGGTGCTGTCATCGAGGCGTCCGATGTGCGCCCGGCCGTGAAGGAGCAGATCGAATCGCTGGGCGCCAAGTTCCTTGACGTGCCGTTCCTGACGGACGAAGAGCGCGAGATTGCTCAGGGCGTGGGCGGCTACGCACGCCCGATGCCGCCAGACTGGATGCGCCGCCAGGCTGAACTCGTGCACACGCGCGCAAGCCAGGCTGACATCGTTATCACCACGGCGCTGATTCCGGGCCGCCGCGCCCCGACGCTGTTGTCCGAAGAGACGGTACGCGCCATGAAGCCGGGTTCGGTGGTGGTCGACCTTGCCGCCGCGCAAGGCGGCAACTGCCCGCTGACCGAAGCCGACCGCGTCGTCGTCAAGCACGGCGTCACGCTGGTGGGCTACACCAACCTCGCGTCGATGGTGGCGGCTGACGCCTCTGCCCTCTACGCCCGCAACGTGCTCGATTTCCTCAAGCTGATCATCGACAAGGATGGCGGCCTGAACATCAACCGCGAAGACGACATCGTGGCCGCCTGCCTGCTCAGTCAGGCCGGCCAGGTGGTGCGCGCTCCCGCAGCCACGAGCGCCGCCAAATAAGAACGGAGACGGTGGCCCGGCGGGGATCGAAACCCAGCCTGGTCGCCAGTGGCGATTTCATTTTTGTTTCAAGGAAAGCTTCATGCAACGCAACATGCTTCGCGCCAAGCTGCACCGCGCGACGGTCACCCAGGCCGATCTTGACTACGAAGGCTCCTGCGGCATCGACGAGGACCTCCTCGACGCCGCCGACATGCGCGAATACGAAAAGATCGAGCTGTACAACGTCAACAACGGCGAGCGCTTTTCGACCTACATCATCAAGGGCAAGCGCGGTTCGGGCGAAATCTCGCTCAACGGTGCTGCTGCGCGCCGCGCTCACGTGGGCGACCTGCTGATCATCTGCACCTACGCGCCGATGAACGAAGAGGAAGTCGCCAGCTACAAGCCCAAGGTCGTGCTGCTGGGCGAGGGCAACAAGATCAAGGCCATCAAGGAAACCTGACGCGCCGGGCGGCCCATGTCTGCATGACAGGGCTGCTTCGCACATCGACCAAGAAGCGAGGAGGAGCACTCATGGAGCTGGTCAATCACACGGTGATCAACCTGATCATCTTCGTGCTGGCGATCTACGTCGGCTACCACGTGGTTTGGACGGTCACGCCGGCGCTGCATACGCCGTTGATGGCCGTGACGAATGCCATCTCGGCCATCATCATTGTCGGCGCCATGCTGGCAGCCGGCCTGACACAGACGGGCCTAGGCCGCACGATGGGCGTGGTGGCGGTGGCACTGGCAGCGGTCAACGTGTTTGGCGGCTTCCTGGTCACCCAGCGCATGCTGGAGATGTTCAAGAAGAAAGAGCCGAAGGCCAAGGGCGGACAGTCTGAGGGAGCCAAGCAATGAGCATGAACCTCGTCACCCTGCTGTACCTGCTGGCGTCGGTGTGCTTTATCCAAGCGCTCAAGGGGCTTTCGCACCCGACCACGGCGCGGCGCGGCAATGCGTTCGGCATGACCGGCATGGCGATCGCCGCTGTCACGACCATCGCGCTTATCTACAAGCTCAAGGCCGAGATGTTTGCCGGCACCGAGAGCGGCACGTCCACCGGTTTCATCCTGATCTTCGCGGGCCTGGTGGTTGGCGGCGGGATCGGCGCCTATGTGGCCCGCACGGTCGAAATGACCAAGATGCCCGAGCTGGTGGCCGCCATGCACTCGCTGATCGGTCTGGCGGCGGTGTGCATTGCCGTGGCCGCCGTGGCCGAGCCGTCGGCGTTCGGCATCACGATGGCTGGTGACAACGTGCTGCCGCTGGGCAACCGCGTGGAACTGTTCATTGGCACGTTTGTGGGCGCCATCACGTTCTCCGGTTCGGTGATCGCGTTCGGCAAGCTGTCGGGCAAGTACAAGTTCCGCCTGTTCCAGGGCGCGCCGGTGCAGTTTGCCGGCCAGCACATGCTGAACTTGCTGCTGGCGGTGGCCATGCTCGGCTTCGGCATCCTGTTCTTCCTGAGCCAGAACTGGCTGCCGTTCATCATCATGACGGCCATCGCCTTTGTGCTGGGCGTGCTGATCATCATCCCCATCGGCGGCGCCGACATGCCGGTCGTGGTGTCGATGCTGAACTCGTATTCGGGCTGGGCGGCGGCGGGTATCGGCTTCTCGCTCAACAACCCGATGCTGATCATTGCCGGCTCGCTGGTCGGTTCGTCCGGTGCAATTCTGTCTTACATCATGTGCAAGGCGATGAACCGATCGTTCTTCAACGTGATCCTGGGCGGCTTCGGTTCGGAGGCTTCCGCCGGGGCGGCGGCAGGTGGCGCCGGGCAGCAGCGCCCGGTCAAATCGGGCTCGCCGGACGATGCGGCCTTCCTTATGGGCAACGCCGAGACGGTCATCATCGTCCCCGGCTACGGCCTGGCGGTGGCGCGTGCGCAGCATGCCCTGAAGGAGCTGACCGAAAAGCTGTCGGACAAGGGGGTCACCGTCAAATACGCGATCCACCCGGTCGCAGGCCGCATGCCGGGCCACATGAACGTGCTGCTGGCCGAAGCCGAAGTGCCGTACGACCAGGTGTTTGAAATGGAAGACATCAACGGTGAGTTCGGCCAGGCCGACGTGGTGCTGGTGCTGGGCGCAAACGACGTGGTCAACCCGGCGGCCAAGAACGACCCGAAGTCTCCCATTGCTGGCATGCCGATCCTGGAGGCCTACAAGGCCAAGACCATCATCGTGAACAAACGCTCGATGAACGCCGGTTACGCCGGGCTCGATAACGAGCTGTTCTACATGGACAAGACCATGATGGTGTTTGGCGACGCCAAGAAGGTCGTCGAAGACATGGTCAAATCCGTCGAGTAAGGCAGGGCACTGACGGCCGTCAACGCGTCGTCAGGTCCGACGGGTTCCCCTTGCCCCCGGCGGCGGCAGGCAGTAACGTAGTGCAAACGGGCAGCGTCGGCCACACCGGCCGTGCGCTGCACCCTGCCCTCTTCCGATTCCTCCCGACGTATGCAACAGGACAGCGCCCTGCCGGTCTATTTCCACCCCACCCTGACGGTGGTGGTCGACGACAGCCAATCGTTCGTGGAAAGCCTCGGGTTCCAAATGGACCCCTCGCGCGCGCTGTTGGCCTTCAACGATCCGGAAGAGGCGCTGGCGTGGCTGCGCCAGTGGCATTCGCTTCGCATGCCGGGTTTCCTGCCGGTGCGCGTCACGCACGATGACCTGACGTTCTCCACCGAGCGCCGCACCATCCAGCTTGACGTCGACCGCGTCTACCGCCAGATCCACGAGGTCAATCGTTTCCTGCAGCCTTCAGTCATCGTGGTGGATTACTCCATGCCGCGCATGAACGGGCTGGAGTTCTGCGCCAAGCTCAAAGATCTGCCGTGCATGACGATCCTGCTCACGGGCATGGCCGACGAGAACATCGCCGTGCAAGGTTTCAACGATGGCCTGATCGACCGCTATATCAAGAAAGACAATCCGGCGATGGCGGAGCGGCTCAGCGCAGAAATCGAAGCATTGCAGGTGCGCTACTTCAGCAACCTGTCGAGCACACTGCGCGATCTGCTGTCGCGCCACTCGTTCAGTTTTCTGTCGGACCCCGCGATCACACGGCTCGTGCGCGAGCTGTCCACGCGCTACCGTTTCATCGAGTACTACTTGTATCCGCACCCCGCCGGCGTGCTGCTGCTCACGGCCGACGGGCGCGCCACGCTCATGGTCATCGAGACCAATGCGAGCATGCTCACGCACCTGGAAAACGCCGAGGCGTACAACGCGCCCGATGCGCTGCTCAAGGGCCTGCACGACAAGCAGATCGTCCCGTTCTTCTGGCCTGGCGATGGCATGTACACCCCGGCGTGTGTGGAGTGGGAACAATATTGCCTGCCCGCAGAGGTGTGTCAGGGGCGAGAGCCGTACTACTACGCGCTGTTCGACATGCCGAGCCATCTGCTGCCGGCACAGGTCTACAGCTACACCCAATTCCTCACCAACTACAAGCAGGATCCGGACGCGCTCACCGGCCGCAAATCACGCTGAGATGGTGTTTCCGCTTTGCTCTGCCCTGCGGGTTTCCACATTGTGTGGGTCACATTCGGCAAGTACAATCGATTGCATCATTCGGCAGCCATGACGTCAGAGCGTGGCCCGGCTGAATCGCCCTGATGCATGCGTGGCATAGCTGCGGCATCATGGCGAACGAGGGTGCCGGCACGCAACATTCAAAGCGGCGCCCCGAGTTCATTACTGTGCGGGATTCTCCTTGAGAGACGATTTGGGATGCAGCAGCGAGCCGCGCGTTCAAGCAGCGCGCGTTACGGATGTCAGGGGAGTGCATCGTTCCAATCTGGTCATGGTTCACGGTTGCACGATTCCCGTTGCACGCTGTTGATCGGCGAGCAGTAGAGGTGCCTCGGTAGCAGTACTGAAGGCGCCGGCTGCAGTCGGTCATCTTCCCCGATCTTCTCGGAGCGGGTTTGGGCGAGAGACGCCCGGGCTAGCGCGTATTGCGCACGGCCAGCGGACGGCTTCAAGCACGCTTTCACGACTGATGCGGCGGCATGCCCGGCAGTGTCGGCGGGGCGCGTCGTATTCGCGGTGCCCGGATTCGCGGCGCGACCCCGGGTGCGCGGTTGTTGGAGTGAGCGTCCCGCTTGGCAGACGTTTTCCCTGAAGTCTCCGGCAAATTCGCACCGTGTACTCACCCAACCAAATCGATCCCGCGGTCAGCTTCCGTAACTCACAGGGTCAGCAGGTCCGCGGCACCATCATCACGCTGCAGCGGCGTGCCCTGGTGATGGAGATCTACAACCCGTACTCGATCGTGCAGGTGAGCGAGGTGCTGTCCGAACTCGCGATCAAGATGGGGACGCGGCAGGCCTATCTTGGCAAGGCGGTGGTGATCAGCCTGGTGAACACCGGCCTGACCGCCGTCGTCTCGCTCACGCTGATCGACGAATGGCGTGAGCTATCGGAAGTGGCCGATACGCCCGCCTCCGTGGGCGAAGAAGCGCGAACGTTCGTTCAGGAATGGCAGGAACGCTTCCGCATCCATCGCGACTACCAGATCGTCGTCAATGAGATGCGGGCGTTCCTGGCCGAAGTGTCTCGCTGGGTGGAACAGGTGGATCTGTCGAAGACATTACCGCGCGAAGACAACAAGCTGCGCATGGATGTCTTCCAAGAGCTGGCTGAGCCGATCATGCTCAAGCTCAAGGGCTACATGGACGGGCTGGAATCGGAAGCCGGCAAGGTCGAGGCGGAGCTTGCACCTGCGCACCGCACGTTCGCGCAAGCCGCACTGCATCCGCTGCTGTTGCGCGCGCCGTTCATCTATCGCACATACACCAAGCCGCTGGGCTACGCGGGCGATTACGAGATGGTCAACCAGATCCTCTCCGACCCGCGAGAAGGTCCGAACACGTACTTCCAGATCGTCAACGCCGCCTTCCTGCGCACCGACGTGGC
>Ga0055525_1000398_pt1 | contig 27604 bp, 22 predicted proteins | sample AraplaCvi_mMF_r2_FD_55012 | JGI IMG/M metagenome (GOLD analysis project Ga0055525, IMG submission 55012) | Arabidopsis root microbial communities from North Carolina, USA - plate scrape CL_Cvi_mMF_r2 | ecosystem: Host-associated > Plants > Roots > Endosphere | place: USA: North Carolina...
ACGAACCTGCGTCGCTGCGCGACGACTGCCTGTCCAAGTGAGCGTGGAACGACTGTCCAAATGATCGTGGAATGAGTGTCCAAGTGGCGTGGAATACGCAGGCCTGCTGACGATGTTGAGAAGATCGATCCCCACGCATTTGTGATTCGATCTGAAAAATATGGTATTCCGCAAGCGAGGCATAGGGTAATTCTGCTGGGTATTGCTCTTGATGAAAAGGGTGAAACACCTAAGCATGATTTGCTTAATTTAGTTGATGACCGCGTGAGTGTCGGAGAAGTATTAGGAAACCTTCCAAAAATTCGTAGCAGACTGAGTCGTAGAGTGGACGATACAGACGCTTGGTATGATGAAGTCATTCATCAACTTAGCGAGCTTAGAAGCGAGATAAGTAAAGAGTCGGAAAAGAAGCTCGCGCCGAGAATGGATATTGCCCTAAGAGCGTTGTCATCTAGAACTTTAGACGTTGGGGCGTTGCGTGTAGTTCGAGCAGAAAATGATGGCCAGACCGGTGTTGCACCCTTAGACGCATGGTATCGCGATGGAAAGCTTGAGTGCTGGTTAAATCATGATGCCCGCGGACATATGCCTTCTGATCTGCGTAGATATGTATTTGCTGCAACATACGCCCAAGCGCATAAAACTTCGCCTAAAGGACATCTGCAGTTCTCTCTGTCGGGCCTCGCACCTGCTCACAAGAATTGGGAGTCTGGGAAATTCAGTGATAGGTTCCGAGTACAGCTTGAGGAACAACCTGCGACAACTATAACCAGCCATCTTTCTAAGGATGGTCATTACTTTATTCATTATGATCCGAGCCAGTGTCGCAGTCTAACCGTGCGTGAAGCTGCTCGCTTGCAGACTTTTCCTGATAATTATTTTTTTGAGGGGAACAGGTCTCAACAGTTTCAGCAGGTCGGTAATGCAGTTCCTCCATTGCTGGCTAATAAAATTGCTGCGATTGTTTTTGATCTGGTATCTAAAATGCCAAAAAAGATTACTCGTAGAGTTGAAGGTAAGCTCAGTCTTAGAAATAGAGAGCGAGTTCTTGAATCAGTGGATTCTGGTGAGAGGGGCTGAGAGCCATTTTTTACACTTCGCATTCCACGAATCAGCAAAGTTGCGGCTGCCAGCGGGAGAGGAGAGGCGTACAGCATCAGAGCCTGTCGTACTCGGTCCGTCACAGTGATCCAGCGTGGCGCGTAGGCACCTGATCGACCGCCCTTGGTGCCGTCCTGAATATTAATGGAGTGTATAATCCGAATTGATTGGCCAAGCCACTATTTTGGTTAAAAAACCTTTGTTTAAAAAGTGATTCTGGAACACCGAAAGCCCGTTTAGGCGTGGTGCCGATACAGCAATATTATGCAGTGAGTCAGCGAATAACCTAAAGTATTAGGAGCGGTCTGCCAGATCGCTGCGAAACCGTGCGCCTGGGCCTATTGCAGTCGGTGGAGACAGGCAGCTATCGGCCGAGGTTGTGTAAAAACGGTTTTGAGCGTCGCTTGTGCCCAAACACGGGCCGGAAATCGCGCATCTACGCAAAATCTACCACCTGAGCCGCCGACAAGTTTTAGATTTTGCGTAGATGCGTGGACTTCGATTTTAGCCGTGCGTTTTTAAACACTCTGGGCCAATAAATGCCGTTCGTGGCCGTTACCAGCCTGGGATGCTTACAGATTCGCAGAGCGGATATCTGGCAGCTATCCCCAGCTATTCACCTTGGCAGATCAGTCGAACAGTTCGCCGCTATATGTCTTGCGATGATATCCCTGAACTCCTTCTACTGAGTTTAGGTAGTCGATTAGCTCTTTAAGCGCGATGACGTAAAACTTAGTTGTGCTGGAGTTTAAAATGTGAGTGATGCCGTGATAATCGCGTAGGTGCAGATTGTCTAGGTCTAAAAGCGAAACGACATCATAGTTGCGGTGGCACTCTGAGCCCAATTCCCATGCGATGGCAAGGTGAATTTCTTTTTCGCTCTTATACTCGGACTCGAACTCTCTGATTAGCGCATCAATATTGAACTTGTACTCAAGGATTTTTGGAGGGCTGGTGTATTCTTTGCTGCACTGAAGCTGCTGAACTCCCAGCGGATTATTTTCTCTGTCATATTCATGGTTAGAGAGAGGATCTCTAATAATAAATTTAAAAACCCCATCATACTGCTGCGTTTGGCTGGTGGCCAATAATTTGATGCCTCGGATAACTCCGCCAGCAACTAGCTGATTGAAAAGTACAATCACATCCTGCTCTGAGACAGGTTCAGATGTGATTGATATCTCATTAGTTGGCGCAAAGAAATTCTTGTTGGTAAGGCTCAGTGGACGTTCAATTTCATGGGCTTCTTGCGCGCGTACCCAGTCATGAAGAGAGCCCTCCCTGGTTATATCGTTCTTGGCGCCTGTATCCGTTCTTAGCAGGCGTCGCCATTTCTGGAAACGCTTAACTATCTCGACTGAAATCTGTTCTGCAGCTTCTTTCAATTCAGGTTGAAACCCTTTACGTCCTAAATCTGGATCTGCATCTACAAAGTGGACAATGACATGACACTGGTTTTGGTGGCCGATATTAGATGTCAGAGGTATCGTGATCAATTCACCCTGTATCATCTGGTTGTTAGCGAGCTGAAGACCACCTTTCAAGACCCTATATAACTTTCTTAATTTCGCAAGCTCATCATTAAATTGATCCCAAATAGACGTAGAATAAGCAAAGTAACCGTATGCTGAGATCTGGTACTGGCTGATTAGCGTATCAAATTTGTCGTTGGGTGATAGCAAAGAAAACAAATCTTCAGTGCTAAAGAATTCATATATTCCGTTAGCCTTCAAATACTTCATCGGAAGGTCAGAAGAATCCTTTCCTTGGGACTGAAGTTTTTTCTGAATTGTCATTACGTCTTTTAGGTTGACACTTGCGCTTAACTTCAAGTGCGGATAGATATAACTGCAGCTTTGCTCGGAAAGAGTTGAAATAGCACCTTGCTTGTTTATAACCTTAAGCTGGAATTTAATTTTTGAACTTTCTGATGCGAATGTTATTGCGCCGAGTGGTGTTTTGATCAGGAGTAGGTATAGCCATTGCTCGGCAGTGGTGGCGGAGTACCAAGAGAGGTCTTTTGGGCGAGTGCTGTTTCCGCCGAATTTTATTTTAAAAAACGATCCTCTTGATGTTTTCGCGAACGCTGGGTCAACAATATTTGAGGATGTAACCATGGGGCGCGTCACAATACCATGAAAGTCCTCAACCCAGTCGCGGCCTTTCAAGAGTTCCCCGTGAAATGTGTGCCCTGGTACTTTTGTGCCAAATTGTAGATAGTCGAAGCCATAGCCTATGTAGGTAGCTCCAACTCCTTTGTTGCCCCTAGTTTGCCCGCCGTTTTTAAAGGAGATATTTGGAGCAAGGAACGCTTTGAATTCTTTTTCGTTGAACCCAATACCATTGTCAGTTATGGAAAAAGAATTTTCTTCAAGGTTTATAGTTAACCAAAGCTTTGGAGTGTAGTCTGGCTCCTCAAGTTTAGTTGCGCGGCGATCCACAGCATCCATAGCGTTTTGAATGAGTTCGGAGAAAGAGTCATACATCCCAACGTAGGACTTCAAGATGTTCTTGATTTCACGTTTCTTCGCAGCAAACAAAATCTCTGCATCTACATCTTGACCGCTGGTGAGCGGATCCCATGACTCTAGCTTCATTACAGTCCCTTTAAGATCGGCGTTTCGGCTTCGGTGTCAGATCACCCAATATGGGAGTTCTGAATGATTTTTCTTTATCAGGACGTTACCAGTGGGCGGGATCATCAACTATTGAATAATCTTATTGGGCAAGGGTTTTCTATAGGGTAAGTCATGAATCATAGATGATTTCGTTGAGCCGCTGGGTGACCCGCTTAACTGTTTCGAGGCTGCCTTTGGCTTCGAGCGGGCGAAGCAGCTCGATCACCATGGGCGCGGTGATCTTTACCAGTGGGTGTTCATCATGCTTGGCAGCACGTGCAGTGTGAGCGAGCGCCAGATGTCTTCGGCGTAGGCCGGAGTAACTGAATCTTTCTTCAGTTCAAACCAGGTGAGGGCGACGTTCTCGAAGGTGTGTTCGTTTTCGGCTTGTTTGGCTGCATTCAGCGTGCTGCGCTGCACTTTGGGATCGATGCCTCGTGCGACCAGCTCGCGAGCTTCGACGGCCATCTTTCGTGCGGTTGCCAGTGACAGTTCGGGGTAGGTCCCAAAGCCCATGTTGATTCGCTTTTTGGTCACCGGTTCGCGGTAGTTGAAATTCCACAGCAGCGAGCCGTTGCTGCGTACGCGGAGCTGCAAACCATCACCGCCGTTGAGGACATAATCCTTAAGCGCCGGTTTGACTGCCTTGAGTTGTCGGTCGCAGAGACGAAGGGCTGGAGCAGGCATGAGATCTACCTCAGGCGTTTTTTGGTACTCCACAGATTAGCCTCGGAGGGCCTGGAATACCACTTGGAATACCCAAACGGCCGGAACTTGGTGGACATCAAAAAACCTTGAAAGCGCTGGAGGCCCCGTGGTTACTAGATTTCAGGCACAAAAAAAGACGTCCGTGGACGTCTTTAGATGTTGAAGTGGTGGAGCCGGGGGGATTTGAACCCCCGTCCGCCAGTACTCCGCTGTCGGTACTACATGCTTAGCCGTTTCTATTAAGTTAACCCTCAGCGACCCGAAGGGCAGGGTGCTTTGGGCGAGTTGTGTAAGTTTTAGCCGCTTCGTCCACAACGTACTGCACGGCGATTCTGTTCTATATGACAATCACTTTGGGTTTACAGACATCCCCTGGTGATTGCTGGACCCGAAGGTACCAGAAGCTCAGGGCTAAGGCTGCTTACGCAGCGAGAGCGAATTCCTGGCCGTAGTTTTCGTCATTGGCAACTATAAGAAGTTGCAACAGTGGATTTACGAGTTCTGTTACCAACTCGGCATGCACCTAAAGTTTCGCGACCGGCGTCGAATCCTAAACGGCCCCGTGCTTGTAACTCGTTGTTTCTTAGTGAGTGACAAGCCTGTGCAGTGTACGCCAAAACGTCAGCGAAGGCCAACCCGAAGGTTGGCCCTCTCGCTTACTGGCCGCCTTTCTCGCTGTTCTGCAGGTCTTGCAGGGCCTTGGAGGTGATTTCGATGCACTTCTTCTCATCACCGGCGGCGTGGGCTGCCTTGGCCTGGGAGACGGCGGTTTCTATTTCGCCACTTTTACCGCTGGTGTCGGTGGCGAGCAGGGCTTTGCCGTTGTTGATTTTGTCCAGGTTGATCTGGCACAGGTCTTTGTCACTGGCGGCGAAAGCGGGGAAGGCGAGCATCGCAGCGGTCATGAACAAGCCAGCAAGAGCGGAACGCTTCATAGGGTGTCTCCTTGCGCAAAAGGGCTCGACGCTGCTGGCGTGCAACCGCTGCCAGCGACATCACTGATGGGCCTCGTTTGTCGAGGCCTATGCAGATGACTGCGCCGGCGCGCGAGGGTTCGGTTTTTTTGCCGGGTCAGTGGGCGCGGGCGCGGGTGACGCGGTCTACCAGGTAGACCAGGCCGTGGTAGTCGATGCCGCCATGCTGGCTCAGGCCGATCTCGCAGGTGCGGCTGGTGGAGATGCCTTCGCTGCAATATTGCACGGCGTCCTTGAGTGAGCGCAGGGAGTGGGCGTTGAGCTCCGGCATGGTGAAGCCTTTGTCGCCGGCAAAGCCGCAGCAATGAATGCCTTCGGGGATCACCACGGTTTTTGCGCAGCGTCGCGCCAGTTCGATCAGGGCCTGGCTCTCGCCCAGGTGTTGGGTGCTGCAGGTGACGTGCACGGCGATGGGCGCTTCCTGGGGTGTGAAGTCGAGGCGGTCCATCAGGTGGGTGCGGATAAAGCGCACTGGGTCGTAGAGGTCCAGGCGCGTTTCTCCCAATTCTTGCACCAGGCGCAGGGTGCAGGGGCTGGTGTCGCAGTAGATCGGGTCGAGGCCGCCGCGGCTGGCGTGGAGCAGGGCGCCGATCAGTTCCTGGCGCTTGTGTTCGGCCTGCTCGGCGTAGCCTTTGGAGGCGAAGGGTTGGCCGCAGCAGAGGCTGTCCTGGTTGTCGGGGAAGACTACCTGGTAGCCGGCTTTTTCCAGCAACTGGCGGGTTTTGTCGTACAGCGACATTTGCTCTTTATCGCCAACTGCCGGGCCCATGGCGCGGGAGACGCAGGCGGCCAGGTAAACCACGCGTGGGCGCGCGTCCGTCACTGCCGGGCTGAAGCGGATGGCTTTTTCGGGCTGCGGCATGGCGTTGGTCCACTGCGGAATTTGCCCTTTGGACAGCTTGGTCAGTGTGCTCGAGAGCTTGGCCAGCCGTGGGGCGCCCAGCAGCATGCGTGCGCCATTGGCGACGTGCAGGGTAAAGCGCGCACCTTGCAGTGCGGTGGCGAAATGGCTGGCGAGCCAGTCGGCGGTTTTCGTACGGTCGGCTTCGCGGCTGCGCAGCTTTTTCACCAGGTCGCCGGTATTGATGCCTACAGGGCAACGTTGCGCGCATAAGCCGGTGGCGGCGCAGGTGTCTATGCCCTGGTAGTGGTAGGCCGCTTCCAGTTCGGAGGTGTCGACGCCTGCGCGTTTTTTCGCCTGGATATCGCGCCAGATCACGATGCGCTGGCGCGGGCTCAGGGTCAGGCCTTTTGAAGGGCACACCGGTTCGCAGAACCCGCACTCGATGCACTTATCCACAAGCTCATCGGCGGCGGGCAGGGGCTTGAGGTGTTTGAGGTGGATTTGCGGGTCTTCGCTGAGCACCACATCCGGGTTGAGGATGCCGTTAGGGTCGAGCAGGCGCTTGAGTTGCCACATCAATTGATAGGCGTCGCTGCCCCATTCCAGTTCAACGAACGGCGCCATATTGCGGCCGGTGCCGTGTTCGGCCTTTAGCGAGCCACCGAACTCCACGGCCACCAGTTGCGCGACGTCGTCCATGAACGCTTGATAGCGTGCGACTTCTTCGCTGCTGTTGAAGCCTTGAGTGAACACAAAGTGCAGATTGCCTTCCAGGGCATGTCCGAAAAGGATGGCTTCGTCGTAGTGATGTTTGTCGAACAGTGCGATCAAGCGGTTCACGCCAATCGCCAGTTGTTCGACCGGGAAGGTCACGTCTTCGATGATCACGGTGGTGCCGGTTTTGCGTACGGCGCCTACGGCGGGGAAGGTGTCTTTGCGGATCGCCCACAAGCGGGCGTTTTCCAGTGGGTCTTCGGTGAAGTCGACTTGTTTCTCCACGGGAAACGCCGCCAGGGACGCCATGATGCGCGTCAGTTGTTCGTGCAGCAGTGATGACGAAGCGGCGCGGGATTCGATCAGCAGTGCGCAGGCGTTTTCCGATAGGTGCTGTACGAAAGCAGGCATGCCCGGTTTGTCCTGCACCGAACGCATGCTGCGTCGGTCCAGCAGTTCAACGGCGGAGACCGGCTGGGTTTTCAGCACGGTGACGGCGTTGCAGCAGGTTTCGACATCCGGGAAGACGATCAGCGCCGAGGCTTTGTTGGGGTGATCGATCACGGTGTCGTAGGTGACCGCACTGATAAACCCCAGGGTGCCCTCGGAGCCGACCAGCAGGTGGCTGAGGATATCCAGCGGGTCATCGAAATCCACCAGGGCGTTGAGTGACAGGCCGGTGGTATTTTTCAGGCGGTATTTGTGGCGGATCTTTGCCGCCAGCTCAGTATTTGCCCGTGTCTGGCGACCTAGTAGGGCCAGGCTTTCAAGCAGTGCGCTATGTGACTGGCGGAAGGCTTGCACGCTGGCGGCATCTTCGGTGTCCAGGCGGCTGCCATCGGCCAGCACCAGACGGATGCCCGCCAGGGTGTGGTAGGTGTTTTGCGCCGTGCCGCAGCACATGCCGCTGGCGTTGTTGGCGACGATACCGCCGATCTTGCAAGCATTGATGGACGCAGGGTCCGGGCCGATCTTGCGCCCGAACGGTGCGAGCCAGGCGTTGGCCTGGGCGCCGATCACACCCGGTTGCAGGCGGATCTGGGTGCCTTGCCCGCGAATTTCGCGGTGGTTCCAGTTATCACCCAGCACGATCAGCACCGAGTCGCTGATGGCCTGGCCCGAGAGGCTGGTGCCTGCGGCACGGAAGGTCACCGGTACGCGGTCGCGCTGGGCCAGTTGCAGCAGGGTTACCACTTCGTCTTCTGACTCCACGCGGATCACCAGCTGTGGGATCAGTCGGTAGAAGCTGGCGTCGGTGCCGAAGGCGAGGGTGGAAAGTGGATCGTCGAAGCGACGATCTTGCGGGATCAGTTGTGCGACGTCGCTCAGGAAAGCAGCAGGCAGGCTCATCGGTCCTCCAGAAATAGCAGACGCCGGAAGGGTGCCCCGGCGTCGATTCTTACCCTATTACGTGCAGGTCTCAGTGCACCAGCATACCGGTGAACCAGTACGCCTGCGCCAAGGTGATCAGCCCGACGATGGTGGCAAAAAACAGGCTGTGCTTGAGGGTAAAGCGGAACAGGTCGGATTCCTTGCCCACCAGGCCGGTGGCGGCGCAGGCCACGGCGATTGATTGCGGCGAGATCATTTTGCCGGTCACGCCACCGCTGGTGTTCGCGGCTACCAGCAGGGTGTCGTTGACGCCGATCTGGTGCGCGGTAGTGGCTTGCAGTGAGCTGAACAGGGCGTTGGATGAGGTATCGGAGCCTGTCAGGAAAACTCCCAGCCAGCCAAGGAATGGAGAGAAGAACGGGAAGGCAGCACCGGTGCCAGCCAGAACCAGGGCCATGGTCGAGGACATACCGGAGTAGTTGGTGACGAAGGCGAATGCCAGCACCATGCCGATGGACAGGATCGGCCAGCGCAGCTCAAAGAAGGTTTCTTTTAAAGTGGTAAGACCAGTTTTGACGTCGATTTTCAACACCAGCATGGAGACCAGTGCCGAGAAGAAGATTGCAGTGCCGGTGGCAGATATCGGGTCCAGCTTGAAGACGGCCGGGATGGCGGTGGGGTTGGTCACGATGGGCGCGACTTTAACCACCAGTTGATCCAGGTGCGGGATCGCGAAATTGAACACCCAGCCGTACATCGAGCCGCCCGCGGCGAACAGGGCCTTGAAGGGTTTGAGAGTCCAGATGGTCACCAGTACGGTGAGGATCAGGAACGGCGACCATGCCTTGAAAATTTGCCCCAGGCTGTAGGGCGAAACCACGGTGTTGCGTGGCAAGCCGAAGCCGCCGGCGCTGGAAGTGACCGCTACGCTGGAGGTGGCGCCGGCAATTTGTGCGCCTGCGGTGCGCTTGGGTTGCCAGACTTTCAGGAACAGCGTCAGGGCAATCAGGCTGGCGAGTGCCGAGGTGATGTCCGGCAGCTCTGGGCCAATGAAGTTCGAGGTGAAATATTGGGTGACGGCAAAGCTCAAGCCCGCCACCAAGGCTGCCGGCCAGGTTTCGCGAACGCCGCGCAGGCCGTCCATCATGAACACCAGCCAGAACGGCACGAACAACGACAGCAGCGGCAGTTGGCGGCCGGTCATGGCGCCAATCTTGAACGCATCAATACCGGTGACCTGGCCTGCGACAATGATCGGAATGCCTAATGCGCCGAAGGCCACAGGCGCGGTATTGGCGATCAGGCACAGGCCGGCGGCGTACAGCGGGTTGAAACCCAGGCCTACCAGCAGCGCGGCGGTGATCGCCACGGGCGCGCCAAAACCGGCCGCACCTTCGAGGAAGGCGCCAAAGCAAAAACCGATCAACAACACCTGCAAGCGCTGATCGTCGGTGATCGACAAAACGGAGCTGCGGATGATTTCGAACTGGCCGCTCTTGACCGTCAATTTGTACAGGAATACAGCCGCGACGATGATCCAGGCGATGGGCCACAGGCCGTAGGCAAAACCATAACCGGCCGCAGCCAGTGCCATGTCTACGGGCATCTGGAAGGCGAAAATGGCGACCAGGATCGACAGGGCCAGGGTGATGCTGCCGGCTACATGGCCTTTGAGGCGGAACACGGCCAGCGCCAGGAAGAAGAATACGATAGGAATGACGGCGGCCAGTGCGGACAGGCCGAGGCTGCCGAGTGGGCTGTAAAGCTGTTGCCAGGTTTGCATATGGGGTGGCCCCTGATTGTTGTTGTTTGGTGAGCTTGGTTAATTGGTAATACCAATTTACAGTCGCTGTGGGCTAGATTAAGAGCCTGGGCAGGGGTGTGTCAATTTGCCGCCTGCGAAACTTTGGTCGTAAGTCGGTAGGCGGGGTGTTCTGATCGGCGAAATTGAAGGCGTTCTGATAGGTGCTGCCGGCACGTCGATAGGCCAGAATAGGGGCCCCGGCGAGTGGTCGGGATGGTGGAGAGTGAGTTATGGGGTTTGATCAGGTGCGTCAGCGCCGTTTGTCTGACGATATTGTCGAGCAGCTTGAGGGGATGATTCTCGAGGGCACGCTGAAGTCGGGCGAGCGCTTGCCGGCCGAGCGCGCGTTAGCCGAGCGCTTTGGTGTGTCGCGCCCGTCGTTGCGTGAGGCGATTCAGAAACTGGCGGCCAAGGGGTTGTTGGTCAGTCGTCAGGGCGGTGGCAACTATGTGGTGGACTCCCTGGGTTCGACCTTCAGCGATCCGCTGTTGCACTTGTTGGAAAGCAATCCCGAAGCGCAGCGCGATCTGCTGGAGTTTCGCCAGACCCTTGAGGCTTCGTGTGCTTATTACGCGGCGTTACGCGCCACGGAAGTCGACCGTGAACGGCTGACCGCAGCGTTTGAAACGTTGCAGGATTGCTATGCGCGCGCCGACGAAGTGAGCCGAGTGGAGGAGGGTGCTGCGGATGCAAGGTTTCACTTGGCGATTGCCGAAGCCAGTCATAACGCCGTGTTGCTGCACACTATTCGCGGGCTGTTCGACCTGCTCAAGCGTAACGTGGTGACGAATATTGGTGGCATGTACCAGCAGCGTACTGAGACCCGCGACATGCTGATCAATCAGCATCGGGACTTGTACCTGGCCATCATCGAGGGGCGGGCCGAGCAGGCGCGCGAAGTCTCGACACGGCATCTGCTGTATGTGCAGGAGGTGTTGGAGGAGGTGCGTCAGGAGGTTCAACGCGTGGCTCGGGCGGAGCGGCGCAAAGGGATGTAGCCCGCCTGGGCTACACCGTCACAAGGACTATTCTTCCTTGCCCTTGTTGCGCACGGCGCGATGCAGTTCGCGATTGGAATCGCGCTCGCGTTCGGTGTCGCGCTTGTCGTATTCCTTCTTGCCCTTGCCCAATGCGATCTCGCATTTGACCAGGTGCTTGCTCCAGTACCAGGACAAGCAGACACACGCGTAGCCTTTTTGCTGCACGGCTGCGGCGAGTTTTTCGAGCTCGCGGGCATTGAGCAACAACTTGCGCGTACGCACCGGGTCGGCAATCACGTGGGTGCTCGCGGTGGTCAGCGGAGTGATATGACTGCCAAGCAGCCATGCCTCGCCATCCTTGAGCAGCACATAACTGTCGACCAGCTGCAGTTTGCTGGCACGCAGACTTTTTACTTCCCAGCCGGCCAGGACCAGACCAGCCTCGAACCGATGTTCGATGAAGTAATCGTGTCGCGCTTTTTTATTTTGCGCGATGGTCCCTGTGGGGTGTTTCTTTTGTTTAGCCATAGGGGCGGCATTATAGGGAGTTGCGAGCGTGTCGGCTACGGTCAACCTGTGTGCTTGAGCGAGTTGGACGAATCCCGGACAATGCGGGCAGTTCTTTGGTTTTTTTCTCTCGCGGATTGGGCTGTTCTTTCGCGATGTTTGCCTTAAGCAGTGGAAGTAACGCTCACATGACGACGCATATTCAACGTTCGGCCCTGTTGCCCTACCCGGCGCAGGCGCTCTATGACCTGGTCAACGACGTGGCGCGTTACCCGGAGTTTCTGCCTTGGTGCTCGACGGCCGAGGTTCTGGAGAGCAGTGACGAGCACATGGTTGCCAGTGTGGGGGTGGCCAAGGGCGGCCTCAGCCAGCATTTTGTGACGCGTAATGTGCTGGTGCCGGGCCAGTCCATCGAAATGAACCTGCAGGAAGGGCCGTTCACCCAACTGCACGGTGTGTGGGTGTTCAAGGCGCTGACGGACAAGGCCTGCAAGATCAGCCTGGATCTTTCGTTTGATTATGCCGGGCCGATTGTTCGTGCGACGTTGGGGCCTTTGTTCAATCAGGCAGCCAATACCCTGGTGGACGCGTTCTGTCAGCGCGCCAAGCAACTGCATGGTTGAGATTGAGGTGGTGTTCGCCGCTGAGGATCGCCAGGTGTTGCTGGGGGTAAAGGTGGCTGAAGGCACTAGTTTGCGCGAGGCGGTGCGGGCGTCGGGAATAGCGGCGCATTTTCCTGACGTTGATCTGGCTGATTGCCCGCTGGGTATATTTGGCAAGGTTGTCGTGGATGCCGGGGCGCGTTGCGTACAAGCAGGCGACCGTATTGAGATCTACCGGCCTTTGCTGGCCGACCCTAAAGAGGTGCGCAGGCTACGCGCGGCCAAGGCGGCATTGGCCAGGCAAGCGAATTCTTGAACTTGCCAAATGGCAGCCTAGCTATCTGGAGCGCCGCGATCCAACTGTGGGAGCTGGCTTGCCTGCGATGACGCCCTGATAGCCGGCGCATATCTACCTGATACCCGCGATCCAAATGTGGAAGGGGCGGTCCCGATAACGGGTATGTTCTCGATCTGATCCAGGATCCTGGTTGACTGTCAGATCGCTTTCGCAGGCAAGCCAGCTCCCACAGGTTCAGCGTCGCACCAAGGTTATGTAGAGATGCCTATGTAAATGGCAGGCAACAAAAAGCCCGGCATGCCGGGCTTTTTATCGAGCGCAAAATTATTGCGGGCTGGTGTCCAGAGGCTCAGGCGTCGGGACGGGCACGGTTTCCACGTTGTCGATGTCTTTCTGGATGGTGTCCAGCAACGAACCAGGCTTGGCCGGTACCTCGGATTTTGGTTTTTCAGCTTCCTGCGCAGGTGCGGTCACGTTGGTGCCGCTGTCCTTGCCCAGCAAGGCTTCATCGCGGCTTACGCCGGGCATGAAGTCACCGGACAGGCTCACGAGCTGGTCATTGCCATTGAAGATGACACTGACGCGCTCCTGCTGGCGTTCACCGCCACCAGGCTGCAGGCTGTAGAGATAATCCCAGCGATCGGCATGGAAAGTGTCGGTCAGCAGGGGATTGCCCATGATAAACCGTACTTGCCGTCGGGTCATTCCCGGGCGTAACTGGTCTATCATGTCCTGCGTGACGACATTGCCCTGCTGGATGTCGATTTTGTAAACCCCGGGGAATGAACAACCGGCGAGTGCGAGCAGTCCCACAAAGGTGAAACTGGTTAGCAAGAGCTTGGTGTTTTGCATCGGTGGGCGACTTCCACTATCTTGGCTGGGACAACGTAAACGCCGATCATACCCGTATTAAGAGAAGCTGCGAAGCAGCATCCGCGAGAAAGCTAACCATGGTTGAAAATAGCGAACTACGCAAAGCCGGTCTCAAAGTGACTCTGCCACGAGTCAAGATTCTACAAATGCTCGATTCTGCTGAGCAGCGCCACATGAGTGCCGAAGATGTTTACAAGGCGCTGATGGAGTCTAACGAGGACGTCGGCCTGGCCACGGTCTACCGTGTACTGACCCAGTTTGAAGCCGCAGGGCTGGTGGTTCGTCATAATTTCGACGGCGGTCATGCGGTGTTTGAATTGGCTGACGGTGGTCACCATGACCACATGGTTGATCTGGATACCAATGAGGTTATCGAGTTCACCAGCCCTGAAATCGAAGCGCTGCAGCACAAGATTGCTGAAGAGCATGGGTTCGATTTGGTCGACCATAATCTCGTGTTGTACATCCGTAAGAAAAAGTAAAAATCGACGCAGTTTTGCTTTGCGAAACGATTGAAGGCGACCCTCGGGTCGCCTTCGTGCTTTCTATAGAGTGGAAAATATCGCTTCAGGCCTTCGCGGCCACCACCATTTTTTTCGCGTGAGCCAAGGACTCCTTGGTCAAGTCGATACCGCCGAGCATCCGCGCCACTTCTTCCACCCGTTCCGACTTGTTCAGCTTGGAGACGGCGGTGTGTGTCGCGTCACTGCCGCGCACCTTATGCACAAACAGGTGCTGATGCCCTTGGGCTGCCACTTGCGGCAAGTGGGTCACCGTAAGCACCTGGCCGCGATCCCCCAGGCGACGCAGCAATTGGCCAACAATTTCTGCGGTCGGCCCGCCAATGCCCACATCCACCTCATCGAATACCAGGGTGGGTACCCGTGAGGTCTGGGCGGTAATCACTTGGATCGCCAGGCTGATCCGCGAGAGTTCGCCGCCGGAGGCCACTTTGGCCAGGGCCTTGAGCGGTTGGCCGGGGTTGGCACTCACCAGCAGTTCGACGTGCTCCAGCCCATGGGGCTGCAATTCTTGACTGGCGTTGGGATGCAGCTCGATGGTGAAGCGCCCGCCTGGCATGCCCAGGCGTTGGATTTCCAGCTCAACGGCGCTTGCCAGGCTAGTAGCTGCCTGCTGGCGCAGAGCGCTCAGCTCCCGGGCTTTTTCCTGATAATGACGGGCAAACGAAGCGAGCTCTTCGCCCAGTCGTTCGATGGATTCGTCGTTCGCGTTGAGTGTTTCGATTTCATCCAGCAGTTTCTGCTGCATGGTTGCGACTTCTGTCGGCTGGATTCGATGCTTGCGAGCCAGTGTATAAATAGTGTCCAGGCGTTCTTCTATTTCCTGCAGGCGAGCTGGGTCGGCGTCGAAATGGTCCAGGAAACGATTGAGTTCGCCCACGGCCTCTTCAACCTGGATCTGCGCGCTGGTCAACAGGGTGGTCGCTTCGCTCAGTGAGCCGGAAGCATTGTTCACGCTGGACAGGCGGTTGAGGCTGGCGGTCAGTGCATTAAGGACATTGCCGGAGTCGCTCTCACTACATTGCTCGACGACCTGGCGGCAGATACCCAGCAGGGTCTCGGCGTTGGTCAGGTTCTTGTGTTCCTGCTCAAGTTGCTCCAGCTCTGTCTCACCCAGGCCCAGACTCTCGAGCTCTTCCAGTTGATAGCTGAGCAACTGGTGGCGGGCGCGTTGTTCGTCGCCGGAGTTGGAGAGGCGTTCCAGTTCCTGGCGTGTCTGGCGCCAGCGTTGGGCGGCCAGTTGAACTTGCCGGGAAAGATCGGTGGCGCCGGCGTACTCATCGAGCAGGCGACGGTGGGTATCGGTTTTCAACAGGGATTGGTGTTCGTGCTGACTGTGGATATCGATCAGCAATTCGCCCAGGGCTTTCAACTCGCCCAGTGGGCAAGGCGTGCCGTTGATATAGCCGCGCGAGCGGCCCTCGGCGGTGATCACCCGGCGCAGAATGCAGGGGCCTTCATTATTAAGGTCGCGCTCGGCCAGCCATGCCTCGGCTTCGGGGATGTCCGCCAGGTCGAAGGTGGCCAGTATGTCGGCCTTGTCGGAGCCAGGGCGTACCACGCCACTGTCGGCGCGGTCGCCAAGCGTCAGGCCGAGGGCGTCGAGCATGATCGACTTGCCGGCGCCGGTTTCGCCTGTGATTACGCTCATCCCGCGATCCAGTTCAAGATCCAGATGTTCAACGATGGCGTAGTTATGTACAGACAGGTGCACGAGCATGACGGCCGCTCCCAGGCTTTAGGTCTGGTTATTTATACAGTGTTTTGTTCAGGCCTGACAATCCTGGCACTTAGCTCGATTTGCTTGAGTCGTTAATTTTTTTAGCGCGATGTGGAATGAGCGTGAAGGAAATGATCCAGGTCAATCGAAAGACTTTTGGTAACGCCTGCGCCCTTGAACCTGAAAATTGTGGCCCCATATACCGGAGCAGAAGCGCGAGTTGAGTTCGCGCATGATTTTGAAAGGAGAAATCTATGGCTGACGAACAGACGCAGGATACGCAAACTCCAGACGCCAATTCGGCTGCCGGTGATGAACTGGCGACTCGTGTGCAAGTGCTCGAAGAGCAATTGGCCGCTGCGCAGGATCAATCGTTGCGTGTTGCCGCCGATCTGCAGAACGTCCGCCGCCGTGCCGAGCAGGATGTAGAGAAGGCTCACAAGTTCGCGCTGGAAAAATTCGCCGGTGACCTGCTGCCGATCATCGACAGCCTGGAGCGTGGTCTTGAGTTGTCCAACCCGGACGATGAAAACATCCGCCCAATGCGCGAAGGCATCGAGCTGACCCTGAAAATGTTCCAGGACACCCTGAAGCGTTATCAGTTGGAAGCTATCGATCCGCAAGCCGGCGAGCCGTTCAATGCTGAACATCACCAAGCCATGGCCATGCAGGAAAGCCATGACCTGGAACCCAATAGCGTAATCAAGGTGTTCCAGAAGGGTTACCAGCTCAACGGTCGCCTGATGCGTCCGGCAATGGTGGTGGTGAGCAAGGCTCCTGCACCCGTTGCACCTTCTATTGATGAGCAGGCTTGAAATTCGCCGCAAGGCCCCCATTTATAAGTCAAGCGTTTAAGTGCTACCGCAGTTAGCCAAAACTGCTGCGGCAACCAAATTCAAGTTTCGGGAGAGTAAATCATGGGCAAAATTATCGGTATCGACCTGGGGACCACCAACTCCTGCGTCTCCGTGCTGGAAAACGGCGTTGCAAAAGTTATTGAAAACGCCGAAGGCGCACGTACCACTCCGTCGATCATCGCTTACGCCAACGACGGTGAAATCCTCGTCGGTCAATCGGCCAAGCGTCAGGCGGTGACCAACCCGCACAACACCCTGTACGCGGTAAAGCGTCTGATCGGTCGTAAATTCGACGAAGAAGTCGTACAGAAAGACATCAAGATGGTGCCTTACAAAATCGCCAAGGCCGACAACGGTGACGCCTGGGTTGAAGTGAACGGCCAGAAAATGTCGCCGCCGCAAATCTCGGCTGAAATCTTGAAAAAGATGAAGAAGACCGCCGAAGACTACCTCGGTGAAGCAGTGACTGAAGCGGTGATCACCGTTCCGGCCTACTTCAACGACAGCCAGCGCCAGGCTACCAAAGACGCCGGCCGCATCGCGGGCCTGGATGTAAAACGTATCATCAACGAACCAACCGCAGCCGCGCTGGCTTACGGTATGGACAAGGCCAAGGGCGACCACACCGTGATCGTTTACGACCTGGGTGGCGGTACGTTCGACGTCTCCGTGATCGAGATCGCAGAAGTTGACGGCGAGCACCAGTTCGAAGTGTTGGCCACCAACGGTGACACCTTCCTGGGTGGTGAAGACTTTGACATTCGTCTGATCGACTACCTCGTTGACGAATTCAAGAAAGAAAGCGGCATGAACCTCAAGGGTGACCCGCTGGCCATGCAGCGCCTGAAAGAAGCCGCTGAAAAAGCCAAGATCGAGCTGTCTTCCGCTCAGTCGACTGACGTGAACCTGCCGTACATCACTGCAGACGCTACCGGTCCTAAGCACTTGAACGTGAAGATCTCGCGTTCCAAGCTCGAAGCATTGGTTGAAGACCTGGTTCAGCGCACCATCGAGCCTTGCCGCATCGCGCTGAAAGACTCCGGTATCGACGTTGGCTCGATCAACGACGTGATCCTGGTGGGCGGTCAGACCCGTATGCCACTGGTTCAGAAGCTGGTTACCGAGTTCTTCGGCAAAGAAGCCCGTAAAGACGTGAACCCGGACGAAGCCGTTGCCATGGGTGCTGCCATCCAGGGTGCGGTACTGGCCGGTGATGTGAAAGACGTGCTGCTGCTGGACGTAAGCCCGCTGACCCTGGGTATCGAAACCATGGGTGGCGTGATGACTGCGCTGATCGAGAAAAACACCACGATTCCTACCAAGAAATCTCAGGTGTTCTCGACTGCCGATGACAACCAGGGCGCCGTGACTATCCACGTGCTGCAGGGCGAGCGTAAGCAAGCTGCACAGAACAAGTCCCTGGGCAAGTTCGACCTGGCTGAGATTCCACCAGCACCACGTGGCGTGCCACAAATCGAAGTGACCTTCGACATCGACGCCAACGGCATCCTGCACGTCGGCGCGAAAGACAAGGCCACCGGCAAAGAGCAGAAGATCACCATCAAGGCCAACTCCGGCCTGTCTGATGAAGAAATTCAACAGATGATCCGTGATGCTGAAACCAATGCTGAAGCCGACAAGAAGTTCGAAGAGTTGGCAGGCGCCCGTAACCAGGGTGACGCGCTGGTTCACTCGACGCGCAAAATGATCGCTGATGCTGGCGACAAAGTGACAGACGAAGAGAAAACCGCAATCGAAGCGGCAGTGGTTGCGCTGGAAGCCGCCATTAAAGGCGACGACAAGGCTGCCATCGAAGCCAAGGTTGAGGAGCTGTCGAAAGTCTCCGCGCCAGTTGCTCAGAAAATGTACGCCGAGCAAGGCCAGCCGGCTGACGGCGCTGCGCAACAAGCAGAGCCTGAAGCCAAGCACGACGATGTTGTCGATGCTGAGTTCGAAGAAGTTAAAGACAACAAGTAAGTTGTCGCCCGGTTGACCGCGCACAAGCGGTGACTGGTAGGATGTCGCCGCGCGGGAGCTTGCTCCCGCGTTGGCGTGTCTGGGGTATGCGAATTTTTACAGCATGCGACAACGCTCGGATGCTGGCGGTGTGAACGGGAATGCTCCTGCTTTCCGAATGACAGTCACCGCGTTTTTGGCCGGCTCCCTGGCTGAAAACAGTAATGACCAGGATCGTTGAATTGACGTGAGTTGGGTCCGGGCCTGTATTGGGGCTCAACGAGTTTGGCAGGGTTCAGGAGGGCCAGGTCGAACGTCCTTAAGAGTGCAAAGACTTATGGCAAAGCGTGACTATTACGAAGTATTGGGTGTGGAGCGTGGCGCCAGCGAGGCGGAGCTGAAAAAAGCCTACCGTCGCCTGGCGATGAAGCACCACCCGGACCGTAATCCGGATAACAAAGAATCCGAAGAGATGTTCAAAGAGGCCAACGAGGCCTACGAATGCCTGTGTGATCCCAATAAGCGTGCGGCCTACGACCAGTATGGCCATGCTGGCGTCGACCCGAGCATGGGCGGCGGCGGTGCCGGTTTTGGTGGCCAGAACTTCTCCGATATTTTCGGCGACGTATTCAGCGACTTCTTCGGCGGTGGCCGTGGCGGTCAGCGTGGCGGCCCTCAGCGCGGCAGCGACCTGCGTTACACCCTGGAACTGAACCTGGAAGAAGCCGTGCGCGGCACCAGTGTCAATATCCGTGTGCCGACGCTGGTCAACTGCAAGCCGTGCGACGGCTCGGGTGCGAAGAAAGGCTCCTCGCCGATCACGTGCCCGACCTGCGGCGGTATCGGGCAGGTGCGCATGCAGCAGGGCTTCTTCTCGGTGCAGCAAACCTGCCCGCGTTGCCATGGCCAGGGCAAGATCATTTCCGATCCGTGCGACTCCTGCCACGGCGAAGGCCGCGTCGAAGAGTACAAGACGCTGTCGGTGAAAGTGCCGGCGGGTGTGGATACCGGTGATCGTATTCGACTGTCGGGCGAAGGCGAGGCAGGTGCCCAGGGTGGCCCTACAGGCGACCTGTACGTGGTGATCAATGTGCGCGAGCACTCGATCTTCCAGCGTGACGGCAAGCACTTGTTCTGCGAAGTGCCGATCAGCTTTGTTGATGCGGCCCTGGGTGGCGAGCTGGAGATTCCGACGCTGGATGGTCGGGTCAAGCTCAAGATTCCCGAGGGGACTCAAACCGGCAAGCAGTTCCGCATTCGTGGCAAAGGCGTTGCGCCCGTGCGCGGTGGCGGTGCTGGCGACCTGATGTGCCGTGTGGCGGTGGAAACCCCGGTGAACCTGAATCGTCGTCAGCGTGAACTGCTGGAAGAGTTCCGCAGCTCGCTGGAAGGCGATGACTCCCACTCGCCGAAGACTACGGGCTTCTTCGACGGTGTAAAACGCTTCTTCGGCGACCTGTAAGGATCTGAATATGCGACGTATAGCCGTAATGGGCGCTGCCGGGCGCATGGGCAAGACGCTGGTCGAGGCGGTGCAGCAACGCTCGCCGGCCTCCGGGCTGACGGCGGCGATTGTTCGCCCAGGCAGTACGTTGATCGGCGCGGACGCAGGTGAGTTGGCCTCATTGGGCCGCATCGGTGTTTCGTTGTCTGGCAACCTTGAGCAGGTGGCTGACGAGTTCGACGTGCTGATCGACTTCACCCTGCCGGAAGTGATGCTGAAAAATCTGGCCTTCTGCCGTAAGGCGGGCAAGGCCATGGTGATCGGTACCACCGGTTTGAGCGCCGAGCAGAAACAGTTGCTGGTGGAGGCGGGCAAGGATATTCCGATCGTCTTCGCTGCCAATTTCAGCGTGGGCGTAAACCTGTCGCTGAAATTGCTGGACCTGGCGGCGCGCGTGCTGGGTGATGAGGCTGATATCGAGATTATCGAGACTCATCACCGTCACAAGATCGACGCCCCGTCGGGCACTGCGTTGCGCATGGGTGAAGCTATTGCCGATGCGCTGGGCCGCGATTTGTCGAAAGTGGCGGTATACGGGCGTGAAGGCCACACAGGGGAGCGCGCACGCGACACCATCGGTTTTGCAACCGTGCGCGGCGGTGATGTGGTTGGCGATCACACCGTGCTGTTCGCCACCGAAGGCGAGCGCCTGGAGATCACGCACAAAGCCTCCAGCCGCATGACTTTCGCCAAGGGCGCGGTGCGTGCTGCGCTTTGGTTGGACGGCCGCGAGCCGGGCCTGTACGACATGCGTGACGTGCTGGATTTGCACTAACCAGTAGCTAAAACGGGGGCTCAGGATTATCCTGTGGCCCCGTTTTTACCCGCTAGGCGACGTCCTGTCGCATTCCCCTGCCTTTAAGGCTCATTAGCGGTGGACCAAAAAAGCCTTTTTCTGTAAGCTACAGCTTTAGTGTGTCCACTAAAAGCGCGCAGAATAATTCAGTGAAGAAGCGGGGTGACGTGTCCATACGTCACTCCGCTTTTTTACAACCTGCGATCGCCCTTTCAGGCTTTATTTACGGGAGGTCTTCTTGACTAAGCCAGCCATACTCGCCCTTGCTGATGGCAGCATTTTTCGCGGCGAAGCCATTGGAGCCGACGGTCAGACCGTTGGAGAGGTGGTGTTTAACACTGCCATGACCGGCTATCAGGAAATCCTTACCGATCCTTCCTACGCCCAACAGATCGTTACCCTGACCTATCCGCACATCGGCAATACCGGCACTACGCCGGAAGATGTCGAGTCTGATCGTGTCTGGTCGGCGGGCCTGGTAATTCGTGACCTGCCACTGGTTGCGAGCAACTGGCGTAACACGATGTCGCTGTCCGATTACCTGAAAGCCAACAACGTTGTGGCGATCGCCGGTATCGATACGCGCCGCCTCACGCGCATCCTGCGTGAAAAAGGCTCGCAGAACGGCTGCATCATGGTCGGTGACAATATCTCCGAAGAGGCGGCGATTGCCGCGGCGCAAGGTTTCCCTGGCCTGAAGGGCATGGACCTGGCGAAAGTCGTCAGCGTTAAAGAGAAGTACGAGTGGCGTTCCACTGTGTGGGATCTGAAGACCGACAGCCACGCGACTATCGAGGCTGCCGATCTGCCTTACCACGTGGTCGCCTATGACTACGGCGTCAAGTACAACATCCTGCGCATGTTGGTCGAGCGCGGTTGCCGTGTGACCGTGGTGCCCGCGCAAACCCCTGCCAGCGATGTGCTCGCGATGCAGCCGGACGGTGTGTTCCTGTCCAACGGCCCGGGTGACCCTGAGCCATGCGACTACGCTATCCAGGCCATCAAGGACGTACTGGAGACCGAGATTCCGGTATTCGGCATCTGCCTTGGTCACCAGTTGCTGGCTTTGGCCTCCGGCGCCAAGACTCTGAAAATGGGCCACGGCCACCACGGTGCCAACCACCCGGTACAAGACCTGGACACCGGTGTTGTGATGATCACCAGCCAGAACCACGGTTTTGCGGTGGATGAAGCCTCCCTGCCGAGCAACGTGCGCGCCATTCACAAGTCGCTGTTCGACGGCTCCCTGCAAGGCATCGAGCGCACCGACAAGAGCGCGTTCAGCTTCCAGGGCCACCCTGAAGCCAGCCCGGGCCCGAACGACGTAGCGCCGCTGTTCGACCGTTTCATCAATGAGATGGCCAAGCGACGCTGACTGAGTGGCCTGCGGGCGGCCCCGGATTGCGGTGGCCCCCGCAGGCTCTTCAAAGATTGTTCAAGACGGCTTGCCGACTGACCTGCGGATTTGAGTGACAAACCCATGCCAAAACGTACAGACATAAAAAGCATCCTGATTCTTGGCGCTGGCCCGATCGTGATCGGCCAGGCCTGCGAATTCGACTACTCCGGCGCCCAGGCCTGTAAAGCCCTGCGCGAGGAGGGCTACCGCGTCATCCTGGTGAACTCCAACCCGGCCACCATCATGACCGACCCGGCCATGGCCGACGCCACCTACATCGAGCCGATCAAGTGGCAGACCGTTGCCAAGATCATCGAAAAAGAGCGTCCGGACGCGCTGCTGCCAACCATGGGTGGCCAGACCGCTCTGAACTGCGCCTTGGACCTGGAGCGCGAAGGCGTCCTGGAAAAGTTCGGCGTAGAGATGATCGGTGCCAATGCCGACACCATCGACAAGGCTGAAGATCGTTCGCGTTTCGACAAGGCCATGAAGTCCATCGGCCTGGCGTGCCCGCGTTCCGGTATCGCCCACAGCATGGAAGAGGCCAATGCGGTCCTCGAGACCCTGGGCTTCCCATGCATCATCCGTCCGTCCTTCACCATGGGCGGCACCGGCGGTGGTATTGCTTACAACCGTGAAGAGTTCGAAGAAATCTGCGCGCGTGGCCTGGACCTGTCGCCGACCAAAGAGCTGCTGATCGACGAATCGCTGATCGGCTGGAAAGAATATGAGATGGAGGTTGTCCGCGATAAGAAGGACAACTGCATCATCGTCTGCTCCATCGAAAACTTCGACCCGATGGGCGTGCACACCGGTGACTCGATCACCGTGGCACCAGCACAGACCCTGACCGACAAGGAATACCAGATCCTGCGTAACGCCTCCTTGGCGGTATTGCGCGAGATCGGCGTTGAAACCGGCGGTTCCAACGTCCAGTTCGGCATCTGCCCGGACACCGGCCGCATGGTCGTGATCGAGATGAACCCACGTGTATCGCGTTCTTCGGCGCTGGCCTCGAAAGCGACCGGTTTCCCGATTGCGCGTATCGCTGCCAAGCTGGCTATCGGCTACACCTTGGACGAGCTGCAAAACGAAATCACCGGCGGCGCTATGCCGGCGTCTTTCGAACCGTCTATCGACTACGTCGTGACCAAGCTGCCGCGCTTTGCCTTCGAGAAATTCGCCAAGGCGGATGCGCGCCTGACCACCCAGATGAAGTCGGTCGGTGAAGTCATGGCCATCGGCCGCACGTTCCAGGAATCCCTGCAGAAAGCGCTGCGCGGCCTGGAAGTCGGTGTTTGCGGCCTGGACGAGAAGCTCGACCTGAGCAACCCGGAAAGCATGAGCATCCTCAAGCGCGAGCTGACCGTGCCGGGCGCCGAGCGTATCTGGTACGTGGCTGACGCCTTCCGTGCCGGCCTGAGCGTCGAAGATATCTTCGGCATGAACATGATCGACCCGTGGTTCCTGGTGCAGATCGAAGATCTGATCAAGGAAGAAGAGAAGGTCAAGACGCTGGGTCTGTCGTCTATCGACCGCGACCTGATGTTCCGCCTCAAGCGCAAAGGCTTCTCCGACCAGCGTCTGGCCAAGCTGCTGGGTGTGACCGAGAAGAACCTGCGTACTCATCGCCACAAGCTGGATATCTTCCCGGTCTACAAGCGCGTTGACACCTGCGCCGCAGAATTCGCCACCGACACGGCCTACATGTACTCCACCTATGAGGAAGAGTGCGAAGCCGCGCCGACGGGCCGCGACAAGATCATCATCCTGGGTGGCGGTCCGAACCGTATCGGCCAGGGCATCGAGTTCGACTACTGCTGCGTACACGCCGCCCTCGCCCTGCGCGAAGACGGGTACGAGACCATCATGGTCAACTGCAACCCGGAAACGGTTTCCACTGACTACGACACGTCCGACCGTCTGTACTTCGAGCCGGTAACGCTGGAAGACGTATTGGAAATCTGCCGGGTCGAGAAGCCTAAAGGCGTGATCGTCCAGTACGGCGGCCAGACCCCGCTGAAACTGGCGCGTGCCCTCGAAGCCGCTGGCGTGCCGATCATCGGTACCAGCCCGGATGCAATCGACCGTGCCGAAGACCGTGAGCGTTTCCAGCAGATGGTTGAGCGCCTGAACCTGCGTCAGCCGCCGAACGCCACCGTGCGCAGCGAAGACGAAGCCATTCGCGCGGCCAGCAAGATCGGCTACCCGCTGGTGGTGCGTCCGTCCTACGTACTGGGCGGCCGGGCGATGGAAATCGTCTACGAAGAAGAAGAACTCAAGCGCTACCTGCGTGATGCGGTGAAAGTCTCCAACGACAGCCCGGTGCTGCTGGACCACTTCCTCAACTGCGCCATCGAAATGGACGTGGACGCGGTCTGCGACGGTACTGACGTCGTGATCGGCGCGATCATGCAGCACATCGAACAAGCCGGCGTTCACTCCGGTGATTCCGCGTGCTCCCTGCCGCCGTACTCGCTGCCGGCGCACATCCAGGACGAGATGCGCGAACAGGTCAAGAAGATGGCCCTGGAACTGGGTGTGGTCGGCCTGATGAACGTACAGTTGGCGCTGCAAGGCGAGGACATCTACGTCATTGAAGTCAACCCGCGTGCTTCGCGTACCGTACCGTTCGTGTCCAAGTGCATCGGTGTGTCCCTGGCCATGATCGCTGCGCGTGTGATGGCTGGTAAGACCCTGAAGGAAATCGGCTTTACCAAGGAAATCATTCCGAACTTCTACAGTGTGAAAGAGGCGGTGTTCCCGTTCGCTAAATTCCCTGGCGTGGACCCAATCCTGGGCCCAGAGATGAAGTCCACCGGTGAGGTGATGGGTGTGGGCGATACCTTCGGTGAAGCATTCGCCAAGGCCCAGATGGGTGCCAGCGAAGTGCTGCCGACCGGCGGTACTGCGTTTATCAGCGTACGTGATGACGACAAGCCACTGGTTGCAGGGGTCGCCCGCGATCTGATCAACTTGGGCTTTGAAGTCGTGGCTACCGCCGGGACCGCCAAGCTGATCGAAGCTGCCGGCCTGAAAGTACGTCGCGTGAACAAGGTGACGGAAGGCCGTCCGCATGTGGTCGACATGATCAAGAATGACGAAGTCACCCTGATCATCAACACCACCGAAGGTCGCCAGTCGATCGCGGACTCCTATTCCATTCGTCGTAATGCCTTGCAGCACAAGATTTACTGCACCACTACCATTGCTGCTGGCGAAGCTATCTGTGAAGCGCTGAAGTTCGGTCCGGAAAAGACCGTGCGTCGCTTGCAGGATCTACACGCAGGATTGAAGGCATGAGCATAACCAAATACCCGATGACCGTTCAGGGCGCGCGCGCCCTGGAAGAGGAGCACGCCCATCTGACCAAGGTCGTACGTCCAAAGCTGAGCCAGGACATCGGTACGGCCCGCGAGCTGGGTGACTTGAAGGAAAACGCCGAATACCACGCTGCTCGCGAGCAGCAGGGTATGGTCGAGGCGCGGATTCGTGACATCGAAGGCCGTATGCAGAATGCGGTGATCATCGATGTCACCACCATCCCGCATACCGGCAAGGTAATTTTCGGCACGACCGTGGAAATCGCCAACGTCGAGACCGACGAAAGCGTGACTTACCAGATCGTGGGTGAGGATGAGGCTGACTTCAAGCAAGGCAAGATCTCTGTCGGCTCGCCGATTGCTCGCGCCCTGATTGCCAAGGAAGAAGGCGACGTGGTTGCCGTGAAAACGCCGAGCGGCGTCATTGAGTACGAGATTGTCGAAGTTCGTCACATCTGAAAGACGGCGCCCGCTGCGTGCGGGCGCCATGCTTTGGCAGCTCTCTCAGATGCTTTGGGTGGGCGGCCTATGGCTGTTACATATTGGTGTATTGCCGGCGTTGGGCCTGATTGGCCTGGCGCCGCTGCTGATCGATGAGATCGACGGATTGCTGAGTGCGCTGCTGGTGGGTTTTGCGGCGACGTGCGTGATGCTTCAGGTGTTGGTGCTGATCAAGGCCGAAGGCCTGAAGAGTTTGTGGCGGGATATCCGCGGGCAACTGCTGTTGATGGCGCTGTATGCATGCGCAATGTTTTGCGTGGTGCATGTGTGGCTGCCGCAAGCGTTGCGCTGGCAGTTATTCAGCTATCTTGTGCTAGGGTTCTCTGGCCTGGTGCTGGTTATGCAACCTGCGCCGGGATGGAGTGGCGGGGCGCGCGAAGCACGCCCTTGACCCTTTTCATCATTTGAAGCGATGAACGTTCGACAGTTGCTTGTTGACGCTGAAGTTCTTGCGATACAGCAGCGCCATCTTGCCGATGACCTGAACCAGGTCCGCTTTGCCGACCTTGCACAGTTCTGCAACGGCGGCCAGGCGCGCTTCGCGATCAAGGATGTTGACCTTGATCTTGATCAGTTCGTGATCGTTCAGTGCGCGCTCGAATTCGGCTAGCACACCCTCAGTCAAACCGTTGTCTGCCACAATCAGAACTGGTTTCAGATGGTGGCCAATGGATTTGTACTGTTTCTTCTGCTCTTGAGTGAGCGGCATAATCTGACCCCTGCGTCTGATCTTGTAAAAAGCGGCGGCCAGTTTACCCGAGCGAGTCCGGGACCGCCCAGTTAATCACGACCCGTTTTATTTTTTCGAGGTGGCCCGTGGCCCGTTCCAAAACCAGCCTTAAGTGGCTACAAGAACATTTCAATGATCCTTACGTCAAAAAGGCGCAAAAGGACGGCTACCGTTCCCGGGCCAGCTACAAGTTGCTGGAGATCCAGGACAAGGACAAATTGATTCGTCCAGGCATGAGCGTTATCGATCTCGGCGCGGCCCCCGGTGGCTGGTCCCAGGTGACCAGTCGTCTGATTGGTGGGCAAGGTCGATTGATCGCTTCGGACATCCTCGAGATGGACAGCATCCCGGACGTGACCTTTGTTCACGGCGATTTCACCGAGGACAAGGTATTGGCCGAGATCCTGGAGGCTGTGGGAAATTCGCAGGTAGACCTTGTGATTTCCGACATGGCCCCCAATATGAGTGGATTACCGGCTGTTGATATGCCGCGTGCCATGTTCCTGTGTGAACTGGCGCTGGATCTGGCAGGTCGGGTGTTGCGTCCGGGTGGCGATTTCCTGGTGAAGGTCTTCCAGGGCGAAGGTTTCGACGAGTACCACAAGAACATTCGCAAGTTGTTCGACAAGGTACAGACACGCAAGCCGGACTCATCCCGTGACCGGTCCAGGGAGCAGTATCTGCTGTGCCGTGGCTTCCGCGGTGTCGAAGGCGCTGCGAGCGAAGAGCGTTTTTGAGAAATTCGAGGAGGGCGATAGGTTTTTTTATATCGCTTTCGTCACGAAGCTTTACGAATATTGCGTAGTCAAAGTTTCACAAAGGGTTACAGACGGCGCCTGCCAGAGTTGTAGGTAATGTAGTAAGTTAGGCCGGTGAATATCATGCGAAGCGCGCGCCAGTAGCGGAGCTTGCTTCAGAGGGTAGTTAATTGAACGATATGGC
>Ga0055525_1000410_pt1 | contig 26221 bp, 40 predicted proteins | sample AraplaCvi_mMF_r2_FD_55012 | JGI IMG/M metagenome (GOLD analysis project Ga0055525, IMG submission 55012) | Arabidopsis root microbial communities from North Carolina, USA - plate scrape CL_Cvi_mMF_r2 | ecosystem: Host-associated > Plants > Roots > Endosphere | place: USA: North Carolina...
TGTTGCGCACGGTCTGGTCGGCGGCGGAACCGTCGTCGACGACGATCAGTTCGACGTCGGGATGCGTCTGCGCGGCGACGCCCGCGATGGCGCGCGCGAGCAGGTCGGCGCGGTTGCGCGTGGGGATGACGACGGAGACGCGCACAGTGGACGCTTGTGACGGGCAGAGGCTGCGGGGCGCCGACGTTAGCAGCCAGGCGCCCGTCGCGACGGCCTGTACTGCGCGGCGGCGTGACGGATTTGGCGTCGCGCACGAGCGCGTGCGCGTGGCCGGCGCCCGAGTGCCTGCGCGCGGGCCGGCGCGCGAGGCCTCAGTCGCGCGCGGCGCGGCTGCCGCGGCGCCGACGCACCCAGGCGCGGGCGATCGCGCGCCCGGCGGCATGCAGCCAGTTCGCCATCGACAACGGGCACAGGCAGACCAGCATGTCGCCCTCGGCGTGGCCGGGATTGGCGCGCACGAAGAAGTCGACGTCGGGCGACGGCCGCGCGCCTTCCAGCGGCGCGGTGCCGGGCCGCAGCCGCTTGCGGCCCGAGCGCATGACGATGCCCTGCGCCGGACGCCAGTCCGCGCCGTAGATGCGCGTCGCGAGCCGGTCGACCAGCGCCTGCACGCGCGGCGGGGTCGGCTGGTCGTGGCGTGGCCAGTAATCGCGGAAGTTGCGCGGCAGCAGCAGGTAGCTCTTCCAGCCGAAGGTGTCGAAGAACCAGTAGATGCGTCGGAAAGGATGGCGCAGGCGCTCGGCGAGGAAGCAGCGGAAGCCGATCTTCTGCAGCAGGTTGCGCCCGCGCACCTCGGGCCGCAGCAGCACCTGCGACGTGTAGATCGCGGTGATCATGCGGCCGCCGAACATCACGTGGTGCGAGCTGATCGACGCCGATCCCACCAGCCGGCCGTCCGCGCTGCGCACCATCGCGGTCAGCGCATGGCGCCGCGCGCCGTCCTGCGCCCAGCCGCGGTCCGTCTCGAAGAAGGCGTCGGCGAGCTGCCAGAGGTCGTCCCAGTCGGCCGACGTCAGCGACGACGTCGGGACGACGGCGATGCTCAGGCGCGGGGCCGCGGCCATGGCGGGGTCGCCCGGCATACGGCCAGGGGCATGGTCGGCGGAAGGGAAGTCATGGAAGTCAGCTCGGCAGTCGTGCTGTCGAGTCTAGCGAGATTGGCGCTCGAACGCTGCCTCGGCCTGCGCCAGGCGCGCGTCGTCGGGCGCGGCGTGTCACGCGCTCGCCGCGCACACGGCAGCGATTGCCAGCAGCGACCGGATGCCGGGCGACAGCCGCGCCAGGCTCAATGCACGTCGACCGGGTACGTGCCCAGGATCTTGAAGAACCCGCACACCTTGCGCAGTTCCTCCAGCGCGGTGCGCACGTGTTCCTGGTCGGGGTGGCCGGCGATGTCCAGGTAGAAGTAGGTCTCGCACATGCCTGCCAAAACCTCGTGGTTGAAGGGCTAGGGCCAAGCGCGGCACGGTGTACTAACCGTGCATGAGGGTCTTCAAGGTGCAGCAACGGTGCGGGATGAACAGTTGTCGTTGTGCCATCGGTTGATGTTCGCCACGACGCCTTCTTTACCGCAATGGCGGCACTTAATGGTGGGCCGCTTGATGCCCGTCATAGCAGCACTGAGCTTCGCCTTCTGCGCCTGGGACTTGGGCACGCCGGTATTGCCTTGGCGAACGTTCTCGCTATGCAACTGAATGAAGACATTGCCAACCTCATAGTGGCCGATGTCGTTCTTTCGAGCCATGACGTACTGACCTTCTGCAGTTCCGCGTTCGTAGAAGTGGCCGCTTGACAGCCAGATCCACAGCCACTGCGCGAAGGTCAGTCGCATTTCAACGGGATCACCGTTCCTATCAGATTTGACGCCATTGACGTTGCGACAATGGCCGTAGTACGAGCGATAAGAGCGGCAGTTGTTAAGAGTTACTTTGATCGTGTGCATAGAACCAGTGTGCGTTCTACTTCGATCCACGTCAAAATGGAAACGTCACTGATTCTGGATGCGCTTGATGCGTTGGACTCGTTCACGATCAGCACGCTCGTTCAACTCTTCGACCGTTTCGCCTGGGCGTTGCTTCTGCTCTACGTACTGCTCAATTACTGCCGGCTGTAGGTCGTCCAGTTCAGGACAGGGCTGGCCCGAGAACCAGCGCCCGTTCCTGAGGCAGTGGTTCAGGTACTGATACGCCTGCTCTTCGGTCGTAAACTCGATGTGGAGTCGCCTAACGATCGAACCTGGGTAGGTGTTGAAGTTCAACTTGGCTCGTTTGGGAGGTAGTCCGGTATTAATGAGCCGGAACTTCAGCCCAAGGCGCCTGCGAAAGACTTTCAGCCATTCGACCGCACGATCAACAGTGGGATCAGCCTTGAACCACATCTGTTGATCGTCAACCGTGAAGAAGAAGCCTCGCAGTTGCCACCATTTCTCAGGCCCGAAGCTTTCGAGCTTATAGATGCGGTGGAACTTCGTAGCCATTACTTGTCGCCGTCACCCATTGCAGGAACGGCATCACGCGGGGCGGCAGTGCTGGATTTCGGCTTGGCGGCGCCTTGCTTGCCATTGGCCGCGTACCAGTCAGCCCTGGCCTTCTCGAAAGGCGCACGTTGTTCAGGCGTGAGTTCAAACTTCTTGGCAGCAGCCTCATCGATCTTGCCATCGGCAGTCTTGGGCAACCAGCTCTTGAACTGCGGACGACCACCCATGAAGTAGTCCAGCTTGCCGTTGTCGTTGTAAACGTACCTGGGGATCACAGGTGCACGACCACCGCTAGTTTCGGCCTGCTTGGTAGCAGCGGACTTTGAGGCCGCGCCGAATCCCATGCGTTGTGCGTACTCCGCGAACGAGTCATAGCCCAGCGACTTCGCGAATTCGTCGCCCTTGTTCAAGTGTTCCTTGTCTTCTTCAAGCCGCAGCGACTTGTTCTGCTGCTCGATGTCGTCGATCCACTCTTGCAGCAGGTCGGACAACGAGTCGTTGGCATCGATCTTGTCGCTGGCGCTGGTAGCAGCACTGATGGCAGCCACTCGCGTGTTGAGTTCGGTTTGGAAGTCCCTGCCGCTGCTGGATTGGGCCTGCGCCTTCTTGGTTGCCATACGCTCTCCTGTAGAGTTGGTGTCCAGGCCACTATCGGCCTGTAGCGCAGCAACTTTAGCTCAAGTTCCTGTCGAGGTGGCCGATAGTGGTACACGGTTCACAACAACGCGAGTCAGTATGCAGTTCACCTACAAGGGCAAGTACCCGCTTACCGCAACCGTACCGGTTGTCCCGCCACGATACGGGAAGGAAGTCCTACCAGTTGGTATGCCTGGTGATTGGCACGTCTTTGAGATCCTAGTCCCGATCAATGAGCAGTTTCATGCACAGACTACAGTCGCCCTGCGCGAGCTGAAGGACGAGCTTGACAGTATGTGCAAGGGCCGAGTCGCGTTTCCCGGCACCCCAAGTGCAGACACGAACACAGGTGTGAAGATCGAACGCCAACTTCACATTTTTGTCGAGCTTGACGACGACGCGATGGCGTGCAAGCTCAAATACTGCTAGGTTTGGGCGGCAAATAGGGCAGCATCTTGGGGAACGTCGCGTGGATGTCGATGCCGTGGTGATCGGCAGTGTTCTTCATGTACGCCATGCCATCGTCCAGCAACGTGGCGTCAGAAGCACTGTTGACAATTAGGTCAACGTCACTGCGGAGGTGATCGAACCTCTTGCCCGCGCTGTCGATCACAGCATGAATCTCACTTGCCACTTGTTCCTTGAACTCTTGAGGCAAGATACTAGGGTTCATGTATGGCGGCGTCTGGATTGCGCGCCAGCCGTTGATGTGGATCGACGGATAGTTGTCGCGAAAGAACTCCAGGTATTCGGGCATGTATGCGAATGACAGGACGTTGATCGCGCACCACATACCCCAACGGATGTTTGCATTGCGGGGATCAGCCTGCCATGCCACAACGCGATCCAGCGCTGCTCGCAGTTGCGTCCAGTCAGTGGGATAGCGGATGAAGTGGTTTCGATCCTCGATGTCATCGAGGCTGAACGCAATTGACACTTCCTTGAAGTGACGCCACAGCTCTACGTGACGATCTTCGATCAGTAGGCCATTGGAGCTGTAGACCAGCATGCAATCCTGGGCCGTTCCTTGCTCAATCAGGCGCTCCAGCACGCGTTCATGGTACTTGGCAAGCATTGGCTCGCCGCCGTTGATGAACAGTCGCTGAGCATCGCGGGTCTGCTCGCTGATCGTCTCCCACAAGGCCGCGTCCTCAACCCAAGTGGTGTTGAAGTTGATGTCCAGGGGTGCGACAAGCCCCTGATAGCTCTTGCGGAAGTCGGTCTTGATGACATGGATCATCGCCTGTTCGACTTTCTTTGAGCGGGCAGGGTGGCACATCACGCAGCGCAGTTGGCAGAGGTTGCCCAACACGAGTTCGATGTTCTGAGCCTTGACGCGGTTGGGATCGAACTCACCGTTCATGCCCTCGTAGTGCTGATTCAATGTCTGGCGCAACGAAGGCGCTCCGTGCTTCTCTTTCTCCCAACAACGCCAGCACTCTTTGGGCTTGCCGCCATTCAGCATCTCATTTCGCATCATGATGATCTTGGGATGCGACTGCATTTGTTGCAGGGTATGAGTCCTAATGTTCATGTCCGGCAGTTCGTCCGAAATCTCGCAGCAGATGCCCGCTGTGCCGTTTGGTCGGATGGTGGCGCCGAACCACAGTTGTGCGCAGATAGTGCTGCGGTTCATTTCTTCGTGGTTCATAGGTAGGTCAAGCTCTCCTGAATGTGGCCGTAGACGAATGCAGTTGTGTAGTGGTCTTCGGTATGTCGGGATGCTCCCTGGGAGTGTTGAACCCACTCGTAGGCCAGCACGGGCAAGTAGACAACTTGGCCGAAACGCAACTGGCCGAACAGCAACATGAGTTCGGCGAAACAGATCAGGTTCGGGAACTGGTCGCGAATCTCAGTCAGTAGCGGAATCACGTTCTGGCGACGCATGATCGTCAGGTGGTGGGGAGCAATTGGGTACGGCTGATTGCCCGTCATGCTGGTGTGAACTACCGTCCCGTTCTGGCTGGAACGCCATTGAGGGAACACGGCAGAGACCTCGGGATCGTTGTTCAGAATGTCCAGTGCTTGGCCGATCCACTGGATGTCCAACACGTGGTCGTCGTCGTCAACCCAAGAGACGTATGGGGCAGTTCCAAGGTGGAAGGCTTGCAGACGTGCTTCAACTACAGAGCCGGGCACATACAGGGCTTCATGGAAGTTGATGCGAGGATGGGCGAGCGCTGCCTTCTGGGCATCGAAAAAGGAGCCACTGGGGCTCCTGATCATGTGGATGTCTACCGACATCGCTTCAGGGGTGGAAGCGTTGAAGCAGAATCACCATTAGTGCGCGGAATTCCTCAGCAGTGAGGTCAACGCCCTTAATGCGGTCATCGAAGTCTTGGATCAACCTCTTGACACGGCTGCGGTCTGGCTTTGGCGTGGGAGGAACTTGTGGGGTCAGCAGTTCAGCCTTGTATGCGGCCTTGGCAGCTTGCAGCTTGTCCCAAGCTGCTTCTAGTTCAACCTGAATGGTGGACTGCTCGATCTCGATTTCCAGCAGACGTACCTGACGCGCCTCAAACGACATTGACTGAGCTTCTGTCCCGCGACTTAGGTTGAAGTCCTCATTGGACAGCGCTGTTTTACGCGCTTCGATTGCCTTGTGGGCGGCGACTGCTTGAAGCAGTTCTTCTTTCTTTGATGCCATGATGTTTCCTTGATCGGTTAGTTGTTTGTGACCGCTTGGCGTGCAGTCCAACCTATCTATCAAGTCGAAAATCTGGCTGGCTGGTGGCGTGGATCAGCGGAGGTCCGCAATAGGGCCGAAAAGTCTGTGGTGGTGGCTAATGCCATTAGGGTCGCGCACAGTTTCAGTGCATGGTCGCAAGGGTAGTGCCCCTTTGTTACATCTTCTACTAGCCAAGAGGTCAACAGAAAGAGCGAGTCAAGCGACTAGTCTTTCATCCGACCACCGCGATAGGTCTCTTGACCTCTTGTCACCCAGACGCTACCAGCCTAGACCTCAGTGTGAGTACCGTACCTACTCAACATCCTCTTGTAGGCTCTTGTTTCCAAAGGCTTTTCTGTACGTTGAAATCCACTGTACGTCTGGTGTACAAATGGGCTCTGGTACTAGCTCTCGCATAGACACCACCTATTGGCCCCATGTCCAACAACCAGGTGCACCAAGAGTCAAGACAACTCTTTTGTAACTGTTCACAGTGTTGTTGTGAATAGATCAGGTTCGTCTTGTGACGCTTCACTTCAAACTCAAGTTACTCTAGGCATCACCAGATGAAGCATGGCTAATAGGTCTGAAACTGCTCTTTATGGCAGGTCGGTCTCCATAAGTCACCTAACCATGACGCTCCAAATGACAGTTGGGGAAATGACGTCAAGAATGTCACGTCTTGACCTCAAGAACTGCTTCAAGACTTCATGAAACAGTGACGTAGACGTAGAAAGAGCGTCAGGAATTGACGCTCTTGGTTCACGTTTAACTTGACTGTGTTCCTAGTCACGAAATCGTCACTTTCTGACGGAATCACGTTAGATGAAGCGAAAGACGCTGCGAGCGCGAAACTCGGCCTTGTACTCCTCGACTGTCCATCCATCCTGTTTCAGTAGTGCTGGATCGATCTCAATACGGTACTCTGATGTTGGATCGTTGGGGTTAACTGGCGTCATGCCAACCAAAGGGCGAAGCTCTTCAAAGGGCTTCCGGGTAAGGTGACGCATCACCTCGTTCATGTCCTGCTCGGTTACGTGATTCATGGTTTTCTGGCGAGTGTTGTTATTTTGCAAATTTGCGCTCCTCGTGCCTTTAGTTAGGCATCAAGTGGATGTGAGCTGGATTCAGTCTTGGCTCTTGATTCATCTGGTACTCAAACAACCCAATGGGGAGTTTGGGGAGTGTCTAGGAACGCCACACGCCAGCACCAAGCGTCGTTCACGTTGCGGAATCCGTTCTTCTTCAACCATGTCTTGGCTCTCCTCGCTTGTGCGTTGTCTGCCTTCCAGCCAAGTCGCTTCATGATGTCAATCGCACTCAGGTGCACTTCGTCACTGCCGTCTATCCATGGCTTCTTGACGTACTTCTCCATCAACTGTTCTACCGTAATGGCGTTGTCTGGGTACTGGTCGTTAAGAGCATCACTTAGTTTCATGGCTTTTCATCCCCAGGCTTCAACAGGTCACCGTCCTCAGTCAAGAAGGGCATCAAAATCTGCATGTCGAGGGTTCTCCAGAACGCGCTTGTCTGGATCAGGCTAGTCGTGACTCTCGATAGTTCACTACGTGTCTTGGGAAAGACTCTACCCATCATGTTGCGAAGAAGAAGCACGACATCATCGTCTTGCCACTTCAGACGTTCCATTAGTTCTTCCTGCTCGGAAATGGTCGGGGCCTTATTCATGATTCGCCGTCCTTCTTGTGCTTTTCTTCAAGGCTCTTGAGAATCTGAGCTTCAATCTCAAGAATGCCATCCCAAACAAGTGCAATGTCTTGATCGCTTAGGTGTGGGTTGTTGGCGCGCAGTTCTTGCAGAATTTCTAGGCCGCGCTCGATCGAGATGGTCGGGGCCTTGTTCATGCTTGACCCCAAGCATCAATGAATGCTCGTGCGCGAGTTTCGCTAGCAGTCATGATTGAGAAGTACCAGTAGTCCAGTTCTTGCGGTGTTGCGGTAGTGGCCTTGAACGTGCCATCACTGAAGGCAAATCTCGTTGCAGCCTTTTGGTGGTGGTTCCAAGTCCAAAAGGTGTCAGGAATGTTGTTGTGTGATTCAACGACACCAGCGGGCCCAGAGTTCAACGTCCACCACATGAGGTGATCGCTAAACTCGGCACGCAATAGTTCCAGAAGTTCCTCTTTGTCAAGGCGTTTAGTCGTGACCGGTCTTGTGGCCCAGTAGGCCATCGGGTTGAAGAGGAACTCAAAGAGATGGCCGGTTCCTGGCCTCGAATACTTGTACTTGATTACTTGGTCGTTGTTCATGAGTTGTCCTCTGGCTTAAACAGAACACCATCGCGGCTCATGAAGGGGCGGGCGACAACAACGCCGTATAGCTTCAGCGCTGCTCGAACGCCTCGCTCGAATCCTTGTGTTGGTCTTACCTTCGAGGTATCTTGCCAACGCCGGCCGTACTCATAAACGGCAAAGTCCCGGCGCATTACTGGCGTGCCATCTCGGTGTTGCAAAACCACGTCGTCTTGGTTCCACATAAGAGCCTCAAGCAGTTCTTCCTGGTCTTCAATAGTTGTGTTCATTGGAAGTCCTCCTTGCGAACCAGATAGCCGTCTGTAGTTTGGAACGTGCGCAGAACTGTGGCACCGCATTCAAGTAGATGCTTGAGCAGTCGGTTGTCAAGTCCGCTCGACAGAGCCGCTTTCTTACGTCCGTCGTGCGTGGTGAACGAAGAATCACGGTGGACAAAGCCTTTGCGGTAACTCATCACAATGTCGTCTGGGCTTTCTGTGAGACGTTCAATCACTGCATCCATGTCTTCAATTGTTGTGTTCATGTTCTTGTTCTCCCCGGTATTTACTTGTGAGCCCAAACGGCCGCGAATGCACGGGCGTCCACTTCATCCGTGAAGGCCCAGGTCTCGTACATCCAATGGTCGCTGTAGGCGGCCAACTCCATGGAGTAATTGCGGTCATGCACTCGACTGACCAACTCGGCCCTACCTTGTAGTTGCTGGGCTTCAATCCACTGCGTTGTCTCTGAAGACAAAGGCGGCTCCATGTCGTCCGGGATGTCATGCCAGCCCATGGGCTTCCCGTCTGGGGTGATCCAGTACACATAGGAGCGGGCAGTAATGCGGTACTTGAAGTCGTTCATGCTGAGTCCAGTTATGGGCAGTGCGGGCAGAGCGGGGTGGGTAAAGCTCATTGCTGTTCTCCGCGAATCTTCTTACCAAGCGCAAGCGCCTTCAGGCGTGCAAAGTACAAAGACTCTTCAAACTCGAAGATTGGATGCGTCGAATAGGGGAACAAGCGATTCTCGTGATAGTCAATTCGTTGTCGCTCACGCAGATCCGACTCAATTGCGGGAATGCCTGAAGCCAGAACAAGGGGGTTCGTCTTGTTGATGGCTTCGAGGGCCTGTGCGAATGCAGCAGGGCGTTCTGCCTGATAGTCGGCCTGGGCAGCACGGTCGTTGGCCTCCCAAATGCGCTTCCAAGATTCATAATTACGTTCACGGGCAGCAGCACGTTCTTTGATCCACTTAAACATAGTTGTTGTTCTCCGAAAAGTTGAAAGCCCCCAGGGAGTTGCGTTCCTTGGGGGCTTTCGTACCAGAAGGTATGGGCTACTTCCTGGCAAAACTTGTTCTACAGCACGCAACGCCGTTTCATGTATTTATGCTGCCGCTGCAAGCGCGATCAAGAACTGAACCACCGTTGCGGGGTGGAACAGCCAGTACAAAAGTTGCGCTAGTGCGCAACCAAGCAAAAACGAAGGAATCGAGATTGCGAGCATAACGAGGAAGAATTTCATTGGCCGCTCCAACGTAGCTTGAACATCACTGCATCGCGTTCGTCCGTGAATGTGAAAACAGCAGTAAACCGTTTCCCATCAAGAAGGTTGTCATCCTCCTTGTAGACGCGATCGCAGCAATTGACGTCGTACTTACCGATGAGGTCTTGCTGATCAAGCCATTCTTCATACGGAAGAATGCCCAAGCGCGTTGGGGGAAAGATCATGTCACTCGCCACGTTAACTTCAACGACATAGCTTTTCACTGGCGTTGGAGCAGGGGTCATCTTGTCCATGTCTGCGCGCATCTGTTCTTCAAACATCAGTTCGAACACGAAAGACGGTTCCGAGTCCAGGCGTTCCTGTAGGCAGGTCTTGAGGCTGCCATACTCCGTATTGGTGTCGATCCACCACTTGGCGCTTGTGTTCCGCTCGAACAGTGTTAGTGCGGCTTCTAGTTGGTTCTGAGGCAGCACCTTCAACAGCTCGCGTACCTTGGCCTTGGTGTTCACGGCTCTTGCCAGGAAGTTGAAGCGAATCACTTCCGCCCATGCCACCTGTTTGGGGCTTCCAACCAATTGAGGCCAGTGCATGCTCTGCGCAAACTTCTGCGCTTCCGCGTACTTGGCCGCTCGTCGCTGCATCGTGGCTTCGAACTTCGCTTGATCGATCATTGTTCTTTTTCTCCAGGTGTGCTCGTAGTTGTTGTTCTTGGTTCCAGTAGCCAATAGCAAGGCTCTGGTTGTTTGAGGTCAGTGTCTCGTGCTGCGTCAACTTCATGTTGATCGTCTCGTCGCCCCACAGTAGATCAATCTCCAAGCCGTCTTCGTTGAAGTAGGCCCAGCAGGGAGTCGCGGGGTCTTGCAGCTTCTCAACGACCATGCCGCCTGCCTCAGTGCGAACCGTTTTGCTGACTTGACGGAAGCCGAAGCCGAATGCCCTACCTGCTTTCTTCAGTGCCTTAGCGGTGTCAACAACCATCTGGGCTGTCTCAACGTCCAACTTGGCTCGTGCCTTGCGGTTGATCTCCTTAGTGGGCACGCTCAATGGCACAATGAAAGAAGTCAGGCCCTTGCTGCGCGCAGTGCGGTACTGAACCTTGATGACGTGTTCAGTCACACCGCGCTTCGGCTCGTTGTGGAAGTACTGAACGTCCAGGTATGTGACCTTGGACAAGTGGGGCAGCGAGTAGATTTGCATGTTCGGCTCGGAAAAGGTGAAGGCCTCAAGAATGGCGGTTCTTGAGGCCTTCGTGTTTGCCGTCACTGCATGCAACGACGAAACTCTAATGCTTGACTTCAACGTCCGCCAACGTCTTCATGTCTATTTAGTTCCAGTCTACGAATCTGCCGCACGGCGTCAAAATTCACGTTCAAGAATCCTCTGCCAAAAGGGTGTAACTCATTAGTCATTGGTATCTTCTAATGGTTAATCTAATGAGTTACACCACTTCTGGTGATAACTCAGGTCTACCTGACCTCACCTGGGAACAGCCAGAACACCCAGCGCTTCGCTGACTTCCTGCCAGGTGGTTGGCTCATTGGCTGGCCGGCGCATGCCGAGAGTTCTAGGCGGCGTTCATTTGGACAGTAGGTTCTTGAGCCCTGGTGTCAAGCCATACGTCTTGGGCTTGCCAGGTTCACGAGGCTGCTCTTCGCGGCTCTTGCGGTAGCGCTCATTCACGGCATCGCGGATGTTTGAGCGAACCACCGGGCAACTGTTCTTGTGTGGCGAGCAGTAGGGAACTCCATCACTCGCGTACCTGATCGCCAGCAACCCGCAGCCCTTGGCACAAAGTGTCCCAGGTGGTGGCAAGTGGTACTTGCGAAGATGAATGCCCATCTTGCTCGATGCCACGCCTGTTCCACAGTGGGCGCAAGGAACAGCACAAGCAGGCTTGCCGTTGGGGTTTGATCCCTCAAGCAGGCGAGTGCCTGTCTTGAGGTTGATCGACACTACGGTTGTGGGGATCACCACGTTAGCAATCAGGCGGTCAATCTCTTGGCGCCTCTCCATGCGTTCACGTTCCTGTTCCGCAGTAGAAATGTTGGGGTAGTAGGGCTTCATGCCCGTACTTATCCGCGCACATAAAGAAGAAACCCCGGTGCCTTGGAGTCACCGGGGTACTTCAGATAACATAGGAGATGAGCTGTGCGATCAACTCATTGTTATTTATCACTTAGAACAAATTGACGATTTTTCGCCCTTATGTTTGATGTTTCCAAGTAGTCGTGTAAATACCAAGTGAGCAGGACATTCCACTACGCCTGCTGCGAGGTAAAGGATGACTACGAAACTGATGACACAGAAGCTGATGATTGCAGCACTGAGCGAGAACCCCGCTGAAGAAGCATTCAAGCTCGTTAGAAAGCACAAGCGCTTGATTGGTTGGAAGCCACTTGAAGACCTGTTGCTCAAGGACACTTTGATTGCCCTTCAGTACCTCCAGATTTGCAAGAGGGAGCCTTGGATTCAATTGTTCGCCGCACTAAAGGCCGAACACAACATCTATGGCCCCATTCGTTACTACGAGGCTCTGCGCCAAGACGGCAAGAACGTGAAGGAAATGGACGCCGCTTGGGCACGTCAGTTCGCGGGGAAGCCCAATGTTATGCGTGTCAAGTTCAGGGGTGCCAAGTAATGAGCCTCCAACCACGCACACTCGACATCATCGTCCGCAAGATCACTAAGCATCACGTCTACTACGACTTGACACTTACGGGCGAACAAGAGGAATGGGAGATTCCTCACAACAGCACGTTTGACACTTCCACCCTTGTGCTTGACTGTCGCTATCGCGTTGACAGCAACGTGATTTTGGTCAAGACAAAGCGCACCAAGAAGGTAGGCAAGAAATACTTCCAGACTGGAAAGTACGAACTCAAGGAACGCTACGATTGGGCAGTTGCCGAACCACTGCCCAGCTATGTGAAGGCGCAGTGTTTGACGCGCAAGCAAAGCAAGGCCGCACATGAAGCGCTTCGCATGGAACTTGTGGACGACGGCCAGTTGTTCAACTGGAACCCAGTGTCATGAGCAGTCGCGGCTTCAAGTCAGTGTGCAATGCGATGAGAGGTCGCACATTTACGAGCCAAGAAGCCGCCGAACTGTTCCATCACATCAACTTCAACACCAAGCATGACGTTGATGAACTACCGGCAGACATGCTGATCGCACTCATTGCGATCCTCCACTACTACGCTACAGAAGGCGAAACCTTGGACGAGCTGCTGGTAAGGGCAAAGCTCTCGATGTCATAAGTAGATTGGGTCCGCTGTCATTGCAGCGCTAGTCACCTTGCTTGAGGTGGCCCATACAAGCACGAAGGGGAACTAGGCCTAGTTCCCCTTCACCATGGATAAAACGAAACCCCTGGTTGTTACACCAGGGGTTCGCCATTCCACTTTACAAAGCGTCAACGGGGAATCACTCCGCCGACTACCAACTACGAGGTACGCGTCAGCGACGGTATTTATCCATCGGAACCGCGACAACTGGATGCTCACGAAGTGGCACAAAGAGATGATGTTCGGCTGGCATTGACACGTAGGCCGTTGGAACTTCTGGCATCAGTACACGAATGGGCGAGTGATCGGCAACCTGGTGGCGCTTCATGACTGGCGCATTGCCCTCGTCGTCTTCCTTCCCGTGCATCACGAACGTAGGGCCGTTCATCGCGTGATCGCTCGCAACAGGCGGAACTTGCCGCGCACGGGTACATGTACGTCCCCGTCAACGTCCGTGACTTCGATGCTGTAGACGCAGTCAAGGTCATCCGCGACTTCGGCGTTCACCTTTGGGAACCTGATGCCCTTCGTGTCTTCTGGCTTCAGCTTCAGGCGCACCACGCCATTAGGTGCATCCAGAACTTGCAGACGTTCGTTTGATAGGCTGCATTCGAGAACAACTTCGCCCTCTGCGTGAGCGCGTCGGACGTGCATGCGGATGTCGCAGCCTTCGAGGTTGTAGGTGCCGTGCGGGCCATCACCTTGAAAGATGAAGCGGTGAAGGTAGGTGGCGCCTTGATGGGCTTCAATGTCGTAGTTTGTTTTCATTCCTTTCTCTTATGCGTAGGTGGAGTTGAGCGTGTACCAGTTGACAGCGTTGACCGCGAAGAACTCGATGCGTGCACCAACGGGCAGGCTGAACGCGGTATTCACCGCGAGGCTGTCGATTGAATCGGATGAAGCGGGGTAGACCAGCAGGGCATTTGCGCCGAGGTTCACGATCTTCACTTCCATGCCTGCTGCGGCAGTTGGCAGCAGTACGCCCGCACCGCTTGCAACTGTGGACACGACGTTGATGTCCTTGGTCAGAGCCAATGCCGTGCCCTGGGTTGTGCCAGCAGCAGTCAGGCCGGTTGCAACGCTTTTGACCAGCGAGCCACTGAGCGTCGTAGTGCCACTGACACCCAGACTGGTCAGCGTGCCCACTGAGGTGAGCGACGAAGCGACAACGTTTGACGCCAAGGTCGTGCCCGTGAGCGTGCCTGCTGGTGCAACGACCGCCGCTGTACTTGCTGCGGTCACGAGGCCCTTGCCATTGACCGTCAATACCGGGATCGCAGTCGATGAGCCGAAGCTGCCCACGTTGCTGTTGACCGTTGCGAGTGTCAGTGCAAGCGCCGTGGTGCCGCTACCCGTTGCATCACCAGAAGCTGTGATCGTCTGGTTAGCAGTCAGGTACGCGGTGTTGGATGCAGCAGTCACGAGGCCCTTGGCGTTGACCGTCAGGGTGTTGAACGTGCCCACATTCGCATTCACTGTTGCGAGGGTCAGTGCCAGTGATGTCGTGCCACTACCTGTCGCATCACCACTTGCCGTGATCGTCTGGTTTGCGGTCAAGTAGGCTACGTTGGATGCAGCGGTTACCAGACCCTTTGCATTCACGGTCAAGTTGTTGAACGTACCGACGTTCGCATTGACTGTCGCAAGAGTCGCAACTGCGCCGCTGGTCGTCAGGTCACCGCTGAGGTTTGCACCCGCGGTCACGAGGCCCTTTGCGTTGAGCGTTGTTGCAACATAGGTGCCAACGTTCGCGTTGACTGTTGCCAACGTGCCCGCAGCAGTGACGTTTGCACTACCGTTGAACGATGGGCTTGTCCAGGTCAGGTCGCCCGTGATTGCGAGTGTGCGGCCAGTGGCTAGGGTCGTGGCCGTTGAGGCATTGCCCGAAAGTGCGCCTGTAAACGTCGTTGCGCTGATCGTTGTGCCCGTGAGTGCACCCGTGAGCGCGCCGCCTGTAAGGGGCAAATCCAGCGATGCATGGCCGGTCAACGCACCAACGAAAGTAGGCGCTGTGATGCTTGCGCTGCTGGTCGCACCAGCGAGTGAAGTAGATCCACTGACAGTAAGCGTCGTGAGACTCGCAACCGGATTGACAGAACCCGGTGGCCCCTGAGGGCCTACGCTGTTGACAGTCAGCAACTGCGAGTTGCTACTGCCGACGTTGACCAACACGGCATTGGTGCCAGGGGTAGTAACGAGCGTGTCGGTGCCACCAATGGTGATAACGGTGTCGCTCATCGAGTCACGTCCTTGGTCAGCGTGACTGAGCCGGCGAGGTATGTGGTCGTGATGCCGCCGCTGCTGACGACCTGAACGTCATAGACGCCCGTGGAGCCCGATAGGCTAAGGCCCGCTGTTTGCGTGCCAGTAAGCGAGAGGGTGAACTGACCGCTTGCAGCAACGATGCTGCCAACCGTGAAGGACAGCAGTGCCGTGGGGTCGTCAGCCGTGTTCTTGATCTGACTTGTGATCGTGCAGCCCGTGAGGTTGACCGCGACGCCGCCGACTTGGATCGTGACGGGCATCGAATAGTCGTCGCCGCGATACAACGTAATGTTGTTGGTGAGAGGAAGTGCCATGCTGACCGCCTGTAGGAATGGGGCCTATACCCCGTGTCCTATTTAGACAGTCAGATGAATAGCAGGCAGTGTCAAGTATGTGGTGACACTGCAAGGCAGGGACAGTGCAGTCGTTACCTTGGCAGCAAGCGTTGCAGACGTGGTGATCTTTGCGGCCAAAGTCTCGTGGATCGTCAGTTGACCCGTCTGGACTACTTGGGTTTGCGCGATGCTGCCGTCTGGTTGCAGCTTCCAATCGAGGTAGTTCAGTCCAACGACCAGCGTGTCCGCAATCGCACCGACTGCAACCGGGGTGTAGAGCTGGTTCGCCAGTACGTCGTTCTCGAACTGGCCCGCTGCATCTGCTTTGCCGCTGTACTGCTGGCTGGACGCGATGCTTTGGACGACTGACGCCCAGGCGGTCGCATTGCCCATGTAGGTTGCTGAACTCGAGCCCGTATTTGCCGTGACCGCTTGTGCGATCGCCTGGGGCGCATAGGACTGCGCGCAGGAAGCGCTCTGGGACGCGCTGGCAGAGGCTTTGGCAGACGCGGTGTACGCGGTAGTACCTGTGCCCGAACTCGTGATTGCAGCGCTTGCTTGGGCTGTTCCCACGTAGACCTGGCTGGCCGTGGCAGCGTTCGTGTACGAGGCACCCCCGCCTGTCACTGTGAAGCTGTAGGCCTGACTGGCTGTTGCGCTGTTGGTGATCGATCCGCCGGCGACAGCCGTGCCTGTGTAGGTGGCTGTGCCAAGGCCAGCCGCGTTGTATGTGCCGCTTGCCTTGCCCGTGAGCGTGTAGACCTGGCTGGATGTTCCCGCGCTGCTGTATTGGCCTGTAGCAGTTCCTGCCAACGTGTAGACCTGTGCTGCCGTACCCAAGTTGCTGCTCGTTGCCGCCGCACTTGCTGTGCCCACGTAGATCTGTGAGCTGGTCGCGGAGCTGGTGAAACTAGCCTGGATCGACGCGCTACCTGTGTAGGTGGCCGAGCCCGTTCCGTCGTTGCTCAGGCTGGCACTTGCCGCAGCCGTGCCCGTGTAGGTCTGGCCTGCCGTTGCAGTGCTTGTGTATGTGGCAGCGACACTACTACTCGTTGAAGTAGCTTGAAAGAGCAGCAGAAGCGACATGTCAGACTCCCATGCCCATCATGGACGCGCTACTGACTGCTGGTGCTGTGCCGAACGCAGCCCCACCCGCAAAAGCTTCGATTTCTACGCCGATGGTTGACCACGCGGTGGTGCCGAACGCTGTTGCTCCCGTGGGGTTAGTAGTGAAGTGGTAACGAATGAACGTAGATGCTGCACCGGCGGGTCTACCCGTAAGAACCGTTGAGTTCGCTGGCGCAGTGCCGACGCCACTTGATGTCGCTGCGTTGTTGAACTGCCAAGCCATAACGAGATTGTTCGTGCCGCATGCCGCAAAGGGCAGTGAACCTGATGTTCCTGTCACAGCTTGAACAAGCGGGTTGGGCTTCAACGCCGCGCCCGTTACTTCGTCAATCGTGAATGCAATGTCTTGTGTACCGGCAGCCGCCGCAACGCTCCAATAGAACGCGCCAGTTGTATTGACGTTGGTTCCCCACGCACCGTAGATCCACAGCTTGACAGTGCCCAAAGTGTTCGATGTCAGGAGTGTGATGTTCACGAGCCCCAGCGTGTTAGCGAAGCTGTTCGGTGTAATGTTGGAACCAGCGTCGGCAATGAAGCTGATCAGGTAATACTTGCCTGGGTTGGTGTTGAACACACCGGCTGAGTTCCCCCAAATACCAGTGGAACCAGTGGTGTAGACACCATAGGCTGATGCGCTGGTGTTGACCGTAATGCTGATCGCCATGCCAGCCTCTTACAGGTTCTTGACGTAGACGATGTTGCAGTAGATCGAAGCGACGGAAGTACCGCACGTCAACGTCCATGCCGCATTGGCTGTCGTGGCCTTCTTGGGTGGATTGAAGTTTGTAGTCAGACCACCACCAGCAGGAATGTTGTACCAATAGCTGACCGTGCCGTCGCTGAGAGTCACAGTCGTGGCCGTGCCACTGCCATTCGTGATCGTAAGGTGAGTCAAGTCTGCGTACACGGATGCGCCTGGAGCTGTGACGACTGTGGTTGTTGTGGTTGAACTGGTGATCGTCGTTGACTGCGTGCCCACCATGTCGCGAACATGGCCCGCGATAGTCACCACACGGCCTACCTTGTCAAGCATCACGTTCTGCTGCGCGCCGTTACCGACGGCAGAAGGGTTGGCCGTATAGCCAAGGCCAGCAGCCTTGACGATACCAATGGTGTTCGAGCCAGCGGGAAGTGGCTGATCCAGACCCACTAGGCCAGTGGCACCAGTCGCAACGCCGTTCACGCTGGCAGTGCCACTCGTGTAGACCGAGCATCGAACTCGGAAGTACATGAAGGCCGCAACGTCGGCCACCCATGTGCCGTTTGCGGTAGTTGAAGTTACCAACGCACCAGTGTTTGGAACCGCGCATTGAATACTCACGTAGTTTGTTCCGTCTGCCGACGCTTCAAAGACCTGCGTGCCTGCCCATGTGCCAGTCAGCACGAACGCAACGGTGCTGAGGCTGATTCCGCCATTCGACAGAACAACCGATGCATTCGCTGCGCCGTTGGTGCCGCTCATGGATCCCAAAGGGATTGCCGAGTTGCTGATGATGTTTACATCGATCGAGCCGTCGCTTTCGACGGCCATGAAGTTCACACCCGTGGAATCCGCTACTGCGGTAACAGGCGTCTTGGCAGCAGCAGCGCCAGCAGTGTTGTCGATTGTCTGGATGACATCGCCACCAGACATCGAGTTAAGTGTTGTGTTGTTAGACATCGCTCACCTCAGGAGCTGAGATCAACTCCGAAGCCACGGCCCTTGTATCGGCAGAAGGTCAGAAGTTCATCTTGTGTAAAGGCATCGAGTGCCTGGGCATCAACTTGAAGCTGTGCCCACTGTGTGCTGTTCAGAACTGGCAGCGCAGTGTTCGAGGCGATACAAGCCTCGAACTGGTCGAGGATCGCGCTCATTAGCTGAGAGTAGAGGTCATCGTGCCAGCGGCGAAGCTGACTGTTACGCCTGCGGGGACTGACTGGTTGTATGGTGCATACCAGAGCAGGTTGCCGCCAGTTGCCGCGTCGTAGACCAGCGCGTAGGTGATTGAGCCCCAGCCTGTACCTGTTGGCGTAGGGAAGGTCACGGTTGCTGTGTTAGTGATTGAACCAGCAGAAGCGGAACCGAAGCTAGTAGCGGGCACCGTGACACGTGCGTATGCGTTGCCCGTTGGTTCCGTGACGTTCGTTCCTGCTGCGGTTGGTGTCGTGGTGCTGAGGCCCACGTAAAGGTTGGTAGGCGCGGTGTATGTCGCCTTGCCGTGCATCGCGTTCAGAAGCGCGTTATCTGTGAAAGTCGTGTTGGACATTTAGATGCCTCTTGTTATTAGCGCGTAACTGCGCGGTTTACTGAAAATGTGCCGCTTGCAGCGGTGTAGACCTGACCACCAGGTGATGTGACCTTGAGGTCATAGACCAGATCGATACTGGCGTCGTCGGCAGCAGGGAAGTGCTCGTTGGCTGTGTCAGCAGGAACGAGCTGCCATGTGACCGTGCCGCTCGCAATCGATAGCTTCGCGTTGGTCGTTGAAGCATCGACCAATGCCGTTGATGCGCCGAACGTCTGGCGCACTTGCGCGCGAGCGCTGTAGCCGGTCAAATCGAACGTGGAACCGTCCGCATTGGTAAGCGGAAAGTTCACCGTGAGGTTCGATCCCTGATCGACTGAAATGTTTAGAGTTGCGGCCATACGTGCCTCCGTGTTGTTCTATTTAAGAAGCCCAGGTGATTGCCTGGACTGAGGCGGCATCCAAGGCAGCTTCGATCTGCTTGCGTAGCTCCACGCCTCGATCAAACTGCGATTGCACGAATGCCAGCAGTGCCAGTCCCACGCCGGCCATGTCTTGCGCACTCAAGACCGTTGTTGTGTTGTCCGCGAGCGTCCATGTGATAGAAACGGGCGCACCTGCTGTGGCTGCGAGCTGCGCGCCCGCTACAGCGCCTTGAATCTGTTGCTGCGATGTTGGGTCGCTCTGGAACTTCATTCCGTTCCAGGTGAAGCCCGCTTTCAGCGCATCTTCACGAGCGGCCTTAATGAGTGCCCACTGATCGAGCTTGATGCGATCAAGGTCACGCAAGTCCGCCCATGTGCAACTGGTGTTCGACCACTCGCATGGATAGCTGGGACGATTGGCCTTTGCGGCAGCTTGTTCGTCCGTGTAGGCCACAAGCTGGCCGTCCTGCACGTAGTGGCTGCTGTCGCGACCCTCGGCCTCGATCACGTTGCCCGTTGGGTCTTGCAGTTCCAGGTCTGAGTCCTGGCAATGACCGCTGCGTAGGATTTCTCCCGACGCAGGATCGAATACGACGTAGTTCTTCATTTCTTAACCTCCATCACAGACAAGCCGCGGTTGGAAGCCGAGAACGTGTTGTGACTGCCTGAACCGGCAATGCGCATCGTGTATGTATGACCGCCAGCAGGAGGCGTGTCGAACAGCGGAGGCAACGTGAGAATCGCGCCGCTGTTGTATGGGGCTGTGCAAAGCAGGCCGCCGACTGTGTAGAGCAGCGAGCCATCGCGATAGATGGAGGCCGACCACGTGCAGTCGTCGTAGTACGGGCCTGCGCCCGATACCAAATAGCTGCCGAAGCCCACTGACACGCTTGCGCCGCCGAAGATCTGCACAGTTGCGCCGCTTGTGGTCAGCGTGACGGTCTGTGCATCGATGGAGCTGGATACGGTGATCGAGCCGGACGAGAATGCAGAAGCGGGAACCGTGACTGCGTTGTTGCCGATGTTCAGCGTCTGCACTGTCAGGTTGGCAATCTGCGCACTGGTCGTGATGACCGCGCTGCTGGTCGTCAACTGCGTGGCTGTGATAGTGCCTGCTGCGATGTTGCCGGCTGTGATCGTGCTAGCGGCAATGTTGCCGCCTGTGATCGTTGAACCCGCAATGTTGCCGCCTGTGATGGTCGAGCCTGCAATCTGCGTGCTGGTGATCGTGCCGGTTGCAATCTGACCAGCAGTGATCGTGTTCGCAACCAAGTTGTTCGCAGCAATGGTGTTCGCTGCGATGTTGGAACCCGTGATCGTGCTGGCCGCAATGTCACCGCCTGTGATCGTGTTGGCCGCAATCTCGTTCGTTGTGATCGTGCTTGCAGCGATGTTGGAAGCGGTGATCGTGTTGGCCGCGATGTTGCCGCCTGTGATCGTGTTCGCTGCGACCTGGGAGCCCGTGATAGTGCCGCTGACAATCAAGTTGCCGGGCATCAGCTCTTCGATGCGGATGTCCTGCGCTTCCATGTAGCCCGCAGTACCGGTGTAGTTCACGAGAACCATCGGCGATGCATAGGGCGTCGTGGCAACCCAATCGGTCGTGTAGCGTGTCCAGCTACTGCCAGGGGTCACACCTTCAACGCTGCCCGTGACCTGGTTGTATGCGCCTGTGGCCGCAGTGCCTGTGTTCCAGCGCAGATACATGGTGCCGTTTGAACCAACGGAACGTGCACGGCAGGACAGGCGATAGGTGTTGCCGACGACAACAGGAACCTTGACCGTGCCGTATGCACTCGCTGCGCCACCCGTTGGACTGCGAAGCGTTGTGCCGCCCGATGCACCGTCTGTGACAGTGCCTTGTGTTGGGAAGACACCCCAGTTGCAGAGCGTCCAAGCGCTGGTGTCTTGGAAGTTCGCATCTGACCAAACACTGACTGATGGCGTGCTGCTGACAACCAGCTTGCCGGTCGTGACCGCACCTGCTGCGAGGTTCAGTGCCGTGACTGCATTCGCTGCAAGAATCGAAGTCGTGACGCTAGACGCAGCAAGGTTGCCTGTGCTGATCGTGCCTGCTGCGATGTTTGAACCGAGGATCGTGTTCGCAGCAATGACAGCCGATGTGATCGCGTTCGCTGCGATGTTGCCAGTCTGAATGGTGTTCGTGCCGATCTGCGTTGTTGTGATCGTGCCCGTCAGCTTTGACATCGACAGTGCGGCGATCTGCGAGTCAACGAGCGTGCCCGTTACCTTCGATGCGCTGATCGCGGCAAGCTGCGTGTCTGCAATCGAACCCGTGATGGCAGATGCGGCAACGCTAGCAATCTGTCCGCTGTTAATGGTGCCGACCAATCCCGATGCGGGAACCTTGGTAACGACCGTAGACCATGCACCTGAGTGCCATACGTACAGTTGGCCGTCCGTTGTGTCGTAAACGATCGTGCCTTCAGAGCTTGTGCCGGGCAGGGTAGAGACGCCTGGAATGCCCGTGCCGCTTGGTGTCGCGCTGTATTCCGCGCTGATGTTCAAGCCTGAGCCCGTGTCGCTATTGCCGAACGTGTCGTAGTGCGCAACCTTCACGTAGTGCACGACACCGGCTGAGACCTGGTTCAAAGACACCAGCGTGTCGGTCGTGTGCGCTGCGAGGTTAGAAGTCGCAAGCGTTGCGCCGCTTGTCGTGTACAGCCAGACGTTCGTGCCCGCATAGTCAGCATCAGTGGGCTTGTCCCACTTCACGAACACAGTGCCGACGCCGCTGCTAACGACTACGTTAGTGGGAAGTGCCGGAGCAGCATTCGAGAACGTGCGGCTTGTGGTCGTCGTGGTGTTGTTCAGGCCATCACGCGCAGCAACGCTGATAACGACGCTGCGGTTCGGGCTGTACCCGCTGTCAACTTGATTCTTCTGGTAGCTGTACGTGTAGGTGGCATTTGCACCTGCGCTGACCGCTGCAACCACTTCGCTGCGAAGCAGAGTGCCGCCAGTTGTCGAGACGTTGACAACGAAGTCCTTGAGCGCGGGAGTCATGCCCGCATTGCTCGTGGGATTCGTCCACTGGATGTTCAGGTCTGGCGCGTTGAACGATGCGCCGCCACCCACTACTTGCAAGTTGGTGACAGGTGCAAGTGCTGACGTGCCTGACGCACCTGATAGGCTGACCGTTGCAGTCGTGAATACGGCTGCGCTTTGCACGCCGTACTGGCTGACACTTGCGACCTGAATCTCGTAGGAATCAGGTGTGACGTTCTTGATCGTGAATCGTGCCGCATCCAGGTTCGTGAATGAATTCCACTCCTGGCCTGCGTGACGCCAAGACAGCAAGGAAGTTGAAGCCGTGTCTGGCTTGTTCCATGTGACTTGAATGTTGCGCGTGACCTTGCCGTCTGTGTCCGTGCTGGTCGTGATCGCAGTTGCGAGGCCAGTAGGCAGATCAGGCACGGTCTGATTGCCCGTGATGTCGCTGAACACAGGGGCGGGAACGCTGATGCCTGTTTCGACGCGGCTGTATTTGGTGCTGTCGTACTGGACTGCTGAGATGCTGAACCAGCCGTCCGTGTCTTCCGCTACGTCGGTGACACGGAAGTACTGAGCCGAAATGTTGCCGCTGATGATCGCGGTTGAACCCGGGCCAGTGATGACGCCTTGAGAGAATGCAGATGCGATAGTCAGCGTGCTTGTTGAACCAGGCGCTGTCGTGATGACGCGCTGCTCAATGGTGCTGCCGTCAGCCAACAGCACGTCAATCGTGCAAGTGCCGCTCTGTACCGTGACAGGGCGATCAAGCACGACGGTAGTGCCAGTTACCGCAGTGACCATGGCCTCCATCTGTGTGGAAGCGAAGCGGCTATCGGCGACCTTGATGACCGCGCCGGGCAGCACATTGATTGCGCTGAGCGGTGCCTTGTAGGTGATCATGCGGACGTTGCGAAGCTGCGTGTCCACGTACCAACGTGCAACGCGCAACGCTTGACCGTGTGACGTGCAACCCCAAGCCGTGGCGTCGTCAACAATCCATGGGATGTTGTTCGCTGGGTCGGCTTCGGTGTAGACCGCCTGTTCCTGCTGGAATGCGTTGTCTGGGTTGTTCCAAGAGACGCGAGCGACGGACTTGCGAGTGCTGGCCGCTGTGTCCGTGTAGGTGGGGCCATCGCTGCTCATGGTTGCGCGTGACACCAATGCACTGGCTGTCGTCGGCATGTCCACGATCAACGTGATGTAGCCGTTTGCGACCAACAGCGCGCCGTTGAACGTGCCTGCGAAGTTCTGAAGCAGCTTCCAAGAGTCTTCGGCTGTCGTAATCTGTGCGTTGAAACGGAAGCGGGGCTCTGTCGTGCCGCTGCCCGTTCCGTCGTCCACCAACGTGTCGCACCAGACACTGGCGTTGTAGAACGAGGGCAGGTCAATCTCGTAGTTGCCCACGAACTCACCCAGGCCGTAGCGGTGATTCGTCAGCAGGTCATAGAGACACCAAACGGGGTTGTCAGTCCAATAGGTCGTGCCTGTCTTGGACTCGTTCCACATGTTGTTCGTCTTGTCGAACGTCCATGTTTTGGTCGCTGACAGCGTGCCGTCCCAGATGCCCGAGTAAACGCGGGTCGTTGGGTTGTAGTTGCTGGGCACCGCAACCTTGATGCCCTTGAAGTCGAACGTCGTAGCGTTGACATTGCCTGCTGTCTTCGCGTCGTAGGTCAATGCGACCAATGCGCAGTTGTCATAGCCAAGCTGGACTTCCTGAATCTCGTTGATCGAGTAAAAGACAGTCTTGTCTGCGACCGTGTTGGGTGTCGTCGTGTCCACCGTGTCGCGGGTCATCTTGATGTCCCACGTACCTGTACCGGCTGGACGTGTGAGGCGGTATTGCGCTTCGTAGCCCGTCTCAGCTACGCCGTTGATGGTCTCGCTCAGTGCAAGAACCCAGGTGCCTGACGAAGTTAGCTTCGTGTAGAAGCTGAAGGACACGGCCTCGGCAACTGAGTTGCCGCTGTCGTCCACCTTCTGCAAGCCGTTTGGCAGTTGGACAGTGACCGCGCAAGCATCGATGTTTGCTGCGGTTGTCGTATGTGTGATTGGGCTCGCGTACTTAACTTCGGTGTTAACCGCGATGACGTTTTCTACCGCGTTAAAGCCGGGGAGGTACGCCTGACCCTGCGTGCCTGTGCGCTGAACGACTGTGACGTTGGCGTAGTTCTGCGTACCACTGGCGTTTGTCAGCGCAGTGCCATCAAAGAAGATGGACTGGCCGGGACTCGTGGGGTTAACTAGGCCCTCGCATTCGCCCTCGGAGATTACGTGGATAAGCCGCGCTGTCTCTAGGTCTTGGAGGGTGGCTGTTGTTGTCATTCGGGCTCCTTGGAGCCAAGTGACTCCGGTAGCCCGTATTTATTTGGCCCCTTTAGGGCTGCACGCCAGTAGTGGTCGGATTGCCAGATGAATCAGCAGGTGGAACTACTTCGATGCTCGTGCCGTAGCTGACAACTACTGAGCCCGCGCGTTGCACGCGGCCATACACAAGGGGCACGGGAACGCCTTGCGCGTTCGTGTTCGTACCGCCATTGAAGTTGTAATTGGTCTTTGAGTCGCTGCTGTTACTCGACACCTTGGGCTTCTTGGTCAGCATGCCCGCGATACCGCCGATGGTCATTGCTGCACCCATACCGATCAGGTACGGGTTGTAGGTGAAGATACCAACGACAATCAGCACAATGCCCAGGATGACGCGCGCAAGTGCGCTCTTGCCCGAGACAGCGGGGTAGTAGTGCACTTCCGTGACGTCGGGGGCCAGCTTCTGGTGCACCTCGTAGTCTTCAAGGCTGTTGCTCTTGTCCTTGAGCGGAGTGCCGGCGATGACAGTCCATTCACCGTTCTTGATAGTCTGACGGAACTTGTCGCCCAACTGCGTTGCAATGCCTTGCGTGAGCAGGTAAACCGTTGAGGCGTTAAACTTATGGGTCTTGCCGAACTTCTTGGCAAGAGTGCCGTGGAAAATCGCAGTAATCATTTGATGTCTCGATGCCTCACAATCTTGTGGATGTACTTTCGCCAGCGAGCTACGCTTTCGTAGCAGGACAGGCCGCCGAGCATGTGATGCAGCATTTGGTCGCCGCCTAGGTACATGCCCATGTGATTCGTGTATTCGGTGCCGCGACGGAACAGAATCAAGTCTCCGTTGCGTGCTTCGTTGAGTGGCACTTCCTCAAAGCCCCATTGCTGCCACAAGTTGTCGATGTGCCGTTCACCGTTCTGCGCCCAGTTCCAATCGCGTGGGCACTCGGGCAACTGGATGCCGTATGTCTGGAACAGGTAGTCCGCAGTTAGGCTCAAACAGTCCTGCACGTTGAACACGAACTCGCGTTCCAGCAGTGGAGGGCGGTTGTGCGGGTCGCCCCACATCACGGGCTCGCTGACGCTGATGCCGTCACAACAGACGATCATCCAGGGCTTGTCCATTGCCAACTGGCCTTCCATGTCCGCTTTGCTGGGCGTGCGGGGGTCAACCTCAAAGCCCTGGTGACGCGGCCAAATGCAAGCCTTGACCGTATGGCTGTGCACCAAGTAGTCGCAGGCTTCCAGGTACTGAGTTACGTCGCCGGGGCGCAATTCAAAGGCATCTAGGGGCTCCCACGACGTGTTGCAGCAGGGGACAAACGTGCCGTCCACAACGAAGCCCACGGCCTCAAATGGATAGCAGGCGAGTACGTGCTGCACAAAGTCGTGGTAGTTCTTCACGAGTTCATGCCCAGGCCGGGGAACTGAGCCTTCAACATCACGCGACGTGGAAGCTGCACGCCTGGACGATCGATAGTCCAGCAGAGTTCCCATTGAATCGTCTTGTCGTTGATCGACTTCAGTTGGTCTACATACCAGGTCTCTTGCGCGATAACCTTCGTGGGATCAGCGAAGGCATTGCCGGCCTTGAAGTTAACTGCGTCCATGTACTTGCCCAGCAGGCGAGTGCGAATCAGCTTCGCGCCCACGAACGCACCGTTAGCAATGAGACTCGCTTGGAAGATGCGCTGCGTGTTGTCA
>Ga0055525_1000464_pt1 | contig 22607 bp, 21 predicted proteins | sample AraplaCvi_mMF_r2_FD_55012 | JGI IMG/M metagenome (GOLD analysis project Ga0055525, IMG submission 55012) | Arabidopsis root microbial communities from North Carolina, USA - plate scrape CL_Cvi_mMF_r2 | ecosystem: Host-associated > Plants > Roots > Endosphere | place: USA: North Carolina...
GAGGTTGTTGATTGCTTTGAAAATTTAAAACGGTGTCAAGTTGAGTTTATGCAATGAAGAAAATAAACCCGCCTGTTTTGCTCCAAGTGTGAGAAGCCTCGTCGCCCCGGCGAAAGCGGGGGGCCAGTGTCTTTCGCTTAAATCACCGCAAAATGAGGTCGGGTTGAGTTTTTTGGATGGGCTGATCGTGGCTGGCGCGAACAACCTCTCTCACAACGCCGCGGCGGTCGACAACATGTACCGCGACGTGGTTGGCGAGACTGCGTCACGTTGAGTCCATGCAGTGAAGGAAATGAAACCTGATTTTTTGATTTGATCAATTAGGAGAGTTGAACGCTTATGGACACATCAAGTCCAAAGGAATTCTTCCGCATGCGCGGGCAGGGAGGACGAACGCCAGATCGTTTTTCTTATGGCAGCGACCTGAAATGGGGTACTGTCATTGGCGGCTTGATTGGTTGGTATGCTGGGATCGCGCTGTTTATTCCAATTGTTCTTGCTGTTGCAATCGGCTTCATCACGTGGCGCATAAGCGCCGGATCACGCAAGCGTCTTGTTGCTGCGTTTAGTGTGCAAGCAGGCCAGCTGGTTTGGGGCATTATCGGCCTCATGATGCTTGGCTTTAACCAACCTCAGCTTGGCATGCTGGTGGATATCGGACTTTGGTCGGTCGGCTTGATATGGTTGATGGCAAAGCCCGGTAAAGCGCCGCTGTTGTGCCTTGCTGTTTATCACGTTCTTTCCTTGGTCGTGGTGGTGTTCAACTTGACCCACGTGCCTTTGGCATCAGCCCTTTCCAAGGGGCTGGTCGCAAATGCTTTCCTCCGAGCGGAGGCGCTGATTTTCATGTTTGCGGTATATCGCCAAATGAGAAAGGGTGAGCGCGACAAACAAGGATATGCCATTGAGGAGTGAGGCTAAGGTGTGTCGTGGCGCCCCGGTATTCGGGATTGAATTTTGGTCGTCGCGCGTTTAAAAAAAAACGCGCTCACGTTCACCGCCGGCCTCGGCATCACGCGTGCCGAAAGCGTGATCAACGCAAGCGATACGCTCACCTTGATCAGCGGCAACGACACCACCATCAAGGGTGCGCAGCTCACCGGTAATACGGTGCTGGCCGCCATCGGCAACAACCTCACGATCCAAAGCGAACAAGACACGGACGATTACGCCAGCAAGCAGTGGCAGGCAGGTGGCAAGGTGGTCATTGGCATGGGCGGCGGCGGTAGTGGCGGTATCAGCTACAACCAGAGCAAGGTGAATAGTCACTACGCCAGCGTCAATAACGTCAGCGGCATCCAGGCCGGTAGTGGCGGTTTCGACATCGCCGTGGGCGGCCATACGAACCTGATCGGCGGCGTGATCGCCAGCCGTGCAGACCCAGGCAACAATCTGCTTGATACAGGCTCACTATCGTTCGGCCATATCCAGAACAAAGCCAGCTACAACACAAGCCAGATCGGTTTGGGCGAAAGCTACAACGACGCACCAGGCGTCAACGGAGGCAGTCATTTCTTTCCAGGTCTGTCGCCCGTGCAATCCGATAGCAAGCACAATACGACCAACGCAGGGGTTGCCCAGGGCACCATCATCACGCGCGATGGCCATACCGACCTTGCCGGACTGGATCGCCAACCTACGCTGAGCAGCCAAGCGTTAAAGCCCTTCGACCTCAACAAAATACAAGACGATCAGGAATTTTCGGCCGGACTAAGCAGCTTCGCCTCGCAGTTGATCGATGACTACTACAGCGTCAAGCTGGCCAAACAACAAGCGGAAATCGACGCCAAGCAGGCCGAAGCCGACCAAGCCAATGAGCAGGGCGACAAGGCAAAAGCCAGCGAACTTTATGAGCAGGTAGCGCAGATGCGCGATGACCGGGACCGCGGTCATGCGCAAGCGATTGCCAAGGGCATCAGTGCAGTGGCGATCAGCGCGCTCAGCGGAAACGTCAGCCTTACTTCGGGCCTGACATATACCGCACTCAACGGCGGCATCGGCTATACCCAGGAGGAAGCCGGCAAGGCCATGCGCGGCCACGACGAAACCGTCGCCATGAAGGTGATCTGCACCAAAGCCGCACAAGAATGCGCCGACTTGCGAATTCCCGATGGCCTCACGATCGATCAGCGCATTCAATACCTGCGCGATCATGGCATGGAGATCACGTTCGTCGACCAGATTCCCGAAGGGGCGCAGAACATCGCTGTCAACGGCATTCTCAATGACGAAGCGCGAGCGGACCATGTGGAAGCTGGACATGTGTCGCAAAGTAACGATAAGGCCACCAACATTACTTACTACGTGCAATACAACGCATCGAAGGGCGGCGTGTCAGACCTGATGCAGGCTGGCTACGACAAGTTCATTTCGCCGCTTAATGGAGATTACTCCGCAACGACATGGGCAGTAATCGATGCGGTGACGCGACAGGGCGACGGCGCACAGGTGAATCTCCTTGCGCACAGCTGGGGCAGTATCGTCGCGCGCAACGTGTTGAACGTTCTCGCAGATGGTGGTTACACCAATCCCAACTTGACCACAGCGGTGTTTGGCGCGGCGGTGCGACCCGGTGCGTTGGTAGATCCGATGATCAAAATTGCTGGCCAAGAAAAGGTATTTCCCAATCAACCACAGCCCGGCGAAGAAAAACCAAGGCCAGCCCTACTTTATTTCACGAGCCCTAACGATCCAGTGGCGACTTTCGTGGGCGGCACACTGTTCCCGCCTTACACCTATCTCGACAGCAACTCGACGCATCATTTGCCCGGTGCATCTGCAGGTCATTGGTTAGGGGCATTGGCGGGTATCGGATCGTTTTTTGGGGGGGCGGTTAATCCGCACAGCTGCTATGGGCTCAATTGCGCAGGGACGGATTACAACTGGACCATTGAGAAGGCTGAGCAGTGGCAAAAGAAGGCGACTGGAGCGAACGAATGACCAGGTTACTGCTAGTTAGCCTACTTGCTTCGCTGCTTTCCGCATGCACTAACGAGCAACTCTATCGTGCAATCGGTTCGCCAGACCCGCAGGGGCCGCCGGTTAGGTATCCCTTGGATTTCCCCCTTTGCTATTCCGTAGGGAAAGGCACCATCGTTGCGCCATTGCGTATAAGCATCCATAGCGCAGGCTTGCCGGATCCTGTGCAAGTTATGTCTTTACGCAAAAAGCAGCCAAACGCGAATGGCTGCTTTCCTGAGCTAGATGAACAGCGAATGCGGCGTGTTTCAGTAATAGAGAAGGACAGCATCAATGGTGGTGCAGAAAATTACGGTGGCTGGATGGCATTGGATAAGTCGGGGAATGGCTATTTCGCAGCGTCAGCCTATCGGAACCAATTGCTCAATGCGAAAGATCTGCAGGAGGAAAAGGAGAAGGCGCGATTGGACGCGTCAACGCGAGTGACAAACCTCGCAAAATTTGGTTACACCTATGCCGACGTCGTCAAACAAAGCAAAACCATTACCATCAACGGCATGGTGTGGAATCACCACCTTTCGGTCATGTATAAAGTGACCGACCCTGCACATCCCACGCAGGGAACGCTTCTTGAATGGCAGGAGGCTTATGAGCATCCGATTGACGACACGCATATTTTGCGCCGACAGGCACATTACGACGCCATGATCGTCGCCGATCCCGATTGGATTGCCGCGCGTCGCAACCTACTTCTCAAACTGGTACAGGCCGTTCGGATCGAGCCGATGACACAGGCTGAAGTCGACGCGGCCGTCATCCAGTATCGACAGCAGGTCGAGCAAGACAAGCAAGAGTGGAAACGAAAGCATTGATGCCGCGAGCTTTTATGGATATCGGATCGGTATTCGGTGTTTCTGATCCATCACGGCCTAGTAATAGGGCTCCAAAGGATGGAGAACCATATTGCTTATCCAGTGGGTAGATTTATTGGTTGGAATTCGCCTGCTGGTGGAACGATTCCGGATGGAACGACGTCACTTAGGCAAGTCAGCCTGGAACTGCCGTTCCATCTTGTAACATCCGTAGGCGTTTAAATAGTCAGTTCTGCAAGAGGTTTCCAGGTGCAGATGTATGCCATTAATCGCCATTACATCAGCTTTTTCAGATAGGAGTGTTCATGAATAAGTTCATCACAATTAGCTTATTGTTTTTTTGCTTGAGTGGATGTGTCACCACGACCGGGTCTTACAGGGTAACCGCCGTTAGCAAAGAAGGCGCGTCTATTCCCGTGGTCCTGAATGCCCATGGTGCAAATATCTACACTGCACGAAACGCCATTTGCGTCGCACATCCTGGTGCGACGATATCTATCATTGATCTCTCTACCGGTAGGGAGTTATCGGGCGAAAGTCCGTACAAGTGTAAATGAAAGAAGTTTCTATGTAATGGTCGATTTATTGATGATGCGACCCGAGGGCGTTTCGGTTTCGAATATCGGCGGGAATATCGTGGATAATGGATACATAAGGAAAACAAACTAATGAATATAGGATTGGACGAAAAATATGAAATATCCACTTACAAAATCGAAAATCCCGTCGAATTTGAAAGTGATGTCTATCAAAAAATTTACTCATTACTTGATGAGGAAGGAACTAAACGATACGAGTACATCCTTGGCGTGGTGGATGGCGGCTCATATGGTGAGTTATGTATGCATTTAGATGGAGTATTTTGGGTTGCGTGTGGATCAGAAAGAGGTTTAAGGTTAAATCCATGTTTTTTGTTGGCTCTTTAGATGCTGCCAATCATCTGATGTGGAAATTATTGACTAGGGATAAAGCCGGACATCCCGCATTTCCCTATATGCCGATGTTGCGGCCATTGCCGAGTCCGTAAGCTGGATATGCCCCGTGTCCTTGCGAAACACCACACGCTCCAAAGCAACAACCAAAACTTCAGCGGCGGCGTGGGCCTGCAAATCGGCACCGATGGCATCGGCATCTATACGCAGGCCTCGGGTGGGCAAGGTAGTGCGCACGGCAATGGCATCACGCACACGGATACCGCCGTGAATGCCAACGGCACCTTGACATTGATCAGCGGCAACGACACCACCATCAAGGGTGCGCAGCTCACTGGTAACGCTGTCATGGGCGGCACCCTGCTAATCCAAAGCGAACAGGACATCGACGACTAAGCCAGCACCGGCAACTCGACAAACCGCTCGCTATGAACGTTTCGGTGTACGCAGGCCCGGTTGTCATGGCAAGCTTTCCAGCGGGAGCGGCACTATGCCTGCATGTGGATAGGGTGCACGCGTGCCGTAAAGATCAATTCTTTCAGGCCGAAAAAGCTCATGAGCCCATTGCTTCGCTTTTCCTTGCTGGCCATCTGCGCGATTAATCTGCTCCTTTCTTATCCGGTGCAGGCACACAACGCACTCGACGACGCGCGTCAGATCGTGGTCGTCACGACCGCCGACTGGAACAGCGTGAGCGGTACGCTGCAACGGTTTGAGCGCGGTGGATCGCACGATAAATGGAGGGCGGTCGGGCAGCCGTTTCCTATCGTGGTGGGAAAAACCGGGTTGGCATGGGGTGACGGCTTGATCACCACCGCGCGGCTGGGTGCCGACGCTGTTGATCCGATCAAGCGGGAAGGGGATGGCAAGGCTCCGGCGGGAGTGTTCTCGCTGGGCACGGCGTTCGGGTATGAGCCGCAGTTGCTGGCCGGCTCGCGCATGCCGTATTTGCCGCTTACGTCATCGATGGAGTGCGTGGATGATGTGAAGTCGCAGCACTACAACCGCATCGTCGATCGCCAGACTATCCATGCACCCGATTGGAACAGTTCCGAGCAAATGCTGCGCAATGACGAGCTGTATCACTGGGGCGTAGCCGTCAATCACAACACTCAGCCGACCAGGCCCGGCGGTGGCTCGTGCATTTTCATGCATATCTGGCGCGGGGCCGGGCAGGGCACGGTGGGGTGTACGGCCATGCCGAAGGGCGATATCCAGCAGTTGATCCTATGGTTCGATCCGGCGAAGTCGCCGTTGCTGGTGCAAATGCCGCGTAGCCAGTACGACAAAGTGCGTAAACGCTTGGTGTTGTCCCGGCTCCCGGGCGTTGAATGAACAAGAAGGTGGGCCGTCAGTTAGGTATACGTAGGTCAGTCGTCATGGCAACCTTTCCGGCGGGAGCGGCATCCATGCCTGCATGTGTAGACGACGAATGCGTACCGTACTGATCATCGATGACAATCCGGCCGTGGGCGAAGCGCTCTCGCTGCTGCTTTCGCTGCACGATGTGCGCCCGGTGGTGGCGCTGACGCCCGAAGAAGGCTTGGCCACGCTGGCGCGCCAATCCGTGGATGTGGTGATTCAGGACATGAACTTCACCGCCGATACCACCTCGGGCGAGGAAGGCGTGGAGTTGTTCCGCACGATCCGCCAGCGTTATGCGGATCTGCCTGTCATTTTGCTGACGGCGTGGACACACCTGGAAACGGCCGTGGAGCTGGTGAAGGCGGGCGCCGCCGATTACCTCGCCAAGCCTTGGGACGATGCCAAGCTGCTGACGACGGTGGAGAATCTGCTGGAGTTGTCCGAATCCACGCGCGAGGTGAACCGCACGCGCATGGAACGGCGCAAGCGTCGCGACGATCTGCAGCGCAGGTACAACCTCGACGGCTTGATATTCGCTTCGGAAGCGATGGCGCGCACGATCGATCTGGCTTGCCAGGTGGCGCGCTCGGATGTGCCGGTGCTGATCACGGGGCCCAATGGTTCGGGCAAGGAACGCATCGCGGCGATCGTGCACGCCAATTCTTCGGTGAAGAACGGTCCTTTTATTGCAGTGAATTGCGGCGCATTACCGGGCGAGCTGATCGAGGCCGAATTGTTCGGTGCCGAGGCCGGCGCTTACACGGGTGCCAACAAGGCGCGCGAAGGGCGCTTCGAATTGGCCGACGGCGGCACGCTGTTCCTGGACGAAATCGGCAACCTGCCGTTGCCTGGGCAGATGAAGCTGCTGCGGGTATTGGAAACCGGGCAGTTCGAACGGCTGGGTTCGGGACGCGTGCGCAAGGTAAAGGTGCGCGTGTTGAGTGCGACCAATGCCGATCTCAAGGGCATGATCCGCACAGGCACGTTCCGTGAGGATCTGTATTACCGCCTCAACGTGATCGATGTGAATCTGCCGCCGCTGGCCGAACGCATCGACGACATCCTGCCGTTGGCCGAGCATTTCCTGGCGGGCCGCGCGCAACTGAGCGATGTGGCGCGCGAAGCCCTGTTGAGCTATGCGTGGCCGGGCAATGTGCGCGAACTGAAGAACGCCATCGAGCGCGCCGCGTTGTTGGCGGGCAGCAATCCCATTACGCCCGAACTGCTCAATTTGCCGCAGCAGGCAGGTGTCATGGCGGTACGCAATCTCGACGAGCCTAGCCGCGAGGTGGTGGAGGCGGCGTTGCACCGGGCCGATGGTGTGGTCAGCCGCGCGGCGCAATCGCTAGGTTTGTCGCGGCAGGCGCTTTATCGGCGCATGGAGCGGTATGGGTTGATGACGGCGACGTGATGTCGGATAGGCCGTCAGGCTGGGATGCCCATTTATCCCTCATGGCCGTCATTCCCGCGGGAATCCATCTTCGCCTTTACATCAGAGCAAAATGGATTCCTCGCTCCTCAATGCCGAGCACGTCCATATGCTCTCCCCGCGTGCCCGCTTTCGCGGGCATGACGGCCATGTAGGTTTAAGTCATCTTTTGGCAGTAGCGCATGTAGACAGCAACGTGTAGAACAACCGCACTTCACGCGGAGACCCTCGATGCTTCCACGCACTCCTCAAGCCAGGATCGCCTCATGCGCCTGAGATCGCTGGAAGCCCGGTTATTCCTCTGGCTGGCTCTGTCTGCGTTGATGGGGGCTCTGGTCTATATTGGCGTTACACAGTGGCCCTTGCCGCAGACGTTGAAGTGGATGCATAGCGAGCTGGGGCTGCAGGTTCCGGAGCCCGGTCGTACGACGGCCATCATCATCTGTGTGATCGTGCTGGCACCCCTGTCATGGTGGTTCGCGCATATGGTGATGAATCCGGTGCAGCGTCTGCTGCGTGCGCTGGAAGGTGCGGTGGCGAGCTATCGCGACGGCGATTTCAGCATTTCGATTGCGCTCAATCGGCGCGATGAGCTGGGCGATCTCGTGCGCGTGCATAACGAACTCGGGCAGACATTGCGCGAACAGCGACAGAACCTTGCGCAGCGCGAACTGCTGCTGGATACCGTGGTGCAGAACACGCCGGTTGCCCTGGTGCTCACCGATGGCGGCGGCCGTGTTGCTTACGCCAACATCGCTGCACGACATTTGTTCAACGAAGGACGCAGCCTCAATGGTCTGCACTTCGCAACGCTGATCGAAGATGCACCCGAGGCGTTGCGCAAGGCGACCGAAGGTTCGGAAGATGCCTTGTTCAGCGTGGAAATGGATGGCAGCGAGGAAACCTTCCACCTGTCGCAACGTGCCTTCCGCTTGCAAGGCAGGCCGCATCGTTTGCAGCTGTTTCGTCGCATGACGCGAGAGCTCTCGCGTCAGGAAGTGGCGGCATGGAAGCGTGTGATCCGCGTCGTGAGCCATGAATTGAACAACTCGTTGGCGCCGATTTCCTCGCTCGCACATTCCGGTGCGGAGCTGGCGCGGCGTGGCGATGTGCAGCGCTTGCCCGGTGTGTTCGCCACCATCGGTGAACGCGCGCGTCATCTGCATGGTTTTATCGATGGTTATGCGCGTTTCGCCAAGTTGCCGGCGCCCCGGCCGGTGGCGGTGGAATGGAAGCCTTTTCTGGATGCGCTTGCGCTGCATTGCAGTTTTCAACTGCATGGGAATGCACCCACGCAACCGGGCTGGTTCGATCCGGTGCAGATCGAGCAGGTGCTGATCAACCTCGTCAAGAACGCCCATGAATCAGGCAGTGCGCCGGAAGGCGTCACCTTGACGCTGAGCTTGATCGGCCACGAGTTGCGCATCGAAGTGGCTGATCGCGGCCCCGGCATGAGCGAGGCGGTGCTGGCTCAGGCGCTGCTGCCGTTCTATTCCACCAAGCGCTCGGGCACCGGGCTTGGCTTGGCGCTGGCGCGCGAGATCAGCGAAGCGCATGGCGGGCGTATTGCGTTGGCCAATCGCGAGGATGGTGGCTTGCGTGTGACGCTGATCTTGCCGCAGCCGTCGACAACGACGTGATTCTCTGGACTCGCCAGGCTGGGCTGAGGCGCCGCCTAAGCCCAGCCTACTGGGGGTTTTCCTGCAAGCCCGGCTCCCTCTGAAGGACAGAGCCGACTGTTTCGACTGCCCTATACTCCCCGGGATCAACAAGGAGGAAGGGCCATGGGCAGTATTTTTGCATTGGTGGTAGTGGTGGTTGCGATCATCGTGATCGCCAAGCTGGTGCGTATCGTTCCGCAGGGCTACGAGTGGACGGTCGAGCAATTCGGTCGTTATACGCGGACGTTGACGCCGGGCCTGCATTTCCTGATTCCCTTCGTGTACAACATCGGGCGCAAGATAAACATGATGGAACAGGTGCTGGACGTGCCCAGCCAGGACGTGATCACCAAGGACAACGCCGTGGTGCGCGTGGATGGCGTGGTTTTTTATCAAGTGCTGGATGCAGCCAAGGCTGCGTATGAAGTGGCAAACCTGCAACAGGCTGCGCTCGCGTTGGTGATGACCAACATCCGCACCGTGCTCGGTTCGATGGATCTGGATGAATCGCTGAGTCAGCGCGACGCGATCAATGCGAAGCTGCTCACCGTGGTGGACGAAGCCACGCATCCATGGGGCGTGAAGGTCAATCGCATCGAGATCAAGGACATCGCGCCGCCGCGCGACCTGGTCGATTCCATGGCGCGCCAGATGAAGGCCGAGCGCGAAAAGCGCGCCAATATTCTCGAAGCCGAAGGTTTTCGCCAAGCGGCGGTGTTGAAGGCCGATGGCGAGAAGCAATCGGCGATTCTTGCCGCCGAAGGCAAAAAGGAAGCCGCGTTCCGCGAGGCGGAAGCGCGCATTCGCCTGGCCGAGGCCGAAGCGCAGGCCACCAAATTGGTGTCCGACGCCATCGCCAGCGGCAACGTCAATGCGCTGAATTACTTCGTCGCCAACAAGTACGTGGAGGCGCTGAAAGAAATGGCGCATTCGCCCAACCAGAAGATGCTGCTGCTGCCGGTGGAAGCCACCGGCATTCTTGGCTCGCTGGCAGGCATTGCGGAGCTGGCGAAAGAGTCGCTCGGACAGCAGCAGGAAAAGCTTGCTGCGACACGCCGCAATCCGCCGTCGATGAGCTGAGTGCGAGGGGCCGACCATGTTCGCAAGCGTGGCTGCGCATTATCTCTGGTGGATCGTCGCGTTGGTGCTGATCGCGTTCGAAGTGATCATGCCCGGCTATTTCATGTTGTGGATCGGCATTGGCGCCGCCGCAACCGGATTGCTTGTGTTGCTAATGCCTGGGTTGTCGCTGCTAGCTCAGGCAGTGGTGTTCGTGGTGCTGGCGTTCGTGTCATGCGCGGTTTACTGGTATGCCGTGCGTCCGGCATTGCAGAAAGGCGAGCAGGATGATGGGCGGCTCAACCGGCGTGCGGAACAGTTGATTGGCGGGCGTTACATATTGAGCGAAGCCATCGTCAACGGGCGCGGCAAGGCGCGGGTGGGGGATGGACAGTGGCTGGTCAGTGGGCCGGATTTGCCGGCGGGCAGCACGGTGGAAGTGGTGGCGGTGGAAGGCACCACGTTGAAGGTGAAGCCGGCTTGAGGAGTTTTTGGCGCGGATTCTTTCTGCGTAACCGCAAGGGAGGGCTGGGCGGGGTTGCATGAGCTTGCTGCACAGTCTGAATTCACCGCGAGGTTGCTTCACCCACCCCGCCTCCTCCGGCTTGCCGGAGGAGAAGAGAAAGTATGTCCCTCTACTGCACGCAGGAGAGGGAGCAAGACGTCGAGAAGTTGAGAGGGCGACGCTAAAGAGCTTGTCGCGACATACCCAAGCGCCACGCTTCCGGTAAGAATGGCGCCATGCCCGCATCCCCCCTCCGATCGCCGCTGCCATCTTTCGCCACCACGGCGCTCAACACCCGCATCGCTTTTCTGGTGGAACTGGCCACGCGCCTGCACAAATACGGAGCCTCGTCGCCACGCTTGGAAAGCGCGATCACGGGTTCCGCGCAGCGCATCGGCTTGAGTGCGGATGTCTGGTCCAGCCCCACGGCCATCATCATTTCCTTCTCGGATCTCGCTCATGGCGAAGAGGCCCGGCTGGCGCAGGTGACTCAGGTGATTCGTCTGCTGCCGGGCGACGTGAACCTGGACAAGCTTTGTCGCGCGGATGAGATCGCCGATCGCGTGATCGCCGGTGAGCTGGATCTGCGTGAAGGCTTTCGTCTGCTGCGCGCTTTGGAACTGCCGGACACGCCGCGTCAACAAGCGGGTGTGATCGTGAGCTATGGCTTGTCCGCCGCAGCCATCGATGCGTTGTTCTTGCACAGCTCCTGGGTGGATCTGCTGGTGGCCGCGCTGGTGGGATTGATCATCGGCACGATCACCATCCTGGCGGGAACGCGTCCGCGCCTGCAGGTGGCGAGTGATGCGATCTGTGCGATGGTGGCGACGATGGTCACGATCGTGTTCAGCGCTTTCGTGGCGCCACTGGCGATCAAATCGGTGGTGCTGGCGGGGTTGATCGTGTTGATGCCCGGCATGTCGCTGACGACGGCGGTGCGTGAGATTTCCAGCCAGCATCTGGTGGCGGGCATGGCGCGCATGGGCGGGGCGATGTCTACTCTGCTCAAGCTCACGTTTGGTACGGTAGCGGCCACGCAGATCTGCGCGGTGCTGGGTGTCGAGCCGCGCGACTTCGCGCTGCCGGCTTTACCGGCGTGGGTGGACTATCCGGCGTTGCTGGTGGCGGCGATCGCCTTTGCCATGTTGTTCCGCGCAGCGTGGCGCGATTGGTCGGCGGTGATCGTGGCGGTCATCGTGGGCTATATGGCGACGCGATTGGGTGGCGCCATTTCGGTAAATCTATCTGGCGCGCCATTCGGGATATTCCTCGGTGGTGTGTTGTTGAGCGCACTCGCCAACCTGTATGCGCGTTACGCAGGGCGCCCCGGGGCTGTGATACGCGAGCCGGGCATTCTGTTGCTGGTTCCCGGCAGCGTGGGATTTCGCAGCGTTTCTTATTTGCTTGACCGCAATGCGTCGCTGGGCTTTGACTCGACCGTATTACTGGTGACGATTTTGATTTCGCTGGTGGCGGGATTGATGTTTGGTGAGTTGCTGATTGCGCCGAGAAGGTCGTTGTGACTGTGCGGCCTCTTCCCTCCGGGGGAGAGGGCTGGGATGAGGGGCCAATCTCGCGATAGATCTATTTGCCGCTCACGTCGTTCCGGCCTTCGCCGGAATGACGTGAGGTAGGATTTTCATCGCGGCAATCCCAAGCTCCAGAAAGAAAAGCGCCGGCATAAGCCGGCGTTTTTCTTGCAAACCGAATCCAAAAATCAGATCGCCAGATCCTTTTCCTTCTTGCCCGCCTTCAACGCATCGTTGAACCAGCGCGGGCGCTTGCCGCGGCCGGACCAGGTCTGTTCCGGATCGGCGGGATTGCGATATTTGGGAGCCACCGAGCCGGTGCCGCCGCGGCGCTTGCTGCCACGCAGGCCAGCATTACCGGCGCCGAATACGTCTTCGAAGCTGATGCCTTCGGCCTTCAGCAGAGCGTGCACCTTTTCCCGCACCCGGGTGACTTTTTCTTTCTCCAGTTCTTGTTGGCGCGCTTGCGCCTTCTGAATAAGGTCATTGAGTTGGGTATGGTTGAGGCTCTTGATATCAATGGCCATTAGGCGGACTCCGATAAAAGAAAATGAGTTGGACAATGCCGGGCTTGATTATGAATTAATGACCGGGCGCATTTTTCATTCTCTCGCATGAAACACGAAATTGCAAAGCAATGGGCGTGAAAAGCAGGTATTTTCTGTCTGGTAATGGCGCAAGAAAAAAGGCCGCGTAAAGCGGCCTTTTTCGACTTTATGCGATGACTTCAGGCGAGTATTTCAAATAGCTCGTCGCGTGTAATGGCACTGCTTTCAGCAGCGGAACGGGCGCGATATTCCAATGTGCCAGCGGCCAAACCGCGTTCGCTGACCACCACGCGGTGCGGAATGCCGATCAATTCCATATCGGCAAACATGGCGCCGGGCCGCAGGCCACGGTCGTCCCACACCGTTTCGATGCCGCGCGCTGTGAGTTCGTTGTAAAGCGACTCGGCGGCAGCTTCGACCTCGGGTGAGTTCTTGGGATTGATCACGCACACCGCTATACGCCAAGGCGCCATCGGCTCGGGCCAGATGATGCCGGCATCGTCGTGACGCTGCTCGATCGCTGCAGCGACGATGCGGCTGACGCCGATACCGTAGCAACCCATCAGCATCACCTGTTTCTTGCCTTGATCGTCTAGCACGGTGGCATTGAGCGCTTCGGCGTATTTGCTGCCGAGCTGGAATACGTGGCCGACTTCGATGCCGCGTGCGATTTGCAGCGTACCGTGACCATCCGGCGAAAGATCGCCTGCCACTACCTGGCGGATGTCTTCCACGCGCGTGATGCGTGCATCGCGCTCCCAATTGGCACCGGTGTAGTGCGTGTCGTTGGCGTTGCCGCCGCAGATGAAATCCGCCAGCACCGCGGCGCTGCGATCGACGATCACCGGAATGGATTCGGGCAGGCCGGCCGGGCCGATGAAGCCGGGCCGTACGCCGACGGCGGCGAGGATTTCCTCGTCGGAAGCCAGCACGGATTCGCCCGGCAATTCAGGCAGCTTGCAGGCCTTTACTTCATTGATCTCATGATCGCCGCGCAGGCACAGCGCAACCAGGCCTTCCTTGCCGCGCACCAGCAAAGTCTTGAGGATGCGATCGGCGCTGACGCCGAAGTGCTTGGTGACTTCTTCCACCGTGCGTACGCGAGGCGTGTCCACGCGTTGCAACGGTGCCGAGGGAGCAGGGCGGTTGATGGCTGGCGCGACGGCTTCGGCTTTCTCGATGTTGGCGGCGTATTCGGAGCCGTCGGAGAACGCGAGCAAGTCTTCGCCGGATTCGGCCAGCACCTGGAACTCGTGGCTGGCGTTGCCGCCGATAGCGCCGGTATCCGCCTGCACCGCACGGAACTTCAAGCCCAGGCGCGTGAAGATGCGCGCGTACGCCTGATACATCACATCGTAGGTTTCGCCCAGCGATTCCTGCGTGAGATGGAAGGAGTACGCATCCTTCATCAGGAATTCGCGCGCGCGCATCACGCCGAAGCGCGGACGGATCTCGTCGCGGAACTTGGTCTGGATCTGATAGAAATTAACCGGCAGCTGCTTGTAGCTCTTCAGCTCGTTGCGTGCGAAATCGGTGACGACTTCTTCGTGCGTGGGGCCGTAGCAGAATTCCTGCTCCTTGCGATCCTTGATCTTCAGGAGCTGTCCGCCGAATTTTTCCCAGCGGCCCGTTTCTTCCCACAGCTCGCGCGGCTGCACGGACGGCATCAGCATTTCGATCGCGCCGGCGCGGTTCATTTCCTCGCGCACGACGTGCTCCACCTTGCGCAGCACGCGCAGGCCCAGCGGCGACCAGGTGTAAAGGCCGGAAGCGAGCTTGCGGATCATGCCGGCGCGGATCATCAGCTGATGGCTGGCGATCTCGGCATCGGCGGGGACTTCCTTGACGGTGCCCAGGTGGAATTGGCTAAGGCGCATGAGAGGCTGGTCGGTAATCGAAGTAAAGCGGCGATTATAGCCGGCAGCTTGGCCATCACGGGGTCGTCATGCCCACTTTCATGAGAGTGACGGCCACCAACGCGCGGGTTGGGTTAGCGCAGCGTAACCCAACGATTTCTGCGGACAGCTGTTGGGTTGCCTGCGCTAAACCAACCTACAACGGCGCAGCGTTATTGATTGCAGTACTGGCTGTATTGCGACTGGCTGGCATCCAGCTGCTGCTTGCGCTGGTCCGCATTGAGCACCTGCTGCTGTCCGCCGTTGTTCATCACCACCGGGCCGCTGCCCTGCAAAGTGCCGATGTTGGTCTTCAGCGAATTGCATAGTTTGGCGCGGTTTTCCGGCGTGTCTTCCACCGGGGCCTGCGGCGCGCTGTTGTTGCTGTTTTGCGAGGAAGCGGTGCTGCTGTTGCTGGTTGCCGCCGTGGAAGCGCCGGCAGGAGAGGAAGTGCCAGTGTTCACGCTGACCTGGTTGTACTTGGTGCCGATCGGCGGGGGCGATTCGGAGTAATGGGTGGTGCCATGGGCATCGGTCCACTTATAGACCTGGGCGCAGGCCAGGGGCGCGACGAGCAGTAGCGCCAGGGCGATGGACAGTCGACGCATGGGTGACTCCAAAACGGGAAGGATGGGAACACGCCTAGTTAACAACCGACGCGGTTGGGACTCAAGCGGGCGGCGTTGGCGGAATGTGGATAACGTGCGTATTCGCACGTTTGGGAGTGGGGTTGGCAGACTCGGTTCCGATTCCCCGTTCCCGGCTTATTACTGCCCCCTGTTACACTGAAACGCGTCCCATCAGGATGGTTTCATGAGCGAAACGACACCAGTACGGTTGCCGCGGCATCGCGGTATTTACCTCCTGCCTAACCTGTTTACGACCGGCGCCATGTTCGCCGGTTTCTACGCCATCGTCGTCAGCATCGGTGGGCATTTCACGGACGCCGCGGTTGCCGTGTTCGTGGCGGCCCTGCTGGACGGCATCGACGGCCGTGTGGCGCGTCTGACCCATACGCAGAGCGAGTTTGGGGTGCAATACGACTCGCTGTCCGACCTGGTGAGCTTTGGCCTGGCGCCCGCGCTGGTGATGTACAACTGGTCGCTCTCCAGCCTGAAAGAGTTCGGGCCGCTGCCGGCCAAGATCGGTTGGGCCGCTGCCTTCATCTACGCCGTCTGCGCCGCGCTGCGGTTGGCCCGTTTCAATACCCAGGTGGGCGTGGCTGACAAGCGTTACTTCCAAGGCCTGCCCAGTCCTGCGGCGGCGGCGGTATGCATGTCGTTCGTGTGGAGCATGGATAACTGGGGTGTCTCCGGCGACGAACTGGATATGTTCATGCCGTTCATGGCGGTGATCGTCGGTTTGCTGATGGTGAGCCGCTTCCGTTACTACAGCTTCAAATCCCTGCCGATGGCGGACAAGGTGCCGTTTCTGTGGATTCTGGTGGCGGTGCTGATCCTGGTGCCGCTCTTCGTCGATCCGCCGCGTGTGCTGCTGGTGGTGTTTTCGCTGTATCTCCTGTCCGGGCCGATCGTGACGCTGTGGGGTCTCGCCACCCATCGCAAGCGCCCGCGTCGCGGAGCGGTATGAACGCAGTGGTCGCCAGTTCGGGGCATCGAGCCCGCGTACTGCGTGCGCTGGGTGTGGTGACCTGGCGCAGGCGGGATGTTGCTGCGGCGATATCTGCTGATCAGGCATTGCCGACAGAATCCCAGCAGCTTCCTGCCGGCGCAGGTGTTGTGGTGGTGCTGCCGCGCGGCTGCTCCGTGCGCGAGCACGATCTGCTTGGGCGTGCGCTATCTGCCTTCGGGCCGCAGCTGGCACGCGCGCCGCGCATTGAAGCGCGGGATGACGAAACCATGCAGGTGCCGCATGCACCCGCCTATCTGGTATTCGGTCAGGCCCAGGCGCATGCGCTTGGGCGTGCGTTACCGGCCGATGTCATGCGCGATGCGCATATCGTGCTGGCGGATATGCCTTCGGAAATCCTGACGCAAGCCGCTTCCAAACGACGACTATGGCAAGCCTTGCGCACCCTGCGCCGCGCGCTGGCAGCAGGAGGCCAGCGCTGATGGTTGCGGTTGCGCGCCCCTCGCTAGAGATGCGCGCAATGCGGCGCGAAGACTTGTCGCGCGTGAGCGAGCTGGAACACGCTTCCTACGAATTCCCCTGGAGCATGGGCATCTTCGCCGATTGCTTGAAGGCCGGGCATCCGTCGTGGGTGTTGTGCCTGGAAGGACGCGTCATCGGCTACGGCATTCTTTCCGTAGGCGCGGGTGAGGCGCATGTGTTGAACGTATGCATTTCGCCCGATCAGCGTGAGCAGGGCTTCGGGCGGTATCTGATGAAGCGTTTGCTGGACATCGCTCGGTGGAACGGTGCCGAGCGCGTGTTTCTGGAAGTGCGGCCGTCCAATCCGAATGCGCAGGCGCTGTATGTGTCGCTGGGGTTTCACGAGATCGGGCGGCGGCCGCGGTATTACCCGGCGCACAACGGGCGCGAGGATGCGATCGTGATGGCGTTGGAGTTTGAGGTTTTGTAGGGCGTTTGGTTTTTCTCTTCGCCGTTTACCCATGTGCCTCGACGTCTGGTCTTTAGCCACTCGTCATTCCGGCGAAGGCCGGAATGACGGTGAGGGAAGAGCGGATTTATCGCGAGATTGACCTATCACCCCGGCCCTCTCCCCGGAGGGGAGAGGGAGCAGGGCGTGCTGATTAACCGAGCTTTCGCATCTGCTCGCGCAATGCACCGAGTTGCGTATTCCAATCCGCAATGCGCTGACGTTCCTGAGTCACCACTTCCGCCGGCGCATTCGCCACAAAGTTGGCGTTACCCAACTTGTTCTCGCACTTCTTGATCTCGCCTTCGATCTTGGCGATTTCCTTGCTCAAGCGCGTTTTCTCGGCACCGAGATCGATCAGTCCGGCAAGCGGAATCAACACGCGCAGCGAACCCACGACGGCCGCTGCAGCGGCCGGTTCGTTCGCACCGGACTCGATCCACTGCGGCGCATCCACGCGCGCGAGGAAGCTGATCTGCGCCGCAAACTTGGCCGCACGTGCACGATCACTGGCATCACCGTCAGCCAGCAGCAGCGGAATCATCTTGCCGGGCGCGATGTTCATTTCGGCGCGGATGCGGCGGATGCCGCTGAGCACATTCTTGAACCACTCGATCTCGGCGGTGGCTGTTTCATCGATGGTGATTTCGTTCGCATTCGGCCACGAACGCTGCAGGATGCTGTCGGCTTCAATGCCGAGCTTCGGGGCCACCGATTGCCAGATCTCCTCGGTGAGGAACGGAACGATCGGATGCAAGGCGCGCAACACCGATTCCAGCACCACCAGCAAGGTGTGACGCGTGGAAGCGGCCGCAGTCGCATCGTCGCCATTCAACGCCGGCTTGGACAGTTCCAGGAACCAGTCGCAATACTCGTTCCACACGAATTCGTACAGCGATTGCGCCAGCAGGTCGAAACGGTACGTAACGAAATGTTGTTCGACTTCGGCAAGCGTTTGCTTCAAACGCGTGAGAATCCAGCGCTCCGCCTCGGTCACCGGCGCGCCTGCGGGTGCAGCCAGTTTGCCTTCCGGCAGATTCATCAACACAAAGCGCGCCGCATTCCATAGCTTGTTGCAGAACGCCTTGTAGCCTTCTGCGCGCTTGATGTCGAAGTTGATCGTGCGGCTATAGCTGGCCAGCGCCGCAAAGGTGAAGCGCAACGCATCGGTGCCGATGGCGGGAATGCCATTCGGGTAATCCTTGCGGATGCGCTTTTCGACTTTTTCGCGCACCTGCGGAATCAGCAGCGACTTGGTGGATTTCTCCACCAGCGGCTCCAGCTCGATGCCGTCGATCAGGTCGAGCGGGTCCAGCGTGTTGCCCTTGGATTTGGACATCTTCTGGCCTTCCGCGTCGCGCACGATCGCGTTGATGTACACCTCGCGGAACGGCACCTTGCCGGTGAAGTACAAGGTGGCCATCACCATGCGCGCCACCCAGAAGAAGATGATGTCGAAGCCGGTGACCAGCACCGAGCTGGGCAGGAAGATTTTGTCGTGTTCCCAGTTGGCGACCACGTCGCCGCGCTCATTCTTCACCGGCCCGCTGAACGGCCAGCCGAGCGTGGAGAATGGCCATAGCGCGGAACTGAACCAGGTGTCGAGGACGTCTTCATCCTGCTTCAGCGCACCGACCGGTTCGGTTAACGCATGCGCACGCGCATCGGCTTCGGTTTCGCCGACGAAGATGTTGCCGGCTTCGTCGTACCACGCCGGAATGCGATGGCCCCACCACAACTGGCGGCTGATGCACCAGTCCTGGATGTTTTCCAGCCACTGCGTATAGGTAGTGGTCCAGTTTTCCGGCACGAACTTGATGTCGCCCGAACGCACGGCGTTGAGTGCCGGTTCGGTGATGGCCTTGCGGCCTTTGTCGCTGGTGAGATCGACGAACCACTGGTCGGTGAGCATCGGTTCGATCACCGCATCCGAACGCTGGCTCACCGGCACCTGCAATTTGTGCGGCTTGGTTTCCACCAGCAGACCGGCAGCGTCGAGATCGGCAAGCACGACTTTGCGTGCTTCGTAGCGATCCATGCCCTGGTACTTCACCGGTGCGTTGCCGTTGACCTTGGCATCGAGCGTGAAGATATCGATGGGCGTCAACTTGTGGCGCTGGCCGATGGCGTAGTCATTGAAATCGTGCGCGGGCGTGATCTTCACGCAGCCGGTGCCGAATTCGCGATCGACATAGTCGTCCGCAATCACCGGAATCTGGCGACCTGCCAGCGGCAGCGTGAGCGTCTTGCCGATCAAGTGCTGATAGCGCTCGTCTTCCGGATGCACGGCGACAGCGACGTCGCCCAGCATGGTTTCAGGACGCGTGGTGGCGACGACGAGGCTTTCGTCGCTATCGGTGACCGGATAGCGAATCGACCACATGTGGCCGTCACGCTCCACGTTGTTGACTTCCAGATCGGACACCGCCGTGCCCAGCACCGGGTCCCAATTCACCAGGCGATTGCCGCGATAGATCAGGCCCGCGCGATACCACTCCACGAACACCTTGCGCACGGCGGCGGACAGGCCTTCGTCCATGGTGAAGCGTTCGCGCGACCAGTCGGCAGCCACACCGAGGCGGCGCATCTGATTGGTAATGGTGGAACCGGATTCTTCCTTCCACTGCCACACGCGTTCCACGAACGGTCCGCGGCCCAGGTCGTGGCGAGTCTTGCTCTCCACGGCGAGCTGGTTCTCCACGATCTTCTGCGTGGCGATGCCGGCGTGATCGGTACCCACCTGCCACAGCGTGTTCAGGCCGCGCATGCGCTGGTAGCGGATCAGCATGTCCATCACCGTCTGCTGGAACGCATGGCCCATGTGCAGGGTGCCGGTGACGTTCGGTGGCGGCAGCTGGATGCAGTACGGCTCGCCCTGGCCGGACGGATGGAATACGCCGCTTTGTTCCCAGCGGGCGTACCACTTCGACTCGATCGGGCGGGGCTCGAAACTCTTTTCCATCGGGGACTCGTTATTGGCGCGCAGGGTGATGGCGCGTAGGTGTAGGCACACAAACGTGCATTGTAAGGGGCGGGCGGGGGTGTGCCAAAGCGCTGCTGTCCTTGCCCCCTCCCCTGCAAAGGCAGGGAGGGCCGGGGTGGGGTTGCATGAGCTTGCCGCGAGGTTGCCTTCATCCTCTCCTGGGAGCAGGGGAGGGTGCGATTTCCCGCATCCGCTATAGTGCCCGGCTGATTCACACGCATCCCTTGGGGACCGGGCGCATGGAAGTACGAAACGAGGTCGATATCGCCAGCGCAGGTCCGCCGAAGCCGGACGCGGCTGCGCCTCGGCCCAAGGTGGTGGTGTGCATGACCAACCACAATCGCCCCGATTGCGCACGCATCAACCAGGAAATCATCAAGCTCAACTATCCCGAGCCCTGGCCGATCGTGCATGCCTGCTCCGATCCCACCTACGAGCCGCACATGGAAGACGTGCTGGTGCGCTGCCAGCCGCGCTCCTTTATCGAAGGGGCGCTGAATCTGTTGCGGCAGTCATGCCGCGCGGCGGTGGAGGTGTACGACCCGCAGTACTTGTTGCATGTGGAAGCCGACACATGGGTATTCGATCAGCGCATCATCCAGCGTTACATCAATCTGCTCAATCAGCATTCGAAGGCTTTTCTCGCGGCGTCGACGTGGAGCACCGACCAACGCGTGCAATGGCGCCGATTGCGGCATCCGTTTGCCAAGCTAAAGCTGGGCGCCGCTTATGTGCTCAATGCGATGGGCAACGACTTTGGCATCAAGCGCAAGCAGACGTTGTCGTCGCAGTTCTTCATCGCGCGCAACGATGCGCGTTTTCTCAAGATGATCGACCGCATCCAGCCGACGCTCGAAAACACCCTGGAATACGACTTCTACCAGGCTTTCGTGCAGGAGTTCGGCACGAAAGCGTTGGTGCATATCACGGAGCGCGAGCCGGTGCATCCGGACAATCGCCATTGGTGCCCGGCGCTCACCTTGCATGCCCAGCATTGGCCGGAGCAGTTGCCGCGGCCGGCGGATTTGTCTGCGGATGAAACGCCGCGTGAAGGTGTGTCCGGGCAATACGACCTTCCCGGCAAGAAGGAAGTGTTGGCGGCTTATGGTTTCAAACACGTCGGCCCGGCGATGCGTAAATTGCTGGAGGCGACGGATACCAGCTATTACAACCCGAAGGCGAAGCGGTATTGAGTTTGCTTCTGCGCCCTCTCGCTCTTGCGTTGCTGCTGTATCAGCGGCGTAGGTTGAGTGAGCGCAGCGTAACCCAACAGATTCCACCAAGATGGATGAATTGTTGGGTTGCGCTGACCCAACCTATGAAATCTCATCGAGGCACAAACGTCGTCACCGAATACGGCGGCAACGCATAGCGGATGCCGTTGCCCGCCGTCAGGCTCGTTTTCCGTTGCGGCGCCTGAAACGGCGCATGGTTGTCGGTCTGCCATACGTCGATTCTTCACGGAACCTTAGAGGTCATCGGCCGCATCTCCATGCGAGAATGCGGCGATGAACCTGCTAGCGATCGAAACCGCCACCGAATCCTGCTCCGTTGCCCTGGTGCACGGCGAAACCGTCGTCGCCCGCAGCGAACTGGCCCCGCGCCGCCATGCCGAACGGGTGCTGCCGATGGCGGACGAACTGCTGGCCGAAGCGGGCATCAGCAAGCATGCACTGGATGCGATCGCCGTAGGCCGTGGCCCGGGCGCGTTCACCGGTGTGCGGTTGGCGATAGCGCTGGCGCAAGGCATGGCGATGGCGTTGGATCGGCCGGTAGTGCCCATTTCCTCGCTCGCTGCGTTGGCGTTGGAAGCGCCGGAGAATGATGCGGCGATCCTCGCCGTGATCGATGCGCGCATGGGCGAGATCTATGCAGCCTGCTATCGGCGCGACGATGACGGTGGCTTGATCGCGCTGGATGAAGAGCGTGTATGCACGGCCGAGTCATTGGTGTTGCCGCAGGCCGATGCATGGAGCGTGGTCGGCTCCGGCTGGGCCACCTATCAGGAGGCATTGCATCGTCGGCTTGGCAGCGAACCGCGCTCGACCGATGGTGCGTGCTATCCGCAAGCGCAGCACGTGGCGACGTTGGCGGTGCGTGAGTTCAAAGCGGGAGGCGCCGTGGCACCGGAGTTTGCGTTGCCGGTGTATCTGCGCGATAAGGTGGCGTTGACGCTGGCCGAGCAGGGGAAGGATCGAGCTTAGGGATGCTCTGATCTATTCCACGTACCCGGCACCGCACTGTATGCGCGTATCGCTGCGCTGGCCGTCTGTCTAGACGCTGGGGCGCAGCGATACGCGCATACAGTGCGGCCCCAACCTCTTGAATTTAAATGACGGGGTGACGTCCA
>Ga0055525_1000478_pt1 | contig 21579 bp, 15 predicted proteins | sample AraplaCvi_mMF_r2_FD_55012 | JGI IMG/M metagenome (GOLD analysis project Ga0055525, IMG submission 55012) | Arabidopsis root microbial communities from North Carolina, USA - plate scrape CL_Cvi_mMF_r2 | ecosystem: Host-associated > Plants > Roots > Endosphere | place: USA: North Carolina...
CTGCCCCCATTTGTTCATCCAAGGTATCTGGACGCTCCATGAGCATCAAATCCGACAAGTGGATCCGCCGCATGGCCGAGCAGCACGGCATGATCGAGCCGTTCGAGCCCGGNCAGGTGCGNGAATCCGAAGGGCGCCGCATCGTTTCCTACGGCACGTCGAGCTACGGCTACGACATCCGCTGCGCCGACGAATTCAAGATCTTCACCAACATCAACAGCACCATCGTCGATCCGAAGAACTTCGACGAGAAGTCCTTTGTCGACTTCAAGGGCGATGTGTGCATCATCCCGCCGAACTCGTTCGCGCTGGCCCGCACGATGGAGTATTTCCGCATCCCGCGCACCGTGCTGACCGTGTGCCTGGGCAAGAGCACGTACGCGCGCTGCGGGATCATCGTGAACGTCACGCCGTTCGAGCCCGAATGGGAAGGCTACGTGACGCTGGAGTTTTCCAACACCACGCCGCTGCCCGCCAAGATCTACGCCGGCGAAGGCTGCGCGCAGGTGCTGTTCTTTGAGAGCGACGAGGAATGCGAAACCTCGTACAAGGATCGTGGTGGCAAGTATCAGGGCCAGCACGGTGTGACGCTGCCCAAGACCTAGTTTTTGTAGTCCGTTTCCGCGCGTTCAGGCGTATCCGGAGCGGTGCCTTTAGCTTCATCCATAAGGAACCACGATGAAATTCCGTTTTCCCGTCATCATCATTGACGAGGACTTCCGCTCCGAGAACATCTCCGGGTCGGGCATTCGCGCGCTGGCCCAAGCCATCGAGCAGGAGGGGATGGAGGTGACTGGTCTCACCAGCTATGGTGACCTGACCTCGTTCGCTCAACAGTCGAGCCGCGCCTCCACCTTCATCGTCTCGATCGACGACGATGAATTCATCAACCCGGACAACGACAAGCCNGAACCGGAAGCGGTTGAAAANCTGCGCGCCTTCGTGGCCGAGGTGCGTCGCCGCAACGCCGACATTCCCATCTTCCTGTACGGCGAAACGCGCACCTCGCGCCANCTGCCGAACGACGTGCTGCGCGAGCTGCACGGCTTCATCCACATGTTCGAGGACACGCCCGAGTTTGTGGCCCGACACATCATCCGTGAAGCGCGCAACTACCTNGATTCACTGCCGCCNCCGTTCTTCAAGGCGCTGATCGACTACGCGCAGGACAGNTCGTATTCGTGGCATTGCCCGGGGCACTCGGGCGGCGTGGCGTTCCTGAAGAGCCCGGTGGGGCAGGTGTTCCACCAGTTCTTCGGCGAGAACATGCTGCGCGCCGACGTCTGCAACGCTGTGGAAGAACTGGGCCAGTTGCTTGACCACACGGGCCCGGTGGCCGCGTCTGAGCGCAACGCCGCACGCATCTTCGGCTCCGATCACATGTTCTTCGTGACCAACGGCACGTCGACGTCGAACAAGATGGTGTGGCACGCCAACGTGGCGCCCGGCGACATCGTGGTGGTGGACCGCAACTGNCACAAGTCGATCCTGCACGCGATCATGATGACGGGCGCGATCCCTGTGTTCCTGATGCCGACGCGCAACCANTTCGGCATCATCGGCCCGATCCCGAAGAGCGAGTTCGAGCCNGAAACGATCGCCAAGAAGATCGCNGATCACCCGTTCGCCAGCCAGGCCAAGAACAAGAAGCCGCGCATCCTGACCATCACGCAGGGCACGTACGACGGCGTGCTGTACAACGCCGAGATGATCAAGAACATGCTGTCGACCGAAATCGACACGCTGCACTTTGATGAAGCGTGGCTGCCGCATGCGTCGTTCCACCCGTTCTACGAGGACATGCACGCGATTGGCCACGGCCGCCCGCGCAGCAAGGACGCGCTGGTGTTTGCCACGCAGAGCACGCACAAGCTGCTGGCCGGCTTGTCGCAGGCCTCGCAGATCCTCGTGCAGGATTCCGAGACGCGCAAGCTCGATACGTATCGCTTCAATGAGGCGTATCTGATGCACACGTCGACGAGCCCGCAGTACTCGATCATTGCTTCGTGCGACGTGGCCGCGGCGATGATGGAAGCGCCGGGCGGCACTGCGCTGGTGGAAGAAAGCATTGCTGAAGCGCTGGACTTCCGTCGCGCCATGCGCAAGGTGGAGCAGGAATACGTCGGTACGAATGGCGGTAATGGACGTGGCGACGACTGGTGGTTCAAGGTCTGGGGTCCGAACGACCTGTCCGACGAAGGCATCGAAGACCGCGAGGCGTGGATGCTGAAGGCCAATGAGCGCTGGCACGGCTTCGGCAACCTGGCTGAAGACTTCAACCTGCTTGATCCGATCAAGGCCACCATCATCACCCCGGGCCTGGACGTGGACGGCAAGTTTAGCGATTCAGGCATCCCGGCCGCCATCGTGACGCGTTACCTGGCTGAGCACGGCATCATCGTCGAGAAGACCGGCTTGTACTCGTTCTTCATCATGTTCACCATCGGCATCACCAAGGGCCGTTGGAACTCGATGGTGACCGAGCTGCAGCAGTTCAAGGACGACTACGACAACAACCAGCCGTTGTGGCGCGTGTTGCCGGAGTTCGTGCGCCAGTATCCGCAGTACGAGCGCATCGGGCTGCGTGAGCTGTGCGACAGCATCCACAGCGTCTACCAGGCCAACGACGTGGCCCGCGTGACGACAGAGATGTATCTGTCGAACATGGAACCAGCGATGAAGCCGTCGGACGCCTGGGCCAAGATGGCACATCGCGAAACCGAGCGTGTGGCGATCGACGACCTGGAAGGCCGCATCACCGCCATCCTGCTGACGCCGTATCCCCCGGGCATTCCGCTGCTGATTCCTGGCGAACGTTTCAACAAGACGATCGTGCAGTACCTGCAATTCGCACGCGAGTTCAACAAGCTGTTCCCAGGCTTCGAGACGGACATTCATGGTCTGGTCGAGGAAGAAGTCGACGGCAAGATGGGGTATTTCGTCGACTGCGTGCGCTGAGTTTCAGTCACACAAAACAAAAACGCCGCACTGAATCAGCGCGGCGTTTTTGTTTTCTGGAGCGTGCGGCAAACTACGCTTCGTCTACCCGCCCGAGTTGCGGCGCAGGCTTCTTCTGCTTCGGTGGGGCTTGACAGGGGTGTCTACCTACTAGTAGATTGGTGTCTGCTCGCGGCGTATTGCAGAGCGCGCTTGAGGATGCCTAAATTTTGCCGGTTGGTTTGATGCAACCCTGTTATGAACGTTGAGCTCTCCCCGAAGGCTGCTGAAATCGTCGCGCATGCACGATCATTGCTTGAAGCTGGCGGTTACAACAGCTTCAGCTATGCAGATATTTCTGCTCGGGTGCATATCAGCAAGGCGAGCATTCATCATCATTTCCCGAGCAAGACAGAGTTGGTGCGGGTTGTGGTCGCGCGGTATCGCGAGGAAGCGCGGGAGGGCATGGCGGCACTCGAACAGCAGCTTGCTGATCCATTGGCAGAACTCAATGCCTACGCGGATTATTGGTCTACGTGTATCCGTGGGGGCACGTCTTCGTTTTGCATTTGCGCGATGTTGGCCATGGAGTTGCCGACAATTCCCAGCGAGATTGCCGATGAAGTTCGGCAGCATTTTCAGGATCTGACTGCGTGGCTCACCACCGTCCTTAAGAGGGGGAAGGCTAAGGGTCAATTCCACCTGCAAGGTAGTCCAGCGATCGAAGCCAAAGCTTTCATGGCGGCAGTGCATGGAGCAATGCTGGCCGCGCGAGGTTCCGATGATCCCCAAACCTTCGAGACGCTCGTTCGATTGTCGATCGACAAGTTGACCTCGGCAGCCTGAGCTGCCTCGGGGAGTTCAATGAGACCGAGGGTTGTCTCATTTTTTTGGATCACGCTATCTACCAACTAGTAGGTAGAATTTTGCCGCATGTAGCCCGGTTCGCGGACATCCGAACTGCGACCAGTTTTCCGGCACCGCGGACACGGTACTGATTTTTTGTCAGCGATTTTTGAGAGAGGTATCCCATGACGCATCCCATCTCGCCTCTAGGCGCGGTCCATACCGTTATCAGCTTGGTTCCCATCATTGCGGGCATCTACAGCTTTGTCTATCATCGCGAGATCGACACGACGACGCGCTCCGGCAAGATTTACCTCATAGGTTTAGTGCTGTCGGTAATCACGTCTTTCGGCGTGTCGAGCACGGGCGGCCTGAATCCCGGACACGCGCTTGGCATCGTGATTCTTCTTATCGCCTTCGGCGGCATATTCGCGACCAAACTAACCTTCCTGGGAAGGCTTCGCCCGTATCTGTCTGTATTCGGACTCTCTTTCAGCTTTCTCTTATCGCTGGTTCCTGCCACAAACGAAACGCTGACCCGGATACCGTTCTCGCACCCACTCGCCGATGCGCCTCTGTCGCCACCGGTACTGCACACCTTGCTGGTCTGGTTTGGACTTTTTCTGGTGGGATTTGCCGCGCAATGTTGGTTGATCTATTCGCGCAACCGGCGCATGGCGCCCACATCCCTCTAGTTGAACCGGGTTACTGAATCGCGCCAAACTGGGTGATGTGCTACGTCGGCACAATGTCTACGCCCCTCCCGACGGGGCTGGTTGGGAGGCAGCGGTCGCCACAAAGCAAAAACGCCGCGCTGATTCAGCGCGGCGTTTTTGTTTGGAGCGTGTGGCCGACTATTCAGCCAGCGTCGCGCGCGCAAACGCAATGGCTTGCTTCACCTGCTCCGGCGCTGTTCCGCCGATATGGTTGCGCGAGGCGACCGAGCCTTCCAGCGTCAGCACGGCGTGCACATCGTCGCTAATGAGGTCGGACTTGTCGCCCAGGCCGCAGATGTCACGCAGTTGTGCCACGGACAGGTCTGCCAAATCACAGCGCAGGTCGTCGCACGCGCGCACGGCATGGGCAACGGCTTCGTGTGCATCGCGGAAGGGCAGCCCGCGCTTGACCAGGTAGTCGGCCAGATCGGTGGCGGTGGCGTAGCCTTGCAGCGCAGCGGCGCGCATGGCGTCGGCCTTGACGGTGATGCCCGGCACCATGTCGGCAAAGATGCGCAGCGTGTCGACCACGGTATCCACGGTGTCGAACAGCGGTTCCTTGTCTTCCTGGTTGTCCTTGTTGTACGCCAGCGGTTGACCCTTCATCAGCGTGAGCAGACCGACCAGGTGGCCGTTGACGCGGCCGGTCTTGCCGCGAGCCAGTTCCGGCACGTCGGGATTCTTCTTCTGCGGCATGATCGAGCTGCCGGTGCAGAAGCGGTCGGCAATGTCGATAAAGCCCACGCGCGGGCTCATCCACAGCACCAGCTCTTCAGAGAAGCGCGAGATGTGCGTCATGACGAGCGCGGCGGCGGCGCAGAATTCGATGGCGAAGTCACGGTCGGACACGGCATCCAGCGAGTTGCGGCACACGCCGTCAAAGCCGAGTTGCTGCGCGACGAATTCGCGGTCGATGGGGTAGCTCGTGCCGGCAAGCGCGGCGGCGCCCAGCGGCAGGCGGTTGACGCGCTTGCGGGCGTCGAGCATGCGCTCGGTGTCGCGCGTGAACATCTCGACGTAGGCCAGCAGGTGATGGCCGAACACCACCGGTTGCGCGACCTGCAGGTGCGTGAAGCCCGGGACGATGGTGTTGGTGTGCTGCTCGGCCAAGTCCAGCAGCGCGCTGCGCAGAGCCTTGAGCAGACCGACGATGTTGTCGATCTCGCTGCGCAGCCACAGGCGGATGTCGGTGGCGACCTGGTCGTTGCGCGAGCGGCCCGTGTGCAGGCGCTTGCCGGCGTCGCCCGCCATGGCAGTCAGGCGCGCTTCGATGTTCAGGTGCACGTCTTCCAGGTCCAGCTTCCACTCGAACGTGCCGGCCTCGATCTCCTGGCGGATCTGCGCCATGCCCTTTTCGATGGCGGCGCGGTCGGCCTCGGCGATGATGCCCTGCTTGGCGAGCATGGCGGCGTGCGCCAGCGAGCCCTGGATGTCGAACAGTGCGAGGCGCTTGTCAAAGAACACCGACGCGGTATAGCGCTTGACGAGATCGGACACCGGCTCGTTAAAGCGGGCGGACCACGCTTCGGCCTTCTTGGCGAGTTGGGAGGTCATGGGCGGACAGCTGGAGGAGCGCGGCCGGCGAGGGCGCCAGCCGCAAATTCAGGAAACCGCGATTATATCGCCCGCCGGGCCTTTCAGCCCCCGCGCCAGGGCCGGCTACAGCGTGCTGTCGATGAGCGCGCCCTTGAAGACCACCGGCCCGGTCGGCCCCTCGGGGTTGGGTGAGCCGCCACGCGGTTCCACGCTGATGGCCAGCGCCGGCACCTGCCGCAACGGCTGCGCCACCGTCAGGCGTACGGCGCGCTGGTGCCCGATCACCCCAAGTGACTGTGGATGCCCGCCCGGCGGCAGTGCCCAGAGCTGCAAGGCCTGTTCAGTGTTGAGGGGTGTTGCGTCCAGCCGCTTGAGCGATAGCGTGCCGGTGCGCGCATCCCAGGTGACGAGGACGGCCGCCTGGGCTTGCGCGTCCTGCAGCACGGCCACCGCGTTGGCGACAGGCGCCTCGCGCAATTGCTGCGCCAGCCGCAGGTTCAGCCCGATCGCCACCGCCGCAACCACCGCCGCGACTGCTGTGGCGCCGCGCCAGAAGCCCGTGCCTTGCCAGAGCCGCTGCCAGAGCGCTTTTCGCGGTGGCGCCGGCTCGCGCCAGCCGAGTTGCACTTCAACGCGGCACAAAATCTCCGGCAGAGGCGCCGTGGCCGGCTGAAGCGCGGGCAGGTCGGCCAGATAGCGTTGCCAGCGTTCGACCGTGGCGCGCACGGCGTCGTCGTGGCGAATGATCTGCTCGAACCGGCGGCGTGCACCGGCGCGCAATGTGCCGACTGCATATTCAGCGGCCAGCTTGTCGACGAGATCGGGGTGGCGGCGCGGGTCCATCAGGGTGCTCCGAGGCATTCGCGCAGGCGGTCCAATCCGCGCCGCATCCAGGATTTGACGGTGCCCAGCGGCAGTGACAGCGCTTGCGCCAGCTCGCTATGCGACAGGTCTCGCAGATAGGCGAGCGATATGACTTCGCGCTGCTTCGGGTCCAGGCGCTTGAGGCATTCGGCCAGCGCGCGGGCTTGCTGGCCGGCCAGCGCGAGGTCGGCGGGGCCAGGGGCGTGGTCGGCCAGGACATCGGCGTAGGTGTCGTCCAGCGGCACGGATTCCTGCACGCGCTCGGCATGCTGCCGGCGCAGGCAATCGAGTGCACGGTTGCGCACGATCGTGGTCATCCACGTCATGGGGGCGGCCATGTGGGGGCGGTAATCGCCGGCATGGCGCCAGATGTTGACGAAGCTTTCTTGCAAGACGTCCTCGGCCCAGTCCTTCCTGACCAAGATACGCAGCGCGAGCCCAAACAGTTTCGGTGCACAGCGCGAATACAGCGCACGCAGGGCGTCGCGGTCGCCCAGGCCGATGCGCTGCAGCAATGCCGCCAGCTCTTCCGCGTCGGCGCTTTGAGGGCGAGCCGCCGCGGCCGCCGTCGGCGGATCGGTGTCTTGCGCGGCGTGGTCGTCGGCGGTGCGCTGGAAGGTGAGCACGTGGGCAGTTTTTTGTGGACGGTTCTGCCCAAAGTGTAGGTAGAAACCGTGGTTGCCGGGGGAATTCACGTGAAAGGTGCTGAGGTATTTGCATCCAGTTGGATGCGCCCTTCGTATAAGCGGTCAGGCGCTGAACAAACGCCCGCGATTCGCATCACGCACCGCACGGATCGCGCTTTTCCCCACATATGCAAGGAGACCGACGATGGACACAACCAAAGAGATGGATCAGTTGGAGAGTGACAACCCGCGCATCGACGCGCGCCGCCGCGTGCTGCTGCGCGCGCCGGGGCTGATGGCGCTGGGCTCGCTGGCGGCGGTGTCGTTGGGCCAGTCGATGCCGGCCTGGGCGCAAACCCAGTCGGGCAGCGTGAAAGACGACATCAACATCCTGAACGTCGCGCTCGGGCTGGAGTACCAGGCCATCGCCGCCTATCAGGTGGGCGCAGAAAGCGGCTTGTTGCAAAAGCCCGTGCTGGCGACGGCCGTGAAGTTCCAGGGCCACCACAAGGCACACGCGTCGGTGCTGGCGGGAACGGTGTCCAAGCTGGGTGGAACGCCGGTCATGGAGAAGACGGTGGCGGAATACAACTTCCCGGTCAGCCAGCTCAAGACGCAGGCCGACGTGCTGCGTTTTGCCGCCGGGCTGGAAAAGGGCGCCACTTCGGCCTACTTGGGCGTGCTGCCGAATTTCTACACGCGCGACCTGACCAAGGCCGCCGCCAGCATCCTGGGCGACGAGGCGATGCATTGGGCGGTGCTGCTCTCGGTGCTGGGCGAGGACCCGGTGCCTGTGGCGTTCATCAGCTGACGGGTTTGTTGGGCCGCCACACCGGCCGCTCGTTTACGGTGTGGCGGTTTTTTTGTGCGCGTCGAACGCTTCGACGATGCAGTCGAGCAAGGCCCGCACGCGTGCGGTCTTGTGCAGATCGGCGTGTGTGACGAGCCAGACATCCTGCATGCTCCGGCGGTTTGGCAGTACGCGCACCAGTTGTGGATACGCTTGCGCGCGGCGGCAAACCAGTTCGGTGATCCCAATGCCTGCGGCCACCGCCTCGAACAGCGCCAGCGCCGAGTTGCTCTGCAAGACGACACGCCCGCGCGTAATGGGCTCGCCGCAGAGGTCTTCCCACATCCATGGCACTTCATTGCGCGGATACAGCACGAGGTCGTGCCCCGCAAAGGCCGTCCCTTCCTCCGGCTCGCCGCGCGCTGCGACGTAGCTGCGGCTCGCATAGATGCCCGTTTCCATTTGTCCGATGCGCCGCGCAATGAGGTCCGGCGAATCCGGCCGCAGCGTGCGCACGGCCACGTCGGCTTCGCGCTTGGTCAGGTTGGCAATGCTCTTGGACGCCATGCAGACAACGTCGATGCCGGGATGCCGTTGCCGCAGCGTCGCGATAGCCGGCAACACAAAGGTGGCCGCCATGGTGTCGGTCGTGGCCAGGCGGATCGTGCCGGCGAGTTGCTCGTCGATGCCGGCCACGCGGCGCTCGATGGTGTGTGCCGCCTGCTCCATCGCTTCTGCCGGGCCGATCAGCGCTTCGCCGGCAGGTGTGAGCACCAGCGCGGTCGACGTGCGCAGGAAGAGCTTGGCCGATAGCTCGTCTTCCAGCGCGGCGATGCGGCGGCCCACCGTGGCCTGATCCACGCCCAGGCGCTGTGCCGCGCCGCGCAGCGTGCAGGTGCGCGCCACGGCCAGGAAGAAGCGTCCGTTGTCCCAGTTCACATCGGGCTCCGAATATTCGTAGATGAGTGATGCAAATTTGCAGCGTTGCAATGCAAAAACGCTGCTTTTTTGCATGCGTTCTCCAGCCTACACTTGGCTGCATGAAATTGCCAAATGGTTCCGCCATGTCTTCCTGCCACGCCAATACTTTGGGCGCCAGACCCGGAGCTGACTTGCAACCCGATCTCAGCCGGTGGCGTCGCAACGCCACGCTAGGCATTCTCACGTCGGGTGTGTTCATGGCGGTGCTTGATACGACCGTGGTCAACGTGGCGCTCATCGCTATGCGCGACAGCCTGCACAGCAGCGTCGCAGAACTCGCCTGGATTGTTGACGCTTACACGCTGGCCTTTGCCGCTTTCATCCTCACAGGCGGTTTGCTGAGCGACCGCATTGGCGCTCGCACCGTGTTCATGGCGGGGATGGCGGTGTTCATCGTGGCCTCCGCCGGCTGTGGGCTGGCGCCTTCAGTGACCACGCTGATTGCCGCGCGCATTCTGCAGGGCGTGGGCGCGGCGATGTTTCTGCCGAGTTCGCTATCGCTCATTCGCAGCACGTTTGAAGACCCCCGCGAGCGGGCCTGGGCCATTGGCCTGTGGGGCGCAATCGTCGCGACGGCCGCGGCCGTGGGCCCTGCGCTCGGTGGCGTCCTGGTTGACACATATGGCTGGCGCAGTGCCTTCCTGATCAACGTGCCGCTGGGCGTGGTCGGCATGCTGGGCACGTGGGTCATCGTGCGTCACGTGCAGCCTGCACGCGCCAAGCCGTTCGACTGGGCAGGGCAGGTGACGAGCGCGGTGATGCTTGCGGCGCTGTGTTTTGCCGCGATTGAATGGCCGGTGCGCGGCGCGCTATCGCCCTGGGTGTGGGGTACCGCGCTGTTGACGGTGGTGGCCGGGGCGCTGTTCGTTGTGGCCGAACGCCGTGCACGTGCGCCGCTGGTGCCGCTGGCCTGGCTGGGGCATCGCACGCTGGGCGCGGTCAACGGCGTGGGGTTCCTGCTGAATTTCGGCTATTACGGTGCCTTGTTCGTGCTGAGCCTGCATTTGCAGAACGTCGAACATCTCAGCGCGCGCCAGACCGGCCTGGTCATGCTGCCAATGGCGGTGAGCCTGTCGGCGGGCAACATCTTCGCGGGCAAGCTGATGGCACGTTTTTCTACACCGACGATGATGCTGAGTGGTCTCTTGATCGGCGCCGCGGGTTTGCTGGCAACGTCGGCTGCGCTGACCGGGCAAGTGCACATCTGGGTGGTGAGTGCAACGATGATGGCTTACGGCGGCGGTACCGCGCTGGCGATTGCGCCCATGACGTCGACCATCCTTTCCGCGGCGCCGGGCGAATTGGCCGGCACGGCGTCGGGCTTGCTCAACGCCGCTCGGCAGACCGGCAGTTTGCTGGGCGTGGCAGCGGCGGGCGCGGTCGTTACGGTGGTGCCCGGTCTGGCGCATGCCTCGCCGCTGGTATTTGGCCTGATGACGCTGTCGTACGCCGGCGCGATGGCGATGGCGTGGATCAGCCGTCGCCCGGCCGCCACCGCGCTGGCTGCCTGATCAGCCGCTGTTGCGAAGGCCTGCGGCAATCCCGTTGATCGACAGGTGGATGCCGCGTCGCACGCGCGCATCGTCACTGCCGGCCTTGCCCGAGCGGAAGCGCTTGAGCAGTTCGACCTGCAAGTGATTCAGCGGGTCGAGATACGGGAAGCGGTTCTTGATGGAACGCGCCAGCAGCGGGTTGTCGGCTAGGCGCTCCGACTGCCCCGTGATGGCTGCCAGCATCTGCTCGGTCAACGTGAACTCCGCCGAGATGCGAGAGAACACCGCGTTACGCAGTTTGCGATCGTCGCAGAGCTGCGCGTAGCGCGACGCCACGTTCAGATCGGCCTTGGACAGCACCATGTCCATGTTCGAGAGCAGGTTCGCAAAGAACGGCCACTGCTTGTGCATGCGCTTGAGCGTGGTCAAGCGCGCGGCGCGGGCCTTGGCGTTGCCAGCGTCATCGAGCCAGCGCTGCACCGCGCTGCCAAAGCCGAACCAGCCCGGCAGCAGCAGACGGCATTGGCCCCACGAGAAGCCCCACGGAATCGCGCGCAGGTCTTCAATGCGGCGGTGCTTCTTGTCCATCAGCTTGCGCGAGGCCGGGCGTGAACCGAGGTTCAGATCGGCAATCTCGGTGATTGGCGTGGTGGCGAAGAAGTAATCCTTGAAGCCAGGGGTTTCGTAGACGAGATTGCGGTACGCGGCGAAGGCGTTGTCCGACAGCGCCTGCATGGCAGCTTCGTAATCTTCCAGGCCCTTCGGACGGTTGCGCGTAGGCAGCAGCGTCGCTTCCAGCGTGGCGGCGACGATGGTTTCCAGATTGCGCCGGCCGATCTCGGGATTGGCGAACTTGCTGGAGATGATTTCGCCCTGCTCGGTCAGGCGGATCTGCCCGTTCACCGTGCCCGGCGGCTGCGACAGGATGGCCTGATAGGTCGGGCCGCCGCCTCGGCCCACGGTGCCTCCGCGGCCATGGAACAGGCGCAGGCGCACGCCTTTGCGCTCGAACAGCTCCACCAGCGCCAGCTCGGCCTTGTACAGTTCCCAGTTGGAGGTGAGGAAACCGCCGTCCTTGTTGGAATCCGAATAGCCGAGCATCACTTCCTGCTCGTTGCCCTGCGCCGCCAGCACGGCATCGAAGCCGGGCAGGGCAAGCAGGTCACCCATGATCTCGGGGGCGTTGCGCAAGTCTTCGATGGTTTCGAACAGCGGGATCACCATCACGTCCAGCGCGGCGCCGCCGGTGCCGCTGCCATTGGCGCCCGTGCGGAACATGCCGGCTTCCTTCTGCAGCAGCATCACTTCCAGCAGGTCGGATAGCGTCTCAGTGTGCGAAATGATGTAGTTGCGCACGATGCGGTTGCCGTAGCGGGCACGCACTTCGCGGGCGGCGCGGAAGATGTCGATCTCCGACGTGGTCTGCTCGCTGTATGCGTGGAACGGCAGCGTCAGCACGCGCGGCTGTTGCAGCTCGCGCAGCAGCAGCGTGCGCTTGTCGGCCTCGGACAGCGCCGCATAGGCGCCTTCCACACCCGCAACCTTCAACAACTCGGCGACGGTCGCTTCGTGCACGTCCGACACCTGCCGCAGGTCGATCGACGACAGGTGGAAGCCGAACACATCAATCGCGCGCGCCAGCGATGCCAGTCGTGCATCGGCCAGCACCTCGCCGTGGTGCGCCGCCAAGGAGTCGATCACGATCTGGATGTCGGCACGCAGTTCTTCTGCATTGTTGTAAGCCGGAGCGGGGCCGACGGCGTGGCGGCCTGCGTCTTCGCCTGTCAGCTCATGGCACGTGGCAGCCAAGCGCGCATAGACGCCAATCAGCGCACGGCGGTACGGCTCGTCCACGCGGTGTTCGGAATGGTCGGGCGAGCGCTCGGCCAGCGCTTGCAGCTCTGCGCTCACATCCACCAGCGACGTCGACATCGACAGCTCCGCACCCAGCGCGTGGATCTCGTCCAGGTACCACGCGAGGATCACGCTCGCCTGCTTCCGTGCAGCGTCGCGCAACGTCGTTGCCGTGACGAAGGGGTTGCCGTCACGGTCGCCGCCGATCCAGGAGCCCATCTGGAAGAAGGGTGGCAACGGTGCCGGTTCACCGCGTGCGCCGCGACGCGGGAACGCGGTCGCGATGTCTTCTTCAAGCTCGCGGTACAGCGCGGGAATTTCGCGCAGGAAGGTGGTTTTGTAATACGACAGCGCGTTCTCGATCTCGTCCGCCACCATCAGACGCGTGGTGCGCAGCATGCGCGTTTGCCACAGCTTGGTGACATGGGCACGCAGCAGCGCGGTGTTGCGCTCGCGCTCGCGCGTGGTGAGCGGCGCGTCGCGCTCGGCCAGCAGGCGGGCGATTTCACGTTGTGCGTCGAGCGTGCTCTTGCGCTGCACCTCGGTCGGGTGGGCGGTCAGCACCGGCACGATCAGCGCGGTTTCGAAGAATCGGCGCAGCACGTCGCCCGACATGCCTTCATCGGCGGCCGACAGCAGCGCGCGCATCAGGCTGCCCGGCTGCGGCGGCGATCCGGCCAGCGCATGCACGCGGCGGCGGCGATTGTGGTGCTGGTCTTCAGCGATGTTCGCCAGGTGCGAGAAATAGCTGAAGGCGCGCACCACCGACGTGGTTTGGTCGCGCGAGAGGGTTTTCAGCAGCCGGTCGAGATCCTGCTCGGCTTGGCGGTCGCCGTCGCGGCGGAAGCGCACGGCGGTCTGGCGGATGGTCTCGACCGTTTCGAAGACGGTGCCGCCTTCCTGGTCACGCAGCACGTCGCCCAGNAGGCGCCCGAGGAAGCGGATNTCTTCCTTCAGCGGCTGATCCTTGGCCGCGGCGCTGCCCGACGAGCGTCGGGAAGTGGGGCCGAGTGATGCGCCGTTGGCTTCGTCCGCCCCATTGGCCTTGACCACCGGTTTGGCGGCGGGCTTGGCAGTCTTGACTGCCTTCGAGGTTTTGCTGGTCTTGGCGGGGGCGGCTGAAGCCTTGCGGGCGGGGGTCGCGCGCGAGGAAGCGCGGCGCGCGGCGGGCTGCGTCATGGTGTCTCCTAGATTGGGTAGGTAAGGTGCCTGAACGGCCCTCTTTTCTGCATCACTTCAACGTGATAGCCGGACTGTCGCGAAAATGCTGCGTGCTACCATTGCCGCATGCCTTCCAACGCCCGCCCGACTTCCCGTCAATCCCAGCTTGCAACGACTCCTGCAGCCCAGGCGCCGACCAAGCTAGTCATTGCCTCGCGCGAAAGCCGGCTTGCCCTCTGGCAGGCCGAACACGTGCGTGCTGCATTGCAAAAATACTATCCCGCGTGCGACGTGTCCATCCTTGGAATGACCACGCGCGGCGACCAGATTCTCGACCGCTCCCTCGCGAAGGTGGGGGGCAAAGGTTTGTTCGTAAAGGAACTGGAAGTCGCGCTGGCCGAGGGGCGCGCCGATCTCGCCGTGCATTCGCTCAAGGATGTGCCGATGGAATTGCCGGAAGGCTATGCGCTTTCGGCCATCCTCGAACGCGAAGACGCGCGCGACGCCTTTGTTTCCAACGACTACGCCGATCTGGCCTCGCTGCCGGCCGGCGCCGTTGTGGGCACGTCCAGCCTGCGCCGCGAGGCTTCGCTGCGGGCGCGCTTCCCGCATCTGGTCATCCAGCCGCTGCGGGGCAACCTCGATACGCGCCTCGGCAAGCTGGACCGTGGCGACTACGCCGCCATCATCCTGGCTGCTGCCGGGCTTAAACGCCTTGGCCTGGCTGATCGTATCCGCTCGACCATCGCGCCGGAAGAATCGCTGCCAGCAGCAGGGCAGGGCGCGCTCGGCATCGAGATTCGCGCCGATCGTGCAGACGTGCGAGCGTGTCTCGCGCCGCTGCACGATGAGCCCACAGCGCTGGCCGTGACTGCTGAACGCGCTGTTTCGCGCATTCTGGGCGGTTCCTGCCAGGTGCCACTGGCCTCGTTCGCGCAGTGGTCGGACGCCGGCACGCTGCGCCTGCGCGCCTTTGTTGCTTCGCAGGATGGCACGCGCAAACTTGCTGCAGATGGCGAGGCCACGCCATCCACGCTGGCCGAAGCCGACGCACTGGGCGTGCACGTCGCCCAGCAGATGCTGGCCGGCGGCGCACGCGACATCCTTGCCATGCTGGGCGCTGACGCCCCACCCGCTACCTAACTCCCACGGCTCGCCATGGACGACCACTTGCCACCGCGCTTGTCACCATCGTCGCCCGCATCCAGCACGCCGCCTGCTCAACCGGCAACCCCGCCCGTGGTGGTGGTGACGCGTCCGCGCGCGCAGGCGCCCATGCTGGTTGCGGCGCTTGAGCGCCACGGCCTGCGCACGCACCAGTTTCCGCTGCTCGACATTGCACCGACGCCCAATCTTGACGACTTGCGTGCCGCGTTGGGCGATCCTTCGCGCTATTCGCTGGTCGTGTTCGTTAGCCCCAATGCCGTGCAGCAGGCATTTGCCGCTATGCCGGAAGGCTTCCGCTGGCCGCAGGAAGTGCCTGTAGCGGTGGTGGGCCCCGCGAGCGCACTGGCGCTTGCCCAGCACGGCGTTGCGCCGCCCGCGCACCGTGTGATCCAGCCTGACACGCATGCCGACGACGCTCGCCAGGATTCCGAAGCGCTGTACGCGAGGCTGGATGTGCCGTCGTTGAGCGGTCGTGAAGTTCTGATCGTGCGCGGCAATGGCGGCCGCGAATGGCTGGCCGATCAACTGCGCGAAGCCGGTGCATCGGTCCGTACAGTGGAAGCGTATCGCCGCAGCGTGCCGGTGCCCGATGCCGCCGCGTGGCTCGCGTTGCGTGCCGTGCTTCCGGCCCGCCATGCCTGGACGCTCACCAGTTCGGAGGCTGTCCGCAATCTCGATGAGCTGGCCCGCGCCAATCTGTCGCCCGCCGATCTCGACACGCTGCACGGCGCGCCGTGCTTCGCTTCGCATGCCCGCATCGTCGAACAGGCCAAATCGCTGGGCTTTCGCGACGTGACGCTCACTGGCGCCGGCGACGACCGCCTCCTCGCCAGCGTGCTCGCGTGGGCCGGGCCGGTATCGGCGCCCGAGCATGCCCCGGCAGCGGTGTCGGCTGAATCAAAATCGTCTACTTCTTCTTTCACCGTGACGCAGACTCCTGTTCCCTCGGCGGCTCCCGCTTCTGCCCCCGCTTCGACACCAGCGCCCGCATCTGCGGCAGCCAAGCCGAGCCCGGCCCCAGCGCCGGCTGCTCCGCCGGCTGCGTTTGCGCCCACCATGACGGTCAACCAAGCGCCACGCCGCGGCGGTTGGGTGATCTGGGTGGTGCTGGCTGCGGTCGTGGCGGCGGTGGCCGCGCTGCAGGTGCGCAATGAGCGCCTCGCACGCGAGATCCGTCAGCATGCCCAGACGAACGAAGCGCTGGCGCAGGAGATGCGCGTGCTGTCCCGTGCAGACCAGGATTCGGTTTCCCAGCTGCAACAGAAATTCGGGGCGCTCGACGCCCGCACCGCTGAAACGCGCGATCGCCAAGCCGCGCTGGAGCAGGCCAACCAAGACCTTCTGCGCAACCGTGATGACTGGCAGCGCGCCGAGATCCAGCGCTCGCTGGAGGTCGCCGCCGAGCAACTGCAGCTGACCGGCAATGTCGCCGGTGCCCTGGCTGCGCTGCAAACGGTCGACGCGCGCCTGGCCACGCTCGACAAGCCGCAGTTCAACGCCGTGCGCCGGGCGGTATCGCGCGACATGGCCAAGCTCAAGGCGATGCCGTCGTTTGATCTGGCCGGTGCGGCGCTGCGGTTGGATGACGCCATCAACGCTGTAGACACGCTGCCGCTCATCTCGTCGGCCCAGCCGCTGGAGGCGGAACAGGCTGCGCAGGCGCCGCATGTCGCCGCGAAACCGACGAAAAATGCCAAGGCGCACGCTGCGGCCGCGTCGGCGCCGGTTGCGTCGACGCCGCCAAACGCCGGATGGTCGGTGGGTGTGCGCGCCTGGTGGGCCCGCCTGTGGAACGACGTTCGCGACGAGCTCGGCCAGATCGTACAGGTGCGCCGCGTCGACCAGACCGAAGCGCTGCTGCTGTCTTCCGACCAAGCGTGGTTCCTGCGCGAAAACCTCAAGCTGCGCTTGATGAATGCGCGCCTGGCATTGCTCTCGCGCAATGACGCCGTGTTCCGTGCCGACCTGGGGCGCGCCGATACGTTGCTCGCACGCTACTTCGATACGCAGTCTTCGCGCGTGACCACGGTGCAGAATCAACTGTCGCAGGTGCGCGCGACGGCCGGCACGCTGCAGGTGCCGACGCTGGCTGACAGCCTTGCCGCCGTGCGCGGTTCGGGCAAGGAGTGAGCATGCGCTGGGTATTCTGGGTCGCGCTCCTGTTTGCCGCCGCCGTTGGGCTGGCGCTGTTCACTGAACTTAACCTGAGCAACGTCGTGCTGTTCTACCCGCCGTACCGGGTCGAGATGTCGCTCAATTTCGTGCTGGCTGCGCTGCTGGCGACGTTCGTGGTGCTGCATCTTGTGATGCGCCTTTTCCACCACGTGGCCGGCATGCCGGCGCGTGCTGCGGCGTATCGCGAGCGCAACCGCATTCTGAAGGCATCTGCCGCGCTGCGTGAGGCAATGGAAAGCCTGTTTGCTGGCCGCTTCGGTCACGCGGAGCGCCAGGCGCGCGAAGCCCAGGCCTGGGAGCCGCAGCGCGAGACGGCTGCGCTGATCGGCGCCCGTGCCGCACACCGCATGCAGGAGACCGAGCGCCGCGACGCCTGGATGGCCGAAGTGTCTTCGCCCGATCGTGAACAGGCGAAACTCGTGTCGATGGCCGAGTTGCTGGTCGACGCCCGCGATGCGGAAGGTGCGCTGGAGAAGATCGCGCAGCTGCAATCGCAGGGCTCGCGGCAGATTCAGGCTCAACGCATTGCCCTGCGTGCGCATCAGCATCTGAAGAACTGGAGCGAGGTGCTGCGCCTCACGCGTGCCCTGGAAAAGCGCAACGCCATCCATTCTGTGCTGGCCGCGCGTCTTAAGCAGATGGCGTGTGAAACGCTGCTGGCCGAGCGCCGCCACGATGCCGATGCGCTGAACAGCTTCTGGCGCGAGCTGACCACGGAAGAACGCCGCTCGCCGCGCATTGCCTCGCAGGCCGCGCTGTATTTCGCGCAGCTTGGCCGCACCGATGACGCCAAGCGCATCGTTGAAGACGGCCTGAAGACGCATTGGGATAGCCGCCTGATCCGCCGCTACGCCGATTGCGCAGTGCCGGGCAAGGCGCTGCCGCTGATCCAGCAGGCCGAGAAATGGCTCGCCCAGCATCCGGTGGATGCCGACCTGTTCGACACGCTCGGCATGCTGTGCTTCAAGGAGCAGCTCTGGGGCAAGGCGCAGTCGAACCTGGAGTCGGCATTGAAGTACGCCGATGCCGATCACTCCGGCAATCTCCGCGCCCATGCGCATCTGGCGCTTGCACAGATGTTCGAGCAGACGGAGCGCATGGAAGACGCGCAGCGCCACTACCGGCAAAGCGCATTGCTTGCCGTGAAATGAAAAAGGCCGGGATGATCCCGGCCTTTTTTCTTGGCGCTGACGGCGCCTATTTGTTCACCATCCGTGCCGGCACGGAAAGCGTGAGGATCGCACCCAGCACCATCGACGCGGCCAGCATGTACATGCCCGAATCGGTGCTCTGCGTGGCGTCTTTCAGCCAGCCGACGGCGTAGGGGCTCAGGAAGCCCGCGAGGTTGCCCAGCGAATTGATGAGCGCAATGCCAGCGGCGGCGCCGGTGCCGGCCAGGAATGCAGTCGGCAGGCTCCAGAACAGCGGCAACGTGGTCAGGATGCCCATGGTGCCGAGCGTGAGGGCGGCCATGGCCAGTGTGGTGTCGGTGTGCCACACGGCCGACAATACGAGCCCGACCGCGCCCACCACCGCGGGAATCGCGATGTGCCAGCGACGCTCACGCCGGCGGTCAGCGCTGCGCGCTACCAAGACCATGGCGACGACTGCCGCGCCGTACGGAATCGCCGTCAGCAAGCCCACCGAGAACGGATCGGCCACGCCGGTCTGCTTGATCAAGGTCGGCAGCCAGAAGCTCACGCCATACAGACCCATCACGAAGGTGAAGTAGATCAGGCTCATCAGCCACACGCGCGGGCTGGCCATGACGGTGCGGATGGGCGGGTCTTCCTTCTCGGCGTCTTCGGCGGCGATGTTGCGGGCGAGCAGGGCTTTCTCTTCGTCCGTCAGCCACTTCGCGTGGCTGATGCGGTCGTCCAGATATGCCAGCACGAAGATGCCGACGATGATCGACGGAATGCCTTCGATCAGGAACATCCACTGCCACCCGGCCAGGCCGTAGACGCCGCCAAACGCCTTCATCGCCCAGCCCGAGATGGGGCCACCGATCACGCCCGACAGCGCAATCGCCGTCATGAAAAAGGTGGTGGTGCGCCCGCGCCGCTGCGCCGGATACCAGTACGTGAGGTACAGGATGATGCCCGGGAAGAAGCCGGCCTCTGCCAGGCCCAGCAGAAAGCGCATCACGTAGAACATGGCCGGCGTGGTCACGAACATCATGGCCGCCGAGATGATGCCCCACGANATCATGATCCGCGCGATCCAGATGCGCGCGCCCACGCGGTGCAGGATCACATTGCTCGGCACTTCAAAAAGGAAGTAGCCGATGAANAAGATGCCNGCGCCNAGGCCGTAGATGGTCTCGCTGAACTTGAGATCGTTGAGCATCTGCAGCTTGGCAAAGCCCACGTTGACGCGATCGAGATACGCGACCACGTAACACAGCAGCAGGAACGGAACGAGACGCCACGTCACCTTGCGGTAAGTAGCTTCTTCAAATGCGCTTGTGGACTGTGGCGGCAGCGTGCCTGCGCCGCCAACCGGTGAGGTGGGAGGGGTGGTGATGGCCATCGGGTCTCCAGAGTTATTGTGAGTTCAGGCCGAGTGCTCCTCGTTACCTACCTCGGCCTGGAAAACCGCCACAGCATTCTGCGCTTCTCAGGCGGGCGCGCCAAGACGCCCGCCGGCAGGGTTTATACGCAGCGCCCGCCGTCCACTTCCAGGCACGCGCCGGTAATGAACTCCGCTTCGTCCGATGCCAGATACAGGCATGCGTTGGCCACATCCTGCGGCGTGGAGAGCCGCCCCATCGGGATCGTCGCCAGGAAGCGCGCGCGGTTCTCGGGGGTGTCAGGTACGCCCATGAACTGCTCGATGAGGCCCGTGGCGCCCATCACCGGGTTCACGCAGTTCACGCGGATCTTGTCTGGGCCCAGTTCGGCCGCCATCGCCTTGCTGGCCGTGATGACGGCGCCCTTGCTGGCGTTGTACCAGACGAGCCCCGGCCGCGGCCGGATGCCCGCCGTGGACGCCACATTGACGAACACGCCGCCGCCGCGCTCCCGGAAGTGCGGGACGATGTGATGCGCCGTCCAGTAAATGCTCTTCACGTTGACGGCCATCACGCGGTCGAACTCGTCTTCGGTGATCTGCAGCAGCGGCTTGTTCTTGTGCGTGGTGCCGGCGTTGTTCACGACGATGTGCAGATCGCCATAGCGCGCCAGCGTGGCGCCCAACAACTTGGCGACGGAGTCCCCATTCGACACGTCGGCGTGCACGAAATGCGCATCGCCGCCGGCCACGCGAATGGCGCTGGCCACGCGTTCGCCGGCCTCCGCATTTAGGTCATTGACGACGACGCGCGCGCCTTCGCGGGCAAAGGTGTTGGCGATGCCTTCTCCAAAACCCGAACCCGCGCCCGTGACGATGGCAATTTTGCCGGCAAGCCGCATGGTGTCTCCTCGTGTTGTGGGTGGATGTTGCGTTGTGCCTTAGCCGTGACGGATCGCGATGGTCTTGAGCGTGGTGAAGCCGTAGAGCGCTTCAAAGCCTTTTTCACGCCCGTGGCCCGATTGGCCCGTTCCGCCGAAGGGCAGTTCAACGCCGCCGCCCGCGCCGTAATTGTTGATGAAGACCTGGCCGGCCTTGAGCTTGCGCGCGAGGCGCATCTGGCGGCCACCGTCGTTCGTCCACACGCCGGCCACCAGGCCGTACGGGGTGCCGTTGGCCAAGGCCAGCGCCTCGGCTTCGGTATCGAATGGCATGGCGGCCAGCAGCGGGCCGAACACTTCCTGCTGCGCGAGGCGATGCGTGTGCGGCACGTCACGCAGCAGCATCGGTGCCTGGTAGTAGCCGGTCTCGGGGGCCTCGGGCACCACCTGGCCCTGCGCCATCACCGGAATGTTGGCGTGCTGCGCATCCGAGACGAAATCCCATACGCGCTGCTGCTGCTTAGGGTTGATGAGCGGGCCGCAATCCAGATCCAGCGACGAGGGTCCAACCCGGATGGATTCGAACACCATGGCCAGCCGGTCCAGCATCGCCTCGTACACGCTGCGCTCAATCAGTACGCGGCTGCCGGCGGAGCACGTCTGTCCGGCGTTCTGAATGATGCCGTTCACCACAGCCGGAATGGCCGCTTCCAGATCGGCATCGGCAAACACGATCTGCGGAGATTTGCCGCCCAGTTCCAGCGTCACGGGCACNTGGTTTTCNGCGGCCGCTCGCACNATGGCCTTGCCCGTTTCCGGTGACCCGGTGAACGACACATGATTGATCCCGGGATGCGCCGCCAGNGCGGCACCCGCTTCGTGGCCATAGCCGGTCACGATGTTGAGTGCGCCATCAGGCAGGCCCGCCTCGGCGGCCAGNTCGGCCACGCGCAGGACAGACAGGCACGCGTCTTCCGCCGGCTTGACCACGCACGCGTTGCCCGCTGCCAATGCAGCCCCCACGCTGCGCCCGAAGATCTG
>Ga0055525_1000508_pt1 | contig 19258 bp, 20 predicted proteins | sample AraplaCvi_mMF_r2_FD_55012 | JGI IMG/M metagenome (GOLD analysis project Ga0055525, IMG submission 55012) | Arabidopsis root microbial communities from North Carolina, USA - plate scrape CL_Cvi_mMF_r2 | ecosystem: Host-associated > Plants > Roots > Endosphere | place: USA: North Carolina...
TCCTTCTTGGCCTTGATCTCGACGCCGTCCGGGTTGTTCGAGCCCACTTCGTGCAGCGCGATGATGTGCGCCACCACCAGGCCCAGCAGCACCAGCGGCACCGCGATGACGTGGAACGAGAAGAAGCGGTTCAGCGTCGCGTCNGACACCACGTAGTCNCCGCGGATCCACAGCGACAGGTCCGGGCCGATCAGCGGNATGGCGGAGAACAGGTTCACGATCACCTGCGCGCCCCANTACGACATCTGGCCCCANGGCAGCAGATAGCCCATGAAGGCTTCGGCCATCAGGCACAGGAAGATCAGGCAGCCGAAGATCCAGACCAGTTCGCGCGGCTTACGGTACGAGCCGTACAGCATGCCGCGGAACATGTGCATATACACGACGATGAAGAACGCCGAAGCGCCGGTCGAGTGCATGTAGCGCACCAGCCAGCCCCACGGCACCTCGCGCATGATGAACTCCACGCTCGCATAGGCGACGGGGATGCCGGCGGCGTTGAGCGTGCCGTCCGGCTTGTAGTTCATCACCAGGAANATGCCCGTGACGATCTGGATCACCAGCACCAGCAGCGCCAGCGACCCNAAGAAATACCAGAAGTTGAAATTCTTCGGCGCGTAGTACTCNGACAGATGCGCCTTCCACAGCTCNGATGCCGGGAAGCGTGCNTCGATCCAGCCCAGCAGCCCGGTTGTCTCCACCTTCTTCTCGGCCATGATCAAGCCTCTCCTTTCTCGTCTTTACCGATCACCANCTTCGTGTCGGACAGGAACATGTACGGCGGAACGTCGAGGTTCTGCGGCGCGGGCTTGTTCTTGAACACGCGGCCAGCCAGNTCGAACGTGGAGCCGTGACACGGGCAGACGAAGCCGGGGTCTCCGGCAAGCTGCACATTGGCGCCCGCGGGAAACGGACCAGACGGGGAGCAGCCAAGATGGGAGCAGATGCCGACCACGACCAGCAGGTCTTTATGCTCGGCACGGGAGCGGGTTTCGTTCTTGCAATAGTCCGGCGTCTTCATGGTGAAGGGCACGTCGGACTTGGGGTCAGCGACTTCGTTATCGGTCTTCTTGAGCGATTCCAGCATGTCGGGCGTGCGCTTGAGCAGCCAGACCGGCTTGCCGCGCCATTCCACCACCTTCATCTGGCCGGGGGCCAGGTCACTCACGTCGGCCTCTATGGGCGCGCCCGCTGCACGGGCTTTTTCAGATGGTGCGAATGTGCAAACGAAAGGGGCCGCAACTGCAACCCCTCCCACACCACCAGCNACGGANGTCGCAATCAATAGATTACGGCGACCCTTGTCCACGTTTTGCTGGTCACTCATTCAAGACCCCAGGATGAGAAATCAAGATAGATTCGCGTCAACCAAAAATTATACCCGACCGTACCTAGCCAACGGTAGCGGTCGCGNGGGGCGGTCGTTGCAGATATAGTGGACGCACCGATTGCCCGCCAGCCCAGTACAGGCAAGGCTTCGGCATGCCTCTTGCAACCTCGCTTTCAACAATTCAGGTCAACCGTTCGCTAGCTTGACCGTTTGTCTCGAATCAAACAATCCGGAGAAAACCGATGGCACTGATGCAAGACTTCAAGAAATTCGCGATGCGCGGCAACGTGATCGACCTGGCAGTGGGCGTGATCATCGGTGCGGCGTTCGGCAAAATCGTCGATTCGCTTGTCAATGATCTGATCATGCCGCTGATCAGCCGCATCGTGGGCAAGCTGGATTTCTCGAACCTGTTCATCCAACTCGCAGAGGCACCTGCGGGTGTGCCGCACACCCTTGCCGATCTGAAGAAGGCCGGCGTGCCAGTCTTCGCCTACGGCAACTTCATCACCGTGGCGGTCAATTTTCTGATTCTGGCGTTTATCGTGTTTCTGATGGTGCGCGCCATCACGCGCGTGATCGACGCCAACCCGCCGGCNGCGCCGGCCGAAACACCNGAGAACATCCTGCTGCTTCGCGAGATTCGCGACAGCCTGAAGAACAAGCCGTAATCAGNCGCGAATCACACCGGATTCGGGATATCGATAAAGGTGTGACGCACGCNGAAGCGCTCGGCCAGGTGATTGCCGAGCGCCCGAACGCCGCCGCGCTCAGTGGCGTGGTGGCCCGCACCAATGTAGGCGACNCCCGATTCGCGCGCCAGATGCGTTGTCTGCTCAGACGCTTCNCCGCTCAGATACACGTCCACACCGGCGGCCACGGCGGCATCAAACCAGCCTTGGGCACCGCCCGTGCACCAACCGACTGTGCGCACCGGACGATCCTCCTCGCCAATCACGAGGGGCATCCGATTCAGCTTGGCCGATACCGTCTGCGCGAAAGCGCCCAGCGTGGTCCCTTCGGCAAGCGTACCAATCCAGCCGAGCTCATCGTCGCCGAACCGGCCCTGGGGCGAGATGCCCAGCAACGCACCCAGCTGTGCGTTGTTGCCCAGCTCAGGGTGCACATCGAGGGGGAGGTGATACGCGAACAGATTGAGATCGTGCGCCAGAAGTTGCTTCAAACGCGCATGCTTCTGGCCCACGACACGGCCGTCCTCCCCCTTCCAGAAGTAACCGTGATGCACAAGGATGGCGTCGGCACGCGCTTCGATGGCGGCTTCGATCAACGCCAGGCTCGCAGTCACGCCCGTCACGATATGCGTAATGGTGTCGCGCCCTTGTACCTGTAGACCATTGGGGCAATAGTCCCGAAAACGGGCCGCCTGCAACAGGTCGTTCAAGTACAATTCAAGTTCTTTTCGATCCATTTGGACTCAATTTCGCTCTATGTTGCGCCGCTTTTGGCTGTTTTTTGCGCAAGCCGTCACGGTCGTCCTGGCCGTCTGGTTTGTGATCGCCACGCTCAAGCCTGATTGGCTGCAGCGCGGCAAGGTCGCAGTGCAATCCGGCTCGCCCATCGTCGCGCTGAAGGAAGTCGCGCCGATCGGCCACGGCGGCACCTCCAGCAACTCCTACGCGGAAGCCGCCAAGGTTGCGATGCCGGCAGTGGTCAATATCTTCAGCAGCAAGAACGCGCCGAAGCGTGGCAGTAACCCACAAGCCAGCGCAGACCCGTGGTTCCGCTTCTTCTTCGGCGACCGCGCCCCTGAGCAGCGCCAGGAACCCACGGCCAGTTTGGGCTCGGGCGTGATCGTCAGCTCGGAAGGTTACATTCTAACGAACCACCACGTGGTGGACGGCGCCGACGAGATCGAAGTCGCCCTGACCGACGGCCGTAAGGCCAACGCCAAAGTGGTCGGCTCCGATCCGGAAACCGACCTGGCCGTCCTCAAGATCAACCTGCCGAATCTGCCTGCCATCACGCTCGGCCGGCTGGAGAATGTGCGCGTTGGCGACGTGGTGCTTGCCATCGGCAACCCGTTCGGCGTGGGCCAGACGGTGACAATGGGCATTGTCTCTGCCTTGGGCCGTAGCCACCTGGGCATCAACACGTTCGAAAACTTCATCCAGACCGACGCCGCGATCAACCCAGGCAACTCGGGCGGCGCGCTGGTCGACGCCGACGGCAACCTCCTAGGGATCAACACGGCGATCTACTCGCGCTCGGGTGGCTCGCTGGGCATCGGCTTCGCGATTCCGGTCTCGCTAGCCAAGCAGGTGATGGAATCCATCATTTCGACCGGTAGCGTGGTCCGCGGCTGGATCGGTGTTGAGCCGCAGGATGTGACGCCGGAAATTGCCGAGTCGTTTGGCTTGTCCCGCAAGGATGGCGCGCTGATCGCCGCCGTGGTTCAAGGTGGCCCCGCAGACAAGGCGGGCCTACGCCCGGGAGACATTCTCACCAGCGTCAATGGTGAGCCGATCCTGGATACGACAGCGCTACTCAACAGCATCGCGCAGTTGAAACCCGGTGCGGAAGCCAAGGTGACGGTTTCGCGCAAAGGCAAGGCAGTGGAACTGACCATCGTTGTCGGCAAGCGTCCGCCGCCGACGCGTCGCAACGTACCGATGCCCTCGCAGGACGACGAAGAACAACAGTAAGCGGCGGGTTTCGGAACATCCAAACGGCGGCCAGATGTGCCGCCGTTTTTTTATGCGCGCACCCTTGAGCATCAAGCCAGCACGGTGATGGGGGCGAGAGCCGCCTTGACACCGCCGCGCCCCGCTCAACTCAACGAGCAATCCGACGTACCAACCGCTGCGCCGCGTTGATACGAATTGCCTTGGTTCCGCTCTGCTGGGCGCCCCCGAGCGTATGCCGTCGCAAAGTAGCAGGCGTAACGCCCCGCTGTCGTGTCGCCTGCCCGCCCCCCCCATCAACTGAAGCTCGCGCACAAGCCAGGCCACCCATGGCGGCGCTTCAGCCATGGAGGTACGCTGCAAATCGTTCGCACAAAGAAAAACGCCGATCCCTTTCGGAATCGGCGTTTAACCGTTTAATTCGATGCGCTCTTACGAGCGCGTCAAATTAGAACTTGTGACGCAGGCCGACGGTAGCGCCGAACTGGTTGTTGCTGTTGTTCGTGCCCGAGAACACTTGGTTGCCGTTCGTCAGCGTCGTGCCAGCGTAGCCAGCATCGTTCAGGCCCATCACGCCCAGACCAGAGCCGCCGCTGTTCTTAGCATAGGCCACGTTGAAGTAGGCGTCGGTGCGCTTCGACAGAGCGTAGTCGGTACCGACCACGAACAGCCACGGGTTGCCCGTGCCGCTGTTCTTGAACTGTTGGTAGTAAGCCGTACCCGTCAGCGACAGAGCCGGAGTAGCTTGGTAACCCAGGCCAGCCCAGTACAGGTTCGAACGCAGGTTGCCGTTGCCAGCAACAGTTGCGTAGTTAGCCTTGTACCANCGGTAGCCAGCGTACAGCTTGGCCGGGCCGAAAGCGTACGTGCCAGCGATCGTGGCGCGTTGTTCGCGGTTGTCGCTACCAACGGTCGTCGAGTTGGTCTGGTCGTACACTGCGCCGATACCCAGCGGGCCGCCAGCGTAGTTAGCACCCAGGCTCCACTCACGGCCGGTCTTGTTGCTGCCAGCCACTTCGTTGCCGTTGTAGTTGAACGAGTACAGACCGGAGACGCTCAGGCCACCGAACGTGCCCACGTACTTGACGGCGTTGTCAGCACGGCCAGCGAAGAACTGGTCTTGCGAAGCCAGCGAGTAACGCGTGGCGATCGACATCGGGTCATAGATCAGCGAGAAGTCATACAGCAGGTTTTGCTGACGACCCAGGGTCAGTTGACCCCACTGGCCTTGCAGACCGACGTAAGCGTTACGACCGAACAGACGGCCACCTTGAGCCGACGTACCCGTGTCCAGGTTGAAGCCGCTTTCCAGGTTGAAGATACCCTTCAGGCCACCGCCCAGGTCTTCAACGCCACGCAGGCCCCAACGCGAGCCCGACAGGCCGCCCGAATCCAGACCAAAACGCGAGCCGCTGCTGCCAGCGGTTGCGCCCGGCACCTTGTTTGCGTAGGTCAGACCAGCGTCGACCACGCCGTACAGGGTCACGGAGGATTGTGCATAGGCGCCACCGGCGGCCAGAGCTGCAACAGCAGCTGCAAACAGTTTCATCTTCATATCGACACTTTCCTTGTCAACTGATTGGGAAATCTTGACTGTCCTTATGGACGACGCAGATACCTCACGTCTGACCGCATTATGTGCCAGCGTTGACTGATTCCGGAAACCCTTTCTGGCTCTGGGCCGCGATTTGCGGCCAAGTTGTTGCTCATGGGCAACAAGCGCCAAGCCCCGTTTAGAGGGGGGCGCGACCCGCTTTTTGCGCGGTGGCACAGGGGTTAGCGGGCGATTGTCACCCCCTTCCTGTGCAACAAATTTGGCAGTTGGTGACAGTTCTGAATTGTCGCCTTCGCACCACGTTACGGCAATAAGTGCTTCTTTATTCTCTTTTTTATCGGCCGAGTGCGGCGTGCCATCGCTTCAGGAAATCGGCTCGGCGGAGCTGATCTTGATGGGCGAGTAAACCCGGGCCGACGGGAATGGGTCGATGCGTGTTCCCAAGTTCGGCGAGTAGCCGCTTGGCAGTGAGCCCGGTTTCAACATCCTGGCGCAGCGAAAACAAGAACGCGCGGTCCGCCATCACGCTCTGGCCATCACGCGAGAGCATGAAGTCGAGCCAGAGGCGCGCAGCGTTCGGGCGGGCAGCGCGCCGCGCGATGAAGGCGACGCGCGTGGCGACCAGCGTGTAGTCAGTCGGCATCTTGATGGCCAGCGCCGGATTGCGATCGACGTAGCGTGCGGCGTACGAGCCGATCACGTTGTAGGCGAGCAGGCTCTCGCCGGAGGCGACGCGCTCCAGCATCGCGGCCGTGGTGATGTACAGGTTGACGTTGACGCCACCCAATGCCTTGGCAACATCCCAGAATACCGGCGTGGTGCGCGCATCCTCGGCGGCGAAGAGGAAGGCGGAGCCCGAGTGCTCAATGTCGTACGACGCGACGCGGCCGCGCAGCAAATCACGATGGCCATTGAGAATGCGGGCGAAATCGGCGTGGGTGGATGGGATCAAGTCCGCCGGCAGCTGGCGCGTGTTGTAGACGAAGACGACCGGCTCGTAGCTCGTGCCGTACGCCTCATTTTTCCAGATGGCCCACGACGGCAGATACGGCCGTTCGGGCGATGCATATGAGAGTGCGTGGCCGTCGTTCACCAGCTTGAACTGCTCGGGCATGGCCGAACTCCAGACCACATCGGCGCCCGGCGACTTGGCGGCGAATTCAGCGAGGAAGCGGCGGTAAATGTCGTCGCTGTTCTGCTCGCGGTAGTCGACGGTGATGCCGGGGTAGCGCGTTTCGAAGGCGCGGATAAGCGGGTACGCGGCCGAGAAATCCGTCGTGGAATACACCGTGACACGGCCTTCGCGGCGCGCGGCGTCGATCATCGTGCCGTAATCGCGCGGGTAGTACGACGGCAGCTCCGGCGCCGGACGGGCCAGCCACTGCGCGTGCGCCCCACGCGCGACAACGCCGCTTGCAGCCAGCAATGCGGCGGTCTGACAAAGCCAGCGGCGACGGGAATTGGGGATGGACGACATGCCGGTTGAAGCGCATCTATGCGGCGCATCAGGTGAACGGTGTGATCGGCGAGGTGGCCGAGATCAGGGCGCCACGCATTATCATGAAAAAGTAGCCAGAACGATATTGAGAGACACCCGATGCGGATTTTGCTGGTGGAGGATGAGGAAGAATTGGCCGCATGGCTGGCGCGCGCGCTGGCGCAAAGCGGTTTCGTGATCGAGCGCGCGGCCGATGGCGTCATCGCGGAAGCCTTCCTCGGCTCCGGAGAATTTGACGCGGTGGTGCTGGACCTGCGCTTGCCGCGCAAGGATGGCTTTGCCGTGCTGGCCGACATGCGCGCGCGCGACGACCGCACGCCGGTGTTGATCCTCACCGCGCAGGGTGCGCTGGACGAACGCGTGCGCGGGCTCAACGCCGGCGCGGATGATTTCCTCACCAAGCCGTTCGCGTTGTCCGAGCTGGAAGCGCGGTTGATGGCGCTCATCCGCCGCAGCCGCGGCCGGGCGTTCCCGCGTCTGCGTTGTGGGCCGCTGGAGTTCGACACCGGACGCAAGGCATTCCTGCTGTCCGGTGAGCCGTTGTCGCTCACGCCGCGTGAGCACGCCGCACTATCGGCGCTGTTGCACAAGACGGGTCAGCCGATCAGCAAGGTGCATCTGTTCGACAAGGTCTTCAACCTGGACAGCGATTCCAGCCCCGACGCCGTGGAGGTGGTCGTGCACCGCCTGCGCAAGAAGCTGGCGGGCACGGGCGTGCAGATCGTCACCGTACGGGGGTTGGGCTACCTGCTCGAAGCCGGCGATGGTGAAGCGCCCGCCGCCGTCGATAGCAGCGCATGATGCAGCGGCTCGCCTGGCTTCGGCTGCCGCGCAGCCTGAAACTCACCCTGCTCTGGTTGTTGCTGCCGGGGCTGGTGGGTGTGCTGGCCATCGACATCGTCTCGGCGTACCAGGCACTGCGTAGCGCGACCGATCGCGCGTACGACCGCGCCCTGCTCGGCTCGGTGCGCGCCATCGAGAACGGCGTGACGATCGAACGCGGGCAGGTCCAGGTCAACGTGCCGTATGTGGCGCTGTCCATGTTCGAATCGACCGCGCAGAGCAATGTCTATTACCGCGTCGCTTTCGAGCCCTTGCCTGGCAAGGCGCCTGAAGCCGCACTGACCGGTTACGACGATCTGCCGCTGCCCGTCACACGGCTGGAAAACGACACCCCGCTCTTCTACGACGCGATGTACCACGACGAGCCCGTACGCGTGGCCGCCGTGGCCAAGCCGCTCTACCAGCCGGGGCTGCCGGCGCGCATCGTCATTCAGGTGGCAGAAACCATCGAGACGCGACGCGCGCTGCAGCAGGCGGTGTGGCGCGGCACGCTGCTGCGCGATGCGGCTCTGGTGGCGGTCAGCGCCGCGCTGTTGTGGCTCGGCGTGACCGTCGCCCTGCGCCCACTCAATCGCCTGGCACGCAGCATCGGCGTGCGGGCGTCGGATGACCTGCGTCCGCTCGACGCCACCGACGTGCCCGCCGAAGTGCGTCCGCTGGTCGACGCGATCAACCACCACATTCATCGCTACGCCGAACTTGCGGAGGCGCAAAGTCAGTTCCTCGCCGATGCGTCCCACCAGCTGCGCACGCCGCTGGCCGTGCTGCTCACGCAAGCCGAATACGCGCTGCGCGAAACCGACCCGGCGCGCGTGCGCGAAAGCCTGTCCGCCATCATCGCGCGCCTGCAGTCGACGAACCGGCTGACCACGCAATTGCTCGCTCTTGCCCGTGCACGACATGCGGGGCAGGACGCGCCGGCCGAAATCTTCGACTTTGGTGAATTGGCACGCGACGTGGTGGTGGATGCACTGCCGCTGGCGCGCGAAAAGCAGCAAGACCTCGGGTGGGATGACGGGGGCCTCGCCATGGCGCTGCCTGTCGTCGGCTATCCGGCCTTCCTGCGCGAGGCGCTCTCCAATCTCGTGCACAACGCCATCCGCTATACGCCGGCCGGCGGACGCATCACCGTACGCGCCACGGCGGAAGGCGATGCCGCACTGGTCTGCGTGGACGACACCGGGCCCGGCATGAACGCTGACGAACGCGCACACGCGTTCCAGCGCTTTCGCCGCGCGCACGAGGGCGGAGGCCGCTCGGGTAAACCCAAAGTCGCGCCCAAAGACGCCCGCTACGCCGCAGAAGGTTCTGGCCTCGGCCTGGCCATCGCACGTGCCTATGCAGCGCGTAGCGGCGGGCAAATCGAGCTGGCCGATGGCGAGCCGAACGAGCATGGTGGTACGGGTTTATCGGCACGGATCCGCGTGCCGCTGGCGGCTGCGGCCTCCCCCTTTGAACATGCTGCGATGCAGCAGCCGCAATGAAAGCGTGACGAAAGCGCGCGATTTCTATAATCCGCCGCACCTGGGGCCATCCGTCCGAGCTACGAGCAACAAGCCATAAGTAGCCGGCCCCACGCCATCACAAGCAAACAGGAGACAAACCCATGCTTCGTGGACGCTTTACGCCTGCGCACGCCGCTCTCGCTTCAGTTGCAGCTGCCGCCCTGACCCTCAGCGCCGCCGCCTTCGCACAAGTCCCGGCCGGCTACCCCGCCAACTACGCCGACACCATCGCCGCCGCCAAGAAGGAAGGCAAGGTGGTCGTGTATGCAACGACCGACACCAAGGCTGCAGATCCGCTGATCAAGGATTTCGAGTCGCTCTACCCGGGTGTGAAGGTCGAGTACAACGACATGAACAGCAGCGAGTTGTACAACCGCTTCATCAGCGAGCAGGCAGCCGGTGGCGCCTCGGCTGACATGATGTGGAACTCGTCGATGGACTCGCAGCTCAAGCTCGCGCAGACCTACGCGATGAAGTACGACTCGCCCGAAGTGCCGAACCTGCCGAAGTGGGCCGTCCACAAAGGCATCGCATACGGCACGACGTATGAGCCGGCCGTGTTCCTGTACAACAAGCGCCTGATCAAGGATTCGGAAGTGCCGCAAACGCACGCCGATTTCGCCAAGCTGGTCGCCAGCCAGCCCGAGCGCTTCAAGAACAAGGTCACGACGTACGACATCGAGAAGTCGGCCGTGGGCTTCATGATGGCGGCGCAAGACAATCTGGATTCGCCGCAGTACTTCGACTTCGTCAAGGCGGTGGGCCCGAACCTGGTGCTGCAGTCCTCCACCGGCACGATGATGGAGCGCGTGGCCTCGGGTGAAAACCTGGTGGCGTACAACATCCTCGGTTCGTACGCGATTGCGCGCGCCAAGAAGGATCCGTCGATCGGCATCGTCTATCCGAAGGACTACACGCTGGTGGTATCGCGCGTGGCGATGATCGCCAAGAAGGCGAAGAACCCGAACGCGGCCAAGCTGTGGCTGGACTACATCCTGTCCAAGCGCGGCCAGGAAATCCTCGCCAACAAGTCGGATCTGCACTCGCTGCGTGAAGACGTGACGGGCGAAGCGACCGCCGCCGGCCTGAAGAAGATTCTCGGCAACAGCATCAAGCCGATTCCGGTTGACGAATCCATCCTGGCGTTCCTGGAACCCAAGAAGCGCCTGGACTTCATCAAGCAATGGCGCACCGCCGCCGGCCGTTGATCTGATCCGCTGATCACCGGCACCCTTCTCATCTGACCGACCTGCCGGCGCCATCCGTATCTGGCGCCGGNTCCTCCTGGAGGCACCATGCGTTCTCTAGCGCAAGACCGTGCCGCCGCTCGCCAAGTCNCCCTCAAGCGCTCGCCCTGGACGCGTGTGGGACAGGCTTTGCCGCGCGGCGTGGTCATTCTGCTTACCGCGCTGGCGATTTTCACGCCGCTGGCGCTGATCTTCTACCAGAGCTTTCTGTCTGCGCCGTTCTTCATGCCCGACGCGCTGGCGGGGCTGGATGCGTATCGATTCATCTTTACGGATTCGGATTTCTGGCACGCCTTTGAGAAATCCACCGCTCTGGCTTTCGGCCTGGCGGTGATCTCGGTACCGCTGGGCGGCATCCTGGCGTTCCTGATGGTGCGCTCGGACTTGCCCGGCCGCCGCGTTCTCGAACCGCTGCTGATGATTCCGGTGTTCGTCTCGCCGATGGTGCTGGCGTTCGGCTACGTGGTCTCCGCCGGCCCCGTGGGCTTCTACACCGTGTGGTTCAAGAACCTGTTTGGCGGTGCGCCGTGGAACGTGTATTCGTTCACGAGCATCATCATCATTGCCGGCCTGACGCACGTGCCTCACGTGTATCTGTATGTCTCGTCGGCGCTGCGCAGTCTCGGTTCGGACGTGGAAGAAGCCGCGCGTATCGCGGGAGCATCGCCGCTGTCGGTCGCGCTCAACGTGAGCCTGCCGATGGTGCGCCCCGCCCTGCTGTACGCAGCCGTGCTGGTGACGTTCCTGGGCTTCGAGGTGTTCGGCCTGGTGCTGGTGCTGGGCGATCCGGAAGGCCACCTGGTGCTGGCGACGTATCTGTACAAGCTGACGAACAAGCTCGGCACGCCGGCGTATCACCTGATGGCGGCCGTGGCGGTTTGCCTCGTGATGGTGACGTTCCCGCTGGTGCTGCTGCAGCGCTACATGCTGAAGTCGGCCAACCGCTTCGTCACCGTCAAGGGCAAGGTTACGCGCAGCCGTCCGCTGCCCCTGGGCAGCTGGCGTTGGCCGGCGTGGGCCGTGGTGGTGCTGTGGTTTTTCGTGACGGTGGTGGTGCCGCTCTCGGGCATCGCGCTGCGCGCCTTCGTGTCGAATTGGGGTGAAGGCGTCTCGCTGGTCGAGGCGTTCTCCACCACGGCGTTCCAGCAGATCTTCGAGCAGCCGCAGTTCCTGCGTGCGATGGTCAACACGGTGCTGATCGGAGTGATCGGCGGCGCACTGGCCGTCGGCTGCTACACGTGCATCGGCCTTGCCATGCATCGCAAACCGGATGGCTGGACGCGCTTCCTCGATTACAGCGTTCTGGTGCCTCGTGCCATTCCCGGTCTGCTGGCGGGTCTGGCGTTCCTGTGGGTGTTCCTGTTCGTGCCGAACTGGATCGAGACCGGCCTGACCGACAGCGGCCTGCCGTTCGCCAACTGGATCATCGAAAACGTGGTGCCGAGCCTGCGCGACCTGCGAAGCACGATCTTCAGCGTGTGGATCGCCTACACGGTGGTGTGGCTGGCCTATGGCCTGCGGTTGATCTCGGCCGCGCTGCTGCAAGTGGGTCCGGAGCTGGAAGAAGCCGCACGCTCGGTCGGCGCCACCCGTGCCCGCACCACGCGCGACGTGACCGTGCCGCTCACGCGCTACGGCCTGCTCGGCGCTTGGCTGCTGATCTTCCTGATTTTCGAGCGCGAGTACTCGACCGGTGTGTACCTGCTGTCGCCGGGCACCGAGACGATCGGCTCGATGCTGGTTTCCCTGTGGGCGGGCGGCGCCATCGATATCGTTGCCGCGCTGTCCTTCGTCAATATCGTGCTGGTGGCCGTCGGCCTCGGCATCGCACTGCGTTTCGGAGTGAANCTCCATGATTGAACTCACTGTCAACGACCTGCACCTGCAATACGGCAACAANCCGGTNCTCAAGGGTGTCTCGATGCAGCTGCAGAAGGGCGAGGTCGTCTCGCTGCTGGGCCCGTCGGGTTCGGGCAAGACCACGCTGCTGCGCGCTGTTGCCGGGCTCGAACAGGCCAGTCAGGGCACCGTCCAAATCGGCGATCGGGTCATGTTCGACGGCGCCAAGAAGCTCGACGTGCCGGCCGAAGGGCGCAACCTGGGCCTGGTGTTCCAGTCGTACGCGCTGTGGCCGCACAAGACCGTGGCCGAGAACGTCGCCTACCCGCTCAAGCTGCGCAAGACCCCGGCCGCGCAGATCAAGGAACGCGTGCAAGCGGTGCTGCAGCAACTGGGCCTCGGCCATCTGGGCGAGCGTTTCCCGAGCCAGCTCTCCGGCGGCCAGCAGCAGCGCGTGGCCATCGCACGTGCGCTGGTCTACAACCCGCCCGTGATCCTGCTCGACGAGCCGCTCTCGAACCTCGACGCCAAGCTGCGCGAAGAAGCCCGCGCCTTCCTGCGCGAGCTGATCGTCCGCCTGGGCCTTTCGGCCCTGATGGTCACGCACGACCAGAGCGAAGCGATGGCCATGTCCGATCGCATCCTGCTGCTGAACAACGGCGTGATCGAACAGCAAGGCACGCCCGAGCAGATGTACGGCGCGCCCGAAACGCTCTTCACCGCCGAGTTCATGGGCAGCAACAACCGCATCAACGGCAAGATCGCCGAGGTGCGAGATGGCATGGCCCGGCTGGTAGACGAGACTGGCGGCTGGTCGCTGTGGGGTGTGGCGCGCGGTGATCTGAAGCCGGGAGCATCAGCGCACGGCGTGATCCGCCTGGAACAGGTGCGCGTGGGCGTCGACAACGCCGACAACACCATCCACCTGCCGCTCGCAACACGCATGTATCTGGGCGATCGCTGGGAATGCCTGTTCCGCGCCACCGACGACAGCGGCGCGACCGGCACAGGGCTGCGCGCCTACTCCGCCAGCGCCCCGAGCGACGGCAAGTACGCACTGACCTTCCCGCGCGAACAGTTCTGGCTGTACGCGGCTTGAGGCAACAGCAGCAACTGCGGATTCATCGGCAACAAAAAAGGCAGCCTCGGCTGCCTTTTTCTTTGGCTGACGCTGGGTCGGCGAGTCAGTCCTTCACCACCGGCAAGTGCTCAGGATTGTTCTCCGCAGCCGTGGCCTGACGCAGGAAAATTGCCGCCAAGATCAGCCCCAGCTCGTACAGCAACCACAGCGGCACGGCCAACAGTAGCTGCGACATCACATCCGGAGGTGTTACCACCGCGGCAATCACGAACGCCCCCACGACCACGTATGGCCGCGCCTGCCGCAGCTTATCCAGGCTCACGATGCCAAAGCGCACCAGCACCATCACCACCACCGGCACCTCGAAGGTGATGCCGAAGGCAAGAAACGTGGTCATTGCAAAGCTCAAATACTTGTCGATGTCGGTCGACATCTCGGCTCCCAGCGGCGCGTTGTAGTGCGCCATCACCTTGAACACCGTTGGGAAGACCAGGAAATACGCAAACGCCACACCGCACAGGAACAGCACATAGGTGCTCACGACCAGCGGCATGATCATCCGCTTCTCGTGCGTGTACAGCCCCGGCGCCACAAAGCGCCAGATTTGGTACAGCACCCACGGCAGTGCAATCAGGAAGGCGGCCAGCAGCGTCACCTTCATCGGCACGAAGAACGAGCCGGTGACGTCGGTCACGATCATGTGGCCGTTCTTGGGCAATGCCTGGATCAGTGGCCGAGAGAACAGGTTGAAGATATCCGGCGCCCAATAGACCAGGCCCAGAAAAACCAGCAGCACGCCGGCACCCGCCTTGACGATGCGCTCGCGCAGCTCGACCAGGTGCGAAATGAAGGTTTCCTGCGCGCCGTCCTCGGGCGACTCTTGCGGATCGAGCGGAGCGGCACTCATGTCGGGTGGGAAAAAGGGAAGTCAGGACGCGGCACCGCAGACACGGCTCGCGCCCGGAAGATCATTCGAAGAAGGAGCGCGCACGCGACTGTGCGGCAACGATGGGCGGACGATGACGCTTGACGCGTGCCGCGCCCGACTGCGCCCACATGCGCACGCCCTGCTTCTGGCGGTACCACTTGGGCATCGAGAGCTGCTTGTTGCGCCAGCTATTGCGGCCGTTGCGCGACTTGCCCGGCGCCGGGCGCCAGTCCGGCGCGGAGGTCGCTGTCTGTGCAGGATCACCAAGCGCCTCGTTCAGGCGCTCGTTGATCTCGGTCGTGTGCTTGCTGACCTCCTGGTGGATGGTCTGCTCGACATTGCGCGCGGCCTGCTCGAAGTCGGTGCGCATCTTGCGCAACTCTTCAAGCTCGATTTCGCGGCTGACCTCGGCCTTCACGTCGGCGATGTAGCGCTGTGCGCGGCCGAGCAGGGCGCCAGCGGTGCGCGCCACCTTGGGCAGACGCTCCGGCCCGATGACGACGAGCGCCACCATGCCAATCAGCGCTAGCTTGGAAATGCCGAGATCGATCATCGGTCAGTGCGCGTCGGTGCTCAGCCTTGCTTGGACTTGTCGCGCGCTTCGACGTCGATCGTCGTCGAATCGTGCAGCTCGCGCGGCGGCTGGCCGGCGGTCTGTTGCGGTTGCGAGCCCGCAGGCTTGTCTTCCTGCCCTTCGCGCATGCCGTCCTTGAAGCCCTTCACGGCGCTGCCCAGATCCGAACCGATGTTGCGCAGCTTCTTCGTGCCGAAGACCATCATGATGATGACCAGCACAATCAGCCAGTGCCAAATGCTAAAGGAACCCATGACCTACTCCCACGTAAATACGGCTGGTGGCGTCGCAACGATGGCGGCGCCATTGGTTGATTTTACGGATTTGCGTACATCGGCTTGCTGTCATTCAGATACAGCCAACCTTTCACAATACGATACAGCATCCAGATGCCCAGAGCCCACAGAACGGCAAAGCCGATAAAGGCCACGGGAATGAGCAGCACGCCGATCACACCCCACAGTACGCACCACCAGAACGAATGGATTTGCCAACGGAAGTGCGACTCATACAGCGTGCCCCGCACATCGTCGCGCTTAACATACCCGACGATGATGGCAATCAATGCAGTGATCCCCCCGGTCAGCCAAAAAATGGCGTAGAGCGCATACAGAATATGCGTCAGGCGACGCAGTCCGGCGAGGCGCTCTGCGTCGTCCGTCACCACCATTGCCGCTCCGTATTTGTCCACGCTGCCTCCCTGCGACGATTCGTCACCGTAGTCAGTCACCCGCCGCGTCGCGTGCCTGCGACTTGCGCAGCGCCTTCTCTTCCAGGCCGGAAAGCCCTTCGCGGCGCGCCAGTTCACTGACGACGTCGTCCGGCGTGAGGTTGAAGTGCGATAGCAACACCATGGTGTGGAACCACAGATCGGCTACTTCGTAGACGACCTTGCTGCGCGCCTCGTCGGTCATGCCTGCGGCGCGGGCATCCTTGGCGGCCATGACGGTCTCGGTGGCCTCTTCGCCGATCTTCTTGAGGATGGCATCGTCGCCCTTGTTGAACAGGCGGGCGATGTAGCTCTTTTCCGGGTCGCCGCCGTTGGCGAGCTTGCGGGATTCGAGCACCTCGCCCAGGCGCCGCAGGGTGTCACTCATGATTGTGGCCGGGCTTGCCGGCGTAGATGTCGTCGGGGTCCTTGAGCACCGGCTCGACGGTATGCCAATCGCCGTCCTCCACATTGCCTTCGAACTTCTGGAAAAAGCACGCGTGGCGGCCAGTATGGCAGGCGATGCCGCCGATTTGTGTGACACGCAGCAAGACTACGTCTTCATCGCAGTCGAGGCGGATTTCGTGCACCTTCTGGATGTGGCCGGACTCCTCGCCCTTGTGCCACAGACGCTTGCGCGAGCGCGACCAGAATACGGCCTCGCCGGTTTCCACCGTCTTCTGCAACGCCTCGCGGTTCATGAAGGCGAACATCAGGACGTCATTGCTGCCCTGCTCCTGCACGATCACCGGCACCAGGCCGTTGTCGTCCCAGTGGACCTTATTCAGCCACTTCTTGCTCATAGTCCGATCCGTACTGGAATGCCCTGCTCCGCCATGAATTGCTTGGCCTGGCCGACGGTGTATTCGCCGTAATGGAAGATGCTGGCCGCCAGCACCGCATCGGCGTGACCTTGCTGGATGCCGTCTGCCAGATGCTGCAGGTTGCCCACGCCGCCCGAGGCGATGACCGGCACCGGCACTGCGTCCGAGACGGCGCGCGTGAGCTCCAGGTCGAAGCCGGCCTTGGTACCGTCCCGGTCCATGCTGGTGAGCAGGATTTCGCCCGCGCCACGCTGTGCCATTTCACGTGCCCACGCCACGGCGTCCAGGCCCGTGCCCTTGCGGCCACCGTGCGTGAAGACCTCCCAGCGCGGCGCCTCGCCTTCGCCCGACACCTTCTTGGCATCGATGGCCACGACAATGCACTGCGCGCCGTGGCGGGCGCTGGCGTCCGAAACCAGTTGCGGATTCGATACCGCCGACGAGTTCATGCTGATCTTGTCCGCACCGGCATTGAGCAGCCGACGCACGTCTTCCAGCGCGCGCACCCCGCCACCCACCGTCAGCGGAATGAACACCTGCGAAGCAACCGCTTCAATGATGCCCAGCATCAGGTCACGCCCGTCCGAGGTGGCCGTGATGTCGAGGAAGGTGATTTCGTCGGCGCCCTGCTCGTCGTAACGGCGTGCGATTTCGACGGGGTCGCCGGCGTCGCGCAATTCGACGAAATTGACGCCCTTGACCACCCGGCCGTTGGTCACGTCCAGGCAGGGGATGATTCGTTTGGCTAGCATGATGAGTCGGGCGCCGGAGCGCCCGTTGTGCACGGCTGGATCAACGATCAGGCCGCGCCGAGTTTGTCCGCAAGGGCTTGCGCTTCCTTGAAGTTCAGGTCGCCGGAGTAGATCGCGCGACCACAGATCACGCCCTCCACGCCATATTCTTCGACCGCGCAAAGATGGTCGATGTCCTTCAGGTTCGACAGGCCACCACTGGCAATGACCGGAATCTTCACCGACTGCGCCAGCTTGACGGTGGCATCGATGTTGATGCCCTGCAGCATGCCGTCGCGGCCGATGTCGGTGTAGATGATGCCTTCGACGCCGTAGTCTTCGTACTTCTTGGCGAGGTCAACGACTTCGTGGCCGGAGAGCTTGCTCCAGCCNTCGGTCGCCACCTTGCCNTCCTTGGCATCGAGTCCGACGATGATGTGGCCGCCGAACGCCGTNCATGCGTCCCGCAGAAAGCCCGGATCCTTNACCGCCGCCGTGCCGATGATCACGTACGACAAGCCATCGTCGAGCCAGCGCTCGATGGTGCCCAGATCGCGGATGCCGCCNCCGAGTTGCACGGGAATCTCATCGCCCACCTCGGCGAGGATNGCCTTGACGGCCGCCTCGTTACGCGGCTTGCCCGCGAAAGCGCCATTCAGATCGACAAGGTGCAAGCGGCGCGCACCCTGCTCGACCCAATGCCGCGCCATGGCAGCAGGGTCTTCCGAGAATACGGTGGCTTGATCCATATCGCCTTGTTTGAGGCGCACACACTGACCGTCCTTCAGGTCGATGGCCGGGATGAGCAACATAAGCGTGACGACAGAGTTGAGGGGAAAAGATTAAAAAGGGCGAAAAATGGATTCGATTGCGACGCCACGGCGGGCGTCACGGATTCCAGTGCACGAAGTTCCGGTAGATCTGCAGGCCGGCTTGCGCACTTTTTTCCGGGTGAAACTGTGTTGCAAAAATATTATCCCGGGCGATGGCGGAGGTAAACCGCACGCCGTATTCGGTCTCTCCGACCGATTCGTCGGCGTTGGCAGGCCGGGCGTAGTAGCTGTGCACGAAATAGAAGTAGCTCTGATCCGCCACACCTTCCCAGAGGGCGTGGGCACGACTCTGGTGCACGCGGTTCCAGCCCATCTGAGGCACTTTGTACCGTGAACCGTCCGGCTGCAACTGGCCGTCCAGATCAAAACGGACCACATCGCCTTTGATAAGGCCCAATCCTTCGGTGTATTGCTGTCCGGAGCGCGCCTCGGTGCTGCGCTCAAGCAGCATTTGCTCGCCCACGCACACGCCGAGCATCGGCTTGCTGCGCGATGCCTCCAGCACCGCGTCGCGCAGGCCGGACTGGTCGAACGCGGCCATGCAATCGGGCATGGCACCCTGCCCCGGCAACACCACGCGGTCGGCCGAACGAATTTCGTCCGCTTGCGCACTGATGCGCACATCGGCCTCTGGAGCAACGGCCATCAAGGCTTGCGCTACCGAGCGCAGATTGCCCATGCCGTAATCGACGATTGCGATCTTAGTCATGACTTAACTTAGGCCCTAAGTACGGGCAACAGGGTTTTCAGCCCGTCAACGATAAATTCCACGGCCAGCGCCGCCAGGATCAAGCCCATCAACCGCGTACCGACGTTGATGCCGGTACGACCGATCACACGGGCGATCGGCTCGGCCGCGCGCAACACGATCCAGACCACGGCTGCGATCGCAACACCGACCCCAGCCAGGAGAAACAGGTCCCACCAGTGCTTGGTCTTGCCAGCGTAGACGATGACCGTGCTGATGGAGCCTGGGCCCGTGAGCAGCGGAATCGCCAGCGGCACAACCGCAATGCTGGCCTTGGCACCGGCCTCGTCCTCTTCTTCGGGCGTGGCCTTGGTGCGGCTGGTCTGCGCATTGAGCATGTTCAGCGCGATCATGATCATGATGATCCCGCC
>Ga0055525_1000515_pt1 | contig 18858 bp, 20 predicted proteins | sample AraplaCvi_mMF_r2_FD_55012 | JGI IMG/M metagenome (GOLD analysis project Ga0055525, IMG submission 55012) | Arabidopsis root microbial communities from North Carolina, USA - plate scrape CL_Cvi_mMF_r2 | ecosystem: Host-associated > Plants > Roots > Endosphere | place: USA: North Carolina...
CGGGCCGGCGGGCAGCAGGAAGCCGTTGCCGCCCATGCGCGTGTCGAACACGATGATTTCGATATCGCGGCGCAGGCGGTAGTGCTGCAGGCCGTCGTCGCAGACGATCACGTTGCAGCCCGGGTGCGAGGCCAGCAGCGTCTGCGCGCACAGCACGCGATCAGGGAAGACCCACACCGGCAGATCGGTGGCGCGCGCGATGAGCAGCGGTTCGTCGCCGACGTCTTCTGCGCGGGAGTGTTCGCGCACAGGGCGCGGATGCTTCAGTTGCGCACCGTAGCCCCGCGAGACGATGCCTGGCCGCAGGCCGGCTTCAGCCAGCGCCGACGCCAGCGCAATCACGGCGGGCGTCTTGCCGGCTCCGCCCACCGTCACGTTGCCGATCACCACCACCGGCATCGGCAGCCGCACCGAGCGCAGCACGCCCGTGCGGAACAGCAGCCGGCGCAGGGCGCTCACTCCACCAAACAGCCACGACAGCGGCCACATCACCCACGCAAACCAGCCGCGTAACTGCCATTGGCGGGTGACGAAGCTGGCGAGACGGTGCTGGGCGACGGGCATGCGTGATGGTGGTTGAGAAGCAGTCTCTTAGCGGGCGTTGCCGGTTTGCGTGGCGAAGGTCAGGTGCGAGAGACCGGCCACACGTGCGGCTTCCATGACATTGACCACCGCCTGGTGCGCGGCCTGCGCATCGGCGTTGACGATGACGATGGGCTCAGGGCCGCCGGCCTTGCCTGCGGCATTGCGCAGGGCGTCGGCCAGGCTGGTGACATCGCGCGTGTCGAGCACTTGCTTGTCGACAGAGTAGACGCCGTTGGCAGTGACGGACACGACGATCTGGCCCGGGCGCTCGGTGGCTTTTTCNGCCTCGGCGGTGGGTAGGTTGACCTTCAGTTCGGTGTANCGGGAATACGTGGTCGTGATCATCAGGAAGATGAGAATCACGAGCAGCACGTCGATCAGCGGGATCAGGTTGATCTCCGGCTCTTCGCGGGCACGGCGCGGGCGGAAGCGCATGGCTGTTTCCAGTAGGGCGTTGCCCGGATCAGCCGCGCCGCGGCGGCAGGATCGCGTCGAGGTACGTGGTGGAGAGATGCTCCAGCTCGACCACGTAGTTATCGACCACGCCGCGGAAGTAGCGCCAGAAGATCAGCGTCGGGATGGCCACCACCAAGCCCAGCGCGGTGTTGTACAGCGCGACCGAGATGCCGTGCGCCAGCGCTTGCGGGTTCGTGCCCGCGGCAGTCTGGCTGCCGAAGATCTCGATCATGCCGACCACCGTGCCGAACAGGCCCATCAGCGGCGCCACCGACGCAATCGTGCCGAGCGCGTTCAGATAGCGCTCCAGGCGGTGCGCCACGTTCTGGCCTGCTTCCTCCACCACTTCCTTGGCGGCATCGCGCGTGGTGTTCGGATGCAGCACCACATGGCGCAGCGCGGCGGCCAGCAGCCGGCCCAGCGGCGAGCCCTGTTCCAGCGTGTTCACCACTTCTGGGGTGGCGCGGCGCTGATGCGCGACGGCCAGCGCCTCGTCATANACCTTGGGCGGAATGATCTTCTTGCGTTGCAAGGCGACGAAGCGTTCGATGATGAGCGCGAGTGCGAGCACCGAGGCGATCAATAGCGGCCAGATCGGCCAGCCGGCGGCTTGAATGATGGAAAACANTGGACAACCCGTTTTGTCGTTGTGGAAGGAGTGTGATTCTGTTCTGGTTTGCTGCTTGTGCCGTCCGCGTCCCCGAACGCTGTCCGTTGCGGCAAAAACAGGCAGCACTCTAGCGCGTCGGACCTGTCACGGCAACACGATGGCGTGGCATCGCGACATGCGCAGACAATGGTCAACGCGTTGACACGAAAGATGCTGACCGCACAATCCACAGCCGCGCGGGACAGTCTTGTGGACGGGTTGTGGACATTGCCCGAACAAGCAAACTAAGTGCTTGATGCGAAAGGGAGTTCGGGGCCGTGCTTAAAAAATATGCAAACAGCATTTTCGGGGGCAATCCATGAACAAGCGCTTTCGGATCCGGTAAAACGGCGAGTAATCCCCACGCCTGCGGGACAGTTGTGTGGATGGGTTGTGGACATTGCCTCAACAAGTACGTTAAGTGCTTGATCCAAAAGGAAGTCCAATGATGTGCTCAAAAATGAAGCAACCGGGGTTTTTGCGTGGATCCGGAGAAAAATGAGGGGGCGCCTCGAAAAAGCGCGAGGAAATCCACACCCACACGGGACAGTCTTGTGGACGGGCTGTGGACATTGCCCGGACAAGCACCTTAAGTGACTGATTCAAAAGGGTGTTCGAGGTTTCGCTTAAAAAATGTGCAGTGGGGTTTCACCCGAAAAAATAGGGATACCCGGCCCGAACGTGTGAGAATCGACGGCCGATTTATCCACTGCCCAGGCGTCACACCCCGGTTTTCCAGCGCCGCTGTGGATAACTTTGTGAACATCCTTGGGGCGCCTGCGCTAAATGCTTGACGCAGAACGAAATTACTTGCGCTGCTGAAATTTTGACATGGGTGGATTTTTCATAAGAATCAAGGGGTTGCGTCAAAATGCAGAGAGCGAGTCACCTGGCCTCTGTCAAGCTTGACAAGCAAGTTATGCTGTGGACAGGTAGCCCGCTCAGCGTGTATTGCCTCCCCTATTCAAGGTAGAAGTCGCCCCAAAGCCTCATTGTTTTGCGCTCCCCGCACCACTTATGACCCCGCCGCCGCCTTCCCGCCGCCCATTCTGGATGGATGCCACCGCACCCACGCCAGCATCCCCCCCTGAGATGTCGGCCGCACCAGCCGCTGCGTCTGCGCCGAGTCGGGGCTCGCAGGATGTGCTCACCGTCAGCGACGTCAACCGCCGCATTGCGGGGCTGCTTGAACGCAACTTTCCGCTGGGTTGGGTGCGCGGCGAGATTTCGAACTTCACGCGTGCAGCCAGCGGACATTGGTATTTCTCACTCAAGGATGCGGGCGCGCAGATCCGCTGCGTGATGTTCAAGGGCCGCAACCAGTACGCCGATTTCACCCCGCGCGAAGGCGAGGCCGTCGAGGTGCGTGCGCTGGTCACGCTGTACGAAGCGCGCGGCGAACTGCAATTGAGCGTTGAAGCCATCCGCCGGGCCGGCCTGGGAAATCTGTACGAGGCTTTCCTGCGGCTGAAAGCCGCGCTGGAGGCGCAAGGCTTGTTCGAAGCCGACCGCAAACGCCCCTTGCCGCGGCATCCGCGTGCGATTGGCGTGGTGACGTCGCTGCAGGCGGCGGCCTTGCGCGACGTGCTGACCACGCTGCGCCGGCGCGCTCCGCATGTGCCGGTGGTGGTCTATCCCGTGCCGGTGCAGGGCGCCGGTGCGTCGGAGCGCATCGCGGCCATGCTGGAACGGGTCAATGCCCGGGCAGAGGTCGACGTCATCATTCTGTGCCGGGGCGGGGGCAGCATTGAAGACCTGTGGGCCTTCAACGAGGAGCCGGTGGCGCGCGCGGTGGCCGCATCGGAAATTCCCATCGTGGCGGGCGTCGGGCATGAAACAGATGTGACCATCGTCGACTTTGTGGCCGACGTGCGGGCGCCCACGCCGACCGCGGCCGCTGAACTCGTCAGCCCCGATCGTGCCCGCATGCTGCGCGATGTGGGGCGCGACTGGGATGCGCTCTCCGCACAGTTGCGCCGCCAGCTCGATCGCCGCGCGCAGACCGTCGATTGGCTCGCGCGCCGCCTGCGCAGCCCGCAGGCGCAGATGCGCGAACGCCGGGCGCAGCTGGCGCATCTGGAAGGCCGCCTGCGCTTTGCCCTGACCGGCCGCGTGCAGCGCGCGGAACACCTGCAGCGTCTGCTGACGATGCGCCTGGCCGGAGCCCGTCCCGACGCCACGCGAGCGCGCGCGCGCCTGCAGCAAGCCGAAGCGACGCTGGCACGCGTCATGCGGGACAGGCTGGCTCGCGCGCAGGAGCGTCTGGCCCGTCAGCACAGCGGGCTGGAACTGCTGGCGCCCCAGCGTACGCTGGAGCGTGGTTATGCGGTGCTGCTCGATGCCAAGGGCCATGCGATTCGGGATCCGAACGCACTGCATGCCCGGGCACATATCGAGGCCCGGCTGGCGCAAGGCACAGCCGACATCGAAATCGCCCGGGTGCAACCGAAGCTCGAACTGTGACCGGCGCATGACCTTATCGCGGCAACGATCGCGATTCCGCACGCGTTTAGCGGGTATTCCGACTATTTGGCATGCGGTTTGCGCCGGTTTTGCAAGTCTCCTACAATCGTCGCTCCCAACCTGTACAACCCACAGAAGGCAAGAACAATGGAACACACGCTCCCCCCGCTGCCGTACGCCCAAGACGCTCTGGCGCCGCACATCTCCAAGGAAACGCTGGAGTTCCACTACGGCAAGCACCACCAGACCTATGTCACGAACCTGAACAACCTGATCAAGGGCACCGAGTTCGAGAACCTGAGCCTCGAAGACATCGTCAAGAAGTCCTCGGGTGGCGTGTTCAACAACGCNGCACAGGTCTGGAACCACACGTTCTACTGGAACGGCCTGAAGCCGCAAGGCGGTGGCGCNCCGACCGGCGCGCTGGCTGACGCCATCAACGCCAAGTGGGGCAGCTTCGACAAGTTCAAGGAAGAGTTCACCAAGACGGCCATCGGCACGTTCGGTTCGGGCTGGGCCTGGCTGGTGAAGAAGGCNGACGGCTCGCTGGATCTGGTGTCGACCTCGAACGCCGCNACGCCGCTGACGANCGACGCGAAGCCGCTGCTGACCTGCGACGTGTGGGAACACGCNTACTACATCGACTACCGCAACGCCCGTCCGAAGTACGTCGAGGCGTTCTGGAACCTGGTCAACTGGGACTTCGTTGCCAAGAACTTCGCCTAAGGCGAATCGCTCCGGCGACCCAAGAAAAAACCTCCGCACAAGCGGAGGTTTTTTTATGCGCGCGCGCTGCCGAGCATGTCGTGCAATTCGTGGCTCATCATCGCCAGAAAGACGACGAGCCCAATGTAGTACACCGTGTAGGTCAGGCGCGATTCGTTCGAGATGCTGTAATACGCGCGGTTTTCCGGTGCATGCGGGTCGTAACGCCAAGCCTTCATCAACTGCGGCACGGCCAGCACCGCAATCAGGATCAGGATCGGACTTGGCCGCCAGATGAACAGCGCCACCAGCACCGGTACCCCCAGAAACCAGATGCGCGGCGACAGCACCGCCGTGATGCGTCCGCCGTCAAACGGCGAGAGCGGGATCAGGTTGAACAGGTTGAGGAAGCAGCCGGCGTAGGCCAGCGCCAGCAGCAACTGGCTGTCGGTGTAGCGCGCAAGCCCGTAGCACAGCATGGCGCCCACCGTGCCCGCCACGGGGCCTGCCAGGCCGATGTGGGCTTCGGTTTCGACATCCATCGGCTGTTCTTTCAGATCGATCCACGCGCCCACGAACGGGATGAAGGTAGGCGCCCCCACCGCCAGCCCGCGTTGGCGTGCCGCCATGAAGTGGCCCATCTCGTGGATGAACAGCAGCACCACGAAGCCCACCGCATAGCGCCAGCCGAACACGAAGGCATATGCGGCCACCGACAGCAGCATCGTGCCGCCGGTGGTCAGCAGCTTGCCGAACTTCAGCCCGGAAAACAGCAGAATCAGCAGCTTGGCCACGGCTTATGCGCTCGGCTTGCGTTTGAAGAACTTGGCCATAGCCGCGCCAAAGCCCGCCACCGCCAGGATCGCCACCTTCGCAAACTTGGCCAGGAACGCGGCCATCACGGCAAACAGGCCCAGCTTCTTGGCGGCGATGCCACCCACCAGCGCGGCCAACCCGTACTCGGCCACCTTGTCGGTCTTCGAGTTGAAATCGGTGTAGCGCTTGCCATCTTTGAAATCGAGATCGGCGAGTAGCTTTTGCACGGCGGGTTTGTCAGCGTCGACGTGGTTGCGGCCGGTGATCAGGTTCAGGCTGATATAGCCGTCGCGGCCCAGTGCGTACGTGTTGTAGTTGACCGCGCCCGGATCGTCGGCCGGCTGGCCTTTGGAGCGCGCAGCCATCGACCAGATGAGGCGGTGTGTGGCGGCGTCATAGTGCGGACGCTCGACCCAGCCCTGGATTTCCAGTGCGGGGATGCCGCGCTTCTCGCGCTCTTCGTTGGCAGCGGCGGTGCCTTCCTTGAGCGATTTGTACAGATCGTCGACGTTCCAGTCGCGGGCGTCGTCATCCTTGATGTAGCCCGAGGCCTCGTACTTGGCGACGACCATCCATTCGTCATCGTCGCTGGTGGGCATGACCAGGCCGAGCATGTCGGGGTTGTTGCTGTTGCCCATGGCGTGCATGAGCTGCCCGGCAGCCGGTTGCGGAATGAAGACCTCGTCCTTGCCGATCTTGAGCGTGGCCTGGTCACGCAATTCGATCGACGTGGGGCCGACCTTCGCAGCGGCCTTGGCGGCGGCCCAGGCCTGCTTCATTTCCTGTTGCGGATCGCTGGCCTGCTGCGCGTGGGCTGCGGTAGCACCCATCGCTCCCATCGCACCCAGCACCGCCGCGCAGGCGAGCGCGCCCGCCCAGACGCGCAACGCGCCCTGAAACCCCTTTCCCATGTGCTTCTCCCGAAGATTTTCTTGTGTGTTGATTGGCTCGATTCTTCTGATGCTTTGGCCGCCGCCAGGCGGTCTGCAAGCTGGGCCGAAGCATAGCGGGAGCGGGGAGTTGAGCTGTTAATGGGCGTTAATGAAGCCGTGTGGATTACGGTTGAAGGCCCATCTGCCGCAGCAGCGTCTGGTTGTCTTCCAGGTGCCAGTTTTCTGCGATCTTGCCGTCGGCAATCCGATACAGGTCGAAGGCCTGGAAGTCGATCGGCTGATTCTGCCCGTGCGTGCGGCCGAATTCGCCGGTGAAGTGTCCGCGAAAGCGCAGGTGAACCGAGACGCGGTCGTCGGCAACGACCATGTCTTCAATCTCCACGCGCATGTCGGGCACCGCTGTGCGGAACGCCTTGGATGCATCGAGCGGGCCTTGCGTGCCCTGCACGCGGCCAGCGGGCAATGTGCGATCGACAAACGCGGGCGACAGGGCCTGCGTGGCATAGCGCGCATCGCCGGTATGCCAGAAAGTGGCGTAGCGACGTGCGGCCAGCACGGCGGCTGCGGCCTGCGGCGTGTCGGGCGCGGCGACGTGATCCGCGCGAATGAGATCAGCATCGGAGGTTGACGCAATGGCTGCGGGTGCCATTGCGAGGGCGGGCAGCGTCAGCACGGCGGCGGCGAGCAGGGCGGGGCGGATAAGCATGGTGGACTCCGTTGGTAGTGAAGCGCTGCACTGTAGATTTCCAATCACAGACGATAAAGGGCTTGTGAGTCGATCTGGTTTCAATCCAGATTTGATGATCGGTCGCCATGCCGGTCGCCTGCGCGAACGCAATGCCGCGCACGTGATAGTCGGTATCGCGCGCCATACGGCGCTCAAATGGTCCGCGCCGCGCCGGGTTTTTCTAGACTGGCCCTTCATCGAACAGACGCATAAAAACAAGGGAGGGGACGGTGGATCTGAGCCACATCCTGTCGCGCGCGGAGCGCGGCACGCAGGAATTGCAAGCGCGCAGTGGGCACGTCACGCATCGGCAGCGGGCGATCCTGCTGCTGATCAATGGCGAACGCTGCGCGGCGGACATCCTGGCGCAATTGAGCAGCGCCGGCCCCGACATTGACGACCGCGCCGAAGACCTCGCGCGTCTGATCGCCGAGGGTTATGTCGCAAGCCGCGCGCCAATCAAGGTTGTGCCCGGGCCCAAGCCGCCGCTCCAGTCGGCGCCTGCCAAGCCATTCGCACCGCGCCATGTGCGGCAGGCCTCGATTGCTGATTGGCGCTTGAGCCAGGCCGGCGCGTTCTCGGCCTTGCAGCGCTATCTGACCGAAGGTCCGGAAGCGCCGATCGACTTCCTCAATGGCTTGGCCGCGCCGCTCTACACCGCGCTAACGACGTGCCGCAGCGAGGCTTCCGCCCACGCCGTCGTCGCGTTTCTGGAAGCGCGCCTGGACGAGGAGGCCTGGCATGTGACGGAGACGTCCTAGGTGTAAATACCGAATTCGTGATTAATTCCCGCTAAATGGGAATGTCGCGTTGATGTATTGAGAAAATCGTCGCATTCTCCGTCGCAACATCACTCGACGGAGTTTCGCGATGACCGAGCCGGGCCTGGCACCTTCACCAGCACAATCCGCTGCCGCTACCAGCGGTTCGGACCGCGTGCTGATGGTGCTCGCCACCATCGCGCGCCACGGCCGCCCGGTTGCCGCGCGCGAGCTGGTCGAACTGACCGGCCTGCCGCAGAGCACGCTGTACCGTCAGGTCGCAATGCTCAAGCGCTGGGGCTTCGTGCTCGAATCGGCGGGCACCTATGCCCCGGGGCCGATCAGCCTGCAGCTCGCGCTGGGTTTCGACCACGCTTCGCACCTCGTGCAGGAAGCGCGCATCGGCATGGCCAAACTCGTGGCCGAGTCGGGCGAATCGGTGGGGCTGGTCGTGGCCGTCAAGGATCAGGCCGTCTGCCTGGAAATGGTCGAGAGCCAGCAGTCGCTGCGCTGCTCATTCGAGAAAGGCCGCGGCGTGCCTCTGCTGGCCGGCGCCTCCGCCAAGTCATTGCTCGCGTTCATGCCGCCCGCCGCCGCGCGCGCCATCCTCGCCGACTTGCTGGCCGTCGATGCCGACACCCAGGCGCAACTGCAAGCTGAACTCGCTGACATTCGCGCCGCGGGCTACGCGCTGTCCGAAGGCGAGGTCGACCCCGGTGTCTGGGGCGTGAGCGTGCCGGTATTCCGTCTGCCTGGCCATGCGCTCGGCTCCATCACGTTGATGGCGCCTGCGACACGTGTGCGCGGCAAGGAGCAACGCCTGATCGACATGACCGTTGCGGCGGCCGCCTCCATTTCTGCTCGGCTGCAGGACATCTGAATTTTTAACTTTTCCGATTCTTTTTCTCACCCCACATGCATCACACAAGGAGACCACTCATGGGGAATCGTCGTCACTTCATGCATTCGATGCTGGCTGGTGCCGTGGCGTTGTCCGCTGCGGCGTCCTTCGCAACCGCTGCGCACGCTGCTGGGGAGCCGCTGCGCGTCGCTACCGACGCCACGTTCGCGCCGATGGAGTTTGTCGAAAACGGCAAGCGCACCGGCTTTGATGTGGACCTGATCGACGCGCTGGCCCGCACCATGGGCCGTCCGGTCGAATGGACCGACATCGACTTCAAGGGACTCGTGCCGGGCCTGATCTCGCGCCGCTTCGACGTAGCCATCTCGGGCATCTACATCACGGAAGAGCGCAAGAAGGTGGTGGATTTCACGGTGCCGTACTACCACGGCGGCCTGGTCGCGCTGGTCAAGCAAGGCAACACGGCCATCAAGACGCCGGCTGACCTGAACGGCAAGAAGGTGAGCGTGCAGGTGGGTACCAAGTCGGTCAACTACCTGCGCGAGAACTACCCGAAGGTCGAACGCGTGGAGGTCGAGAAGAACAACGAGATGTTCAACCTCGTTGAGATCGGCCGCGCCGATGCCGCAGTCACGGGCCGCCCCGCTGCCGCGTACTACGTGAAGGCACGCCCCGGTCTGCGTCTGGTTGAGCCGGCACTCACCACCGAGGAATACGGCATCGCCGTGCGCCGTGATCAGCCTGAACTGACCAAGGCACTGAACGCCGCGCTGGAGAAGATCAAGGCCGACGGCACGTACGACCAGATCGTCAAGAAGTGGTTTGGCGCCGCCGCCAAGTAACGACCGGACACGCTGATGGAACTGGATTTTTCTCCTGTCTGGGCCGGCTGGCACGACATCCTGCGCGGTGCGCTCGTCACCGTTGAGGTGACGGCCGCGGCGCTGGTGCTCGGCTGCGTGCTGGGCCTGCTGATCGGCATCGGGCGGTTGAACCCGCGCCGCCGATTCATCTACGGCATCTGCACGGTGTACGTGACGTTCATCCGTGGCACGCCGCTGCTGGTGCAACTCTTCCTGCTGTTCTTCGGGCTGCCGCAGTTCGACATTCTGCTGCCGGCGTTCGTGTGCGGCGTGCTGGGGCTGGGCGTGTATTCGGGCGCTTATGTGTCGGAAATCGTGCGCGGCGCGATCCAGTCGGTGGATCGCGGGCAGATGGAGGCGGCGCGCTCGATCGGCATGTCGTCGGCGCAGTCGATGCGCGCCATCATCCTGCCGCAGGCCGTGGTGCGGATGATCCCGCCGCTGGGCAACGAGTTCATCGCGCTGATCAAGAACTCGGCGCTGGTGTCGCTGCTCACAATCCACGACCTGATGCACGAAGGGCAGAAGATCATCAGCGTGTCGTATCGCTCGCTGGAGGTGTATCTGGCGATTGCGCTGGTGTATCTGGTGCTGACCAGTGCCGCCAGCTATCTGCTGCACCGGCTTGAGCGCAACATCCGTGCGGGAGGCATGGTGCAATGAGCATGACAAATGCGGCTCACCCGCAAACTCTCAAATCCGCGCTGGATGTGCCCATGATCCAGATCCGTGGCCTCACCAAATCGTATGGCGATCACACCGTGCTCAAGGGCATCGACTTTGAAGTCGATGCGTCGCAGGTGGTGGTCGTCATCGGCCCCAGCGGCTCGGGCAAGAGCACGTTCCTGCGCTGCTGCAACGGGTTGGAGACAGCCGAAGGCGGCACCATCGACATCTGCGGCAAGCGGCTGATCGACAACGGCAAGTTGCTGCCCGATGGCGAGCTGAATCAATTGCGGCAGCAGGTCGGCATGGTGTTCCAGTCGTTCAATCTGTTCCCGCATCTTTCGGTGCTGCACAACGTCACGGTCGGCCCGCGCATGCTGAGCGGCAAGTCGAAGCACGAAGCGGAGGCCGAAGCGCGCGAACTGCTGCAGAAAGTGGGCTTGGCGCACAAGGCCGACGCGATGCCTGCCAGCCTTTCGGGTGGACAGAAGCAGCGCGTGGCCATTGCACGGGCGTTGGCGATGCGGCCCAAGGTGATGCTGTTTGACGAGCCGACGTCTGCGCTTGACCCCGAACTCGTTGGTGAAGTGCTGCAGGTAATGAAGGTGCTCGCCAAGGAAGGCATGACGATGCTGGTCGTCACGCACGAGATGGGTTTCGCACGCGAAGTGGCCGACGTGGTGGTGGTGATGGACGGCGGCGGCATCGTCGAAGCCGGACCGCCGTCGGTCATCTTTGGTGAGCCCAAGGAACCGCGAACGCGTTCGTTCCTGCAAGCGGTGCTGACACGCGCATGACGACGACGTTCGATGCTTCCATCTGGCAGGGGCGTGACGACACAGGCGAACGCGGTGACGTGACGCGCCTGTTCCAGGTCGTGCAGTCCGCCTATGCGATGACGTTGTCTGGCGTGCCTGCGCTGGTNGGGTTTGCGTGCGATGCGGGCGTCGTGCGCAACCACGGCCGCGCCGGTGCTGCACAGGGCCCGCGCGAAATNCGACGTGCGTTGGCCAACGTGCCCGCGCATGGCCAGTCGGTGCTTGCNGATGCGGGCGATGTCACGTGTGACGACGGNGATCTGGAAGGCGCGCAAGCCGAACTCGGCGAAACCGTGTGCGAACTGCTCGATGCCGGCGCGCGTCCGGTCGTGCTTGGCGGCGGCCACGAGGTTGCCTTCGGCACCTATCAGGGGCTGCGTCGGCATTGGCAGAAGCAAGGCTGGCGGGGGCGCCTGGCCATCGTCAACTTCGATGCGCATTTCGACCTGCGCACGAGCCGCCCCGGCAACTCCGGCACGCCGTTCGACCAGATCGCCGAAGACTGCGCCGCACACGGCATCGACCTGACGTATTGCTGCCTGGGTGTGAGCCGCCTGTCGAACACGCCCGCGCTGTTTGACCGCGCCGATGCGCTGCACGCGCACTACGTGGAAGACACCGGCGTGCAGGAGCGCCACCTAGATGCGCGCATGGCCGATCTCGATGCATGGCTGGCAGATGCCGATCACGTCTATCTGACCATCGACATGGATGTGCTGGCCGCCGCCGTGGCGCCTGGCGTGTCCGCGCCCGCGGCGTACGGCATCACGCTGCCGGTGCTCGAGGCCCTGGTGCAGCACGTCTGCGCGACGGGCAAGGTGCGCGTGGCAGACATCGCCGAGACCAACCCCGAGTACGACCAGGACCGTCGCACCGTGCGCGTTGCGGCGCGTCTGGCGTATCACTTGTTGCGCCGTTCATGAAACTGATTCCTGCAGACGCAATGCGCCGCATGCCGTGGAAGAACGGTGGCGGTGTCACGACAGAAATTGCCATCGCACCGGCGGGTGCCACGCTCGACAATTTCGACTGGCGCGTGAGCACCGCGCAGGTGGATGCGGCCGGGCCGTTCTCGCGCTTTGTCGGCATTGACCGATCGCTGGCCGTGATTGCGGGCGGCCGGCTGACGATGCATCGCGCCGACGCCGAAGCCGTGATGCTTGCGCCCGGCGAAGCGCCCGCGCGCTTTCCCGGCGAAGCGGATGTGCATGCCACGCTCGACGCGCCGCTGTCGGATTTCAACGTGATGACGCGGCGCGACAGCTGGGCACATCACGCCGAAGCGATTGCCCTGGCAGCCGGCGAGCGTCGCTCGCTGCCGCGCTTGCATCGGGGCATGCAATGGCTGGTGTATTGCGTGCACGGCCTGCTGTCGATCGGCGCCGACGATGTACCGCAGGGCGCCGCTGCATGGCTCGATGCAGAGGGCGATCCAGACACGGTTGTCGCGCGTGTCGGTTCGGTCGGTTATCTGGTGGCCTTGTGGCCGGTCGGCTGACGTTGCGCCAGATCAAACGCACCAAAAGAAAAGGGACCCCGTAGGGTCCCTTGCAAGTCTCCCGGCCCGGCATGCATGCCGGGCTCGGCAGAAGACTATTACTTCTTCTTGTTCACGGCGTCCTTGAAGCCCTTGCCAGCCGTGAACTTCACGGTCTTGGTTGCCGGGATCTTGATGGCTTCGCCGGTGCGCGGGTTGCGGCCCGTGCGTGCTGCACGCTTGCCCGACGAGAACGAACCGAAGCCAACCAGCGTGATGGTGCCGCCCTTGGCGACGGTCTTCTTGATGTTTTCCAGCGCGGAGTTCAGCGCGCGCTCGGCGGCGGCGTTGCTCAGTTCAGCGTCTTTCGCAATGGCGGCTACGAGTTCGGATTTGGTCGTCATGTCAGTTCCCCACTTCAGGTTTGTTGGACAGCGTTGTACTGCGACCCGTTTTATATCACCGTTGCGAAGGGTTGCACATCCCCTAACTGCAAGGGTTTGCGGGCCGTTGCTTGCAGCCGACACTTGCCCCGTATGGGTTTGCGGGCGGGCATCCGGGAAACACCTGATATCGACACGGTTTGTTTGCATTTCCGCCAGCGTTCTTCACGTCCGGAACGCACCGAAAGCGCGCAGTCGGCACGGTGGAGAACCGGTCCACCAGACGCCGTACACTGTCTTCCAGCGCCTGTGCCAACTTCATGGAGAACATCATGTCGAGTGTGCAAATGCCTGTCGGACAAGGTTTCGCGGCCGGCGGCGAAGCGCCGGAACAACCGCGCGGACCGGCCGTTCTGGTGGCCGGCGCCAACGGGCTGGTGGGACACGCGGTGGTGCGTCGTCTCGTCGCGCAGCCCTGGGCGGGCAGCGTGACCGCGCTTGTACGGCGGCGTGGGGCCTTGACAGCAGGGCAGGCGACGCCCGGTCGATTGCGCGAATGCGTGGTCGATTTCGAGNATCTGGATGCGCCCGAAACGCAGTCTGCGTTTGCCGCCGATATCGTCATCTGCGCGCTTGGCACGACGATCCGGCAGGCNGGCTCGCAGGCGGCATTCCGTCGCGTTGATGTCGAGTATCCGGTTGAACTGGCGCGGCGCGCGTTTGCNGCTGGCGCNCATCATTTTCTGCTGGTGAGCGCGTTGGGCGCCGATGCGCGCTCCCGTGTTTTTTACAACCGCTGCAAGGGCGAGGTGGAGGCGGAAATCCTGTCGATCGGCTTTCCGTCCGTGACGGTGGTTCGGCCTTCGCTGCTGCTCGGCACACGCACAGAATTTCGACTTGGTGAACGCATTGCGCAAGGCCTGTCGCGCGCAATCGGATGGACGATTCCGAAGACATGGCGACCGGTGTCGGCGGAATCGGTGGCGGCAGCGCTGGTCATGGCGGCGCGCGTGGATGCGCCGGGTGTGCGTGTGTTGGAGAACGCAGCCTTGTTGGCCGCAAAAGACGAACGGCCGGTGGGGTGATCCACCGGCCGTTTTTCGCTCGTGCTTCGCGTGGGAGCTATTTCAAGCGATTACTTTTCGATCGGCTTGCCCGTGCGGTCGTGCATCAGTGACAGCGCAAACACGCTGATGATCGCTGCGACCATCACGTAGTACGATGGTGCCAGCTTGCTCCCGGAACTGGCAATCAACCACGTCACGATCAGCGGAGCAAAACCACCGAAGATCGTGACCGCCAGGTTGTATGAAATCGACAGGCCGGTAGAGCGCACCGCCGTCGGAAACTGCTCAGCCAGCACGGCCGGTGCCGGGCCCGTGAACGCCGCCAGCAACACACCCAGGATCACCTGCACCTGCAGCAGCGTCTGCACCGTCGGGTTGACGTTGAGCCAGTGGAAGAGCGGATACGCCGCAGCTGCAATGACGAGTGCCACCGTGCCCAGCATGCGCTTGCGCCCGATGCGGTCGGACAGCGTGCCCATCAGCGGGCACAGCACGAAGATGATCGCGCCGCAAAGCGCCGTCGACTGGAAGGTCGCGCCCAGCGGCAGACCAAGCTGTTGCTTCGCGTACGTCGGCATGTAGAACACCAGCGTGTAGGTGCAGACGGTCCAGAGAATCGTCACGCCCAGGCCGCCGAGCACTTCGCGCGGGTGATCGCGCAGCACTTGCGACAGCGGTGCCAGACGCGACTCTTTCGCGGCCTTTGCCTTCTGCGCTTCGAACGCGGGCGGCTCGTGCAGGTGCGAGCGGATGTACATGCCGACCGGCCCGATCAGCAAGCCGAACAGGAACGGAATGCGCCAGCCCCACGCNTCGATCTGCTCCGGCGACAGGCCATTCGTGACGATCGCGCCCATGGCGGCACCCAGGATGAACGAGATGCCNTGGCTCGCTTGCTGCCAGCTCGCGAAGTAGCCGCGCCTTTCGTCCGGCGCATACTCGATCAGGAACGCCGTGGCGCCACCGACTTCACCGCCGGCCGAGAAGCCCTGGATGAGCCGCGCAATCACGATAAGGATGGGTGCGCCGATACCGATTTGCGCGTACGTCGGCGCGAGGCCGATGATGGCGGTGCCGATTGCCATCATCATGATGGTGAGCGTCAGTGCAGCTTTGCGACCCACGCGGTCGGCGTAGATGCCAAGCACCACGGCGCCGACCGGGCGCATGAAGAACCCCACGCCGAACGTGGCGACTGTCAGCATGAACGAGGTGAAGTCATTGCCGGTGGGGAAGAACAGCTTGGCGATGATGACGGCGAAAAAGCTGTAGACCGTAAAGTCGAACCATTCGAGGCCGTTGCCGATGGTGGCGGCGATGATGGCCTTGCGTCGGGTGGCCGCAGAGATGGCCGGTGCTGGTGCCCGATCGCCCTGAGTGGGCGCTGCCGTGGCTTGCATGGATGTGTCCTCCAGTGTTTTATGGGCATCGCCTGCTCGATCTCTCCCCAGCGCGGGCGGCGAAGCGGTCATGGTAAGTGATCCGGCAGCGATTCGCTGCAGCGCTATAGGAAGACTGTGGAATTGAGGCGGCCAAACACTGTCGAACGCATATGCACATGCATCCAACGGAGCACATCATGAACCGCACGCCGCAACCGGGCCATCGTTTTGCCGCCATCCTGCCGGGCGCGATGGCCGCGTGCGCGGCCATCTTGCTGGGCGGCTGCGTGGTCGCACCGTATTACGACGCTTATGGCAACCCAATCGCGCCTGCAGCCGTGGCGCCTGCGCCGGTGGCAGCCTATCCGTCCTATCCGTACGATCCCTATTACTACTACGGGCCGGCTTATTACCCTGCGCCGGTTTACCCGGCGCCGGTCTTCGGCAGTGTGTGGATTGGCGGGGGTGGCTGCTGGGGCTGCCATCGTGGCTGGGGCGGCCGGGGATGGAGCGGACGCGGCTGGGGCCATGGAGGAGGCTGGGGGCATCGTCACTGAATCGTCATCTTGACGTGACGAAGACGCACATCCGGTGCGGNTGAACGCCAGTTCCGCCGTCAGTTCAATACGCGTGATTGCGTAACGGAATCTGTTGCATCGCGACATACAATCCNTCGCTCTTAAAAGAAAAGCATGCGAGGAGATTGTCGATGTCCGTCATCATCGTGCTGGCTGCGCTGGCATTTCTGATGTTCGCCGCGTATCGCGGCTACAGCGTCATCCTGTTTGCACCGCTGGCTGCCCTGGGCGCGGTGCTTCTGACTGACTCATCGGCTGTGGCGCCGGTGTTCTCCGGCATCTTCATGGAGAAGATGGTCGGCTTCGTCAAACTGTATTTCCCGGTGTTTCTGCTCGGTGCCGTGTTCGGCAAGGTCATCGAGCTGTCGGGCTTTTCGCGCTCGATCGTCGCGTCGGTCATCCGCGTGGTGGGGGCCAAGCGGGCGATGCTTTCCATCGTGCTGGTGTGTGCGCTGCTGACGTACGGCGGCGTGTCGCTCTTCGTGGTGGTGTTTGCGGTGTACCCGTTTGCAGCGGAGATGTTCCGCCAGGGCAATATCCCCAAGCGCCTGATCCCGGGCACGATCGCGCTGGGGGCGTTTTCGTTCACGATGGATTCATTGCCGGGCACGCCGCAGATCCAGAACATCATTCCGACCACGTTCTTCCACACCACCTCGTGGGCTGCGCCGTGGCTTGGCACCATTGGTGCGTTGTTCATCATCGTGGTCGGCATGTCGTATCTGGAATGGCGCCGCCGCGCAGCCCTGCGCAATGGCCACGGCTACGACCACGGACTCACCAAGCTGGTGAACGAGCCCGAGACCGCCGAGACCGGCACGCTCGCGCATCCGCTCGTCGCGTTGTTGCCGCTGGTGCTGGTGGGCGTGATGAACCTGCTGTTCACGCGCTGGATCCCGACGTGGTACGGCAAGATCGTCACCGTTGCGTTGCCCGGTTTGCCCAAGCCGCTGACGGTTGAAGCCGATAAGCTGACCGCGATCTGGGCCGTGGAAGCGGCGCTGTTGATCGGCATCATCGTGGTGCTCGTGTTTGGCTTCCGCGCCGTCAAGGGCCGCTTTGCCGAAGGCAGCAAGGCGGCAGTGTCGGGCGCGCTGCTGGCCGCGATGAACACCGCTTCGGAATACGGTTTCGGTGGCGTGATTGCCGCGTTGCCGGGTTTCCTGGTGCTGGCCGATGGCCTGCGCGCGATCCCGAATCCGCTGGTCAATGAAGCCGTGACGGTGAGCACGCTTGCGGGCATCACCGGTTCCGCGTCGGGCGGCATGAGCATCGCGCTGGCGGCAATGGCCGATCAGTTTGTGCAGGCCGCGCAGGCGACGGGCATTCCGATGGAAGTTCTGCACCGTGTGGCAGCGATGGCGTCGGGCGGTATGGACACGCTGCCGCACAATGGCGCCGTCATCACGCTGCTCGCCGTGACAGGGCTCACGCACCGCGAGGCGTATCGCGATGTGTTCTGCGTGACGATCATCAAGACGCTGGCTGTGTTCTTCGTCATTGCCGTGTTCTACGCCACCGGCATCGTCTGACGCAGTTATCGCCGCAATGAAAAAAGCCGACGCATAAACGTCGGTTTTTTTCATGGGCAGAGACGGTTATTGCATGCTGCCGGCCGCTTCAGATCGGCGTTCACGGCAGACGCGCTGGGCTTCACCCACCAGCGAGTCACACTGGTTGGCGCGATGTGACCAGAATGCGCGGTCTGAGGACGATTCGGCGGTCGTCTTGCCCTTGCCATGGCGGTGCGTGACGTGCTTGTCGACCCACTTGTCGGTCTTCACATGCGCACGATGGACTTTCTGCTTGAGCGTGCCAGGCGTGGCTTCGGGTTGCGCGCCAGCGGCATTGTTGTGATAGCCGGGGTTGGCAGCGGCATCGGCGTTGCGCTGAACCTGGGTGCGCGGTCCTTCCATTTGGCTGTCGACGCCCGTCACTGCGCTGTGATCCTTTTGCTGGGCCTGCGCGGGCGCCGCGCCGATCCACGCGCAGGCGGCCACGGCGATCGCCGCTGCCAGACTCGACATCTTGCGTGCTTGCATGCTCGTTCTCCTTGTTGTGAAACGGGGCGGACTCCACGACACGCATTCGGCGTGCCATCTTGCGCGTCCCGAACGTCACAATAGGAAAGCGGCAACCCGGCAGACAGTAGACATTCACTGAACCGTCTGTCGGACAAACGCTGTCAAGCCAACCTCAGATGCGGCACTCAGGCGCGCATGAACAGCCAAACCGTCAGGATGATGCCGACGATGACGACGAAGCCGCGCAGCACTTTTTCCGGCAGCCGGTGCAGCAGCCACGCGCCGGCAAATCCGCCCGCGATGCCGCCAATGCCCAGCGCCACCACGGCCGCCCAGTTGACCTGCGGCGAGAAAGCAAACACCGCCACGGCCGATGCATTCATCGTCATGGCGAGCACGTTCTTGGTCGCGCCCGCCATGCGCACCTGCTGGCCGGCCACAGTCAGCGCCGCGAGCATCAGGAAGCCGATCCCGCCGCCGAAGTAGCCGCCGTAAATGGCAATTGCAAACTGTGCGGTCGCCAGCGCGGTGGTCGACATGCCGGATGCCGCGTGCAGCGGTTTGCGGCGAAAACTGCCCCACGCAAACACGCTCGTCGCAAACAGCACGAGATACGGCACCAGCCTGGCAAAGAACGATGGCGGTGTCGCCAGCAGCAACAGCGCGCCGAGCACGCCGCCCAC
>Ga0055525_1000521_pt1 | contig 18516 bp, 10 predicted proteins | sample AraplaCvi_mMF_r2_FD_55012 | JGI IMG/M metagenome (GOLD analysis project Ga0055525, IMG submission 55012) | Arabidopsis root microbial communities from North Carolina, USA - plate scrape CL_Cvi_mMF_r2 | ecosystem: Host-associated > Plants > Roots > Endosphere | place: USA: North Carolina...
CCGTCAAGCAAGAGTCGTTCAACTCCATCTACATGATGGCCGACTCGGGCGCACGGGGTTCCGCAGCGCAGATCCGTCAGCTGGCAGGGATGCGTGGCCTGATGGCCAAGCCGGACGGCTCGATTATTGAAACGCCGATTACCGCGAACTTCCGCGAAGGCCTGAACGTTCTGCAGTACTTCATCTCGACCCACGGTGCACGTAAGGGTCTGGCGGATACGGCACTGAAGACCGCGAACTCGGGTTACCTGACCCGTCGTCTGGTCGACGTGACGCAGGATCTGGTGGTGGTGGAAGACGATTGCGGCACCTCCAACGGCGTGGCCATGAAGGCCCTGGTCGAAGGCGGTGAAGTGATCGAAGCCCTGCGCGACCGTATCCTGGGCCGCGTGGTCGTCAACGACGTGGTGAACCCGGAAACGCAGGAAACCGCGATCGAAGCCGGCACGCTGCTCGACGAAGACATGGTGGACCTGATCGACGCGCTGGGCGTGGACGAAGTGAAGGTTCGCACGCCGCTGTCTTGCGACACGCGTTACGGCCTGTGCGCCAAGTGCTACGGCCGTGACCTCGGCCGCGGTGTGCTGGTGAACTCGGGCGAAGCCGTGGGCGTGATCGCTGCGCAGTCGATCGGTGAGCCGGGCACGCAGCTGACGATGCGTACGTTCCACATCGGTGGTGCGGCATCGCGTGCGGCAGTGGCATCGAGCGTGGAAGCGAAGGCAACCGGTACCGTGCGTTTCACGGCGACCATGCGTTACGTCACCAACGCGAAGGGCGAGCAGATCGTCATCTCGCGTTCGGGCGAAGCGCTGATCACCGACGACCACGGCCGTGAGCGTGAGCGCCACAAGATCGTGTACGGCGCGACGCTGCTGGTCAAGGATGGTCAGTCCATCAAGGCCGGCACGCAGCTCGCCACGTGGGATCCGCTGACGCGTCCGATCATTTCGGAGTACTCGGGCACCATCAAGTTCGAGAACGTCGAAGAAGGCGTGACCGTCGCCAAGCAGATGGACGAAGTGACCGGTCTGTCGACGCTGGTGGTCATCGATGCGAAGCGTCGTACCGCTGCCACGAAGGGCATCCGTCCGCAGGTGAAGCTGCTCGACTCGTCGGGCGCCGAAGTGAAGATCCCGGGCACGGACCACTCCGTGACCATCGGCTTCCAGGTGGGCGCGCTGATCACCGTGAAGGACGGTCAGCAAGTGCACGTGGGTGAAGTGCTGGCACGTATCCCGACCGAATCGCAGAAGACGCGTGACATTACCGGTGGTCTGCCGCGTGTGGCCGAACTGTTCGAAGCCCGTTCGCCGAAGGACGCCGCCGTGCTGGCGGAAGTCACCGGTACGACTTCGTTCGGTAAGGACACCAAGGGCAAGCAGCGCCTGGTGATTACGGATCTCGACGGCAATGCCCACGAGTTCCTGATCGCCAAGGAAAAGCAGGTGCTGGTGCACGACGGCCAGGTGGTCAACAAGGGCGAAATGATCGTCGAAGGCCCCGCCGACCCGCACGACATCCTGCGTCTGAAGGGCGTGGAAGAACTGGCGACCTACATCGTCGACGAAGTGCAGGACGTGTACCGTCTGCAAGGCGTGAAGATCAACGACAAGCACATCGAAGTGATTGTTCGTCAGATGCTGCGCCGCGTGCAGATCGTCGATACCGGCGACACCCGCTTCATCCCGGGTGAACAGGTGGAGCGTTCGGACCTGCTCGACGAGAACGACAAGGTGATCGCGCTGGGCAAGCGTCCGGCGACCTACGANAACCTGNTGCTGGGTATTACGAAGGCATCGTTGTCGACCGACAGCTTCATNTCGGCGGCGTCGTTCCAGGAAACCACGCGCGTGCTGACCGAAGCCGCCATCATGGGCAAGGTCGACGACCTGCGTGGTCTGAAGGAAAACGTCATCGTCGGCCGTCTGATCCCGGCCGGTACCGGCTTGGCCTACCACCGCGCCCGCAAGGCGAAGGAAGTGGCCGACCGCGACCGCGCTGCAGCGATTGCCGAAGAAGAAGCCGCTTCGATCTTCGAAACGCCTGCTGTTCAGCAAGAAGGCGACGCGTAAGCGATCGTTCGCAACACCATCAAAGCCCGGCCATGTGCCGGGCTTTTTTTTGCCCGCATTTTGGCCATGCGCCCTGTGCAGACACGAAACAACACCAGCGTTGCCCGATTCGGATTTTCTCGAAACGTTAACCCGCCTTAACATGCCAACCGCTATGATTTCGCGGTTATAGACCGGCACTTTTTACAATCTGCGCGCCCTCCAGCGGAGCAGGTTCCAGCAAGTCGCCGGCCCCTCCAGTCTTGCCGACGATTCCTCCATGAAGCTCACACGCAAGCAGATCGCCGTTGGTGCGGTCGCCCTGGTCGTTGCCGGTGCGGCGGTGGTGCAGATGGTCTGGCACCCGTTTGGCCGCACACGCGCGCTGCACGCCCGCCAGGTCCAGCTCGACCTGACCTACCCCGATGCCCTGATCGACAGCCAAAGCCTGTCGCAACTGCCGCGCGACGTGCTGCGCGTGCCGCTGCTGCGCGATGTGCTGACCGAAGATTTCGTCGCCTATTACGAAGGCAATGAAGATCGCCTCTCGGTGGCCGGTGCGCTGCGCCGCCTTGCGTACGAGCAGAAGCTCGACCTGGCTGAGACGGTGCTCAAGCACGTGTTTGACGAGCCCGCCCGCGTGATGCTGTGGCGTGGCCCGGACGACAAGCTGCGCTACTGGGTGCTCTCGATGCAGCGCAACGGCTTGGCCAAGGCGCTCGAAGCCGTGGCCACTGTGGCTACGAGCGACGCGCAGCTCAGCAAGGTCGCCGATGGGCTCGGCGATTCCGGCGCGCCGGTGTATGCGCTCAGGCTCTCGGCCACGCGTTCGATCCTGATTGCCAGCAAGGGCGATCGGCTGATCGCGCTGTCCGAGCCGGGCATCCTGCTGGACAAGGACGGCAAGCCGATTTCCAAGCAGGCGAGCGCGCTGGCGGCGCTGCTGTCGGACGATACCGGCAAGCGCAACATGCAAGGCACGGCATACGCGCTGCCCGCGCAGGAGCCGACGGGCCATCACGTTGTGGTGAGCGCGAACTATCTGTCGTTCGGTTATCAGCAGTATTTCCCTGGCATTGAAGCGCTGCGTTTCGACTTTGGTTCGGGCAAGGACGGCGCGAGCAACGGCTGGCAGAGCGCCGCGCTGATCGATCCGGCCCGGCTTTCGGCCAAGTGGGACAACGCAGGCCTGTGGCGTGCGCTGCCGTCTGATCCTGCCGCATGCGCGACGCTGCCGGTCGACTGGAAGGCCGCCGGCACGCTGCTGAAGTCCGTGGCCGGCGACGCCAAGGAGATCAGCGAAGCCGCCGCGCACGTCGGCGACGCATTTGCGGGGCCGGCGGCAGCGTGCTGGTACGGCAAGTCGTCGCTGGTCGCGCCGTTGTTCGTGGCGAAGCTGTCATCGGCGTCGCAGGCCGAGGCGGTCAAGCCGGCGCTCGGCGCGCTGTTCGGCCAGATCGTTGGGTCATACGAAGCCAAGGCGCAGGCAGACGACAAGTCCGGCCCGTACAAGCGCTTGCCGGTGACGACAAAGCAAGGGCCCGCCAACGCCACGCTGTGGCAGCGCCCGGTCAGCGCGCGTTACGGTACCGCGCAATCGGCGGGTGCTCCCTTTGCGGCGCAACTGTCGTCGGACCGCTACTTCCCGGTCACGCTGGCGATTGCGGGCGATGTGGTGGTGTTTTCGCCGGACGCTCGTCTCGTCGAAGACGCCTTGGCGGTGCTCGCCAAACGCTTCCCCGCCGTGGCCGATAGCCTGCCGAAGGACAAGACCGATCGCATTGTCCTGACGATGACGCCCGCATCGCTCGCGCCGCTGGTTCGCCGCGAAGCCGGTGCCGCGCTGCCCGCCGATCAGGAAGCGGTGTTCCTGAACGCCGCGCAGACGCATCTGTTCCCGAAGCTCAAGGCGTTGTCGCGGTATGCGCCTGTGTCGCTGGCGCTGGATGGCGGTGTGCCGTCGTCGCGCGGCTGGGTGCCGGTGACGTGGCTGTCGAGCGGACGCGGCCTGCCTGCCGGTGGCGATGGCACGCCGCCGCCGGCTGACGCCGCTGCAGCGCCAGCCCCGTCGGCCGATGGGCCGACCGCAGCGGCTGCGGCTCCCGCTTCCGAAGACAACACAAGTACGCAATGACGTTGCGCGCCCAGGCCGCCGCGTTGAACCGCCGCCGTTGGTTGACGGCGGCGGGCGCCTGCCTGCTCGCTCCCTCTGTACACGCGCTGTCGGGCTGGGCCGACACGGCTCCCGCGGATGCCGATGCCCTGACGGCGGACCAATCCAGCGTGTTCCGTGCGTGGTTCGTCCGCATCGTCAACGAGCAGCTTCGGCAAGGCCCGACGCCGCGCTGGACGCACCGCGACTGTGCCGGCCTCGTGCGCTTTGCCGCCGGCGAGGCGCTGCGCACGCACGACGCGCGGTGGCTGCGCGCCAACGGCATGCGCGATGTGGAATCCGCGCGACACCTGCCGCCCGAGCTGAATCTCACGCCCGCCCAACGCACGCTCACGCAGCGGTGGGCACGCTTCGATGGCAGCACGGGCGCGTATGTCTCGGCGCTGGGGCTCATCCAGCAGAACAGCCGCTTCATCGCCAAGGACGTCAACCAGGCACTCCCGGGCGATCTGCTCTTCTTCGATCAAGGCGACGACCAGCATCTGATGATCTGGATGGATCGCTACATCGCTTACCACACCGGCACCGTCACCCGCACCGACAACGGCCTGCGCGCGGTCCCGGTTTCTGAACTGATGCAATGGAAAGACTCGCGCTGGCAGCCGCAGAGCGGCAACCCCAACTTCATCGGCGTGTTTCGTCTGGCCTTTTTGACACGGTAGAAAAACTCATGCGCAACCGTTGGCTGTCGTTCAATCTCGTTGCCGCCGTCTGCGTGACGGTGCTGGCGTTGGTCGCTTCGGTGCCGACAGCGCATGCGGCCGATGCGCCGGAAGCGCCGAATCCCACGCTGTTCGACGTGCCGGGCAGCGGCTACGAGCCAATCAAAGGGCAGCCGTTCTTCCTGCTCTCGGATGCGAGCTACGGCACCGATCAGGAAGCGCTGGTCCGCCTTGAAGCGCCGGGCCGCGAATACAAGGACGAGCTTTCCCGCTACGGCGGCGCGGACATCCTCGTCTACCGCGTGCCGCAGCCGCTGGAATTTCTGAAGGCGCAGAAGAATCTGCACCGCATCGACGTCAAGGCCAACTACACGGGCGAAGGCCTGGCCAACACGCTCGCCTATCTGTGGGACAACTGGACGCGTCAGGCCCGCCGCGCCTGGCAACGCGTGCTGTCGTTCGCCACGCGCAGCAAGGCCGTGGAGACCGCGCCGCAGTTCAGCATGGGCGATCAGATGACCGCGCCCACGCGCTTCTCGAACAACCCGCAGTACGCGCCGCTCAAGGGCTACGAACTGCTGGGCCGCTTCCGCTACCCGATCTGGGATGCCAAGCCCATCGCACCGCCCAAGGATGTGAAGCTCGAGGGCAGCAGCAGCGAATGGATGCCGCAGAACGCCGGCAACGTGATGATCCCGGTTGGCAAGCTGCCCGCGGGTTTGTACATCGTTGAAGCCGTGATTGGCGCGTACCGTGCGCACACGCTGCTGTTCGTGTCGGACACCGTGGCCGTCACCAAGGGCACTTCGCAAGGGATGATGGTGTGGACGGCCGAGCGCAAGAGCGGCAAGCCTGTTGCGGGCGCATCGGTGAGCTGGACCGACGGTGTGGGCGTGCTCGCTTCGGGCACCACCGAAGCCGACGGCACGGCCGACCTGCGCCACGTGTCGCCCGAACGCAGCTACGTGATCGGCAGCGACCGCGCGGGCGGCGTGTTCATCTCCGAGAATTTCTATTACGACAGCGAGATCTACAACACCAAGCTGTATGCCTTTACCGATCGTCCGCTGTATCGCCCGGGCGACGAGGTGAGCGTCAAGTTCATCGGCCGCAACTTCAAGAACGCGACCGAATCGACCGTGCCGGCGGCCGGCGACATCAAGCTGCAAGTGCTCGACCCGAATGGTGCGCCGGTGGCCACGTCGACCACGCGCCTGACGGGCGAGACCGGTGCCGACGCGCGCTTTACGCTGCCGTCCAACGCACCGGCCGGCGGCTACTCGCTGCGCTTTGATTACAACGGCGGCACCTATGGCGGCGCCTTCCGCGTAGCCGAATACATCAAGCCGCACTTTGACGTGAACCTGTCGCTGGACAAGGCGAGCTACGGCACGGGCGAAGCGGTCAAGGGCAAGATCAGCCTGCGCTATCCGGATGGCAAGCCGGTCAAGAACGGCAAGGTATCGGTCAGCCTGCGCGCGCAACAGGTGACGATGGTGGAAGGCGAGCTGCGTTACGCGGGCCTGTTCCCCGTCAAGCTGGAGCAGCAGGAGCTGACCACCGATGGGGACGGCAACGCCAAGCTGGAACTGCCCGCCGCCAAGGAACCGAGCCGCTACGTGGTGACCGTGTTTGCCAACGACGGCGCAGCATACCGCGTGAAGGTCACGCGCGAATTGCTGATCGCACGTGGCGCCACGCCGTACAAGCTATCGACCACGTCGAACTTCACGACGCCGGGGCAGAACGTGTCGTTCACGCTCACGCCGATGCCGGTTGTCGGTGGCCCAAGCGGTGCCAGCGCGCCGCCCGCCAAGTGGGATCTGGTGCGCCTGGAAACGCGCACGCGCACCGAAGGCACGCTGGCGCCGGATGCCAAGGGCAATGCCACGTTCCCGGTCAAGTTTGACCAGCCGGGTTCGTACACGCTGTCGGTGCGCGATGCGGCCGGCAACCTGCTCGCCGCATCGAGCCACTGGGTGGCCGGCGATGGCGTGCAGACCGTGCCGGGCAATATCGAAATGGTGTTCGACCGCGATCGCTACCAGATTGGCGACACGGCCGAAGCGCTGATCACGTTCCCGCTGCCGGTGGACGATGCGTTGCTCACGCTGGAGCGCGACAAGGTCGAGCGCCACGCACTGCTCACGCGCGGCGGCGAATGGCTGAGCCTGCAGAAGGTCACGCCGTCGCAATACCGCGCGCGCATCAAGATCGGCGCGGAGTTCGCGCCCAACATGACGTTCTCGGTGCTGTACGTGCGCGACGGCGACATGGTGTTCCAGAACGCCGGCATCGTCGTCACGCAACCGACGCTGGACTTGGGCGTCCGTGCCGACAAGGCCGTCTACGCGCCGGGCGAGACCGTCACGCTGGACCTGACCAGCGCGCTGGCGGGCAAGCCCGTGCCGGCCAACCTGACCGTGTCGGTGGTCGACGAAATGATCTACGTGCTGCAGCCTGAAGTGGCGCCGAGCATCGTCGACTTCTTCTATCACCCGCGCCGCAACAGCGTGCGCACCACGTCGAGCCAGAGTTTCATCAGCTACGACCTGGCGCTCGCCTCGCTGCCGGGCAAGCCAGGCGGCACGTATGGCCGTCACAACGAGCGCGGCGTGAAGGTGCTCGAGCGGCCGCGCCGCGATGAGAAGGACACCGCTGCCTGGGTCGCCAACCTGCAGACCGGCGCCGATGGCCGCGCCCGCATGACCTTCAAGATGCCGGATTCGCTGGCGCGCTGGCGCATCACCGTGCGCGCCGTGTCGACCACCGGTGCATCGGACGGCATCGTTGGCCAGCGCACGGCGAGCATCCGCTCCGACAAGCCGCTGTACCTGAAATGGACGGGCCCGCAGCGCTTCCGCGAAAGCGATCAGCCGCGCCTGGACATGGTCGCCTTCAACCAGACCGACAAGGACATCACCGCAGACTGGATCGTCTCGGGCGCTGGCCTGAACATCAACCAGCGCGTGACGCTCAAGCGCGGCGCCAACTACCTGCGCGCGCCCGTCACGGCGCTGCAGGCGGGTGTGGTCAATGCCGAGCTGAAGCAGGACGATAAGGTTTCGGACCGCCTGCAGACCACGCTCAAGCTGGATGCAACGGGCTGGCTGGCCGACCGTGAAAACGTCGTCCCGCTCACGCAGTTGCAGGGCACGCGCCTGCCGCTTGGCCTGCCGGCCGATGCGCGCGACGTGCGCCTGCGCGTGGTCGGCAATACAGCCAGCCAGTTCGCCCGCGTGGCGGATGACCTGATCGAATATCCGTATGGTTGCGCCGAACAGACCGCTAGCCGCCTGATCCCGCTGGCAATCGCTCAGCAAAGTCTCGCGGCCACCGGCACGCGACTGGGCGACGGCGGCCCGGCCGGCACGCAAGGCGTCGACGCGCTGCTGCGCACGCAACGCCAGCGTCTGGCACTGCTGGCCGGCACCAACGGCACCTTCGGCTGGTGGGGCGAGCTGACCACCAGCAGCGCGCTGATCACGTCGTATGCGTATTACGCGGATTGGCTCGCCAGCCGCTCGGTCGGCATCAGCCTGCCGGCAGACAACTGGAAGCAGGTGCTCGAAGCCTACAAGCGCACCAGCCAGAACGAGCCGCTGCTGCACCGCGCGCTGGCGCTGTGGTTTGCCAACGAGATGGGCCTGCCGGTGGCAACACCGCTGTCGGGCGTGGCGAACGAGCTTGCGCCCAGTGGCAGCAAGGCGGCTAAGGCCCCGGCCGACGCCGACCCCGCAGCGGGGGACAGCCTGATCTTCGTGGCGCCGGATTCGCCGCGCGGCCGCCAGGTGGCGACGGTGCTGACGGCGCAACTGATGCGCCAAGTCGGCCAGCCGGTGCCGGAAGCGCTGGTCTCTGCTGACATTGCTGCCCGCAATGCGCTGGCCGCCGACACCTCGCCGCTGGTGCAAAGCCTCCTGCTGATGGGCGGCGGGCGCTCGGCTGCCGATCCGGGCCCGCTGCTGGCCCGCGCCAGCGCTGCCATGCCGACGATGGATCGCGCTGTCGCGCTGGTCTGGCTGCAGAAGGGTCTGGGCGGTCTGCAAGGCGCGAGCGTTGCCGCCATCCAACCGGCTGTTGCGGCTGGTGGCTGGCAGGCGACGCGCTCTCCGGTCGGTGTGCCGACGTGGCGCTGGACCGGCGCGCAAGTGCCTGCCGCGTTGGACCTGACGGCGGCTCCGACCGACGTGACCACGCAATCGGCCATCGTGTCGTACCGCAGCCGCGCGGCAGAGGCCTCCAAGCTGCCGATCACGGTGGAGCGCAAGCTGTACCGTCTGGAGCCGATCGACAGCGCGCCCGCCAAGGCCGATCCGAAGGCGCCCAAGCAGCCGGCGGCCGACGCTACCAGCAGCGGCATCGCTTTTACCGCCAAGCCGGTCAAGCCGGGCGACACGCTCGACAGCAATGCACTCTACGTCGACGAGGTGGTGCTGACGCCGCGCCAGGGCACGTACCGCTACGGCCTGGTCGAAGTGCCACTGCCGCCGGGCGCCGAAGTGGAAGCCACCACGTGGGGCATCCAGATCGACGGCCTGAAGGGCGAGCCGAACGAAGGCAACGGCGCGCAGGCGTTCGAGCGCAAGGCCGCGTACGAAATGGGCCAGCTCTCGTACAACCAGCCGGTGCCCGCGCTGGAGCGCCCGACCGTGCTGCGCCAGCTGGTGCGCTTCTCGCTACCGGGCCGCTTTGCGTTGCCGCCGGTGCGCTACTTCCGCATGTACCAGCCGGAAGCCAAGGCGTTCCAGGGCGACGGCAAGACGGCCAGCTATCCGTTCAAGGTGGAGTGATCTGGCGATGCCTTCCCGCCTGCTCGCGCGTGGTGTGCTGACCGGCCTGTTCTGGGCTGCCGGCGCCTGCGNGCTTGCCGGGCAGGCTGNGCACGCCATCGCCGCGCCGGTTGGCCAGCCCGTTCCGCAGCTGCGATATGCCGCTTTGCAAGGCGACGAAGCCAAGCTCTGGCAATTCGGCGCTGACCCGGCCGGCGGTATGCCGCAAGCCACCGCCTTGCCGCGCGACGCCGAAACACCGCTCGGCAGCGTCTGGAAACTCTTCGTCTACAGCTACCTCGTCTCGCGCCGCATCAGCACGCCCGACTACACGTGCCATGGCAACGACGCCGAAGAGGTCTACTGCTGCACCGCCGGCAACAGCGTCGACCGCGAGCGCGCGCTCATCCAGTCGTGCGGACGCTATTTCGAACCGGCGCGTCTCGGGCTGGACCGCGCGGACTGGCGCCGCTTCTGGCAGCAAGCCGGATCGCCCGCATGGTTGCGCGATCTGCGCGCCATGCAACCGACGCATCGCGTGCCGGTCGCCGATCTGCTCACCGCGTTGCGCACCGTCCCGGCCGATGGGCGCGAGACCGCGGCGCAAACGCTCGTTTCCGTGCTGACCGTCGGGCGTGGCGAGGGCACGGTGTCGGACTTCGGCGGCCTGCTGCGCGCCAAGACGTGGACGATGCCCGACCCGCAGCGCCCCGGCGCGTCGATCGGCGGTGCCGCCGGCTGGCTGGCCGACGGCACGCCCGTGTGGCTGGGCGGTGCCGGGTCGAGCAACCAGGTGCTGGCCGCCGCCGCACCGCGCCTTACGCCGTTGATCGAGCAGACGCCTGTGCCCGACGACGATGCCTGTGTCGTGGTGGATTTCTTTGCGCGTTATCCGATTCGCGAGGTGCGCGACGTCAGCGGCAAGCCGGTCTCCGCCAGTCGCCTGGAAGGCCGCTACGCCGTGCGCTTCGCCAACGGCAACACGCTGCCCATTGAGAGCAAGGGCGAGTTGACGCTCTCGCGTCAGAACAACGTGCCCGTTATCACCGGCCGCCTGGGCATGAACGACTACGTGGCGCGCGTGGTCGAGCGCGAAGGCGAACTCGCCGAGCCGCAGGCCGCTCGCGCGTTGGCCGTAGCGGCGCGCAGCTATCTCGTGCAGCACGCCTCGCGCGACAAGGGCTGCTACCGCATCGCAGACAGTTCGCGCACGCAGCGCGTGCTGCCGCGTCCGCCGTTGGCCGCTGCCCGCAACGCAGCCGAATTTACCGACACGCTGGTATTGACTGGCCAGTCCGTGCAGTACCACAGCACCATCAGCGTGCGCGGCCAGATGAGCTGGACCGCCGCGCGCGCCGCTGCTCAACGTGGCCAGGGGTTCGACGCCATCCTCGCGCAGTGGTGGCCGCAGGCGACGCTTACGTCGTTCCAGAGCCCGGTGGCGGGGGATTGCTCTCCGGTGGCGGGTGCGCAGCAGTGGCTGCAGGCGCGCGCGCCGGGGTGGTCGGCGCGCCTAGCTGCCGAGCCCGGCTACGAGGCACCGCCGCTGCCCGCCGTGTGCGTCGTGCACGAAGGTCGGCCCTACGCAGACGCGCGCCGAAACCGGCTCTACGTGCACCGGCTTGCCACCGAAGAAGACCGCATCGCGCTGACGCACGAATATCTGCACCTCGCCTTTGCGCGCCACCCGCGCGGGCAGGACGAACAGTTTGTCGAGGCGATGGCGCGTCGCCTGATCCGAGGGGAGGGTTTGCTGTGAAGAGTGGGATGACGCGCTTGGCGCTGGGCACCGTTGCGCTGCTGCTGGCCGCTTCGGCGCTGGCTGAGCCGGTGGCTGATCTGGAAGGGCCGATCGGCGGCTGGCGCAACAGCAAGCTGACCAACGAGCTGGAGCAATACACCGCGGCGTATCCAAAACCGCCCGTGGACCGTGGCGCGCAAAAATACCGCACGCTCATCGCCGGGCGCATCCGCGCGGCCGGCAAGCAGCGCCGCCCGCCGGTGCTCGTCGTCAACGGTAACGCGATGCCCCTGTATGGCGATGGCGAAGGCCGCTTCGCGCGCCCCTGGGCGTTCGGCCCGGGCTCGAACAGCGTCGAAATCGTGAGCCCCGACGGCCAGTCGCGCCAACGCCTGCAGTTCTACGAGGCCGACACCACCAAGACGTCGGCCAAGCTGCGCGCCATCCTCACGTGGGACGACCCGCGCGCCGAGGTCGACATGCATGTCATTTCGCCGATTGGCGATCATGCGTTCTGGGCGCAGCCGCTGCTGTCTGACGGCGGCGGGCTCGACGTGGACAGCGTCGACGGCGCCGGCCCTGAGATCTTCTCGACCGCCGCGCCGCGTCCTGGCGTGTGGTTGTTCTACGTGAACTACTGGGGCAACTTCAACGCCGGCGGCTACAACTTCGACGAAAAGGCGCACGACCGCGATCTCATCACCGCGCAACTGACGCTGATCTATAACGAGAACACGCCCAACGAGCGGCGCGAGTTCGTCAGCGTGCCGCTGCGCAAGATCGGCGAGCTGGCGCTGATGAAATCGATCCGCTTCTGACGTGACGCACATGATGCCTTCCACTTTCCGTCTCGCCGCTGCCATCGCGCTTGCCACGTCTGCGGCCGCTGGCGGCGTGCTTGCGCAAACCGACGCCGGGAATATCGAGATCACCGCGCCGCTCAATGGCTGGCGCAATTCGGCGGGCGACGAATCCCGCTATACGCAGGACGTGCATTACCCGGCGGTGTCGGTGTCGACGCCGCAAGGGCAGGGCATCGCGTCGATGATTGCCGGGCGCATCCGCAATCAGCCGAAGACTGCTGCAGCAACGGAAGAAAACAAGCCGCGCCGCCGCCGTGGCGCCGATGGCTCGTCGGTGGGCACGCTGATCGTGAACGGCGTGGCCATGCCGCAGCGCATCGAGGCCGACGGCACGTTCTCGCGCCCGTATGCATTTGGCGCGGGCAGCAACAGCGTCGAGGTGCGCAGCGCGCGCGGCGACGCCAAGCGCGTGCAGTTCTACGACAGCTACTCCGGCAAGCAGCGTCCGCGTTTGCGCGTGGTCCTGTCGTGGGACACCGACGGCACCGATCTCGACCTGCATGTCATTTCGCCCGACGGACAGCACGCCTGGTACGGCAACCGCGTGGTCGAGAACGGCGGCGCGCTCGACGTGGACGTCACCACCGGCTATGGTCCGGAAATCTATTCGAACCCGGCNCCCGTGCCCGGCACGTATCTCGTCTANGTGAATTACTACGGCAGCGGCAATGACCGCAGCGCGATCACGACCGCCACCGTCACCATCATCACCGACGAGAACACGCCNTCCGANCGCCAGCAGACGTTTGTCGTGCCGATGCGCAAGGCCGGCGATCTGACGCTGCTACGCAGTTTCACAATGAAATAGGATCNCCATGGACACGCAGACCGTTGCCGCCTACGACGCGCTCGCNGAAACCTTCGCGCAGGAGTGGCGCGACCAGCCTGCGCCTGAAGATCTGTACGCGCTGCTGCGCCGCGAGTTCAAGGCAGGCGGTGCCACCGCCGACATCGGCTGCGGCGCGGGGCGCGAGGTGGCGTGGCTCAATGCCAACGGTTATCCGGCGGTCGGCTACGACGCGTCTGCCGCGCTGCTGGAAGCGGCACGCGAGCAATATCCGGGGCTGTCGTTCCGGCAAGCGCTCTTGCCCGAATTGGTCGGCATTGCCGAAGGCGCGTTCGACAACGTCATCTGCGAGACCGTCATCATGCATTTGCCGCCCGAGCAGATTGGTGCGGCGGTGGAGCGCCTGGTGTCGTTGCTCCGCCCGGAGGGCACGCTGTACCTGAGCTGGCGCGTCACGCCTGAGGCCGATCAGCGCGATGGGCGCGGCCGGTTGTTCACGTCGTTCGATGCGGCGCCCGTGCGCGAGGCGCTGGCCGGCACCGAGCTGGTTTTCGACGAAGCGGCTGTCAGTCAGTCGTCGGGGCGGACGATCCATCGCATCGTTGCGCGCAAGGTCTGATCGCGGCGTTTCCGACAATCCGACTGTCCTGATTGACCACCCCTCGGCGGGGTTTGTCACAATAGCGGTTTCGCCCAGCCCGCGCGTGACACCGCGCGCACCCGCCGCCCCGATGTACGACTCCCCCGCCATAGACCACGCGCTGCAGGCGCTGCCCGAAGACACCGCCGCCGCCACGCATGCGGTGCTGCACGATGTGTTCGGCTACAGCGCCTTCCGCGGCCCGCAGGCGGAGATCGTCACCCACGTGGCGGACGGCGGCGATTGCCTCGTGCTGATGCCCACCGGCGGCGGCAAATCCCTCTGCTACCAGATTCCGGCGCTCGTGCGGCACCGGCGCGGGCAGGGCGCCGGCATNGTCGTGTCGCCGCTGATCGCGCTGATGCAGGATCAGGTGGCGGCGTTGGAAGAGGCCGGCGTGCGCGCCGCNTATCTCAACTCNGCGCTGACGGGCGCCGAGGCCGCGCAGGTCGAGCGGGATCTGGCGGCAGGCCGGCTGGATCTCGTCTATGTCGCGCCCGAGCGGCTGATGACGCCGCGCTTCCTCGACTTGCTTGAGCGATCGCGCATCGGCCTGTTCGCTATCGACGAAGCGCACTGCGTGTCGCAATGGGGGCACGATTTCCGGCCGGAGTACATCCAGCTTTCTGTGCTGCACGAGCGCTTCCCGCACGTGCCGCGCATTGCGCTCACCGCCACGGCCGATGCCGTCACGCGTGACGAGATCGTCGAACGGCTGGCGTTGACCGACGCGCGCGTTTTCCTCTCCAGCTTCGACCGCCCGAACATCCGCTACACCATCGTCGAGAAGGACAGCGCGCGTCAGCAACTGCTGCGCTTCATCCGNGCCGAACACATGGACGGNGACACCTGCGACGCCGGCATCGTCTACTGCCTGTCGCGCAAGAAGGTGGAAGAGACCGCGCAGTGGCTNGCNGAGCAGGGCATCCGCGCGCTGCCGTATCACGCCGGGATGGACTCTGAAGTGCGCGCCCGCCATCAGGCGATCTTCCGCAAGGAGGAGGGCGTCGTGATGGTGGCGACCATCGCTTTTGGCATGGGCATCGACAAGCCCGACGTGCGTTTCGTTGCGCATCTGGATTTGCCCAAGAGCCTGGAAGGCTATTACCAGGAAACCGGTCGCGCTGGCCGCGACGGCATGCCGGCCAACGCGTGGATGGCGTATGGCCTGGCCGACGTCGTGCAGCAGCGCCGCATGATCGACGAGTCCGACGCGGACGATGTGCACAAGCGCGTATCAACCGCCAAGCTCGAAGCGCTGCTCGGCCTGTGCGAAGCCGCTAGCTGCCGCCGCGTGGCGCTGCTTGCGTACTTTGGTGAAAGCAGCCAGCCGTGCGGCAACTGCGATACGTGCCTGACTCCGCCGCAAACCTGGGACGCCACGCGCGAGGCACAGATGGCGCTGTCCTGCGCATACCGCGTGCAGCAGGCCAGTCGCGTGAGCTTTGGCGCCGGTCAGCTCATCGATATCCTGCGCGGCAACGCGACCGAGCGCATCAAACAGTGGCACCACGAGACGCTCTCCACCTTCGGTATCGGCAGCGATTTGTCAGAAGCCGCGTGGCGCGGCGTGTTCCGACAGTTGGTCGCGCAGGGCTTGTTTGCGGTGGATCACGGCGGCCACGGCGCACTGATCCTGACCGACGCGGCCCGCCCCGTGCTCAAGGGCGCGCAGTCGGTGATCCTGCGCCGTCAGGCCGAGAAGGTGCGTGGCTCGTCGTCATCGTCGACCAAGAAGGAGCGTCGCGCCGATCCCGCCGCCGAGCTTTCCGCCGAGGCACAGGTGCGCTGGCAGGCGTTGCGTGCCTGGCGGACGCAGGCCGCGCGTGAGCACAGCGTGCCCGCATATGTGATCTTTCACGACGCCACACTCGCGCGCATTGCCGAGACCGATCCGGATTCGCGCGAGGCGCTCGGCGAGCTGCCGGGCATTGGCATGGCAAAGCTGGACCGCTACGGCCAGGCGCTGCTCGACGTGCTGGAGAAATGCCGCGAGCAGGCTTAAGCGGACGGCGGCAATGGACCCATCACGCCACTGCTGCGGATGTGCTCACCCAGAAAATCAACAAACGCTCGTACCTTCGGCAGTAGATGCACACGCTGGGTGAACACGGCGTGCAGCGGCACCTCGCGCGCCGCGTAGTTCGTCAGCACCGCCTGCAAGCGGCCGGCCGCAATATCGTCGCGCACCAGATACGCTGGCCCGAGCGATACCCCCAACCCTGAACGCGCCGCCTCTCGCAGCACAAGGCTGTTGTTGGCCAGCATCGAGCCATTCACATGGGCGATGTGGCGCTGGCCGGCGGCGTCCGTCAGCACCCAGTCGTGCGGTCCGTCGTAATTGGCGTAGACGAGGCAGTTGTGATTGCGCAAATCCTCCGGCGACTGCGGAATGCCCCGCTCGCGAAAATACGACGGCGCGCCGTAGATGGCGTGCGCGCAGTCCGCTAGCCGCCGCGCCACCAGCGACGAGTCCTCCAGCATGCCGATGCGGATCGCCACGTCGATGCGCCCGGCGACCAGATCGGCGTAGCGGTCGTTCATGTCCAGATCGATCTGCACGGCGGGATAGCGCGCCTGGAATGCGCCCAGCAGCGGTGCCAGCAATGTCACCGCAAACGAGGCCGGCGCCGACACACGCAACGTGCCGCGCGCCTCATCGCGCAAGGCGCTCACGGCCTGCTCCGCAGCATCGACGAGCGCCAGACCCTCGCGGCTTTTCTCGAAGAACGCCGCGCCCGCTTCGGTGAGCGATAGGCGCCGCGTTGTCCGTTGCAGCAGGCGCGTCTGCAACCGAGCCTCCAGCCGCGCCAGCGCCTTGCTGATCACACCGCGCGACATGCCCATCGCATCCGCCGCCGCCGACAAGCTACCGCGCTCCACCACCTGCACGAAGATCATCACGTCAGAGAGTCGATCCATATTTGCGCGCTTGCGGAAACAATATTGCGCCAAAGGCTACCTTAATCTGCGCGAATGGGCTGGCTACGATGGGCGCTCCGATCCTTCGTCCTGTTCATCATGACTACCGAAGCTCCTGCCGTTACCGTTTCCAATCCGCCGGCCGCCGACCGGCTGCCCCACGGTGCCACGCCGCTGTTTGCCGCCGCTGTCGGGCTCATCGTCATCAACCTGTTCGGCATCCAGCCGCTCGTTGCCGACATCGCTGCGAGCATCGGCTGGACCACGGCCGCTACCGGCTTGCTCGTCACCGCCACGCTCATCGGCTATGGCATCGGCCTGTTGCTGCTGATGCCGCTGACCGATCTGCAGGACAACCGCGCGCTCGCCTCGCGCACGCTGTGGGGCGCGGTGGCTTCGCTGGCGCTGACTACCGTCGCGCATAGCGGCCAGGTGCTGATGCTCGCCGCCTTCGCCATCGGCCTCACGTCCACGGTCATTCAGATGCTGATTGCGCTGGCGGGCCGCCTGGCCGCCGACCACCGGCGCGGGCGCGTGCTCGGCGACATCATGATCGGCCTGAACCTGGGCATCCTGCTGTCGCGCCCGGCGGCTAGCCTGATCGCGGCGCAGTGGGGCTGGCGAGCGTTTTATGGCGCATCGGCGGTGGCGATTGCCGTGCTGGCCGTCTTCCTGCCACGCGTGATGCCGACCTTCGTGCCGCCGCGCACGTTGTCGTACGGTGCGTTGCTGCACTCGTACGGCAGTCTGCTGCGTCGCGAGCCGCTGTTGCGCCGCCGTGCGGCCACGCAGGCCCTGCTGATGGCGGCGTTCACGCTGTTCTGGACGGCTGTGGCACTGCGGTTGGCAGCAGCGCCGTTCCGCCTTTCCCAGAACGGCATCGGCATCTTTGCGCTGTGCGGCGCGGCTGGTGTTGTGGCCGCGCCGATTGCTGGGCGGCTGGCAGACCGCGGCTTGGTGCGCGTTGGTACGCTGCTCGCACACGGCAGTGCGGCGACAGGTTTGCTGTTAGCGCTCGCTTCGGCGCTGCTGCCTGGCGTGAGCGTTTCCGCCATGTTGACAATGCTGGTGGCTGCGGCGCTACTGCTCGACTTCGGTGCCATCGGCGACCAAGCGCTCGGCCGCTACATGGTGAACACCCTGTCACCGGAGATTCGCGGGCGCGTGAATGGTCTGTACACCGGCGCGTTCTTCTTTGGCGCAGCTGCAGGCGGGGGACTGGCCGGCGTGGCTTGGGCGAGCGCGGGCTGGATCGGCGTATCCGTTCTGGCGCTGGGGTTTGTGGCGATGGCCGCACTCGTCTTTGTGTGGCCTGCGCGTGCTTCGCGCGCCATCGGCGCCACACCGCGCCGCTGCTGATTGCCTGCGCGCGTCGCCAGACTGGTGGCGCGCTTGACGCTTGCAAGACAGCCCGCTATAGTGCCAGATTCGAGTTTTTGGCTTCTGGTTTCGCGCGTCCATGCCCGGCAAAGCGCTGTGCAAGACATCTAAACCAGACGGGCTCGCGCTCTTTGGTCTTGATCTGTTCCCGCAGGTCCTCCCTCTAGAGCGTTCTGCTCGCCACTTCCATAAAACCCGATTGCGCCGTCCGCCTCACAAATGAGGCGTTCACGTTATGTGAACCGGCGATTTTTCAAAAACCAAGCTGGATTGAACAATGCCAACCATCAATCAACTGGTTCGCAAGCCCCGCGTCTCGGAAAAGCTGAAGAGCAAGAGCCCGGCACTTGAGAACTGCCCGCAGCGTCGCGGCGTGTGCACCCGCGTGTACACCACGACGCCGAAGAAGCCGAACTCGGCACTGCGTAAGGTCGCCAAGGTGCGCCTGACCAACGGTTTCGAAGTCATTTCGTACATCGGCGGTGAAGGCCACAACCTGCAAGAACACAGCGTCGTGCTGAT
>Ga0055525_1000529_pt1 | contig 18413 bp, 17 predicted proteins | sample AraplaCvi_mMF_r2_FD_55012 | JGI IMG/M metagenome (GOLD analysis project Ga0055525, IMG submission 55012) | Arabidopsis root microbial communities from North Carolina, USA - plate scrape CL_Cvi_mMF_r2 | ecosystem: Host-associated > Plants > Roots > Endosphere | place: USA: North Carolina...
GGCGAAATGAACCCCGAGCAGCTGTGGGAAACCACCATGGACGTCACCCAGCGCCGCCTGCTGCGCGTGCAGATTGAAGACGCCATTGCCGCGGACCAGATATTCACCACGCTGATGGGCGACGACGTGGAACCGCGCCGGAACTTCATTGAGAGCAATGCGTTGGTGGCGCGGAATATTGATGTTTGATCGCTCGTTGTAGGTTCTCAGAAAAGTTGATGTTATTCACAAATAAGTGAAGTGATCTGCAGGGCTTATAGTTGTAGTTGGAATTCCATACGACTGCTGCAAGAAGGCCACACCCCACAAAATGGGTGTGGCCTTTTGCTTGTGCGGTAAGTTAACCGATGCGCTAGAACGCGCGCCAGGCCGCCGAAGAGCGCTTCACCGGAGTGGTGGGGTTGGCGTGCATGCTAGCTAACCTTGGTGGCGACCATAGTGGCGATGGCCACTACGACAGCGCCTACCCCGCCAAACGCGCCAACCATCGTCCAGAACGCCGTACGGTTTGAAACAGCTGAGTCGCGCGCTAGCCTTTGTTCGGCACGTTCTGCTTCACGTTGCGCGAGCCAAGCCTGGACGTGCTTGACGTGGGTGGGGCTGTACCCGCCTATGACTAGCTTGCGCCGAATATAGGATTCGTCGGTCGCGTCCAGTTCGCGATATAGCTCGTCGATGGTCACCCGCGCCATGGCTCACTCCTTCAGCTCTTGACTAGAGCCGATTGCGCTTGCGCGCTCAAGCAGCGCGGCATACTGCGTGTCGGGAATCAACCCAGCGGTGTGCAACCGCTTCACGATTTTGTACGGGTTCAGCAACAACACGTACTGCATCGGGCCCTTAGTACCGCGCCGAAAGTCGATGAATCCGAGCTCTTTCAGCATGTTCATGTGGTTGCGGAAGGTGGTCACGTTCCGCTCACCCTCATAGCCCGCCTCGAACGCAGCGTCGGATTCGCTGTCGATCCGCACGAGCGCTTCATCGAACACATGCAACCACAGGACAAGGTACGTTTTGCCGGCCGGAACGGCCTTGCCGGTCTTGCGCTTGGTGATGTCATTAATCACGTTCATCATCATCGACAGTGTGCGCGGCACTTGGGCGAAGCCACCGCGCTTGCGATCACCGAGCAGCCACAGATCCTCTGCCTTCACGTCAGGCCAATGCAGGTTGCGAATCTCGATGGCCGTCTGCCGTGCCTTGCTAACACGCTTTGCATGCTGCTTGCCGTTCAACTGGCTTGCCGTGAGCGAGGCGAGCGAATCAGGCAAAGCAGGTGCCATCCCGGACGCAGCTCCCAACGCGGCCGGCGGTTCCATGGAAACAGCCGGCGTTGTAGCTGCTGTGGCTGTGGGTGAGGCCTCTGGGGGCAGTGGCGTAGGTGTGTCTGGCATGGTCGGGAACACTAATTTCGATGCGTTCAGTTTCCCATCGCTGTGCTGCCGTCGCAACGCAATCGAATTTTCCAGTCAATCAGTAGTCCGCGATTTCCGCACAAAGACGCAGGTGAGTGGCATATTCATTCATGTAACTCAACATGTGAGTTCGTGAATATGCAGAATTTCGGTTGGCTAAGTCTTTGATTTTTAATATGAATTAATAATATTCCCGATATCATCGTGTCATGGTATCTCATGTGTCGCTGAGTATCGTAGAACTATCAGGGGTTGATAGGGACCAAAGGCGCCCCCGTCGTCGACCAAAACGACCGCCCAAGACACTTGGGGCGGCGGACCCGTGACCGCCCAATACACCGATGAGAATGTCGCACCGGCAATGATGGCAACAGTGGTGCGCTGCTGCCAACATGCATGCATGCCGAGCATGCTTCGCGTTGGCGCTTATGTTCTGAAAGCGTTGGCAGGCCCCACCCGTGAGCCGTCGATCGAGAGCTGGCCAGGAAATCGCCTAGACTTGGGCAAGATTGGATGGTGTCGTGATCCGTGCGCCCGACATGTTGCGCGGTCTAGCTTGCACGGGACGCCTTAAGTTCTAGCGGCTGCGGGTAACTGCATCAGCCTGTGGACGCGTGGCTCGTGCTACTATTTTTTTGGTTAACGACTTACCCGCTCTGCTGTATACGGGTGGGATGTTCGGAGACTTCCTAGGTGGTCTGCTGGCTTTTGTCTCCATCATTTCCATGTTGGAGATCGGGTTCTCGTTCGATGGTTCGCCCAAGAAAAGGAGCAAGAAATGAAGTTCAGCGTAAACCTGAAATGCAAGTGCAATGGCGCCAAGTCTCTGGGGGTTAAGGCGGCAGACCACTGAGGGAAGCTAGAACATTCGCCGTATGCAGTGAGGTAAGAGCAGACTCCCCCGCCATTCTGAAAGCGCCCTTTGTTGGGCGCTTTTCCTTTTGCATTTGCCTTTCCACATCTCAGCTGAAAGCCAAGACCAGTCGGGTCTTGGCTATGCTCATCATGGCAGCAGCGGCAGCCCCAGCTCTTTGAGGAATTCGTTGTGCTGCTTGGTAGCCATCTTGATCTTCTTATCCAGTGAAACCAGTTCTGCGTGCACCGCTGCGAGATCGATCTCCTCCTCGGCTTCCGCCGTACTCACGTATCGCGAGATGTTCAGATTGAAATCGTTCTTCTCGATTTCTTCCATGCTCACGCGCCGCGAATAGCGTGCCACTTCCGTGCGGAACTGGTAGGTGTCGATGATCTTGTCGATGTGCTCAGGCAGGATCTGGTTCTGACGCTTTCCCTTCTCGAACTGCTCGGCTGCGTTGATGAACAGCACATCATCCGGCTTCTTGCACTTTTTCAGCACCAAGATGCATACCGGGATACCCGTGGAAAAGAACAAGTTGGCCGGCAGGCCTATTACCGTGTCGATGTGACCGTCCTTGAGCAGCTTGGTGCGGATGCGCGCCTCGGCGCCACCTCTGAATAGCACGCCATGCGGCAGGATGATGGCCATCACCCCGTCTTGCTTCAGGAAATGGAAGCCGTGCAGCAGGAAGGCAAAGTCGGCAGCAGATTTGGGCGCCAGGCCGTAATTTTTGAACCGCACATCCTCGCCTAGTGCTTCGGTGGACTCCCATCGGTAGCTGAAGGGCGGGTTGGCCACCACCGCATCGAACTTCGGCATCTTGGCAGGATTGGTCTCACGCAACATGTCCCACTCGTTAAGCAGGGTGTCGCCATGAAAAATCTCAAACTCGGAATCCTTCACCCCGTGCAGCAGCATGTTCATGCGCGCCAGGTTATAGGTGGTGATGTTCTTTTCCTGGCCGTAGATCTTCCCGATCGTGCCCTTTTCATCCTTCATGCGGTGGCGTACGTTCAGCAACAGGGAACCTGAACCGCAAGCCAGATCCATCACTCTGTCGAGGTGGCGACGCTTACCTGTTGCGGGCTCCTGGCTGTCGAGCGTCACGATGGCCGACAGGATGTCCGAAATGCGTTGAGGGGTGTAAAACTCCCCGGCTTTCTTGCCCGAGCCAGCCGCAAACTGACCAATCAAGTACTCGTAGGCATCACCCAGCGTGTCGCTGTCGGTGGAGAACTGCTTCAGGCCCTCAGCAATTTCCTTGATGATCTTGCACAGGCGGGCATTGCGCTCCGAATAGGTTTTGCCGAGCTTGTCGGAAGCCAGGTTGATCTCCGAGAACAGCCCTCGAAAGGTACTAGCGAAGGATTCTGTCTCTATATAAGTGAAGCCTCTCTGCAAGGTTTTCAGGAGCGCCGTGTCTTGTGTCCGCGCCATCTCAGCAATGTTGCCCCACAGGAATTGCGGCTCGATCACGTAGTGCACCTTGCGGCGCATTTGCTTTTCGAACTCCGGCACATCGTCTAGGTTGCTCTCGTACCAGCGTTGCAGAGGGGTGGACACCGAGCTGTCGAGCTGCTGCGGGTAGTCTGGCCCTAACTCCTTCTTGGCGGCCGCCTCGTAGTTGTCGGACAGGTAGCGCAGAAACAAGAAAGCCAGCATGTAATCGCGGAAATCGTCCGCATTCATTGCGCCACGCAGTTGGTCTGCTATGGCCCAGAGGGTCTTGCCTAGCTTTTGCTTTTCGAGATCGGTCATTGAGTGCTTGCTTCCTCAACCGCTTGAGGAAATAAATCTGGATTGAAAGGATAGCGATTCAGGAAGTCGTGCAGAATCTTCCTGAAGTAGGCTTTATTCTCGTCCAGCATCTGCTGAGGCTCGAACAGGGAATAGTTGCCGTGGCTCAGGATGTTGATCAGGCGAGTGTGCAAGACGCCATCCGGGTCATCGTCTTCTTGCTTGATGCAGGCCGAAAAGTTCTTGTGGCCGTGAAAGCTCGCCGTCTTCTCCAAAATGGTGCGCAGGATGTTGAAGTGGTGGGTGAAGAGCCGGTCTTCCTGCGCAGCCTGATACAGCTCAGCCAGGGCTGCGACATGGTGAAAGAACGGCGTGTCGCCCATTTCCTCGCGCAACACGTAGCCACTACCTGTTGAGTTCTTGTTGACGAAGTATTTGCGGGCCTTGCCCAATTCGTTGCACAACACGTTGAAGAACAAAGTGTGGTGCGTTGAGATCACGGTCTTGAGCTTGCTTTCGGGCTGCTTGAGCAGCTGGGCCAAATGGTTAGCCACGGCAATCGCGTTGTGCTCATCTAGCGACGAAATTGGATCGTCGATATAGATGTATTTCACCCACTGGTAAGCCTCCGCGCCATCCAGCGCCAACTGGACGATGGCGAGGAAGAAGCACCAGACAAAGATGTTTTCCTCGCCTCGCGACACCTTGATGTTGTCGATGATTTTCCCGTCGACCGTGCGCGAGAAACGAACCACCCATTCCTGCGTATCGATGCGGAAGTCGAAATCCGCGTAGCGTTGCAACAGCGGACGAATGCGGTTGTCCATCTCCAGCTCGGCCAAGCCGACAAAGAAGCGCGAGGCCGCGTTGAGGGTCATCCTTCGGTCCGTGTCCCCGTCAAGGTCGTTGTTCCAGTGGAACAGGTCCTCGGTGAAGGCATTGAAGTAGAGTGTGTCGCGCCTTACATCTTCACCTTCACCCTGCTTGCCGAGGTTCTTGAATTCCATCGACAGGCGCGTCTTGCCAGTGCCGTTGTAGGCATAGAGCAGGACGGTCTTTTTGTCTTCCAACACTTGCCGTAGCTGCGCGGCCAGCAAGGGCAGATCAGCAAAGAGATGTCCCGGCTGCTTCATGGTTGCGCCTCAGCCATGACTGGGAATAGCTGCTGCATGAGACTCTTCTTGTGGGCCTTGAGGGCGTCAATCTTGCGGCTCTGAGCAGTGATCATCCCGTCGACGGAAGACAGACTATCGGCGATTCTTTCCTGCTCGGAAGGCGATGGGCATCGCAAAGGTATCTTCGCGAAGTCGTCGTAGTACAGCCGTAGTCTGTCTTCAGTCAAGCCTCTCGAATGCGCGGTAAGGACTCGGAGTGTTTCTGGCAGCTTTAGCATGAAATAAAAGAAAACAGGGTTCACGCCGGCTTGCGGTTCGAGCACGATGTAGGCTGGGCTGACCATGCAATCTTCAGGCGCTACCCCCAACGCACCTTGCCACATACGCATCATGTTGTATGCGATATCGCCTTTGCGTACGGTTTTGTTTGCGCCGGATTCGGCAACATCCTCAATCCGACGCTCGAGTGAGGCGCGCGGCACCAATCCTTCGGTCATGGTCACCGAATAAATTGGGAATCTTGGGTTTCCTCTTTCAACTCTATTTGAGAAAAGTTCGCCAGCAGTGACCTTTGCCCAGGTGCCAGCTTTCCGAAACTCTGGGAAACGCAGGCGCGGCACGGTTTCGCCATCGCGAGGGAAAAGTTGCTGCATTAGGCCCTTCTTGTGGACCTTGAGGGTCTCCAGCTTCTTGCCTTCCGCGGTGATCAGGTCTTCGAGAGAAGACAGGCAATCGGCGATTTTTTGTTGCTCCTGTGGCTCAAAGGGAAGAGGGATTCCACTCGAAAGAAAGACCTCGTTTGATATTTGGATAGTGTTTTTTGCGCCTTTCTTAACTATAGGCTCTAGAAACTGCCTCGCCCTCGCCGGAGATTCAAAGTAGCAGTCGACTAGAGCCCCAACATGCTTATTGATTGGTCGGAAAACACCATATAGCGGTGAAACAATTACATCAAAAAGGTTTTTATTCTGCTTAACTACCCCATACGGAAATTCACCGGTGGGGCTTTTCGTGTAAATAACGTCGTAAGGTTGAGCGAGGTTGTAGTTTGACGTGTCAGCAGCTGCAAAGCTCCTGCCAAGGTGTTGCTTTTGATTGACGATGCCTTTATGCACGGATACAGAATGAACTTGGCAATTCCCGTTGTCTTTCTGCCCGTGCTCAACCAATACGCTTGCCAACTTCTCGCCGCTCCACTCCCCTGCATCCTGAAACTCAGGAAACCGCAGCCGTGGTACCAGCATTTTTTTTTCATTGCTCACTTTGTTCATCGCACTTGATCCTTACTGCTCGTACGCACTCAACCCCGAGATCTCGCGCCCTTCGGCCAGCTTGTGCAGCAGCGGCGTCAGGTCTTCCACCAGCGCCAGTTCTTTCTGCGTGCGCGCCTTCCAACCCAGGCCCAGTGGTGCCATTAGCTCGCTCAAAGCTTCTCCATCGAAAATACGGCGGCGCAGGACCTCATTGACGAAGACTTGTAGCGCATCAGCGGCCAGTCCGTGCTTGACGGCGATGTCGGTAAGTTCGCGGATTTTCTTCTCGGCCTTGAAGCGCTCGTAACCAGTGCGAATTTGCTTTTCGTCCAATGCCTCCCCCACGGGCAGGCCACGGATGTATTCAGCAATGTCTTCCCGCTCGTCGATGAACTTCGCGTCGGACTGGATGAGACCGATGAGCTGCTCACGGTTAAGAGTGAGCTTGCCGGGCTTCTGCTGCGTCATGCGGGCAATCAATCCCATGATGTAGTCGTAGTCGATGACAGCGGAGGCAAAGAGTACGAACTCGAAATCGAGCTGCTGCACCTCGGGAGGAGCCTGGTCACCTTGCTTGTCTTGCTGTTCCTTGAGCCGCTTGGCGGTCTCCAAGTACACGCCTTTGAAGCCTTGCAACTGGTCGGGTGGCGCGATCTGCGTGATCTGCGTTTTCTGTTCTTCGCTCAGGTCGGTGTATTGATCGAGCTGGGTCTTGAGGCGTTGCACTTCCTTGAACAGGTTGACGAACTGGCTACGCGCAGCGTCTCCCTTTAGGTTGGCGACGTCTTCGGGAGCGTTAGCCAGCCCCTGTGATTGCATGAAGTCGGCCAGCTTTTGAGTGGCGGTTTGCAGGCTATCGATGACCTTGGGTGCGGGGTCCACCAGCCAGATTTCGCGCGGGTTGTCGATCTTCTCGCCTGAGAACAGTGTGATGGCTTCTTCCACAGGCTTTTGCTGTTGGCGGAAATCGAGGATGTTGCCGTAGGGCTTGCTGTCGTTCAACACGCGATTGGTGCGCGAAAAGGCCTGGATCAAGCCGTGATGCTTGAGGTTTTTGTCCACGTACAGGGTGTTCAGGTACTTGGAGTCGAAACCAGTGAGCAGCATGTCAACGACGATAGTGATGTCGATCTTCTCGGCGTGGGGAAGATCGGCGTTGGGGTATTGCTGATCCTTAATGCGCTTTTGCACGTCCTGGCAATACAGATCGAATTCGCCGATCCGGTGGTTCGTACCAAAGCGAGCGTTGTAGTCCGCAATGATGCGAGTGAGCGCGGCCTTCTTGCCCTCCGGGTCCTGCTGGTTGTCTTCCTTTTCCTGCGGCAGGTCTTCCTGAATCTGCTGCACATCCTTGTTGCCTTCGGCAGGCGGAGAGAACACGCAAGCTACGTTCAGGGGTTGGAAGGTTTCATCTTCACCCTGCTTTTTGGCTTGGACGGTTTTCAGCGCCTCGAAATACTCGATAGCATCGTTGATGCTGGCAGTGGCCAGCACGGCGTTGAATTTCCGCTCGTTGGTCGCGGCATCGTGCTTGGCGAGGATAGTTTCGATGACCTTGGCCTTGGCCAAGCCTTCGCCAGGCTTAGGCGGATTCTTGCCCTCGGGCTTGAAGTAGTCCACGTGGAAGCGCAAAACGTTGCGGTCTTCGATTGCGTGGGTAATGGTGTACTGGTGCAGGCAGCGCTGGAACAGGTCGTCCGTGGTGCGGTAGCTAGCCTGTTGCCCCTCGATCTGTTGATAGCTGGCGTTCCGCTCGAAGATGGGCGTGCCAGTAAAACCAAACAGTTGGGCGTTTGGGAAGAACTCCTTGATGGCTTTGTGGTTCTCGCCGAATTGCGAACGATGGCATTCGTCAAATATGAACACCATGCGTTGGTTGCGCAGAGGTTCCAGGCGCTCCTTGTAATTGCGCTTGTTGGTACCGTCGAGTGCCAGGCCCAGCTTCTGGATGGTGGTGACGATCACCTTGTCGGCATAGTCGTCGGAGAGCAGGCGGCGCACCAGTGTTTCGGTGTTGGTGTTCTCTTCGACGCAGCCTTCCTGAAAGCGGTTGAATTCCTCGCGGGTCTGGCGATCCAAGTCTTTACGATCCACCACGAACAGGCATTTGTCGATGTCCGGGTTGTCCTTGAGCAGGGTGGATGCCTTGAACGAGGTGAGAGTTTTGCCACTACCGGTGGTATGCCAGATGTAGCCGTTCCCGCAGTTTTGGTGGATGCAATCAACGATGGCTTTGACGGCATAGATTTGGTACGGCCGCATCATCAGCAGCTTCTGCTCGCTTGCCACCAGCACCATATATCGGCTGACCATCTGGCCCAAGGTGCACTTGGCGAGGAACTTCTCGGCGAAGCTATCCAGTTGCGTGATCTTCCTGTTGTCCTCGCTTGCAAACTGGTAGACCGGCAGGAAGCGCTCGTCAGCATTGAAGCTGAAGTGACGCGCGTTGTTGTTGGCGAAGTACCAAGTGTCGGTGCGGTTGCTGACGATGAAGAGCTGGATAAAACAGAGCAACGTCTTGCCGTAGCCGTTGCCGGCGTCGCTCTTGTAATCGACGATCTGCTGCATAGCCCGACGTGGGCTAACGGCCAGTGTCTTCAATTCGATTTGCACTACCGGAACACCGTTGATCAGCAACATCACGTCGTAGCGGTGATGGCTGTTGTCGGTGTTGATGCGCAACTGGTTGATCACCTCGAAGTGGTTCTTGCACCAGTCGCGGATGTTAACGAGCGTGAAGTTCAGCGGCGTGCCGTCGTCGCGCTCGAAGCTATTGATGTTCCGCAGCGTCTGCGCGGCGTTGTAGACATCGGACGTGATCACGCTGTCCAGAAGACGCTGGAACTCGCTGTCGGTCAGGCGTACCCGGTTGAGGGCCTCGAACTTTTCGCGGAAGTTCGCTTCGAGGGCGGCGCGATCGCGAATATCGGGCCGGTACCTGTACTTGAGGTCGCCGAGTTTGGCGATGAGATCTTGCTCTACCCGATTTTCGGCTGTCATTTTGGTTGCTGATGCTGTATTGAACAGGTAGGCGGTATATTGCCACGCTCAACACTATGCCAACACGCTTGCGGACATGGATTTCTCCATTCGCAGGGCAGGGACAGCATATGGCCACGCTCGCAGGGCGAGCCTGGCGCAGTTGGGAATGCTGCCCCAGCCGATTTGCCGGCAACTCCACCTGGACGATGTGTTCGTCAGTTATCTCTTGATCGCGGTCTATATGCAGAACCCGCTTCCTCATTCTCCCAACGCTCCTTCCATTCCCACCCCCGTTACGCGCCTCATCGCAGCGTTGAAAGAGGCCGATACCACAGAGGAAGAACTGCTGTCCCGTAAGCAACTCTTGTCCGGCGGGCTGGGTTTCTTGCTGGCGCTGCTGGGTCTGGGGCTGTTCGTTACTTACGAGCGCTACTGGAAAGAGGCGTGGCTGGTATGGGCTTCTATGGCCGCTCTGGGCGGCGGGACGATCGGTTCCGTGATTTTCACCGTCTTTGGAACCCGAGAGATATTGCAGGGCCTGAAACGCTTCGAAATTGATGCTCTAACAGAAGCCGAAGTACGTATGGTGGCGCGTTTTCGGTTGGCGCAGCGCATTGGTGCCGAGTTCGATGCGAAGCAGATCAGTTTTGCCAAAGCGTATCTGCAGGCTGGTTGCAATGATGTTCGATCACGCATCGGCATGGGAGTCGGGGCGCTCGAAAAGGTTGGCCTCTTGCCATTGGGTGCGTCCACGCTCGTAGCGCTCGCCAAAATGTATGAGAGCAGTCCGGTTGCGACGTTCTGGTGCATCGGAGCATTGGTTTTGCTGCTGTTCTATCTTGGTGCCATGAGGATATTAGGCGCAACGCAAACCATCGAACGTCTTGTTCTCGTATTGAGCCATGCAGAGGCTTACGCCGCTGAGACGTCAACACGGCCACCGCTCAATTCCCAACGTTAGGAATCGTCGGGAGCGCAAATGAATGGAGCCGCCCAAAGGGCGGCTCCATTCAAACCATCAACAATCAATCACCTCACTGCGCAGTCTCCTCCGCCTTCTTCCGCGGCCTCCGACTAAACCGAGTCGACAGCGCCCGTCGCGCTCCCTCCAGCCCTTCTCCCTTGCCCGCAACCTTCAAGTACGTGTAGCCCTCCAGCGCGGCCGACATCAAATCACTACCCATCGCCAGTTGCGAATCGCGCATCCGTTCCAGCAGCTTGTCCACGCGGGCAACACGGGGGCGCAGAGTGTCAAAGCCCGTCAGGTCACGGCGCATCTCTTGCAGATTGAAGTTCCCGGGCAGTACGCTGGGGTTATTGCTGAGCAGTTCCACAGCTTCGCGGCAGAAGGCTTCGGACTTGTGGCCCATCTTCATGAGCTTGCTACGTTGTTCGGTCGACAGGCCAATCAGGCCGACGAGCTTTTCTTCCAGGGTCTTCAGGGCGCCATCAATGGCGGTTACATCGGTGGCGCTGAGTTGAAACGAAATCAGGTTTTGAGACATTGAAATCCTTCTAAAGCAGCTATCAGCGTCATGCCGGTCGGCACGACCCGGAGATGTTGGGCACCGCTGCGCCGTATCTCAATGCCTTACACAACTTTTGACGGAAAGCGGTCGCGCATTAAACGGCGCGCACCGTCTACACCGCGCCGGCGCTTGTGCTTTGAGCGCCAGCTTAGCCGCTGTGCTTCGAATGTTTGACACTGACGCTTCAGCGTCCGAGGGTGAAGCTCCAGTGTTTAACACTGACGCTTCAGTGTCTGAGGGTGGAGCTCCAGTGTTAAACACTGACGCTTCAGCGTCCGAGGGTGAAGCTCCAGTGTTTAACACTGACGCTCCAGTGTCTGAGGGTGAAGCTCCAGTGTTTAACACTGACGCTTCAGTGTCCGAGGGTGAAGCTCCAGTGTTTAACACTGACGCTCCAGTGTCTGAGGGTGAAGCGTGATGTCCCCACCGTCGCTGCGCGCGAATCAATAATCCAACTTTTGCCGCTGCCCCCATCGTTATAATTGGTTCGCTGTCGCACCAACGGCAGCCGGGTCTGGCGATCCGTCTGAAGTATTTCCTGTGAATGCATGTCGCCTCGCGCGACGTGCTGCGTTCGCTCGCGCAAGCCAGTTCATGGCGGGCCGGGCGGGGAGACCTTCGGGTCTGCCGGCGCCACAGGGAGCCGGTTCGCCAGCCCCGCCGTCAGGCCCGCCACCCCTCATCTGGCGATGAGCGGCAGGCCTCTTCAATCCCTGTGGAGGCTTCATGCCAAGTTCTCAAAGCGGGAATCGCCCCGCGTCGTATCCATCTCCGCCAACATCGCAACCGCCGCCGCCCACGTCATCCGACACAGGCAGGCTCACCAAGAATCGCACCTACCTGAACGGCGCCATCGCAGCACAGGCGTATCTCAAGCGCACGCGCACCGCCATGTGCACACACGGCCAATGCCGCCCGGGCATGCTGCGCGAGCAGCTTCAGCAGTTTTCCGCACACGCCTTCCCGCCGGCCTTCATCAAAGGCTTTGTGGATGCGATTGATGCCTACGTTTCGATGTCGCTCGGGGGCCGCGATGTCGATCCGCAAACGTGGGATGTATTAGCCGCCATAGAGCGGCGGGGCTACGGCCAATAACAATGGATTGACGCATTCCCGTGACGGGCGGGAATGCCAGCAGAGACTGTGAATCAGACGCGCTGTGCCAAGCCAGTTCGGCCAGCGAGATCAGCGCGTGCCACACTCAGACCTCCAGCGACACTGACCGTGTCAAGGTCTCAAACTCGCGTAAAACATCGGGGTGCTTCTGGGACAGGAACCGAAATACCGCTTCGTTGCTCACCAATTTGGTCAGATATCCCTTCGCTAGGACCAGATTCAAGACGTCTTGTCCGTAGGACTGCTCGACCAACTTGAGCTGGCCTTGCAGGTTCCCCATCTCGCGCTCCATCTTCGCCATCTGCTCTGCGGTGACACCGCCCAATTTGCGTGGCTTGCTCTCATGTAGCAGCAGGTTGCTCGGCGTGGCGGCAACTAGCGCCTGCGCATACGAAACTGTGATGTTGTTCGCCGCGATCATCAGTTCAACGCACTCGATTTGACGGGTCGGTTTTAGCTTTCGAAGCACAGCACCTAAGTTCGGCGAGAAGTGAAAGTCCTTCAGCAGTTCTGCGGCTTCCGGGCAAACACCATTCAGCAGCCCCGCGTGCATGATGATGTGCCGAACATCGACGTTCAGTGCCTTGGCCAATTTTTCGCGAGGCACGCCGCGCTCCAGGGCACGCCGAATCATGAAGTGCACCTGAATCGTGCTCACTCGATTCAGTCTGTTGTTGTACGTATAGCCTTCGTCATCGGTGGCAACAAGACAGGGCGCATCCGCGAACTCCAATTCCCTCAACGCAGCGAGTCGGATATGTCCATCAAGCAAGATGTGCAGTCCGCTGGCTTTGTCAGGTTTGCCAACGCTCAACGGCTCGATCATGCCGATCGACTCGATAGACGACAGAATCTGTTTGAACTTCGCGGATTGCTGGAGGCCCTCGGGGGTCTTGCGCGACGGCAGAATGTTCTCAAGCGGCAGCGTCAATGGCCGAGGGATGAACCCGAGCAGATCGGTCATGAGGTATGGCCTCCTGGCCAGACTCGATCCGAGAGGTACTTCGGAAGCGTGTCCAAACGCTCGGCGCGGAGCAACACCGTGAAGTTCTCATCGAGCATCAATTCCCGCAGGGCTTCAACGACGAAGAGGAGACGTTGTTGTGCTGTCTCAGCCTTTCTAACAAGCAGCTTCTGCCGTTCGACTTCTTTCTGGTAGTTGCGCACCAAACTGGATGTCGTTACGTCAGCCGGCTTGCGTGGCGCGTTGCGCGCCAAGGTCTTTCCAAGTGCCTGCCGCCTCTCTATGACGCGCCGCGCGTGCAGCAATTGGTGACCTCTCAACTGGCCGGTCTCGTAGGCTTCCTGCAACGCAACTTGTACGGCACGGTCATTGTTGCCGGCCCCCGAGATGACAAGCGCTGCTGTCAACGGGATGCGCCCCGACTCCACCGCCACAAGTAGACGCTCCTCGCCGCTGCTGAGTAGCTGCAGGATGCCGTGTACATAGTCCAGTGTCAGGCCAGTTTTCTCCGCGATCGCCTTCTTGTCATAGCCTTGCTCTTGGAGTCGGCCAATACCTGCCAAGAGCTCTAAGGGGCTGCATTTTCGGCGCGCGATATTTTCGGCCAAGCTCATCACGAACGCGTCTTCATCGCTGGCCTCCACCACCAGCGCAGGGATAAAGTTCTCCCCCAACGCTCGGAAGGCCTTGAGCCGTCCTTCACCACAGATCAACAGGTAGTGCTCGGCGCCGTCTTGCCCAGGACGAGAGGTCACAGTAATCGGCTTCTTCAAACCGATGGTCTGGATGTTCCGGACGATATCCTCGAACTTCTGTGCGTTGCGGTCGCGGGGGTTGAGGACTTCGATAGTGTCGAGCGGGATCATGCGCAGGTCAGGCTTGGGGTGTTTCCTCGTCATGCGGCCCTCCTGATGCGGCTGCGCTCGGCCATGCCATAGAGGTAGTCCAAGTTGTCGAACCGATAGGTATCCAGTTCGAATCGGTTGTGGTCGGCCAAGCTGATGCGCGGCAGACCAAAGTCCAACCGTGGCAACAGGTAGTAGTCCAGCGGTCCTTGGTTGGCCGTGTCGAGTCTCACAGCCACAGTGATATCGGGAAGAAGGCCGGCATCAAAACGCACCTTCCACCGATGACTGCCCGTCTCCAGAATCTGGCAGCGTGACAGCACGATCGAAACACTGAACTCTCGATTGACAGTGAGCAAATCGGTTGCCGAGTCCCGTTCCACCGAGCCACCTAGTTCAGCGATCATCCGTTCCGTACGCCCGATGATCTGGGGATGCAATCGCCGCAGGAAGCGATTGATTTCGACGTAGTGATAATCGCGATCTGGCGTGAAGCCCACTGCGTGATAAGCCCGAACGAGGCTGCCAAAGCGATGCGCATAGGCTGCGGCTGAAGGCATGCCTTCCGTCTCATCGATGATCAGGCCCGACAAGAAGCCCCGAGTGCGATAGAGGTTACGCAGCTTGTTCAGCAGTTCTTCGTCGCTGAATCGGCGTGCCCGAGCGCGCAGGATGCCTTGCGCTGTATAGAACAGCTCGGGTGACACGATGGCTTCGAAAGCCCCGTCCCTGCGAATCCACATTTCAGGGCCGTTGACGACGTGATGCTTCTTGAGCTTGAAAGACGTCCGGTTGTAGACGTTGTTGCCAATGTACTTTTCGTTGGACAGCACTTGGCGCACCGTCGCGCGTGTCCATTCGCGGCCGAGGTCTGTGCGAATGCCGCTGGCATTGAGCCGGCAGGCGATTTCGGCCTCCAGTAAGTTGCTGTCAATAAACCATCGATAAATCTGATTGACCGTTGTCGTCTCTTCGTCCGGCCCAGGCATCAGGATGACGCGATCGGTTTGCAGGCTCTTTTGTTGGCCGCGCACAAGCTCAGCTCGTACGGTACCTAGCTGATCGACCAGGACGCGTCGCAGGCCATATCCCGCCGACCCGCCCTGTCGATACCCTAGTTCGATCAGCCGACATTGGCCGGCGAACACCTTGGCAGATAGCTCGCGGCTGTACTCGCCAGCCATGGCGCGCTTGACGCCTTTGACGATAGTCGAGACCGGGGAACCGTCGTTCTCGAATTGCTCCGCGCAATAGGCCACTTGTATGCCGGCACGGCGGCAGATGTATTCGTAATAGGCGCTCTCATCGGCGTCCTGGAATCTCCCCCAGCGACTGACGTCATAGACCAGGATGACCTGGAAGTCGGCAGTGCCAGACTCTACGTCCTTGATGAGTTGTTGTAGCGCTTGGCGGCCGTCTATGCGTAGGCCGCTTTTACCCTCGTCGGCATAGGTCCGCACAATTTGGATACCGCGACGCTGGGCGTACTCGCGAATCTTGTCGGCCTGATTCTGTGTCGAGTACTGCTGGTGCTCTGTCGACATCCGAACGTACTCGGCGCCACGAAGCGGGATCGGCTCGTCGGGAGGTCTCGAAAAGGTTTCGGCCATACGTCCAACCGCGTAGATTTTTTTCCGCCAGTGCCGGCTAACGGACGTGGGCGCCTGTGGATTCAAAGGCCCAATTGCCTGCCCTGCAGGATGGCCAAGACTCACATGGACGAACGGTAATGGTTGTTCGATGCGCTGCCTATGACGTCCTATGTTTGCACACGTCCTTTTTGCATCAGTGGTCGAGATACACGGGCGTAATTCGCACGATCCACGCGTCCATTGTTGCGCCGCTTGCTTCAAGAACAGGTTCGATTCGGTATAGGCCTGCTAGGAGCTTGGCTTGGAGCGAGCCGGGATACGAGGAGTCTTGGCTCTTCTTTTGGGGGTCCTTTGTGCTCTCACCTTTAGCTACCGTATTCCGGTACTGCTGCCAGTAGTCCGGATGGCGCTCATGCCAAGCGCGCTGGCTGCGTTTTTGGTTTTCTCGGTAATCCGGATCGCTCTCCATCTTCTCGTGCTGCCAACGCCGTCGCCGCGCTCGTTGGCAGGCTGGCATGGAGCAGTAAGTCTGATTCGGGACTTGAGAGCGCGGGACGAAGGATTGGCCGCAGCATGCGCAAGTCCGAATAGTTGCCATGGCGTTCTTCCTGACGAGTCCCGGATATCCCTCGCAGTATCTGCGCCATTAGCTAGCTACCTGCGTTGCCTCAGCGTCAAAGGGTTGCCGGCGCCCAGGGGAGCACGGCCCCCCGAGACGGACGGAGCGACCATCTATCAACCGCGCACTTCGATGCTCACCTTCGCATACGAATCGCGCTCAATTTCAAGCACTTGCACAGAAAGCTGAAGGTGCACGCCTGCCGGCGCGCTGCACTGCGCTTGCAAGACCGCCAACACACTTGCCGACAGTTCGCGGCGGGTATCGAGCGGTCGCCCGCTCAAGATCGCGAGATCAGTGTGCACGAATGCGCGCGACGCGCTGGAGGTACCCACGGCAAACGTGTCGCACCGGTGGCTTCGGCTTTTGATGTCGGCCTCAACAAAATGCCCGGTCGCGGCAAGGGCTGTATTGACGGCGAGCAGGGTCGCTTTGGCGTCAAAGGTGTTGAGGTTGGCGGAGTATTCAAGTGTGAGATGGGGCATGGCGGGGCCGTGCTGCACGGCGGTTGTTGGGGGAGTGCGGCACAGATTGTGATGCAAGCCGCAGCCCCCTTGGGCCAACGCCAATTTCCACAGTGGGGGATTCAGAAGACGGCCATCTCGCCAAACCTGAAATGGGGGGAAGTGCTCGCCGCCATAGAGCGGCGTGGCTACAGCCAACAACAGATTGACCCATTCCCGTGACGGGCGGGAATGCCAACAGAAGCAGCGCTTCAGGCGCGCTCGCGCCAAGCCAGTCTCCGCCTCTTCAACAGTTCAACGCACTCGACTTGCGGGTCGGTTTTCCTGACCGCATCTGCCGCCCGTGCGTTCACGTCGGCCGCTTCAAGAATACGGCTTCAATATGCGCGCGGTCGGGCGTACGGAACTGATCGGTAAAGAATTTGGCCGTGTCGCGAAACTCAACGGCCGTGCCGTGAAACGGGTCGCGTATCGATAGATGAAACTGTCCGTTCGATTCCCGAATGCCGTCCAGCATCACCATATGCCCGTTTTTTCGGAGGATGCATGGCCCCATGTCATTGATCTTGCTCGCAAGATCCCGCCACGCCTGTTTGCGGCTCGGGTGCGCAGCGCCAAACAGGCCCGTCTTGTAGTTGAGGTCGTGCTCCACCAGGATCGGGGTCCATCCAGTCTGGTGGTGTAGCGAAGCCATCAGGTTGGCGGTTTCACGGGTTTTGCCAAGGGCTGCTTCGTAACCGTGGGCGGTATCGCGGTTGATGTGCCCATGGTCAAACATCATCATCAGTTCGCAGGCACCCGTGCAATCACGAAAACCCGGCTGCGGCACCATCACCTTGCCGTTCCCAAGCGGGTAGGCCTTGAATTGCCAGCCAACTTGAATGGGGCTGACCGTATTGCCGTTCACCTCAAACGCTGCGTGCTTGGCATCGGCGGCTAGCTTGATGCCCCCAATGCGCTTGGTGACGTATTTGGCCGGAATGTCGTAGATCTGCCCCTTCCCCAACTGCGAGAAGTAGCGGTCGTTGTCACCCTCCGCGCGCGGGAACCGCCGGACGGCACCATCGCTGCAACGGACCATGGGCTCCGCCATTGGCGCGTATTTGATATCGGGCGGAATGCCATAGGCAGCGGGCGGGCGCTCATACATGGCCCCGACAACCGTCGAGATACCCCTGAAGTGCGAGAACTCAGCAGCCGGATACACCGACCGATGTGGCCCTTCTGGCAACGACGGAGAACCGGGCGGGCTCTGCCGTGACGACGATGCTTCGCCAACGGTCGCACGGCTGCTGCTCGGCGCCGTGGCGCTGATCGGGCGTCTCGGCAAGGGTGCGCGGCGGCGCATGGGCCCATCGGCGTGTGAACTGGTTCCCGCGCGCCGCGCAGCCGGCATGCCATCGGGGCGCTGCAGCACGCGCGTAGAGCGCTGCGGTGAATCGGTTGAAGTAGGCTGCCTTGCGGCACTCGCGTCCTGTTCCAGCTGAAGGCCGCTGACTCTCTGATGCAGCTCTGCGTATGCAGCTGGATCGTGCGGCACATTGTTGAACTTGGTGTCCATACGGGGGTTCGCAAAGCATGATTGGCAGCCGATGCTGCCACGCAGGCAAGACACCCGCCTCGTCGACTAGCGAAGCAACGACGTCGTGTGCGAAGCAAGAGGTTCCCCATATCCGCCCGAGAACCCCCGTCATTGAGCGGGCGTCGCTGATGGCAGGGCGCATACATTCCATCAATCTCTTTCGCTTTCTTCCTCAAGTTTTCGCCGCATCTCGGGTGAACTATCGAGGCTTGTATGTAGTGTGTGCTCATTCGATCGTAAGAATGCGCCGCTCCTTATGGGGCGCCATCCACGCGTCGACTTCCTCGCCAAGAAGGCACGCGAACGGCAACGGCAGCAATTCATCATCCGAGGTGCGCCAA
>Ga0055525_1000617_pt1 | contig 14802 bp, 11 predicted proteins | sample AraplaCvi_mMF_r2_FD_55012 | JGI IMG/M metagenome (GOLD analysis project Ga0055525, IMG submission 55012) | Arabidopsis root microbial communities from North Carolina, USA - plate scrape CL_Cvi_mMF_r2 | ecosystem: Host-associated > Plants > Roots > Endosphere | place: USA: North Carolina...
GCGCGATCGCCATCAGTCCGGCCGGCGTCATGGCCGGCAACGTGATCAGCGCGACCTCGACGAAGATGGACGCCACCCTGCTGACGGGCGGCAACGCCTACGACCTGGGCACCTTCGGCGGCAGCTTCAGCATCGTCTCGGGGGTCAACGACAGCGGCCAGGTCGCAGGCTTCGCGCGAACGACCGACGAGAAGGAACACGCGTTCCTCGCCACCGCGTCGGGCATGGTGGATCTGGGCACGTTCGGCGGCCAGTACAGCTACGTCTACGGCCTGAACCAGGCCGGCCTCGCCGTGGGCACCGCCTTCGACGCGTCGGGCACGCAGCGCTGCTTCCGCTCCACTGGCGGCGGCCTGATCGACCTCGGGACGCTGGGCGGCCGCTTCTGCAACGCGATGGCCGTCAACGACGCCGGGCAGATCACGGGCGGCAGCGGCACGAGCGGCGGCCTCGGCCACGCCTTCGTGTTCGACAGCCGCGGCATGGTCGACCTCGGCACGCTGGGCGGCACCAGCAGCATCGGCTACGCGATCAACCGGTTCGGGCAGACCGTGGGCTCGGCGCGCACGCCGTCGAACCTGTCGCACGCCTTCTTCCACGACGGCACCCGCATGATCGACCTCGGCACGCTGGGCGGCTCCACCAGCATCGCCCGCGGCGTGAACGCCTCGGGGCAGGTGGTGGGCTACTCGACGCCGGCCAACAGCTCGACCAGCCAGGCGTTTCTCTACTCGAACGGCGTGATGCTTGACATGAACACGCTGGCGCCGGGCCTGTCGAACATCGACATCTACAGCACCCGCATCAACGACGCGGGCCAGATCGCCGGCACCGCAACCATCGGCGGCAACAAGCACGCGTTCCTGCTGACGCCGACGCCCTGAGGCCCGGGCCCGGGTCGCGCGCGCCCCGCGACCCGGCAGGCCGCCACGATTGCCGGAACGCTGCCCACGCGGGCGACGTTTCCGGCCGTCCATCACGAGCAGGAGGGCCAACCGGATTTCGCGGCGGTTGGCCGCTTGCGACGGCGGATGCCAGCATTCATCGGATGCAGGGAAGCGGCGGGAAGAACGATGAATGGCGTTCAGTCGATTCTTCTCGTGTCGCGCGATGCGGAGGATGCGTCTTGGCAGATGCTGACTGGCGAGGCATTTGACATCGCAGAAGCGAAGTTGGTGCAACTCAGGAACCTCGTGGAACTTGATCCAAGTCTGCTCGAGCTTGCCGACCTGCCGTTGGGCTGGTCGGCCGGGCGCGAGCGGGTCGGCGCACCTTGGACTTGCCAAATGCCGTGCTCAGCGGTCAGTCGGCGGTTGCCGGGCATCGTGCACCAGACCGGCGGCGGTCAGCTATCGGAATGACCCTCAACCACCGGCAGCCGTCGTCGGCTCGTGGAGGCTGAGTAAGATCCGAGGTCCTCGATCGATGCTGCGTCGTCCGAATGACCTACTCATTGTTGCCAGTCCCGATGCCCACGTCAGCTCTTGGATGCTGGGAGTCACAGTTGCCGAAGTTCACGCACATCTTCGGGTATTCGGGACTTGGTCATTTCTTCCTGTTTGACGAGCGAAGCGATGACTACGCGGTCTGCCATCCCTTTCGGCAAGCCTATAAGAGCTATGGCCCCCACGATTCAGTGACGGCCTTTGAGTCGGCTGTGCTTCTTGATCCTGGCTTTGCTGAGTACGTTCTGGCTCCGGAGCACCAGGCGAGTATTGAACAGTTGCTTGGCCCTCTCGAGACTGATGAGGTCTACATCCCCGCACCGTATCCATTCCTGGGGGGGACTGAGGAACCGGAGACCTACTCCAAAGGCAACTTCTGGGTCTTCGCCGAACTCGTTGGCATGTCCCACGGATTCTGAACGCCGGTCAAGCCGAGCAGGTTCGCATGCCCGCCAGGAGCCGACAGCTACCGGCGGCGGCTTTGTTCGGTAAGAATGAATCGTCACCAACCCCAAGTCTCGGATTCGCGGGGCCAGGCGCAAAGATCGGTGGGGTAGTTCGACGTTTGAAAGGGCATCTCGTGGATGAACGTTGTTGGCACCGGGATGAATTCGAACACGTCGAACTCCGGGTCTGGAGGCTAGCCTGCCGAAAGGCCGCTGCCATTGCTCTTTCGACCTTCGCACTTGCCGGTATCGCTCCGCTGGCGCATGCCGAAACTGTGAGCCTCGATGGGCATACCTTCGACCTGCCGATGCCTTCCGGCTACTGTGCTCCGGCGGAGCAAGGTATGGAAGGCGTGCTGGCCTCCCGCATTCGGAGCAACCCGAGCGATGACAGCAAGCTCCTGCTGCTCTTTGTCAGCTGCGACGAATTGAAGGCGATGCGAATCGCTCCGCCACCGGAGGCTGAAGCGCGCTTCAACAACTATGGATTGGTCGCGGTCGTCGCATTCAATGGCAAGGTCGCCGTGCTCGCGGATTTCAATCGCGCCCAGTACATCCAGAGCACCTTCTCGACCCTCTCATTCGGCCTAGACCCGTCGAATCTCTTGAAGCCGGCGCTTTCCAAGCTGCAAGACCTGACGAAGATGAGCGGCTTCAAGGTACTGGGCCCCATCGGTATCGACTCGAACGCGGTCTACGCCGGCGCCATCACTCGTCCCGGCAAAGACAACCACTACCGTGTGGCTGTCGAAGGGTCGACCCTGGTCAAAGGCTGCCAGGTGATTGCGTATCTGTACAGCCGTCTCGATGTTCCTGACGACCTGAGTCTTTTGCTGGCCCGACAAAAGACCTACCTCGCGGACATCATTGCAGCTAACGATTGACGGCGGGCGTTCCTGTCACAGTGAACGGCACTGGCCGTGCCGCAAGCAGAGGATTTCCTGAACGTCGTGACGCGCGATGCAATGAAGTTCGACGATCGCATGCGCCGCGCAGTCGACGACCACAAGAGGTTCTGGAGCAGGTTGCAGGAGAGCGCGCGCAACCCGCGTGGCCACATCCGCTCCCGCTCACGGGCGTGGCCGTCCTGGCGAAGGGCACCGGTCTGACGTGCGAGATCCGGACGCCCTGCCTGCCGATGAGCCTCATTCGGGAGATGTGAGCAGTCCGTCTCGGGCCACGATCGGCGCTGAAAGCGCCCATCTTGGCAGTCGATTCGGCAAGGGCCAGCCGAACACTTTCGCGATCCGGTCGCAGCTCGGATGCAGCTAGCGTAGGCAGGCATCCTCGAAATAGTGGAATGGCCGACCGCTGAAGTGAATCAAGGGAAACCGGTACAGCGTCCCGTCCATCATTGCATCGGGAAGTTGCAAGGAGAAATCGCTTGCGGTGACCTCGCGAGCGCTGATCTCTCCGCTGAACACACTGCGATCACCCGGGCGCGCTTCGCCCGACTGCGCTGTTTGGCCTTCAGACAGAGGCGATCCAACACATCCGGTCGACGCTATGCTCGGACGCACCGCGTTAGTCAGAAACTGCATTGCGGCCGCTGCGGCCGGCCTGCTAAAAGATCATCACCCTGCCACGAGCGGTCGGCGGTTGGCAGCTTCTGCGCGAGAGCGCAAGAGAACTGGAAATGAATGAACCCGCATTGCGAGGGCTCGGCCTTTCTGATGGCCTAATCCGGCATCTGGTAGAGCATGAACGCTCAGCGCCGCTTGGATTCAGAGTGCAACCCGCACTGCACTGGCAATCGTCACCCATCTCACGACGAAGCATCGTTCCGCTGTGGGAATGCGGAGCCACGCTGACGTACTTCGACCAATGTTCGGCCACGTATCGACGTTGCTCCCTGGAAGACATAGACAGCGACTGGTTTCGATATCGTTCGCTTCAGGCAGTACTGGCTCAGCTGTTTTTGGAACTCTACGAAGATGAGCTATCCGACGATCAGATTCGGTCAGTCGCTGCAGAGGCCGGCTTCCGCCACGCCGAACGACTGATAGAGGAGGCTTCGCGACTCGACGGCGCGGCATATCAACGCTGGTCCGAGGCGTTTCCGCTGACGTGCGAGCCATAGCACTTCGCATGAGTGCCGCGGAGCCCGCATAGGACGCAAGTCGGCCAGTGGCAGTCGTCGGCACATGACCGCTTTCGTCTACGGCGATCAGTCCTTCGGCAGTTCGTAACCCAGCACACGCCCGCCGCGCGTCCCGACCACGAAGAGTCCCTGGAACAGCAGCGCCGGGTTGCGCGGCAGCAGCGCCAGCCGTTCGCCAAGCGCGAGGTCGAGGACGGTGGCGCCCGTGGCCGGATCCAGGGCCTGCAGCCGGCTGGGGCCCTCGGCGCCCTGGACCCATGATCCACAGTCGCCCCTGCTGTTGCACGATGCCCGCCGACACCCGCACGCCGGCATCGAAGACTCGCCGCCAACGCACCTGCCCGGTCTGCAGGTCGAGGCAGCGCAACTGCCCCTGACCGCTTGCCTTGCCAGAGCTATGCCTGTCGCTCCCGTTCCTCGAGCAACGCCTGCGAACTTCATTTTCCACCAGCTTGACCCAACAGCAGTTCGCACCTTGAACGGGATGAATAGGGTCTACCAGGCCGGATCCGGCCAGAAGCCAACTGCCACGAAATCCAGCCACGAAGAAGCAGCGTCCTCTAGCTGAATGAAGCTTCGTCTTCGGTTTGTGAAATAGACTACTACACCGCATCTCTGTCTCCGCCACTGAGACTGAGGGCTTGCAAGGCAGCGGCGCGCACCGGTGAAATCGTGGTGCTGCGCGTTGTGTTGCCGAAAGGCTGCAAGTGAACGCAGGGAGTCGCACGTCCCAACCTGGCGGGAGTCTTTGCCTTAGGAAGTGCTATATGACTGAGCCGCTCAACGCAAATCCGACGCTCAAAAGCTCAGACTTCGTCGCGGGACAGAGGGATCGCCTCGGACGCGAGATCGTCTACGTCTACATCGCATGCAAAGAGTACGTTATCTACCGAACTGAGATCGGCATGCGGGTCTTCACGGACGACGACGATATTCCGCCTGAGGACAGGGTCTACTACAAGCGCTACTCCGAAATCGGAAGCCTCCTCGGGAAGATCAACTCGCTCCAGCCTAGAAATCTGGATCGCATTGAAGCACTTAACAAGCAGATCGCACGTGGCATTCAGCAGTGCCTGGAAGGATCACCAGACAACGCGAAACTCATTCTCAACGAAGTTATATCGCGCCTTGAGAGTCTGCGTCGACTCGCCGGACGAACCGCCTACCTGCTCGGCGCGCTCGCATTGATGATCGGAGTTCTGACAACGAATCAGATATTGGTATGCGTACGTCCTGCATGCCTGAGCATGATCTACCCGGACGTTCTCTCATGCGGCGCCATCGGGGGATTCTTGTCCGTTGCGATTGGCATCTGGTCATTAAGAATCGATCTGGATGCCAACAGCTGGTTGAACGCGCTGGCGGGAGCTTCACGGATCGTCATTGCCGCACTCGCCGCGGTCGTTGCGTACTTCGCGGTTGAATCCAATATTGTGCTTGGCGAGCTTGCAAAGCTGCCGTATGGGGTATACATGGCCGCCGTCATCGCTGGCTTCAGCGAGACGTTTATCCCGAGCCTGCTACGACGCGAGGTGCAGGACTCGGTCAAGAGCTAGAACAACGGCGGTACTGTCCAGAATTGAGCAATCAAAACCTACACCCGCCTCCGCCGAGTCACGCGAGCGCGAGCAGCTCGTGCGCGACCTATGCAGGTTTCCGAGGTGGCTTCGCGATCCCGGTGAAGGCAAAGACATAGACCGCATGATCTGCTTGATTGCCAATGCTCGGTCCCAAGCCGACAAGTTCGTTGCCCTTGGACTCCAGCGAAACGCTGAACGTCACGTTGTCCCAACTGAGTAGGGTGAATTTCGCAATGGGTGGCCCCGACAGAAGGCGAGAAATCGACAGCCCCAGCTTGTCCACCGCGTTGACGGAGAACGGTTGTCGAGGCGAATGCCCGAAACCACCGGGTGGCGAGGGCGGATCGACGTCAAGCATCCGGTCGCTGAAGAGGTATGTCAGACCGACACCGCCCGTTGTTGACAGTCGCGCGGGACGGGAAATCGGCAATGTGACGGTTCCAAACGACGGCGGGTAGTAGAGCAGCGATCCCGTTGCGTAGCTGCAAATTCCATTGTCCTGGTTGGTCACCAAAGACATGCCGACGCTGTCGCCAGCCCTAGCTTGCTCAAACACCTGGTCCAGACTGAGGCCCATGGAAAACTCCCTTCGATGTAGATGGTGCAAGGCGCATGAACGATCGATCGTTCGGCGATTCACACTAGTTCGGCCGACCCAAGTAAACGTTAGTGCCGCCGCCTGCATACATCATCATCAGAATTGATGAATTAGGGATCTCCTGCAGCGGTCGGACGCCTGTGGCGACGCAGCGAGCGACGCGGCCGCTGAGGCCAGGTCGGACGCCGGGCCAAGAGCCGCCGTTTGAAACCGACTGCTCTGCGACAGTACAGTGAGGCCTACAGGACGCGCAGTCTCGCTTGCGTCCATCCGTTCCATACTCTCAAGCCTAAGCCCGACCTCTTATGCGTGGCTCGCCACCTAGACTGCTGGGAACCGCACTCGCAAGCGCTGTGATCGTCATCGCCTTCCTGGCGGGAGTCCACCTCATGCTGAGGCGAGCTCGCAATCCCAACGCTAAGCCGCGCGACGAGGTCGAACGCCGTATGCTGCTGCGAATCAAGAACCCGTCGGGTCGTGAGAAGCTGTTCTATGCCTTTGGCATATTGGTCGCTGGTGCAGCGCCCTGGCTCACGTACCTGCTTGAACGGTGACGCGTCCCGTCCAAACGCAAAGTGAACGGGTTGTCCGCTCCTGCGCTCGCCACCCCAGACGCCTGCAGTTGGCCATGAGGAGACGATCTCGAACGTCGGCTTGCGGGCGGCATCGCGGAGCAAATAGTGGGTGAAACATTCTGGACGCGTTTGAACACGTTGCAGCGCGTGAGACCGTCGTTGTACCGACAAGGTCGCTTTGACGAGATGGAGGACGCGGTGCACCGCTTGATCGCTGATGGGCACGACGCCGCGCAGCGAAACAATGCGAGATCGATTCTGGTGAGCCTCCACCAGTACCGGGGCGACTTCGAGCCGGCACTGGCAGTGATCGAGGCGCAAATCGAGGAGAAGGCAGACGATTTGCAAGCCTGGCTGGCTTTGACGGAGCATCACCACTACGCCAAGGCTGATCTCGCGAGGGCCACCAACGCAGTGGAGATGACCCTTTCTCTCGCGACGCAGCAGGCGTTCCTTGTGCGGCAGGTGCTGGGAGTGCGGATGCGCATCGCATTGGCGACCTGCGACTTCGACAAGGCGAACGAGACGCTGTCACGTTTGATCGACTACAAACCCCCTGCGCATTCGCTTGACGTAGCGTACGAAGTCGACTTCCTGGAGAATGTCCCCGCCGGAGCCATCGATGCTGCTTTGATCTCCAGGTATTCGGAGCTCCTGTCGGCGACGTAGCGCAGATGCTGGTACCGGCCAGGAGCGGTCTTTGATGCGCTCCGATTCGGCGCCCGAAAGCTGTCGTTCAGCAAATGAACCCAGCGACCGGCGAAGCCGGTCCGCCCGGACGATCATTTTGTTCACCACTTTGGTTACCGAGCCCCTCAGAGCGGTCGTCCACTAAGTCTGTCGCGTTCCTTGAGCGCCGCGACGCGGTCGTCATGAGCCAGTGCGCGCAAGCTCTGGTGCCAGTTGTCGGCCGGAAGGAGCTTGTGAGGGCGTGGCTTACAGATACTTTTGCAGTATGGCCTGCTTGCGGGCGGCTGCGCCGCTGAACACCGCCTGCGCATCGGCAATCTGCTGTTCCAGCGCCTCGATCTTGGCAACAAACTTCTTTTGCTCTGAGAGAGACGGCACCGGCACCCTGATATTGCGCATCACCGTCGCGTTAATGTTGGCCTGATTGATCGACTTGGAGGCCTTACCTTTCGCTTCTGTTTGGAAGGCCGATGAGCTCATCATCTTCTCCAGAAATTTCGGCAGCACCTTCGTAGTGTCTGGCACAACGCGCACGAGATACGACGCAAAGCAATAGTCGCCATCCAGATCAAACAGCCCAGTCTTGCCGACATGCTCAATGCTGTTGGTGCGATTGAAAAGCAGGTCGCCCTTGTTGAGCCTGTACTTGGCAAACTCCTCGGCGCTGATGTCAGCGTACTTCATGCTGCCGTTGTCAACCATCCGGCCACGCATGATTTCGTTCATGCGGAAAATCTTGTAGCCAACGCCACCCTCATTCATTGCTTCATTCAGACCGTACTGAACGTTGGTGGCGAGCTTGTCGATTTCGATGAGACGGCCTGCGGACGAATAAAAGGCTTCAACGGCCACTTGGATTTTGGCCAAAACTTGCTCAATGGAGGTCCGGGCTTTCTCGCCGTCGCCGTCGATCACCTTGCATTCGGCAACTATTTTTTCCTGAATGGCTGCAGGGGGCATAGGAATTAGCAATTGGTATGCGTCATTCCGGTTCAAGCCAGGGACCCCGACGCCGCCACGCATATTTTCCAACCCCAGCCCCTTCAGAGCTTGAAAAAGATAGTAGAGATTGATGTCGGATCGACTTGTCCGCACATAGAAAGTCGTATCGATTGGAAAACAGTTCTCCGTTTCCCATACGACCGCTCCCGCCGAACCTTTTCGTCCGATCACGATTGCCGGTCCTTGAACCAAAAATTCATTGTGAAAACCTACGCGGCCATTGGAGCCCATAACAGGGTACGGGCCTGCGATGCGACTGGCCTCTGGCAAAGGTTTTCCATAGTCAAAACTACAGACAGTACCAAGTTGCACAAGCGGCCACTTGCTCTTTGTGGGCGTTGCTTTGACCTGCAGGTTAAACTGCTTTTCGAAGACGGGACGAGAAAAGTCCAGCATCTCCACCAAAGGAGCCGTTCGCGCCACGGCCTGCAGTGCCGATGGGATCGCCCCAAGCGTGCCAGCGAAATTCGCAGCAATGCTGTAGTTCAACTTCGTCGCGTTATCCCGATTCGTTTCGTCGTACAACGGTGTGAGATGCCGCCCCTGGGCATCCTTGATAAGCTTGATGCCTTCGTCGCCCTTGGCCGAACTCCATTCGTAGCCGAGGAACTGCTTGATGGCCTTGGTTTCTGTCGGGCTACGGATGATCAGCACCGGGTTGGGCTGATCGCAGGCCATCACGAAGTGGTACAGCTTGTCGCGCTCGATTGTCTGGACGAATGCCAGATAACGCTTTTCGACTTCGGCGACCTGCTCTGCCGGCATCAACGCCTTGAACCACTTGGCCTTGTAGAGATTGGCGACCTCGGTACTGCTGTTGAATTTATCGAGGTAGACCGCTTCCAGATGCGCGGCCCATGCGCCGTTGGGTTCTCCCTTGAGCAGGGTTTCGTAATCCTCCAGCGGCACGTTGACGTGTGCCGCGTAACGGGCGATCAGGTGCTCATCCTTGTAGATGACCTGCTTGCGCTTGCTGGCATCGCTGCCCCTGAACCATTCCTCCACGCGCTCGCGGTAGTGCGTGGCGGTGTTCGGCGCGGTTTTCTTGCGGCGCAGGAACAGGGTGACGGTGTTGGTGCCTGTTTTGCCGAAGGTGCCGCTGCCGAATTCCGCAATGGCGACGACGTCGAAATACTGGATCAGGATTTCGCGGGTGCGGATGTAGGTGCTGCCGCCGTTGGACAGGATGCTGGACGGCAGGATGATTGCAGCAACGCCATCAGCACGCAGTAGTTGCTTGGCGCGCTCGATGAAAAAGGCTTCGATGCTGTTGGAGGTTTCGAGATCATTGATGGTCTCGGTCAGCGTGTAGGCCTTACGTTCTTCCTCGGGCAGCGTTTCCAGAAAGCCGCGCACGCTGTAAGGCGGGTTGGCGACCAGTAGATCAAAACTTCCGTCCCTGATGTCCGGAAATGCCTCGTGCTGGTTGATTAGTCCATCGCCGTAGCAGATGTTGATCCCCTGCTGCCCATACATGAAGGCCGACACCTTGGCGACCTTGGAGAGGCGGTATTCCTTTTCGATGCCGTACAGAGCCTTGTGATAGGCCGCAACGTCTGCCTCGGGCTGATGCGTTTCCACCAAGGGTTGGAGCTGCAAGGCCATCTCGGTGAGAAAGTGGCCTGCACCACAGGCGTAATCAATGGCCTTGGGTGGTGTGGCACTGTGCTGGACGAGTGAGGCCAGCGGCAGGCTCATCATGATGAAGCGGCAGATAGGCATTGGGGTGAAGAACTGCCCCTCGCTCTGTTTGACACCCTGGTCGAGGAAGCCCTCGAACATATCGCCCAGAAACTGGTTGTGGCCATGCGGGTCAGTCAGGCGAATGTCCTGCCACATTTGCAGAATCTTCAGCAACACCTCGGCGTTTTGGTAGAACAGCTTTTCGTTGTGAACATCAATCAACGAAAAGTCGTTGTTGGTGAAAAACTTCTGCTGAATGAACAGATTCCAAACCGCTCGCTGTGTAGCATCCGGGTTCTGCTTGATAAATCGAAGTGCGTTGTTAACGTCGCCCTGGTTGATGTAGGTGATGTCTTCGCCTAGGAACTTGCCCATACCCGCCTGGTACAACTGCTGCAGGCGGTCCATCAGATCGAAATGGGTGTCGTAGGCCACACCCTTCCAGTAAAACTTCAGATCGGATGGGTTTTCAATTTCATCCACTAGCTTGCATAAAAACAAGTTGACCAGCTTGTCAAACGCGTTTTCACGGCCCGACACGTTGTGCTGGCGCAGGATGGTGGCAAACTCGTGATACTTCTTCTGCTGATCTCTGGCCGAGATGGCATGCAAATCGACCAACGAATATTTGTCTTTGCCGATATGATACGGCTGAATGATTTCTTCGAAAATGCCCTTGGTTGTGTAATCGAGCTTGTAGGTGTCACGCCAGACGGCATGGCGTTCTTTCACATCGGTGGCCGACTTGAAGCTTTTGAACAGCGGATTGTCAATTAGGTATTTGCCGTTGTCGCGGTGCGCAATGATGTGGCTGGTGAAGCTGACCGTGCCTGCATCCAGGTCCGAGGTGTACAGGCACAGGAACTGGGTTTCGCTGATTTGCTGCGCGTAACTGAATAGTTGATCGCCGTCCTGCTGAGTCTTGTTCCAAGCGCGCTTAAACTCGATTCCGGCCGTCTTGCATTCGATGATCAGCAAGGGCCGGCCATCGTTGTCCTTGATCAAGATGTCGGCGCGTCCTCCGCTGGCGCCATGTCCCAGTTTCCACTTGGGCTCCAGTTCGATGTGCTCAGGCTTGTAGCCCTTTTCCAGCAGGCGGTGTACGCATTCGAGCACAACAAAATTTTCGTTAGCTTCGAAGTTGCAGGTTTGCCGTTCACTAATAACCAGACCAGCAGCTTCGGGATAAGCAATTTCCTTCTTAGTGAAATTCACCTCAAGGAGCGCCGCGCCGAGCCGCTTGCGATAGATCGCGCCCTTTTTCTCGAATCCAAGCGCGTCCAGCAAATCCGACAGATTGTCTTGAGTCAGCATTATTTTCTTATTCCGTATCTTGCCCTAACCGGCCAATCAGGGCGCCGCAGCGGGAGCTTCGCTGCCAGTGGCGTCATCCGCGCCCCCGGCGCGCACCCATTCGTCAACTTCGGACAGCTTGAACTTCCACAAGCGACCCACGCGGTGCGCGGGCAAATGCTTGCGGTCGATCCAGCGATAGATGGAGTCGCGCGCGACGCCTAAGTGTTCGGCGACCTGTTCGACGGATACCCAGGGCTCGGTCACGGCATGCTCCGAGAGCGGAAAATTGGATAGCACTCAGTCGCACAAAACGGCAAAGAGTCAAATCTAGCAGGTAATCGTCAGCTTCTTCACAAAATGTTGGCTTCCGTGCCACATGCACCCGATCAGCATCCCCGACGGAGCACCCAATACGCATTTCTCTGACCCTGGACCACCTCACTATCGTTGCCTACGCCCCTGAACACGCTGAAGGGCGGATCAAATGGATTCCGGCCAAAGTCCACTGCGGCGTGCGCAAGAAGGTGCTGGATGATGACGGCTTGCAAGCACTGCATCGCGGCTGATTAGCTGTTGGATTCCAGGTGATCATGTGCCAATTCGCAGCTGGCCGCTGCTTCGATCGCGCAGCATCATGCGCGGTCTGATCGATCCGAATTTCACGGGACTCGCATTCATCCTCGACGGAGGTCGAAGCCTTTCTCAGTTGGCTATCCAATGAGCGCGACGTTGCAACCTCGACCCACAGGTAGGCCTTGCCGGCCTGCTGTTCCTGTACGACAAGGTACTCGGCGTTGCCTTGCCGCGGGTGGCCGAAATCGACACCCACGTGCTGAAGGTTGGCGGTGGCGACGACCGTAGGCCCATTTACGCGCTGATCGCGCGACCACATTCGGTCAGCCTGCACTGAGTATCGCGAGAGCGGACGTCGCGGCGCGAGCGCGCCAAGTCTGCAGCCGCTGCTTTGCCGTCCCTCGCGAGGGCCATCGAGGGTCCTTTCGGCGGCCGCTGAGTAGTGCAGCCTAGGGCCGGTCAGTCATGCCCAGGTCAAACGAAGGCCGACATCCGGTCGGCTTCCCTTGAACTCATTTGGCCCCGCAGCGATCGCCGGCCCGGCCGGCTTGGCTCAGGGTTGCTGGTGCCACCAGCGCTGCACCCTCATGAACGGCACTTGGTTGGTGCCGCAATGGATCTCGCCATCGTGAGCGTGCAGGTCCGCCCAGTCGTTCACGAAGTGCAGCGTCGGCGCGCCGAAAGCGGCGAGCTGAGTCGCGATGGCATGCTCAAAGAGGTAGGTGCCGTTGGCGACCGGGCCGAACGGCTTGGGCACGATGCAGACCACGCCAGCGTTGGTCAGGACGAGCATGTTGACGCTGTCCGCGCTGTGTCCGACGAGACCCGCAGCAGGGCGCCCGCCTTCCCGGCCAAAGACGACCGGGATTTCGACGAATTGGTCATGGCCGATCCCCAGTGCGGCGACGAGCCTATCGCGGTCCGCGTCGATCGCCGCCTGGGCGATGTTCGCGCAGGTGAGCCAGTCCCGACCCGGGCCCTCATCGGCGAGGTAGTCGCTCGCCGGTGCCCGACTGTAGTTCGCGCCGTCAGACCAGCAAACGAACCAGCCATTGCTCCCGGCGGGCACTGCCGGATTGGCGGCATAACCGGCAGCCTTGGCGATCGGGCCTGCCGCGCCGGGCGGCGGCGGCAGAGCGCCGAACGTGCCGGCGAGCGTCATATCGGGGACGAGGAGCTGGTGCGCCGCTCGGGCGGCTTCGCTGAGCTGGATGGCCTGCGCCGCATGTACCGTGGGGTTGGCGTCCGGGTTGGCCGCGGCCACGTGGCAGAGCGCGTGGCCCAGGCGGGCGCTCGCGACGAGGATCTTGTGGTCCCAGCCGTTCGCGCGGGTGGCGTCGGGGAGGAAGGCGAGGTATTCGTCGACGTGCCCGACGTGCAGCCACGAGGAGTCGAGCTGGATGGGCGTCTGGTAGCGCTGCGCGGCCAGGAAGTCCTCGAGCTCGCACGGCCGGCCAACCGAGTGTCCGTAGATCATCCGCCCGAAGGGATGGCCGGGCATCGGCGGGCTCGCGAGGAGGTTGCCGCCTCCGGACTGGGCGCCGAGCTCGATGCCGGGGGCTTGAGTGCGGTATGCGCGCAGGGCCTGGTGAGCCGACAGCATCCGATTCGTCAGGCTTGCGATTGGCGATTGGTTGTCGAGGTCACGCACGAGCACCACGAGACCTGCCCCGGGGCTGGAGACAAAGCCGGCCTTCTGCACGTCCCGCGCGAACGCCTTCGGGTTGTTGCTCGCCGTCGAGGCCATCTGCTCGATGCAGCCCGCGGGCAGGCGTGCGCGGAGGGCGTTCGGAATCCTCGCCGTGAAGACCGGGTTGGCCGCGACGTTTGGGTGGGCAGGATAGTCCTTGAAGGCGACATACTCGGTCGGCTCGAGGTCGCTCGCCATGAGCCAAGGCGCGACCCGCACTTGCGCGACCTGCTGGTTCACTTGGGCGCCCTGGTCGGTGAACGTGAAGGTGAGGTTGAAGCGCCAGTCAGCCTCGGCCGCGGAATAGGCGCCCCCCGCGCCGAGCGCGAAGGACGCGACCTCGAGGAAGAGGCTTACGGAAGGGTTGTTCGACAGGACGGCCGTGAGGTCAATGTCGCCGTGGGCATCCGCCATCGGCGCCGCGCCCTGCTGCGGCGGGAAGCTCGGCCCGTGTCGGTTGTTCCCGAAGACCTTCAGCAGGTCGGGACGGTCGATGTTCAGGACGGCGGTCCAGCCGACGGTGTTGGCGGGGACCGGGCCCGTCCAGCGCAGGATCATCTCGCGCCGCTCGACGACGACGGCGTTCGCGTCGGGCAACCCGCCGGCTGTGACCGGATAGCCGCACTTGACCAGCACGATCGCACCGCGCGCCGTCGCGCCCCACAGGAAGTTCGCGCAGTCCGCAGGCGTCGCGTCGACCCGCCCGTCGCGATCCTCGTCGAGGTGCAGGCGCACGAGTCGTGGCACGGACTCGCCCGTCAGGGTGACGACTCTCGCGGGCTGGTTCGGATCGTCGGACAGCAGCGTGACGGTCGCGACGTGGTTGCCGACCGCGGTCGGGCGAAACTCCAGCTCAAGCGGGCTCTGACCGTTCGGCGCGATGACGACCATGGTGACAGACGCAGGGGCGATCCCGAAATGGCCGGCGTTCGCGCCACCGATCACGGGCACCTGGACGGTCAGCGGAGCGGTGCCGGTGTTGCGCACATGGATCTGGCGCGTGTCCGTGGCGTTGAGGCCCAGGCGGCCGAACGGGAGCGCGTTCACGACGTCAATGTGCGGAGCCACGCCCGTCGCCGACAGGTTCACGAGCAAGCCGGGAACGAGCGGGCAGTTCGACGGG
>Ga0055525_1000630_pt1 | contig 14363 bp, 15 predicted proteins | sample AraplaCvi_mMF_r2_FD_55012 | JGI IMG/M metagenome (GOLD analysis project Ga0055525, IMG submission 55012) | Arabidopsis root microbial communities from North Carolina, USA - plate scrape CL_Cvi_mMF_r2 | ecosystem: Host-associated > Plants > Roots > Endosphere | place: USA: North Carolina...
CGTCGATGCCGTTCTTCTCGAGGCGGGCGCGCATGTTGTTGCCCATGCGTCCGAGGCCGATGAGGCCGATGTGCATGATTGTCCTTCTCTTCTCTTCTTCCGGCGCTTCGGTTTAGCGCAGGAGCAGGTTGGGCTGGAGCAGATACTTGTAGGAATCGGCGCCTGCCTGGTCCTTCGACGTCTGGCTCGTGATGAGCACAGGCCCCGGCTTGTTGGGGTTCTCGGTCTTGGTGAAGGAGATGCGCACGAATTCCGAGTGCACCGCCCCCAGACCATCGAGCAGGAACTGCGGCTTCAATGAAACCACCGTCTCCTGGCCGGTGAGAAGAGCGTCGATGCTCTCGGATGCCTGCGCCTGCTCCGACCCGATCGCTTCCAGCGTCAGCCCGTCGGCGGTGAAGGTGTAGCGGAGCGCGGCCTCGCGCTCCAGGACGAGGGCGACTCGGCGGGTCGCCTCGATGAGCTCTGCGGTGTTGATCACCGCGTAGTTGTCGACCTGCTCGGGGAACAGGCGCCGGACCGGCGGGAAGTTGCCCTTGATCAGCAGCGACGTGACCGTCTTGCGGTCCGCGGTGAACGCGATCAGCTCACGGTCGTCGCGGTTGGTGATCGAGATGGACACGTTCCCGCTGTGGCCGAACGTCTTGCCGATCTCGGTCAGAGTGCGGGCGGGGACGAGTGCAGTGACCGGCTCGCCCGAGGTGGTGCCGTTGTCCCAGTCGATCTCCCGCACCGCGACGCGGTAGCGGTCGGTCGCGACCAGTCCGAGGGTGTTGTCGCCGACCTCCAGCTGAACACCGGTGATCACCGGGGTCACATCGTCACGGGATGCAGCGACGCCCACCTGGGCGACGGCCTCGGCGAACTCCTCGGCGGGAACGAGACCTGCCTCGCCGCTCACCTGCGGGATGCTCGGGTATTCCTCGACAGGCATGGAGAGCAGCGTGAAGTTGGCGGATCCGGCCCGGACGACGATCTTCGATTCCTCCGTCGAGAACTGCACCGGCGCGTTGGGCAGCTTGGAGGCGATCTCGGCGAGGAGCCGGCCGGAGACGAGAACGCGCCCCGGCTCGTCGACCTGTGCGGCGATCTCGGTCTGGGCGGAAACCTCGTAGTCGAACGACGACAGCTGGAGCCCGTTCTCCGTGGTCTCGATCAGTACGCCGCTCAGGATGGGGAGGGTCGTCCGCTGAGGAAGGAGCTTCACCGCGAAGGAGACGGCCTCGCTGAACACATCCCGATTGGCTTGGAACTTCACGAAGGCACCTCTGTCGGCTCGACGGTACGGACGACACAAATCCTAGCGCCTGGCATCCGACGGGGAAGCGGCGGTGCTCGGAGCCCCGAAGGTTGTCGGCCGCCCCCTTCTAGAAGAGTTAAGGATTAATCGTGTTAACCGCTGTGGACAATGTGGATAACTCTGTTGAGGGCAGGAAACGACTGGGAACTACAACTCGGTGACTTGTTGATGACCTGAGGAATCCTGTTGTTCACAAGGGTGCTCGGCCCGAGGTCATGTCATTCGCTTTTCACAGGCCGGCGGATCCCGTCCCCATTAAGCCTCGAGTTCTCCGGAACCTTTCCACAAGTTATCCACAAGTGTTAATAACGCACTGTCCCCACTCTGGGGATGGATATGTGGATAAGTCGTGCGCTATCGGGCGGCGCGCCTACTTGCCGTAGCGGTGGTTCTGCTTGATGCGGCTGGTCAGTTCCGTGACCTGGTTGTAGATCGAGCGCCGCTCCTTCATGAGTTCGCTGATCTTCTTGTTCGCGTACATCACAGTGGTGTGGTCGCGGCCGCCGAACAGCTGCCCGATCTTCGGCAGCGACAGGTTGGTCAGCTCACGACACAGGTACATGGCGATCTGCCGAGCCGTGGCCACCGCCTGCGATCGGCTGGAGCCGTAGAGGTCGTCGACGCTGAGCTTGAAGTACTCGGCGGTGTTGGTGATGATGTCGGTCGGCGCGATCACGTTGTCGTCGTCGAGCGTGATCAGGTCTTTGAGAACGGTCTGCACGAGCGGCATGTCGACCGGGGTGCGGTTCAGGCTGGCGAACGCGGTGACGCGGATGAGTGTGCCCTCGAGCTCACGGATGTTGCTCGACACCTTCGTCGCCATGAACTCCAGGATGTCGTCGGGCACCTGGATCTTCTCGCTCTGCGCCTTCTTGCGCAGGATGGCGATGCGGGTCTCCAGGTCGGGCACCTGGACGTCGGTGATCAGACCCCACTCGAAGCGGGAGCGCATCCGGTCTTCGAACCCCGTGAGCATCTTCGGGGGCAGGTCGCTCGTGATGACCACCTGCTTGTTGTGGTCGTGGAGCGTGTTGAAGGTGTGGAAGAACGCCTCCTGCGTCTCGACCGCCCGCTGCAGGAACTGGATGTCGTCGATCAGGAGGATGTCGATGTTGCGGTAGCGGGCCTGAAAGGACGAACCGCGGTTGTTGGCGATCGAGTTGATGAAGTCGTTGGTGAACTCCTCACTCGACACATACCGGACCCGGATGCCGGGATACAGGCTCATCGCGTAGTGACCGATCGCGTGCAAGAGGTGCGTCTTGCCGAGGCCCGAGTCGCCGTAGATGAAGAGCGGGTTGTAGGCCTTGGCCGGCGCCTCGGCGACGGCCACCGCTGCGGCATGCGCGAAGCGGTTGGACTGGCCGATGACGAAGTTGTCGAAGCTGTACTTGGAGTTGAGGCGGGTGTCGCCGCCCCGCGGAGGTGCGGTGATCTCCGTGGGCGGGGAGACGACCGGCGCGACCTGCTCCGCGTAGGCCGGCGCCGACTCCGGCTCGGCGGAAGGCCCGGCCATGCTCTCCTGCTGGATCTCCGGGTTGACCACGATGGCGAAGGTGTTGACCTCGAACGCGTCGTCGAGGGAGCCGATGGCATTGAGCAAGGGGAGCCGGCTGCGCTGCTCGATCATCCCGCGCGTGAACTCGTTCGGCACCTCCAGATAGAAGGTGCCCGCCATGATGCCTTTCGGCTCGACCAGGCTGAGGAAGCCGTACAGCTGCGGAGTGATCCGGTCGTCCGTCCCGAGCTTCCCGAGCACGTCCTGCCACGCCGCAGCAATGGACTCTTCGCCGCCTGCCATCGTTCCCCGTCTTCGTCTGTGTTGCGGATGCCGTCAGCCCGACGAGGGGACGAGTCGGCCCCCGGTGACTCTCGCCGGGTTGGCGGCTTCGGATGCCGCCGGTGGGTATTCACAGAGTTATCCACCGCTGTGTGAGCAATACCGTAGCGATCTCCGGCCAGAATTGGCATGGCCTGGGGATAACTTTCGACCTCACGGTAACTTGTCCACAGAAGGGCGATCAAATCCGATCGGCGGAATACGTCGGCGCGTCGGCCGCCGCTTCCCTGCCAATACCGTGCATAATCAGTGGATTTGACACCATCGGTTTGACCAAGCGCATCCCGAGGCCGTAGTTTTAATCAGTTGACTTGCAGCCGTTTCGGCTGCCCTCTAATTTTCCTGGCCTCACCACGCTGGCTGCACCACTCAGCGCGGGCCGGTGAAGAGACCATCACGGAGACAGATATGAGCAAGAGAACGTTCCAGCCGAACAACCGCAAGCGCGCGAAGACCCACGGGTTCCGCCTCCGCATGCGTACCCGTGCCGGCCGTGCCATCCTCTCGGCGCGTCGTAGCAAGGGCCGCACGAAGCTCTCGGCGTAAAGCCTCCTCAGGCAGAGGCCGACCGGTGCTCGCCAAAGCCAATCGCATCACGCGAGGGGCGGACTACCGGGCGACTGTACGACGTGGCGCACGCTTCACCGGAGTGAGCACCGTGACCTACATCCGTCCGACGTCCGACTCCGACGTGGTGCGATTCGGCTTTATCGTGAGCAAGTCGGTCGGCAACGCGGTGAAGCGCAACCTCGTGCGGCGCCGGCTCAAGGCCGCCGCCTACGACCTCCTCCCCCAGTTCTCGGCCGCGGCCGGCGAGGGTGGAGTCGACGTTGTCGTGCGCGCATTGCCAGCCTCCGTTCAAGCGCGGTGGGCTAGCCTGCACGAAGAGCTTCTCCGGGCCTCTGCCCGCCACACCAGCCGCAGTCATCTCAGTAAGGGCAGCGTCCGTCCATGAACACCGCGATCGCAGCAGTGCTCCTCGCGCCGCGGAATGCCGCGGTGCTGGTGCTGCGCGCATATCGCGCGGTGATCTCGCCCCTGTATGGGGATGTCTGCCGCTACTACCCGTCGTGCTCGGCCTATGCGCTGCAGGCGATCCAGCAGCATGGTGTCCTCATCGGGTCTTTCCTCGGCATCCGCCGGATCGCCCGCTGTCACCCCTGGGCCGCCGGCGGCGTCGACGACGTCCCGCCGGCGAGGAAGCCGCGCTACCGGGTCACCCCGTTCGGGTTCGTCGTCGCCACAAGCTCTCAGCCCATCGTCGGCCACGGAAAGGCCTAGTTAGAAGTCATGCCTGACATCATCGGACTCGTCCTCTGGCCCATCAAGTGGGTCGTGGAGCTGATCCTCGTCGCCTTCCACTGGCTCTTCACCCAGATCGGGCTCGACCCCGCGGCCGGTCTCACCTGGGTGCTGTCGATCGTGGGTCTCACCGTCGTGGTCCGTGCCGCGCTCATCCCGATCTTCGTCCGACAGATCAAGAATCAGCGGCGGATGCTGGAGATCGCTCCTCAGCTGAAGAAGATCCAGGACAAGTACAAAGGCAAGAAGGACCAGTTCTCGCGCGAGGCCATGTCGCGCGAGACGATGGAGCTCTACAAGAAGACCGGCACCAACCCGCTCAGCTCGTGCCTCCCCCTGCTTCTTCAGATGCCCGTCTTCTTCGCCCTGTTCCAGGTGCTCAACGGCGCACAGAGTGGCAAGGCCGGCGTCGGCCCGCTCAACACCGAGCTCGCACAGCAGTTCGGCAATGCGACGCTGTTCGGTGTCGCTCCGCTGCACCAGAGCTTCCAGGGCGCCATGAATGCGCACCCGCCGCAGGTCGCGGTCATGATCATTGCAGCCGTTATGGTTGTGCTGATGACGGGATCGCAGTTCCTCACGCAGCTGCAGATCGTCTCGAAGAACATGTCGCCGGAGACCAAGGCGAGCCCGCAGTTCAAGCAGCAGCGCATCCTGCTGTACCTGCTTCCCTTCGTCTTCCTGTTCTCGGGCTTCGCCTTCCCGCTTGGCGTCATGTTCTACTGGCTGACCTCGAACCTGTGGACCATGGGTCAGCAGTTCCTCGTCATCCGCAACATGCCCACCCCGGGGTCGGATGCCGCGAAGGCACGCGAGGCTCGCCTCGCCAAGAAGGGCAAGCTCGTACAGCCCGACGGCGCCACCGTCCTCACGGTGGAGGAGCAGCCCAAGAAGCAGCCGACTCAGCGGGTGCAGCCCGTCAGCAAGTCCCGCGCCAAGAAGCAGGCCGGAAAGTAAGGACCTCGAACCGATGACCGACGTGCAGACCTCCTCCCCCGAGCCGACCGATGCGCCCGAGGCCGTCGATGTGGATGTCGAACTCGCCGAAGCGCGGGCCGATCAGTCCGCCCCGGTCGACCTCGACCGTGAGGCCGACATCGCTGCCGACTACATCGAGGAGCTGCTCGACATCGCCGATATCGACGGTGACATCGACATCGACACCCGGAACGGCCGTGCCTACATCTCGGTGAACTCCGAGGAGGACTCGAACCTGTCGTTGCTGGCGAAGGCCGACACGGTTGCGGCTCTCCAGGAGTTGACACGTCTGGCGGTGCAGAACGAGACCGGTGGATACTCGCGACTGATCCTCGACATCGCCGGTTCGCGTGAGGCTCGTCAGGCTGAGCTCGGCCGCCTCGTCGAGCGTGCGATCGCGCGGCTGGAGGAAGGTTCGGCCGAGGCCGCGCTTCCTCCCATGTCGTCCTACGAGCGCAAGCTGGTGCACGACATCGTGTCCGAGCGCGGCTACGTCTCGACCTCGCGTGGCGAGGGGCGTGACCGCTACACGGTCATCACCGCCGCCTGAGTTTCACGTGAAACCGTGACGCTCGAAGCTGAACCGTCTGCCGCCCTCGAACTCTTCGGAGATCGCGTCGAGGTCGCGCGCCGTTTTGCCGCGAACCTTGCCGAGCAGGGCGAGGAACGAGGACTGATCGGCCCGCTCGAGTTGCCGCGTCTGTGGTCGCGTCACATCCTGAACTGTGCCATCGTGGCACCGCTGCTTCGGCCTGGTGTGGTCGGCGACGTTGGGAGTGGTGCCGGACTGCCGGGACTCGTCCTCGCCATCGCTCGACCGGATGTCTCGTTCGTACTCATCGAACCGATGGAGCGACGGGTCGCTTGGCTCAATGAGCAGGTAGCCGAACTGGGACTCGACAACGTCTCGGTCGTGCGTGCGCGCGCTGAGGAGGCACGGCTCGACGGCCCTCTCGACCAGGTGACCGCGCGTGCCGTGAGCGCTTTCCGCAAACTCCTTCCCCTCACCGCTCCCCTATTGCGTGATGGTGGCGAACTCGTTCTGATGAAGGGCGCCGCCGCACCGGCCGAGGTCGACGCCGCCGGCAAGGAGATCCGCAAGTACAAAGTGCACGACATCGAGGTCCTGACTCTCGGCGAAGGCGTGCTTTCGGAGGTCACGCGCGTCATTCGTGCGTCTGTTCGCTGAACCCTGGGCATTCGCGACGGCCTTAGGTTGCCTCTGACAGCGCTGGAGCGGGCGCTTCGCTTGCGAGAGAGCGATCCTGTGGGCGGTCGCGTCGGCATCGCCCGGCGATACTTGGCGCGATTTGGGCCTGTGCCGCCTCTCACCTGATGGGTTTGACAGCTGTTGGTTCCCTGACGTCACCTCGCGTGCCGACGTAGGCGAACCGTGGCGCTGCCCGTTCTGTGGACCTGTCAGGGAACACCGGATGCCCGCGGCCGAGGCCTCGTGTGCCCCGCGGAGAGTAGCGGCCCGCGCGCAGTGGTACGAACGGTCCGTATCGATGATCGCAGATTGAGGTGAATCAGTCGAAGCGGCTGCGCAACGCGGGTAGGTCCGCAGGAAGGTCCGTCAGGTCGCTAGACCTTCCGTCCGCGAGGTACTTCGTGCGGGCGATTTCGATTCGCGACGATGCGATGGATGCCGAGCTTGGTAAGCCTTCAGATGGGCTGCGAACCCCGACTATCGGCTGGACGCGAGAAGGATGGATTCGCAGGGGGACACCGGCGTAGCAAGATATCCCTCGTCCGCACCGGCCAGGGAGTCCCTTCGTCGCGAGCTGCGCCCATGCATAGCGAAACGACATCGTAGCGGAGCAGGGAGACCACGCAACGATCGCGGACGGCTCGGGCGTCGGTGTCATTGATCTCCGTCATGCTGCTATAGCCTTCGGCCAATCTAGGCGCGTGCAGCGAACGGCCGCGGGCGGGGTTTCACGTGAAACTATCTCGGTGCTGATCGGGCTAGCGATCGCGATGCGCTCGGGGCAACCTTTTCCCCGTCCTGAACTCCGTCGCCGTCACGTGCGGGTCGACGGTCCTCCGCCGTCGGATGTCGCCGCGTCGGTAGATCGCTCATGTTCCCGGTTCGTATCATCCGTGGGTTCATCTGCCAGCTCGGCCACGTTCCGATCCTCTCCCCCGCGGTCCTGTGGGCGGGCCGCACGTGGATCCGCCTTTGCGTCTACCGACGAGCGTCGTCGGCACGCATGAAGGAACCAACTCCGACAGGGTAGACGCATCAGCAAGCCTGGCTACCGAGCGCGCGTTGCGCCTGTGGTCGGCGACTCCCTCCCAGCTTTTGCACGCGGCGATGCGTCGGCGTCGTTGTCGCGCAGCGCTCTTCTCGTCGCAACCTCTCCTGGCAAGCAGCTGTCGATATGGAGTCGATCTAGCAGACCGGGAACAGGCACATGCGTCGAGGCTAAGCCGGGGTACCTTGGCACTGGGAGTCAGGGAACGTGTTGGCGCTAAGTTTCACGTGAAACCGCGACTTCCCGGGTTCCCGCGCAGCAGCTAGTCCGAACTTTTCGGTGTACAGCCACCGTGTTGCGTCGCGAAGCAACCGCGCGCCATTTCTCTGGCCCCTGAGTGCGCAGCGGCTGACGAACGAGGGTAGATCTCGCCGCGGTGGAGTTGCGGGCTATCGGACGTGGAGCTTCAGAGAGACGGTCGGGCGAAGGCTCGCACCACACATGGTGCGCTCGGGAGGCGTTTCACGTGAAACGTCATGGAGAAGCCGACCACAGGTCGTCACGTCGACCCAAATGCAAGTCCGATCAGGCCAGTCCATCCGCGGCCTCCCGGTTACCGGCGAGCCAACACTGGAGGAGATCGGTGGAACGTCCGTGGGGAATGGCGCCGCGTCCAGCGTTCTCGTTGTCCTCCGCTCCTTCACGGCGGTGATCTGGGTATCGCTATGGGGGCGTGCTTGCTCGCAGTGGGACGCGTCTGCGTGGTTGATGATCCCGGTAAACCAGTCCATCCGCGGCCTCCCGGTTGCCGACGAGCCGGGACCGGAAGAGATCGGTGAGCGTCCGTGGGGAAGGGCGCCGCGTCTGGCGTTTTCGTTGTCCTCCGCTCCTTCACGGTGGTGATCTGGTTATCGCTATGGGGGCTCGCTCGCAGTGGGACCCGTCTGCGGCGTTGATGATTCCGGTACACCGGGTGTGCTTGTCGTTACGTGCCAGGGGACAGTCTTGGCCGGTTCGGTGAGATGGACGGCGTTCACGCAGTATTCGCTTCGATGTAGCAGCACTGCGCTTCGTGGCCGCGGAATGCTCTCTCTCACCCGGTGGCGCTGGCCATGTGAGCGGGCGTAGCGGCTTAGCTGGCGCCTACAGCCCTACAGATTGCCGAGCGAGCAGCCGTGAGGCGCGGCATGTGTAGCGCGGCTGGCTGGCGTGGAAGATGCGGACTGGGGCACGGCTGACGGTCGTGACCGTGCGGCCTGGCGAGTCTGGGCCTGCCGGCACTCGTTGTGCGGGTGCGGCCGGGTGGGTGCGGCGGAGCTGGCTGGCGTAGGGAGTGGCGCGCGGCTGGCAGTCGTGGTGGTGCGGCTTGGCGCGTGCGGCCCTGCTGGGTGGCGGTTGTGACGGTGCGGCTTGGCGAATCTGGGCCTGCCGGGCAGTCGTTGTGCGGGTGCGGCCGGGCGGGTGCGGCGGAGCTGGCTGGCGTAGGGTGTGGCGCGCGGCTGGCAGTCGTGGTGGTGCGGCTTGGCGCGTGCGGCCCTGCTGGGTGGCGGTTGCGGCGGCGTGGGTTGGGGAGGCTGGCCCTGCTGGGTAGCGGTTGCGGCGGTGCGGCTTGGCATGTACCGCCCTGCCGGCTGCGCCCAGCGATGTTCCGTGCCGCAAGGCGCTGCCGATAGGCGCGCGGAGAAGGGGCCCCTTTGCCCGACCGCGTCCGCGTCGAGGGCTCATCTCCCCCACCCGCGTCGGGAAGCCGCACCACTCCCACATCACGAACTGCCGCCACGGCGATGACTATCCACAGGTCGCGCGGCGCGGCGGAAAGCGTCGGACATCCGAGTTAGAGTTGATCATCGGGTGCGCTGCTGGTGTGCCGAAGACCGACGGATAGCCGGTGCGAAGCACCACGGAGCGACGAGGTTTCACGTGAAACAACCCCACCAGGACGAGCGCGGCGGAGTAGGTGAGATCGACAGCGGTATGGATGCGCAGGCACCGGACTCGGACTTCGATGGGGCAACACCTCTCGCTCAGGAGATTGCGGACCTTGCCCGGCGCCGGCAGGTGATCGCGTCGACGACGCTCCCCCTCCCCTCCCGTACCCGGGTCTTCACCATCTCCAACCAGAAGGGCGGCGTCGGCAAGACCACGACCGTCGTGAACCTGAGTGCAGCGCTGGCGAAGTCGGGTGCGCGCGTCCTCGTCATCGACCTCGATCCCCAGGGCAACGCGTCCACCGCGCTGAGCGTGGAGCACCGCGAGGGGACCCCGAGCGTCTACGACGTCGTGGTCAATGACCGCGAACTGGACGAGGTGATCCAGAAGTCTCCGGAATTCGACGGGCTGTTCGTGATTCCAGCGACCATCGACCTGGCAGGCGCCGAAATCGAGCTGGTCTCGATGGTCGCCCGTGAACAGCGCCTCTCTCGCGCGCTCAATCGCTTCCTCGATGAGTACGACATCGACTACGTTCTCATCGACTGCCCCCCGTCACTCGGGCTCCTCACGATCAACGCATTCGTCGCGGCGACCGAGGTGCTCATCCCGATCCAGTGCGAGTACTACGCGCTCGAGGGACTCAGCCAGCTGCTCAAGAACATCCAGCTGATCGAGCGACACCTGAATCCGAAGCTGCGGGTCTCCACGATCCTGCTGACCATGTACGACTCGCGCACCAACCTGGCGCACCAGGTCGCGGCGGACGTGCGTGAGCACTTCCCTGATGAGGTGCTGGACACGATCATTCCCCGCTCGGTCCGGATCTCCGAGGCGCCCAGCTACGGGCAGAGCGTCATCAGCTACGACACCAACTCCAGCGGCTCCCTCTCGTACATGGAGGCGGCCGCCGAGATCGCACGAAGAGGAGTACCCCGCTAATGGCAGCGAAGCGCACCGGACTGGGCCGAGGCATCGGCGCACTCATCCCCACCACCGATCAGTCCAGCAGTCGCCCCGTGGACGTGTTCTTCCCGAACGCTCCCGCGGGTACCGCGACGGCCGTGGCGGAGCGTGAGGATGAACTCGTCGCGGTCCCGGGCGCCCGGCTGGCGAGCCTCTCCCCCGACGATATCGTTCCCAACCGGGTCCAGCCACGCACCGATTTCGATCGAGATGCCCTCGACGAGCTGGTGGCGAGCATCCGCGAGGTGGGTGTCCTGCAGCCCGTCGTCGTCCGTCCCCTGCCGGACGAGCCGGGTCGCTACGAGCTCATCATGGGCGAGCGACGGCTCCGCGCCACGAAGGAGCTCGGTCTCGACACCATCCCGGCGGTCGTCAAAGACACCGCGGACGAGGACATGCTCCGCGACGCGCTTCTCGAGAACCTCCACCGCAGCCAGCTCAATCCGCTGGAAGAGGCATCGGCCTACCAGCAGCTGCTCGCCGACTTCGGTATCACGCAGGAGGAGCTCGCCACCCGGATCGGCCGGTCGCGGCCGCAGATCACCAACACCATCCGGCTGCTCAAGCTCCCCGCCGTCGTGCAGTCACGGGTTGCCGCAGGCGTCCTCAGTGCCGGCCACGCGCGTGCGATCCTCTCCCTCGGCGACGACCAGGAGGCGATGATCCGCCTCGCGGACAAGATCGTGAACGAGGACCTCTCCGTGCGTCAGGCGGAGGCGGCTGCGAGCAAGACGCCGAAGCCGGCCCGGACCAAGGTGACCGCCGGCCGGCACCGCGGCCACCTCGACGAGATCGCCGGCACCCTCGGCGACCGGCTCAACACTCGCGTCAAGATCACGCTGGGTGCGCGCAAGGGTCAGATCGTCGTCGACTTCGCGACGATCCAGGACCTCAACCGCATCCTCGACGAACTCGGCCAGCCCCACTACAGCTGAGCGAACGAACTAGCCGCCTTCCCGCTGGGCCAGCGGGGAGGCGGCCCTTCGTCCTGACGGTGTATCAAGCGTCGGCGATGGCCTGCGCCGCCAGCGCGGCGTACACCTCACCGGTCTCGCGTCCCGCGGCGACGATCGCCTGCGGCATGATCGAGGTCTCCGTCAGCCCGGGAAGCACGTTGGCTTCCAGGAACCACGGGGTGCCGGCGGCATCCACGATGAGGTCGATCCGCGAGAGGTGGCGCAGGCCCAGCGCCCGGTGGGCGGTCACGGCGGCAGTGGCGACCGCCTCGGAGACGTCGGCCTCCAGCCGGGCCGGCGCGTAGAAGCGGGTCTCCCCGGCGTTGTAGCGCGCGTCGAACGTGTACGCTCCCTCCACCGGCTCGATCTCGACGGCGGGCAGCGCTTCGGGCCCCTCTCCCGTGTCCACGACGGCGACTGCGACTTCGACGCCATCGACCTTGCGCTCGATCAGCGCGACGTCGCCGTAGGTGTACGCATCCACCATCGCCCGCGGAAGCTCCTCGGTTCCGGTCACGATGGTGACCCCCTGTGCCGAGCCGCCCTGCGCCGGCTTCACGACGAGCGGCAGCTCGAGGCCGCCGAGCACCGTGGCGAGGACACTCCCCGCTCCGAGTTCGCGGAACGTCTCCTGCGGCAGGGTGACTGAGGCGGGCGTCGACACGCCGGCGCGCGAGACCAGCGTCTTCGCGGTCGGCTTCGACCACGCGAGCCGAGAAGCGTCGGCGCGCGACCCGACGAACGGGACACCGGTCAGCTCCAGCAGGCCGCGCAGGGCACCGTCCTCCCCGCTCGCGCCGTGGAGCGCAGGCCACACGACATCCGGCCGGGATGACTCCAGGAACGCCAGCAGTGTGCCGTCCGGCTCGCGGAAGGTCACGCGATGGCCGAGAGCGTTCAGACCATCGGCGACGCGGCGGCCGCTGCGCAGGGAGACATCCCGTTCGTGCGAGATCCCACCGGCGAGAACAACGATGTCGAGGGCGTCGTTTTGTGACATGATCAGGACTTTCTCTCGCTAACGCAGATCGGTGGGAGGGTTGGCGCTCGTGCGGCTCCTCCGGGGCGACGCCTCGAGCGGCCCCGTGCCGGCGAAGGTGTCGAGGAGGTCCTGCTCGCCGCCGATGACGTTGGCGAGCCGACGCACGCCGACGCGGATGTTCTCAGGTGTCGGGTAGCAGAAGGACAGCCGGATGTTCTGCGCCCCGGAACCGTCTGCGAAGAACGCGGTACCCGGGGTGTACGCCACGAGCTCCGTCACGGCCCGCGGGAGCATCGCCTTCGAGTCGAGGTGCGGCGGGAGGGTGACCCAGACGTAGAAACCGCCGTTCGGGTTCGTCCAGCTCAGTTCGGGGAGGTGCTCCTCCAGAGCGGAGATCATCGCCTCCTTCCGCTCGCGGTACACGCCGCGGAAGGTGTCGATCTGGCCGCGCCAGTCGGCGTCCTTCAGGTACTCGGAGATCACCAGCTGGCTGAACGAGCTCGGGCTGAGCACCGCCGCCTCGTTGGCGAGGATGAGCTTCTCGCGGATGGCGTGCGGGGCCAGCGCCCAGCCGACCCGGAAACCCGGGGCAAGGGTCTTCGAGAACGTGCCCAGGTAGACGACACCGTCCTTCTCCACCGACCGCATGGCCGCCGGCGGCTTCTCGTCGAAGTACAGCAATCCGTACGGGTTGTCCTCGAGCACCAGGATGTCGTTCTGCCGCGCGATCTCCAGGATCTCCAGCCGGCGCTCCCAGGTCAGTGTCACCCCGGCGGGGTTGTGGAACGTCGGCACCGTGTACAGGAACTTCACCCGGCGCCCGGCCGACTTCAGCCGGGCGATGTGCTCGCGCAGCGCCTCCGGTATGAGCCCGTGCTCGTCGCTGGGGACGTGGTCGACCTCCGCCTGGTACGACTTGAAGATCACCATGGCGGTCACGTAGCTCGGGCCCTCGGCGAGCACCACGTCGCCCGGGTCGATGAAGAGCTTGCTGAACAGCTCGAGCGCGTGCTGCGATCCTGTCGTCACGATGACGTCGTCGGCGCTTCCGCTGATGCCCTCAAGGGCCATCACCTCGAGGATCTGCTCGCGGAGAGCCGGAACGCCCTGCCCCGACCCGTACTGCAGCGCCACGGCGCCCTGCTCGCGCATGACCCGCTCCATCGCCCCGGAGACCAGGTCTTGCGGGAGCGCCGACACGAACGGCATGCCGCCGGCCAGCGAGACCACCTCGGGTCGGCTGGCGACGGCGAACAGGGCTCGGACCTCGCTGGCGGCCAGGCCGCTCGTACGCTGCGCGTAGTGGTGGTACCACGGGTCCAGATTGTTGCCCCGCTGCTGCGAGGTGCCCTGTTCGATCACGTGTGAGTTCCGTTCATCCGCCGTTGTGCAATGCTATGGGCGCCGCCCGCGCCGACGAAAATCGGGCAGCCTCCCTGGTACGAAAAAGACCCGCCCGGCGGGTGAGCGCCGGACGGGTCTGAAGAGGACGGGTCGCGCTACGCGAGGTAGGCGGCCAGGTCGGCCTCGAGGGCGGGCTTCGGCTTCGCGCCGATGACGGTCTTGACGACCTCGCCACCCTGGTAGACCTTCATCGCGGGGATGGAGGTGATCTGGTACTTCGCAGCGGTCTGCGGGTTCTCGTCGACGTTGAGCTTGACGATCTCGATCTTGTCGGCGTGCTCGGAGGCGATCTGGTCGAGGATCGGGCCGACGGCGCGACACGGACCGCACCACTCNGCCCAGAAGTCCACNAGGATGGTCTTCTCGCTGTTGAGGACGTCCTGCTCGAAGCTGGCGTCCGTNACCGAACGTGCTGCTGACATTTTCTTGTTTCTCCTTATGCGGTGGTCGTGAGTTCGAGGTCACCCGACGCGCCATCCGCTGCGCTGTCGAGTAAGTTCTGCGGGAG
>Ga0055525_1000643_pt1 | contig 13807 bp, 17 predicted proteins | sample AraplaCvi_mMF_r2_FD_55012 | JGI IMG/M metagenome (GOLD analysis project Ga0055525, IMG submission 55012) | Arabidopsis root microbial communities from North Carolina, USA - plate scrape CL_Cvi_mMF_r2 | ecosystem: Host-associated > Plants > Roots > Endosphere | place: USA: North Carolina...
GGCGCGGGTGAACCATTGGCAGCTGCGCCGGCAATCAGAATTCGAGCCGTAAACTGTAGCGGATTATGAAGATCCGGTTCGGCTACGAAACATGTCGCGAGCGCGAGCGTAACGCACGGCTCCTGACAGCGTTTTGTCAGGAGGCTTCAGCGGAGGGGGCAAAAAGGAGCGGGGTGATGCCTATGTCACCCCAGCGGGAGCGCGATCAGCTTGCTTCGCGTCCGTAAGTGGCTTGGTTGGCGGGCAGGTCAAAACCGGTGGGGCCGGGCGTTCTTGGCACAAAACGGTGGTGCTCGACCATACCGCCCTTGACGATGACGACGGTCTCTTCAGGGATCTCCGCCCAAGCGCCGGGCAGGTCGACAAGCGGCTCTGACAGCACAAGAAACGCCCCGTCCCCTGCGTCTTCAATTGCGGCGCTGTCAGGATAGAGCTGGTGCAGGTGCTTGAAAGATGTGCTGTGGAATAGCGAGCGCGATTCGCCCTCGCTGGAATAGCGCGCTGCCACGATCTGGACGCCGTCCGTTGCACAGACCGTCATGTTCAGCGGGTATTCAACGCCGTGGCGGCGGCCGATGTCTTCGATCAGCCCGACCATCTGTTCGAGCGCGCCGCGCGGGTCGCGGTCAAGCCCGAACGAGAGCGCCAGGAAAAACATGATCTCGGAATCGGTCGAGCCCTCGATCCAGCGAAACAGCTCGGGCGCCACTTCCATCATCAGCGCGCGGCGGAGCAACGGATATTCACGGATCAGCCCGTTGTGCGCAAAAAGCCACCGGCCGTAGCGGAACGGGTGGCAGTTCGTTTCCTGGGCGGGGGTGTCTGTTGCCGCGCGCACGTGGGCGATGAACATGGACGAGCGGATGGCGCGGGCGGCTTCGCGCAGGTTGGTGTCGTTCCACGCGGGGTGCAGGCAACGGTATCGGAAGGGCACTTCAGAGTAGCGGCCGTACCACCCGATGCCGAAACCGTCGCCGTTGGTGGTTGTCTCGCCGCCGAGGCGGGAGCGCAGGCTCTGGTCAATCAACGAGTGCCGCGGCCGGAACAGCACTGTCTCCATCTGAATGGGATTGCCTGAATACGCCAGCCAGCGACACATGATGCGTTTGCCTGTAAGGGATGCCTTGAAAGGTGAGTCTATGCAATGCGTTTGCGAATGCACAAGAAAATCCCGACCCTCATCCGGCCAGGGTCTGGGCAGTTTTGCGGCCTTGGCGGGCAGGCTCGCCCTCTGTTTTTGGAGCGGCGTCTTGCAGCGCTACGTGCTGGCCAACCCATTTGCTGGCATCAAGGTGCGCGGCGGTGGGCGGACTGCCGCGCTGGATGCCTCACACGCTTTCACGGAGGGTGAATGGGCGCTGGTTCGGACTATCGCGGACGGCCTGGAGTGGTCGTATGGTTGGGAAGCTCCGGCCGCACAGCGACTGCGCTTTGTACTGGATTTTGGCTATGCGACCGGCCTGCGCGCGAGCGAGCTCATTTCTTCTAAGCTCGCTGACATCGAAACGGACCGGCAGGGCGATCACTGGCTCAACCTGATAGGGAAGGGGAGCCGTGCCGGCAAGGTCGCACTGCCGCCGCTGGCGCGGGCCACGCTTGATCATTACCTGCTGGAGCGCGGGCTGCCGGTCACCCAGGCGCGCTGGAATCCGAAGACGCCGCTGATTGGTGGGCTAGGGTTGGACCCTGACGGCGGGATTACGGGGACGCGGCTGTGGAGCGTAGTTAGAAGGTTTTTTGAGACGGCTGCCGACACGATCGAGAGCGAGCATGCGGTGCTGGCTGAGAAGCTGCGCAAAGCGAGCCCACACTGGATGCGACATACGCATGCCACCCACGCGCTCGCGCGCGGCGCGGAACTGACCACCGTGCGCGACAATCTACGCCACGCTTCGGTCTCGACCACTTCGATCTACCTGCACAGCGATGAGATCAAGCGCGCGCGGCAGCTTGGGGAGGCCTTTGGCGCCAGAAAATGAAAGGCTGCCGGACGCCCCGAGGTTGAGCAGGGAACTTATCGCCCCGTTTAGCCCGAAGATAGGGACTCTGCCACTGTGCATCATTTTCCGAGGACTCGGCCAAGTAGGCCGGTTTATGATGGAAAGGAGCGCTCGCCGTTTCTCTCTCGTAACAGGCTCGATTTCGAGCGTATTACGAGATTGGAGAAACGATGCGCCGTCGCAGCCGGCAAATGCTGATTCCCAGAATCCACGTTGGGTAGGAAACCATGACGAACAAGACTGAACGCAACGTGCTGTTGATCGACGAAGCCAAGTTCCTTCTGAGCGGCCGGTCGCGCTTGCCTGGACAGTCGCCCACGCCTAACGAGGCGGCAGCTTCAGTTGTCGATTTGCTTTGTACGTATGCGGAGGTGGAAGCGACTGTCGAGCAACGGGCGGAAGCAGCTCGCGTGGTCCGATCGCTGCCGGACGATGACTCATCGATCGAGCGGTTCGTCACAAATTGCGAGGGCCAGCCCTCGTTGAAGGCCTTGGCCGAAGCCTTGCGGGAACGGCTTGACGGCCCATGGCGGCTCCTGTGATCAATGCAAGGGAAAACAAGATAAGAGGCGGCGATGACCTCATTCTCAAAGCGATACGGTTACGGGTCCAATGTTGCGCCAGCGCCGATTTCTGTGTTCTGTGCGAGAGGATGCGCCGTATGATTTTCGCGGGGTCCTGGTTGATCTGGCCTATGAGGGCCTCGCAAAGCCAAGCGTGGTGCGTGAAATTGTGTGCCGGGTGTTGCGCGTCCGCGCCGACTCCAACAACTGGTCGGAGTTTCCGAACATTGATCGTGAAGTGCGCGAACTTGTCGACGACGCTCCGTGGTACAAGGTCTACGATGTCGCAGAGGCAATTTGTTATACCCTTGTCCACAAGCATCGACGCGACGCCGCTGAGGAATTCTCAAGCGATCTGAACGCGTACTTTGTCGAACACGGTATCGGTTGGGAGCTGCATCAGGGAGAGCTGCGCTATCGAGGTCCTGAAGGTTTCGAGGCGGCGGTAAAGAGCGCGCATGCCGCTGTGACGTTGCACAACCATCGGACTGCTGCTAGCGAGTTGCACGAAGCGCTCAACGATCTTTCTCGACGACCTCACCCGGATCGCACCGGCGCTGTCCAGCACGCTATGGCTTCTTTGGAGTGTGTTGCGCGTGATGTCTGCTGTAGCACAGCAACGCTGGGAGATGTGATTAAGGCAAACCGAGATTTGATGCCGAAGCCATTGGACATCGCTGTCGAGAAAATTTGGGGTTTCACATCGGAACGCGGGCGGCACCTGGTTGAAGGCGGCGAACCAACTGAACATGAGGCAGAGCTGATAGTCGGCTTGGCAGCAGCCCTCGGCGCATATCTGGCAAAACTGCGTCCATAGCCGTCCATAGCACTGGTCACCTTAAAGAACGACCTAGCGCGCGGCCGATTGATATTGCCGCCTGGATGACAAGAAAACTGGGACAGCCGAATGGATATCGACGCCGCCAACAAACTTCAAGCGCAAATTCAAGACAGTAGGGAGAAGTACACCTACTTCCTGCTGACGGCCGCCGGGGCTTGAATTGGGTATGCCGTGGAGAAAGTTGCCGGCTTCGCCCTCGAGTGGAAATTGGTTGCGCTGGCGCTGTCATTGATCGGGTGGGGTATCAGCTTCTGGTTCGGTTGCCGGGCGATTAAACGTACCGAGTACGGTCTGCGGTACAACCATGCTCGGATCACAGCCGTGCGCTCGCCAATGGACAAGGCTGCCCTCGACTCTCTAATGAACGACGAAGCGAGCGCCAGCGCGTCGTCTAGCCGATGGCAATTTCGCTTCTTTGTGTTTGGCGGGGTTGCCTTCGTGCTTTGGCGCCTTCTTGAATTGCTACCCTGATGAAGGACGACGGAAAAAAGCCATCGACCATGACTCATTATCTCTACGATCAACGCGGAAGCGCTGTTGGCTTCATCCGGGGCCGCTATATACATGACATGCGAGGTAACGCAATCGGCCAGATTAGGGGCACTCACGTTCACAAGTTGAGCGGCCCCTACGTTGGCGAACTGCATGAAGACATGGTTGTTAACAAACATCTCGGGAACTTTGGGAGCATTGGCCATAGCGGCAACCCCGGAAACGCGGGTTCACCTGGCGATCCTAGTAACCGAGGGGCCGTCAACTACGGCTACCCCGACGTGTTTGCGGAACTGACTCGATAGCAGGGAAAACACTCGATGCAGGAGATCGGGGGCGCGTGCGCTGCCCCTGAAGAGATGCAAACATTCATACGGGGGTTTGATGGCGCTGTACGAAATGACCGGCGCGAGCCTGAAAACAATCGAACCCAAGACCTTCACAGAACTCGGGCTCTTGGAGCGTCAGAACATCCAGAGGGCTATCCGAGCGCATATCGCCGCGATCACGCCCAACGTCAAAACGATGGTTCTCGCGGAAGAGTTCGGTGACTGGGTAGGCGCCAATCGGCGCATTGACCTGCTTTGTCTTGACGATCAGGCGAATCTCGTGGTCGTCGAACTGAAGCGTGACGACGCCGCGCACATGGAGCTGCAGGCGATACGATACGCCGCAATGATCTCGACGATGCGTTTCGAACAGGCTGTGGAAGCGCACCGAAAGTACCTGCTCTCCCTGGGGGCGAATGAGGATCCGGCACCGGCAATTCGTGAGTTCCTGGAAATAGAAGAGGGCGAGGCAGTCGCACTGTCCGACAAGGTGCGCATCGTCTTGGCTTCGGCGGAATTCTCTCCGGAGCTCACCACCGCTGTTCTGTGGCTCAACAAGCAGGGGCTTGATCTCCGCTGCGTACAGATGCGCCCGCATCAGATCGGCGATCGCGTCTTACTCGATATCCAGCAGGTGATCCCCCTGCCGCAGGCAGAACAGTATCAAGTTGCCGTCCGCGAGAAGTCTATGGAACAGGACGCCGCCCGTGTGCAGCAGGACCGTGATCTGACACGCTACGATCTCACTGTTGGAGAAGACACGTACCCTAATCTGCCGAAGCGTAGGCTTATTCTCGGGGTCGTTGCGGAAGCGATCCAGCAGGGCATTTCGGTATCGGAAGTCGAGACGGCCGCGGACTGGAGGGGAAACATGTTCATTTCCGCGGATGGTACTTTGGATGAGGCCCAGTTCAAGGAGGTACTGGGAGACAAGCAGCTTCGGTACTTCACCGCAGACGACGAACTATTCCACGTCGATGGCAGGACGTACGCGCTCTCGAAGATGTTGGGCGAACGAACTCTGGAAGCGATAGGAAACTTACTTGGTCGCATGCCACAGCCCGAGCGAATCAGGTATGCCCCGACCTCAGTCGTAGCTGATGAGGTTCCCTATGGCAATCTTGTCCTACGCCGGCGCGAAAATGGCGCGATCGACGTGGAGAAAGATGGGGTGCAAGTAGTGCCCGTGATGCCAGTGCTGCGTGAGCTAGCGGGACGGTTGCGGGTTCCACATCTCAATGGCAGCGTGAACACTCTGAATACGAGGCAGCTGGGCAAAGCCGTGATGGACGCAATCCTCACCCAGAGCTGACACGACGGGAAATTCGAAGATCCGCAAAACGCTCAATGCGTCCCGGCTGCAGGACGAGGTAAGCCGATGCATCCATTGCATTCACGAAATCGTCGAAGATGGCGTGAAAATTCGCGTGCCTCGTCCGCAACTGCATGAGCCTGACGAAACGGGCTGCAACTGGACCATGAAGCATTTCGGTAACGCCGCCGGCTATGAGCGGGATATCGCCGCGGTAGTCAAGAGGGTACGTGCTGAATACAATCTTTCCAGCGGAGCAAAGACCCCCGGCGATCCCTTCGAGGATGTGTCCGGCAACTGACAGTTATTGATCGACGTCGACATCTCCACGTCCACAACCTTCGCGCCGACCAATGGCAAACGAAGCGATCATCGCGGCAATCAAGTTTGCCGCGCAGTACGGTGAGCCTTTCATTGTGGTACCGGGTCTCGTGTCGATGCCGCAGGTGTCCGGAGACGCGAGACCATCTTGTTGCGCTGGAGATTGGTGGCTCGCCAGATAGCGCAAAAAATCTTTGCCCACAGCCTCGGCACGTGATCGGTAACTGGGGCAGCCTCGCCAAGGACAAGCTGGAGAACCGTCTGCACACGCTGGTGTGTCAGCGCAAGACTCCCTTAGCACAAGTCCAATGGGAAATGGCACACGATTGGATCGCGGCCTACAAGCGCCATGTTGGCTCCAAGGGGCCGACTAGTCGTTAGGCGCCATACTCCGCTGGCCCGGGTGACCTGGCTCCAGTAACAGGGGGAGAGGGCTTCTAGCAAAGCCCAGTTTGGTCCACGTCAGTTCAACCACAGTGTGCTGGAACCACTGCTCGCGAAGGCTCACATGTTCGGGCGAACCGGAAAACATGCTCAGTAAGCTGCGATTGCCCCTAGGGTCTGCCAATTTGTAGCGATTCCTTCGTCCCTCGCTAGTAGCGGACTGGAGTTCCGCGGCGGAGTAGCTAATGGGCGAATGGAGCGCGCTCACGCGTCAACCAAGTTCGATCGTGATCTTCCTCAGGTGCGCCAACATCGGGGCGCGGATCCTAGGAAGCGCGGACGAGCTTGACTTCGGCTACCGATCAGCGGGAACGGGGCATCGCGATAGCGCAGCAAATCGCACCGGGCGACCGACGAAGCTGATAGGCGACGGCACTGCGCACGCTGCCACCCGTGTTCAACTGAAGCCCAGCAAGCAGAGCGAAGTGAGGAGAAAATTCCGATGCCAATCAGAGAATCGGAATGGATAATTCAATTCTTAACGCGTATTTATACGTCAATAATTAAAAATAAATTCTTAACACGTATCAATAGTTTTCAGATTTGCGCGTTTAAAGAAAATGATTTAGGGTGGTCAAGATCTGACAACAAAAAGAAAAAGCGCCTGGCTCTACCCAAGCCAAGCGCCTTTTCTCCATTTCTAGGAGGTGCAGGGCCACCCATACGTCCGACACCAAGAGCAAGCCGAAACCTTCTCCGTCTCAACTGTCTTCCGTCGGATTTTTGCGAAATTATTCGCAGAAGTCAAGGCCCGGTTTTTGCCGTTCACTTGGGCAGCGGGAGGCTCATGGATACCTAGATTCATGAATTCTTCCTTCAAAACCCTGGAGGGCGGGCGCGCACCCCGAAAAAAGAAGGGGCAGAACGCCGGTGGCGCCGCACGCAAGATGAAAGGGCGCAGAGCGAACCTCTGGTTTTTTCACTCGACCAAACGCAACCGACTGCTCTGCCTGACGGGCGATGTCGTGTTCGGAAGCGCCCTGCGGCTAGAGATGGATCCGCGGGTGAGAACCTACTGGTCTCCTGACGACGACAATCTAGAGGCCGACGGGAGCGTCAAATCGAGCCCCACCTTGTTGTGGGTCGAATACATCGACGGTTCGCGTGAAGCGTGGCACTGCAGCCGCGAACGAACAACAGCGAGTGACGAGTTTAAGGCTCAGTGCGGATCCGCCCCGATTGTGATGCGGACCATTGACATGGTGCTGGGCGAGCGCGTGCTCCTGGACAACGCCATGCAGCTGTGCGCAGCAATGACCGCCGCGCGCGACTGCGATATAGCGCTGGAGTACCGCGTCATCCTCACAGCCTTGCGCGCGCAGTCCCCGCTTACCTTGGGGCACCTCGTGCAGCGTGAAGACGTGGACCCCGGCTTGGCGTTCGCCGCATTCGCGCGCCTGCTCGTGCAAGGTGAGATTGTCGCGGAACTGGACGCGCAGTTGCTGTCGTTACACCTGCCAGTAGCGTTGGCCAAGGGAGGGCGGGTATGAAGCGAGGAAGGAAACGTTCGATCCTCTCCGAAGCCGAGCTGGATCAGGCCTGGCCCATGCCGTCGGCCGTCATGATCGCGAGCCTGCCCCAAGAAGACGCCGACCTCTATGAGGGTCGGCGCAAAGCGATCGACCTATATCGCGCAGGGGTGACCTATGCCGCAATAGAAAAGCGGTGCAGATTGAGTCGCCAGGAGGTCGTGCGGCTATTGAAGCGCTGCAAAGAGCGGGCGAAAGACGGGCGGATATTCGGCTATCGCGCGCTCGTCCCTCACACGCGTGTTGCCCCAAACGAGCGACGCAAGCCGCTCGAACCCGGCGGCGGCCGCGCGGGCGCGTGGCAATTGCTAATGAAGACCTACCCCGGCGTGGCCGACTACATCAAAGAAGTCGTGTACGCACCCGTCGAGCGTGAGGGCGCCGAGCCGCTGAATATGGGCGAGCTTTGGGGCATTGTGCGCTTGCTCCTACAAGCAGAGGGTCTCACGGACCAGGATTATCCATTTGACTGTGGCTCACAGGGGGAGATGGCGCTCAGGGACCATGTCAATGCCCTTCAATTGGCGCGCATGGATCATACAGTGGCCAAGCGGCACGGCGCTGACGCTGGCTTTCGATGGAAACACGTGCGGGCAGAAGCCGAACGCACCTTCGTGCCTTTGCGGCCGCTTTCGTACCTCATTCTGGATTACTACAAGGTGGATGCGCGAACGATCGTCGTCGTTACCAATGAGTATGGCGAGACGTTTGAGATTGTCGTGCCGCGTTTTCATATTGGGGTGCTGGTCGATGAGCGTGACGGGGGCATCCTCGGCGTCTGCGCAGTACTAGAAATGACTCCCTCGACCGACAGCGCACTGGAAACAGTCGATTGCATGCGCAATCCCATGCGCTACATCAAGGCCGACCTGCGTGATATCGCGTTCGACGATGAGCGCATCTTCATCCAGCAACTGGTCCCAGAACAGACCCCATTGTCTTTCATCGTGCTTCGGGTTGACAACGCGTGGGCCAACGCAGCGGACGCCTTCATTAGGGGCGTCTGCTATAGCTATGGTGCCGTCGTGCATTTTGGGCCAGCCTACTGCTGGGTTTCGCGAGCGATTGGCGAGCGGGTAATCGGTGAACTCGCGCGCAACGGTGCCCAGACAGCCAAGAGCAACACGGGATCCAGTGCTGATAGCGGACTGCATGGGGACGCTGCGGAGCAGGCAGTGCGGTATCGGGTCACGATCGAATCGCTGATGGCGCTAATCCTTGAGGCGGCGCAGCTACACAACCGCGGGCGCACGCAGCGGTTGCGTGGTTCTTCGCCGGTCACGACTTTAACCAAAGCTCATGAAGCCGCGGCCGCCGGCGGCCCGTTGGTCGGAATTCCGTTGCCGCGTCCCACACAGCAGGACTGCCGGTTTCTCGATTTTGAATTCGTCGAAACCATTCACGGCAGCCCAGAGAAGGGCGTGCGGCCGTACATCCCTTTCCGCGGGCGGAAATTTAGAAATCGAATGCTAGACGAACTGTCTCATCTCATTGGGAAAGACGCCCGCTGCCGCATTCATCGGTTCGATGGAGATGAGATGCACGCCGAATTGGACGATGGCTCAGTCGTGTTCGGACGCTTGCGCCCTGATCGTCGCGAAGGCAGGGGGTTCACGTTGCAGCAGGAGACCCTACTGCGCAAGGCTGAGCGAGTTGCCAAGAAGCGCGACTTCAAGATCACCCGACGCATGAAAAACGAAGTACAGCGCTACCGCAACAAGAAACACCAGGATGCCCCCGGGGGCAAGGACGCGCTGCTCGCCGCCAAACAAGACCTCAGTGAGCGCCGGCATGGCGACGGTTCGGCCTCACCACCGATCATCTCGCCGTCAGCCGAGGCGATGTCGCCATCGCCAATAGGCTCGCTCCATCATCCCCGCGCGTTACCGCCTGTCGAAACAGAGCCATCGCTCGTTGAGCGGGACCGGTTTGGGCTGTTCTCGATCAAACAGAAGGTGCGCACGCGATGACGATCTTGGATATTAACGACGTCCACGGGGGTACGGCCTTGATGGCCACCGCGGAACTCTCGGCGGCCGAATTACTGATCGACCATCCGCTTGTGATTGGCGTCCCTGTGAGGACGAAGCCCGTCGATCAAGCTTGGCTCGAGTGCAAACGCATCGTCGCCGCTGGGGGACCAGCTTTCACCCTGGTCGGTGAGCCGGGATCCGGGCGTAAGTGTGCTGCTCGACTCATTGCTGCAGCGCTGCATCAAGACTTCCGACAGTTGCCCGTCTTGCACCACGCATTGCCTCGCATCGCGCCAGAGAACACCCGCGAGCGGTGGCAAGCGATGATGTTCTCGCTCGGCAATCACAATGTCTCCGTGCGAAGTAGCACCATTCTTAAGGCGAGATCGATTCAGACGATACTGGACACCGCGCGGCGCAAAGGATCGTTCGGCACCATCTTGATGATCGTGCACAACTTCGAGTGGCTGGACACTCTCTGGTCGAGCATGTTGCTCGATCTGCGCGACGCCGTGTGTGCCGCTGGCTACCGACTGTTCTTTCTTAATGTCGCAAATTCATCGTATCTGCCGCAGGCCCAATCCAGACTACTGAGTTCAAGCATAGCGCATGAGATCCCTGGCCTCATTGGTGCACCCTGTGCGCTGCGCCATCTGTCCTCATTGGGCGACTTCGAGCATCTGTTCAGCGAGCTGGACACGTTGTACTTTCCAGCGAACTCGGATTGCTCCTGGCTTGCCTTCTATCTTCCACGCGCCTACCGGTTTGGACTTCGGTTGCGAGCCTGCACCGACGACTTCCAGGCGGCATACACGGGCTTTTGTAAAGACAGCGGTCGCAGCACGGTGCCGACGCGGTGCATTTTTAACGTGATCCGGATCGCGCTGACGTGCCAGACTTTGAAGGACGAGGAGGGGCTCAAGCTCGATATAGCCGTCTGGCGTGCTGCGTTCGAACAGGCCGCCAGTAGCTTCCCAACCAGTTTGGTGCTCGCCAATGAAGTGCAACAGTAGATCCGGAGCGCGCATGGAAGAACCGACGACATGGCTCGGACTCGATTTGACGCCGCTACCGGATGAGTCCATTTTCTGCATCCTCGCACGGCTGCAGTGGATGAACGTACTGACCTTGCATGATTTACGCCCGTTTACAAAGGGCTATTTAGGAGGTTCCGTACCGTTTTACGGTCGTGACGAGTCGGACTTGCGTGGGCGCGTTGCAGAAGCGACAGGCTGGTTTACGAGCAGCGCTGTGCCTTTTTTTTCTAAGCTGGACGAGACTTTCATGAGAGCTTGGTTCGAGCCTGGTCTAGTGATCTGTCCTCAGTGTGCACAGGGCTTCTACCATTCGAACTGGCATCAGTTGCGCGGACTGCAATGCTGCCCGATCCACGGCTGCCCATTGCTAACGCAGTGTCCCGAATGTCGGCATGCATTCGATACGTATCAGTTCGAAGACGTGCTATTTCACCGGCCATTTTGTTGCCCGAGTTGTGGTGCTCCGCTTGGTGGCCGGCCACCTTCATGGTCGACCATTACAGCCTTTCGCAAACAGCATCCCGATCTGCGCCGCCAGTGGGGGCCGTGGCGCCGATGGGCACAGGGACTGGGCGTGCGCCTGCGCTGGTGCGCCAAGTACGCCACGTCTCTGGAAGTAAGCAGGTTGGAGAGATGGTGGAGCCTAGCAGAACTTGTACAGGCGCTCACATATCAGTTTCACGCCAGTCCACCGCTGTGTGACTGGCAGAAGCCAAACATCACCTGGCTCGTGTGGCCGACGGATGCGCCCACCAAATTTCACCCGCACAACCCGTACCCAATGACGGCACAGTGGAATTTGAGTACGAACCCATATTTAGGGGTACTCAATGAATTGCGTGAGTGGATCAACGCCACGTGTCCGTTGCCAACACAGTCCCCAAGCCCCGAGATTTTCGATGCCGAAGGGCGCTTGATCAAGGACGGCTGGTCGCCGGCGGCACTGGCATACATGGTGATGCGTAAAAGTTGGGAATCAACGGATACATGGTCGCCGGCAGCTGCACTGCGTTGCACGGTGTCCCCGTTGCGGCGGCTCGAACTGCCCAGAAAATTTCTGGTGGACTGTGCGCCACTGACGGCACGCGCTTTGTTCCTCGCCGTGTTCGCAGCGTTGTATTGGAAGATTCAACGCTCCGACGTCCTGGATATGAGTTCATGTGGAATTGACGACGCGTCAGCAGCCTGTGTGTCTAGCGAAGCGACTCGGCCGAACTTTTGCATACTATGTTTTCCCACCGTACCTGGCATGCCCTTGAGAGGTTTCTCCCCATCGCCACTGCGGCTAGACGACGCGCGGGAACTTTTGTGGTACGCCACCACTCGTGATCGTCGCGGGCGCAATCGCCCCTATTAGGAAGGCCAAGGAAAGATAGGCGTGAGGAGGAGGGCAGGCGAAGCGTCATGCAGTCGTGTCGCCAAAAACAATCGGCTACCACCACCACCAAGAGGCGCGCGGCGGCTCAGGAAACCCGTGCCACGTTCTGTACTTTGAGCGCTCTCGAGCACTCGCCTTCGGGCCATAAGCATTCCCGTATGCCACGACCGCTGAGGGTAATTCGCACTGGATGAAAGCAGGGGTATTGGACGCACGGACATGCCAATTGCCGTGCGGACTCACGATACCACTTTGGCCTGGGAGCTGACGCCACGGATCACATAGGTTGGCGTATACGAGGGTCACTCCACACTCCATGGCGCGCCATCGGACGCGATCCGGCATCCCACAGTCTGTAGAGCCCCCCACAACGACACAAATATTGATGTAGTTGACTCTCAGCGGCAGGTACTGCGATTCGCAGCGCAGGTCAGAGTCGTATACCACCCCAAGCGAGTAGTGGCTCCCATAAAGAGGTTCCCACTGTTTCTTGAACCAAGGGCGCCGGAATTGCGGCTTAGTTGAAAAGGGATGGTCTTTGAGAAACTGGCCGCAGTCTACGCCGAGAGAGGCCACGATAGCGCACTCAAACGCCGCCCCATGTTCTTTCTCGATAGTGCCAGCGACGATCGTCGCGTGCTTGCGCGCGGAGAGGTCGCGGATGTAGCGCCGAAATATATAGCTATACATCGCGGACTCTTCAACGGTCGTCGAATGGGGATCACTGAAAACTCCATCTGCCCACGCTGCTGGCAAGGCCAGAAGATCGAACTCTTCTTTCGCGAGCATGGATTCACATAGTTCAATGCGATCCTCAACGTCAAGCAGATAAGGAAGCTGCAAGCAAGCGACAAGCACACCGGCTCTCCGACTTCGGCAGCAGAGCCAGCCGCGCCAGCAGTAGAACACGTTTGATTAAGAAAACGCATCCCAGGCCACGCCGGTACCATGCCAAAGCTATCCAGCATCAAGGTTCAAACCCGCAAGCGCTACCAGAAGCGAGATCCATTGGCAAAGCTGTCAAAAGATTCTTCAGCGGTGTGCTCCGGGAGTCTGGCCAGTCACCCAGATCGGATGGATAGCCTGCTTGGAAATGTGGCGAAAACCGGGACGGTACTCTACAGGCTGTGATTCTCAAATGATCGAATCAAAATGCGTGGAAGCACGCTTGAAAATTAATGAAACAATTCTTCTCACAAAAAAATAATGCAAATACCTGATGGCAATTCTTCATACAAAAACGAGAAAGAGAAGAAGGAATCGCTTTATGCAGAATTTTTCTTTCTTTGTCTGAAATTTTGTCAGGTTGCACTTGGATTGCACGCAGCGCCTGTTGTAAGCGGGCCCAGAGTTTTTTGCGATTTAACATAACACAAATTACACGATTAAATGATGTTGGCGCCAAGTTGTAATGTCCGGTTATAGAGTCGCCGAACCTAAAAATGCGTTGGGTTCAGACGTAAAACTGCGTCGAAATGCTGTGTGAGGTGACCCTACACCAAGAAACAGTACCGCTGAGAAGTAGAGAATCCGGCATGATTTTCACGATTTGAAATGGAAAACATGCCATGAAGACGAGCAAGTTCAC
>Ga0055525_1000671_pt1 | contig 13118 bp, 12 predicted proteins | sample AraplaCvi_mMF_r2_FD_55012 | JGI IMG/M metagenome (GOLD analysis project Ga0055525, IMG submission 55012) | Arabidopsis root microbial communities from North Carolina, USA - plate scrape CL_Cvi_mMF_r2 | ecosystem: Host-associated > Plants > Roots > Endosphere | place: USA: North Carolina...
GAAGCCGGCAGCAAGCTCGCCAAAGCCGAAGAATTGAACGTGAAGGTTCTGGACGAAGCGGGTATGCTCGCGCTGTTAAAAAAACCGGCGGGAGACCAGGCATGATCCGAAACATCCTCAAGATGGGCGACAGCCGTTTGCTGCGCATCGCCAAGCCAGTCGAGCGTTTCCACACGCCCGAACTGACGGCCCTGATCGAAGACATGTTCGACACGATGGATGCGGCGCGCGGTGCCGGCCTGGCGGCGCCGCAGATCGGCGTGGATCTGCAAGTCGTCATCTTCGGGTTCGATCGCAACGACCGGTATCCGGATGCGCCGGCCGTGCCCAAGACGGTGTTGATCAACCCCACCATCGAGCCGCTGTCGGACGAGATGGAAGACGGTTGGGAGGGCTGCCTCTCGGTGCCGGGCCTGCGTGGCGTTGTGCCGCGCCACACGCGCCTGCGCTACACCGGCTTCGACCAGCACGGTCACGCCATCGACCGCATAGCCGAGGGCTTCCATGCCCGTGTCGTGCAGCACGAATGCGACCACCTGCAGGGCGTTCTCTATCCGATGCGCGTGAAGGATTTCACCCGCTTCGGCTTTACCGAAGTGCTGTTCCCGGAATTGCCCGCCAATCACGACGACTGATCGAGACTGCGGGAGCGTCGCACCTGCGGGGGCGGGTGGGCGCGTGTTGCATCCACCACGGAGACGATATGAAGCGCGATGGTTTGAGGGGCTGGCGCCGGCTGGCGCTTGGGGTCGCCATGACGGCGATGCTGGGGTTGGCTGCCTGCGCGGGGCCGCAGGCACCCGAAACCACGGCGGCCGCACCGGCTGCCCAGAAGCCGCAGGGTCCGGTCTGGCAACGCGTGCATCTGGGCGCGGATGCCGTGGCCTACGATTTCCCCGTCTACGCCAACCATCCGCTCGATGGTGATCTGAGCAGCATCCGCGAAGTCGTATTCGTGCAGCACGGCCTGCAGCGCAACGGAAACGATTACTACACCGCTGGCGCAGATCTGCTCCAGGCCAGCGGCCGCAATCCCGACGAGGTCCTGCTGATTGCTCCGAACTTTCCCGGTACGCCCGATGAGGGTAAGGGTTTCGACGGCATGCCGGTTTGGTCGGTGGATGGCTGGATCGGCGGCTTCAACGCGACCAACGCACCATACACGGACCTGAGTTCGCTCAAGGTGCTCGATGACCTGATTGGTTACGTAACGGACCCGGCGCGTGCGCCCAACGTCAAGCGCGTCACGGTGGCAGGCCATTCGGGCGGCGGCCAGATCGTGCAACGCTACGCCGTCCTCAACAACGTGGACGAGGCTATCCGCAAGCGCGGCATCGACCTGCGCTACGTGGTCGCCAATCCGTCGTCGTATCTGTATTTCACGCCGGAGCGTCCGCGCGGCAAGGGCTTTGCACGCTACAGCACCAGCGTCTGCCCGGACTATGACCACTACAAGTACGGCATGGTCGATATGGTCCCGTATGCCGCAGGCAAGACCGGCCGGCAGTTGTTCAACCGATATGCGCAGCGCCACGTGACCTACCTGGCCGGCACGAGCGACAACGACCCGAACCATCGCGTGCTCGACAAGCTCTGCGGCGCCGAGGCCGAAGGCCCGACGCGCCTGGACCGCGCACGCAATTACTGGCGCTACGAGCACCACATGGCGGGGCGCAAGCGCGTCAATCACCAAGCGCACGAAGTGGTTGGCGTGGGTCACGATCAAGCGAAGATGTTCGGCTCGCGTTGCGGTGCGCAAGCGGTGTTTGGCATGCCCGCATCGGCCAACACCACGGGGGCAGCCTGCCAGGCTCCGCGTCTGTAATTTGGGCGGCAGGGTAAAAAAAACCGGTCAGCGCGCAATGCGTTGACCGGTTTTTTTCTTTAGGCAGAGCTGTCTCAGAACTTCTCGAACGGCCCAAGGAAGCGCCACTGGCCGACTGGCAGGTCGCCCAGCACGATGCTGCCCATGCGGATGCGCTTGAGGCCTACCACCTCCAGTCCCACCTGTTCGCACATGCGGCGGATCTGGCGTTTCTTGCCTTCGCGCAGCACGAAGCGCAACTGCTCTTCGTTCTGCCAGCTCACCTTCGCGGGCTTGAGTTCTTCGCCGTCGAGCGACAGGCCAAAGCGCAGCTTCTCCATCAGCTCTTCCGGGAAGACCTTGGAGATGTCGCGCTCGACCAGCCCGTTGGGCGAATCCCATACCACGCGCACCAGGTATTCCTTCTCGACCGTCGAATCCTCGCCGATCAGGTGGCGCGCCACGCGGCCGTCCTGCGTCAACACCAGCAAGCCTGTGGAGTCGATATCCAGTCGGCCGGCTGGCGCCAACGCCCGGCGCTGCCAAGGCGCGAAGCGCTTGCGCGTGGGGTCGCCTTCCCACTGGTTTTCCGGCACGAACAGCGAAACGGCCGGCTGATAGCCGTCTTCTGCCTGGCCCGACACGTAACCGACCGGCTTATGCATCAGCACGGTCACGCGCTCGCCTTGCTCGGAGCGCGCCGACTGATGGATCTCGATGATCGCATCCGGTTTGACGCGCGATCCAAGCTCCGTGACCGGCTCGCCGTCCACGAGCACCCAGCCGCGCGGAATCCATTCATCGGCCTCACGGCGCGAGCACAGACCCAGTTCGGACATGCGCTTGGACAGACGCACCAACCCGCTCGATTCGGTTTGCTGCGCCTGGCGTGGTGCCTGCTCCTCGGCATGACGCGGAGCGCGTTCCTCGCGCTCGGGCCGTTGCGGACGGGCCGGACGATCCTCAAAGCGGCGCGGCGGACGATCGTTGTCAAAACGACGCGGGGGGCGTTCGTCATCGAAACGACGCGGCGGGCGTTGGTCGCCATCACGACGCGGTGCGCGTTGATCGTCACCATAGCGTCGCGGCGGCCGTTGCTCATCGTCGAATCGGCGTGGCGGGCGTTGGTCGTCACCGTACCGGCGCGGCGGACGCTCATCGTCAAAGCGACGCGGAGGACGTTGGTCACCATCACGACGGGGCGCGCGTTGATCGTCGCCGTAGCGTCGCGGGCGTTCGTCATCGAAACGGCGGGGCGGCCGTTGGTCGTCGCCGAACTTGCGAGGCGGGCGTTGCTCATCGTCAAAACGTCGCGGAGGACGTTGATCGCCCTCACGGCGCGGTGCGCGTTGATCGTCGCCATGGCGTCGCGGGCGCTCGTCATCGAAACGGCGTGGCGGCCGTTGCTCATCGTCGAAACGGCGTGGCGGGCGTTGGTCGTCACCGTATCGGCGCGGCGGGCGCTCATCGTCAAAACGTCGCGGAGGACGTTGATCGCCCTCACGGCGCGGCGCGCGTTGATCGTCGCCGTAGCGGCGTGGGCGTTCGTCATCGAAACGACGGGGCGGTCGCTGATCGTCATTGAACCGGCGCGGCGGGCGCTGCTCATCGTCAAAGCGCCGCGGGGGGCGGTCGTTGTCGAATCGACGCGGGGGACGTTCGTCGTCGAATCGGCGAGGCGGCCGATCTTCGAAGCGTCGCGGCGGACGCTCATCGTCAGAGCGACGGGGCGGCCGTTGCTCGTCGCTGAATCGGCGCGGCGGACGCTCGTCATCAAAGCGTCGCGGTGGGCGATCGCCTTGCGTGCGGCGCGGCTTGGCGTCGCGCGTCTGGCCATCGTCGTCGCGTCGCGGAGGACGTGCGGGACGCGGCGGCTTACCGGCACCTTCTTCCGGCTTGGGGCGGCGCTGCGATGGGCGCAGGGGCTGGCGCTCGCGGTTCAGGTCGGACGAGCGCAGCGGCTTGCCTGTGGAACGTACGGCATTGCCTTCGTCGTCACGGCGCACGCCGAGCGTGGCACGCTTGCCCGGGCGGGTGGCGCGCTGAGTCGGGTCGCTGGCGCCGCGCTTGTCGTCGTCGCCGGGAAAATCATCGGAATCGGTAGTCATGAATCTAGACCGGTAAGGCTGGCGCTCAGATGGCGAGCGCATCAAGCAGCTCGCTTTCAAGCTCGAGCTGCAGTTTGTTGTCCTGGGTCAGGCGAGTGCCGTCGACCAGGAAGATGTCTTCCACGCGCTCGCCTAGCGTGTTGATACGCGCGGTGTGCACCGACACGCGACGGTGCGCGAGCACGCGGGCAATCGCGTAGAGCAGACCGGTGCGGTCTGTCGCGGAAATGGAGAGCAGGTAATACTGGCCGCGCTCGTCCGCACGCAGGTCGACACGGGGCTTGATCGGGAAGCTGCGTGACTGCCGCGAGATGCGCCCACGCGGCGGCTCGGGCAGGGCGGTTTCGCGCGAAATCTGCTCGGCCAGTTCGTGTTCGACCAGCGTGATGATGTCGCGGTAATGCCCGGGCTCCACCAGGCCGCTGCTGGGATCGGCCACCTGGAAGGTGTCGAGCGCGTAGCCGTGTTTGGTGGTGTGGATCTTGGCGTCCAGAATCGTCAGGCTCTTGCGCTCGAAGTAGCCGCAGATGCGTGCGAAAAGATCGGGCCGATCCGGCGAGTACACCGCCACCTGCAGGCCGACGCCCGCCGGTGAAATGCGCGCGCGCACGATAGGGATCGTAGTGTCGACGCGGTTGTAGAAGTGCCGCGTGAACCAGGCGATGTCGCGCGCGTCGTGGCGCAGGAACACGCCCACGTCGAGCTGTTTCCACAGGGCCTCGTGCGCGGTGTCGTCCAGCGCGGCCAGGCGCAGCAGGGCGCGCGCTTCTTCCTTGCGGCCTTCGAGCACCGCGTGCGGGTCCGTGGTGGCACCACCGAGCACGCGCAACGTCATGCGATACAGGTCTTCCAGCAGCTTGCCCTTCCAGGCGTTCCACACTTTCGGGCTGGTGCCGCGGATGTCGGCAACGGTCAGCAGATACAACGCGGTCAACCGACGCTCGGTGCCGACCAGATCGGCGAAATGACGGATGACCTCCGGATCGCCCAGATCCTGCTTCTGCGCGACCTGGCTCATGGTCAGATGGTGTTCGACGAGCCAGACGATCAGGTCGGCGTCTTCCTTGGCGATGCCGTGTTCCTTGCAGAAGCGTCGCGCGTCGGACATGCCGAGCACGGAATGGTCACCGCCGCGTCCCTTCGCAATGTCATGGAANAGCGCTGCCACGGTCAGCACCCACGGCTTGTCGAAGTTCGCCATCAACTGGCTGCAGAACGGAAACTCGTGCGTGTGCTCGACGATGGCGAAGCGGCGGATATTGCGCACCACCATCAGNATGTGCTGATCGACCGTGTAGACGTGNAANAGGTCGTGCTGCATCTGCCCCACGATGCGGCGGAANTTGACCAGGTAGCGGCCGAGCACGCTGGTCTGGTTCATCAGGCGCAGAGCGTGTGTGATGCCCTGCGGCTGCTGCAGGATCGACAGGAACAGCGCGCGGTTGGCCGGATCCTTGCGCCATTTGGCGTCCATCAACGTCCGCGCGTTGTATAGCGCGCGCATCGTGCTGGCTGCCAGCCCCTTGATGCCGCGCGTCTGCTCGTACAGCAGGAACGTTTCAAGAATTGCCGTCGGTTCGCGCTGGTAGAGATCGGCGTCGGCAATTTCGAGCATACCTTGCCGTTCAACAAAGCGATCGTTGATCTTGCGCGTGATACCCAGCTCGCTCGGGAACAGCTTCGCTTCGATGTTCTGCAGCACCACGGTATTGAGCTGCGTGACGGCCTTGGCAACCCAGTAATAGCGGCGCATGAGCTGTTCGCTGGCGCGCTTTGCGGTGGTCGGACGGTAGCCGAACGACTCGGCCAGTTGCGTCTGCAGGTCGAATACGAGAACGTCCTGGCGACGCCCGGCTAGTAAGTGCAGCCGCGCCCGCACGGTTTTGAGCAGACGTTCATTGCTGGTCAACTCCTGCGCTTCACGGCGCGTGAGCAGGCCGTTGGCAAGCAGCTCATTCCAGCTCGAACCGAAACCGGCCGCGCGCGTCATCCACAGAATCACCTGCAGATCGCGCAGGCCGCCTGGGCTTTCCTTGCAGTTCGGTTCAAGCGAGTAGGGTGTGTCCTGGTACTTCGCATGCCGCTGGCGCATTTCCAGCAGTTTCGACTGGAAGAAATCTGCCGCGTCGAGGTGGCCTTGATAGTGCGTCTCGAACGTGCGGTAGAGGCCTTCATCGCCGGTCAGCAGGCGCGCTTCCAGCAACGAAGTGCGTACCGTGACGTCCTGTGCGGCTTCATTGATGCATTCGTCGACTGTGCGCACCGACGAGCCGATGTCCAGCCCCATGTCCCAACAGCGGCCGATGAAGGCCTCCAGCCGGGCCTCCAATGCCTTGTCTGCGGTGCCCGGCAGCAACAGGAGGATGTCCACATCGGAATGCGGAAACAGCTCGCCGCGCCCGTAGCCGCCCACGGCAATCAGCGCGCAGTCGGCTGGCATCTGCTCTTCCTGCCAGAGCCGCACCAGCGCACGGTCCACCGCGCGCGCCAGCTTGGTCACGAGTTGCTGAACGTTGGCGTGCTGGTCGAACTGCGCGAACAGGTGTGCGCGCTCAGCTTTCAGGGCGTCGCGCGGATGGGCTTCTTCGGCAGGGGCGGCAGCAGCGGAGGGCATGAGTGGAGCGTGAATGAAACAGCGACCGGAACGAGCCGGTCGCTGCAAGAGTTGAGCCGGTGCGAGGCGAGATCAGCGCGACGGTGCTGCCGCTGACGATGCGGCTCGGCCGCGAGGATCAGGCCGTGGCCGGCGAGCCTTCGTGTACGAATTCCGGTGCCGGCGGCGTCAACGCCGACACGGTCAGCACCTCGTGGCCGGTTTCCGTCACCAGAAGCGTATGTTCCCACTGCGCCGACAGGCTGCGATCGCGCGTCTTGACGGTCCACTGGTCGGGCATCGTGCGGATGTCGCGCTTGCCTGCGTTGATCATCGGTTCAATCGTGAAGATCATGCCGGCCTTCAGCTCCATCCCGGTACCGGGGCGGCCGTAGTGCAGGATCTGCGGATCTTCGTGGAATTTCTTGCCGATGCCGTGGCCGCAATATTCGCGAACCACGCTATAACCTGCGGCTTCAGCATGTTGCTGGATCACGTGGCCGATGTCGCCCAAGCGTGCACCGGGGCGCACCGCGGCGATGCCTTTCCACATGCATTCGAATGTGACCTGCGTCAGGCGCTTGGCAAGGATCGACCCTTCACCCACGACGAAGGTGCGGCTGGTGTCGCCGTAATAGCCTTCCTTGGTGATGACGGTGATGTCGAGGTTGACGATGTCACCGCTCTTGAGCACCTTGTCGCCCGGAATGCCATGGCAAATCACATCGTTGACCGACGTGCAGATCGATGCCGGGAAGGGCGGATAGCCCGGCGGCGCATAGTTCAGCGGCGCCGGCACAGTGCCTTGCACGTCACGCATGTAAGCGTGGCACAGCTGGTCCAGCTTGCCCGTCGTCACGCCGGGCACGACAAACGGGGTGATGTAATCCAGAACTTCGGACGCAAGCCGGCAGGCCACGCGCATTTGCGCAATGTCTTCGGCGGTGTGAATGGTAACGGCCATGCTGTGACTCTTTCTGCACGCAAGCGCGCGAAGCGCCGCGTCGTGGCTAAAGTGTGAATTATCGCACCAAAGCGCCCCGGCCGGGGTTTTCGGGCGCTGGGCGCCAGCCTCGGCCCGTTTGCTGCGAATGCTCGGAAGGTCTTGAGTCGATTGGGTTTTTGCCGCTATAATCGCTGGCTAAGCAGTCGCTGGCCGTGTGGTCGGTGGCGCTTAAAATCGCGAGCCGCTTCACCGCGGGTGTCCGTCGTAACGCATGCAACGGATGTCTGAGGCGGCTTCAGACCTAACCCGACTGGAGAATTTCATGTCCGTGACCATGCGCGAAATGCTGGAAGCCGGTGTCCACTTTGGCCACCAGACNCGCTTCTGGAACCCCAAGATGGCCCCCTTCATCTTCGGCCATCGCAACAAGATTCACATCATNAACCTGGAAAAGACGCTGCCGATGTACCAGGACGCACTGAAGTACGTGCGCCAGCTGGCAGCCAACCGGGGCACCATTCTGTTCGTCGGCACGAAGCGTCAGTCGCGCGAGATCCTGGCTGAAGAAGCGGCTCGCGCAGGTATGCCGTTCGTCGACAGCCGCTGGCTCGGCGGCATGCTGACCAACTTCAAGACGGTCAAGACCTCGATCAANCGCCTGAAGGACATGGAAGTCGCCAAGGAAGCCGGCGCGACCGAAACCATGAGCAAGAAGGAAGCGCTGATGTTCGAACGCGAAATGGACAAGCTGGTGAAGTCCATTGGCGGCATCAAGGACATGGGCGGCATTCCGGACGCCATCTTCGTGGTGGACGTTGGCTACCACAAGATTGCCGTGACCGAAGCCGCTAAGCTGGGCATTCCGGTGATCGGCGTGGTTGACACGAACCACTCGCCGGAAGGCATCGACTACGTCATCCCGGGTAACGACGACTCGAGCAAGGCTGTTGCTCTGTACGTGCGCGGCGTGGCCGACGCGATCCTGGAAGGCCGCGCCAATGCGGTTCAGGAAGTGGTTGAAGCNGCTCGCGGTGGCGACGACTTCGTCGAAGTCCAAGAAGGCTAAAGACAAGAAGGCGTGCGCCCGCGGCTTGANTGCGCGGGACGTGTGCCAGGCCGCACCTGNTGCAACGCATCGGGGCNGATGGCCAGACAGGGGCGCGTAACAAACGCCCCTTTTTTTTGAAATTTGTCATGCGGATGTCCCACGCGCGTCGTATTTCGTGGGGCGGCCGGATGNAAACCGGACGACAGGCCGGCGCGAGGCGANGANTCCGCTTGCGACCGGACGACGATCTGAAACAAGGAGCATGAGAATGGCGGCAATTACCGCAAGCATGGTTGCAGAACTGCGCGCGAAGACCGACGCGCCGATGATGGAATGCAAGAAGGCCCTGACCGAAGCCGAAGGCAACCTGGAAAAGGCCGAAGAAATCCTGCGTGTGAAGCTGGGCAACAAGGCCGGCAAGGCTTCCAGCCGCGTCACCGCTGAAGGCGTGGTTGCAGCGTTCGTCGAGGGCACCACGGGCGCCCTGGTCGAAGTGAACTGCGAAACCGATTTCGTTTCGAAGAACGACGATTTCCTGGCCTTCACGAACGATGTTGCCAAGCTGATCGCTCAGAAGAACCCGGCTGACGTGGCTGCCCTGTCGGCCCTGTCGATCGGCGACGAAACTGTTGAGGCCGTGCGTACCCGCCTGATCGGCAAGATCGGCGAGAACATGACGATCCGCCGCTTCCAGCGTTTCGAAGGCACCCAGCTGACTTCGTACCTGCACGGCACCCGCATCGGCGTGATGGTGGCATTCGAAGGCAACGAAGTGGCGGCCAAGGACGCAGCAATGCAGGCTGCCGCTATGAAGCCGGTGTCGCTGTCGGCTGACGATGTGCCGGCTGAGCTGGTCGCCAAGGAGCGCAGCGTTGCTGAGCAGAAGGCTGCCGAATCGGGCAAGCCGGCTGAAATCGTTGCCAAGATGGTGGAAGGCAGCGTGCAGAAGTACCTGAAGGAAGTCTCGCTGCTGAACCAGCCGTTCGTGAAGAACGACAAGCAGACCGTTGAGCAGATGCTCAAGGCTGCCAACACGACCGTGAAGGCTTTCACGCTGTACGTGGTGGGCGAGGGCATCGAGAAGAAGCAAGACGACTTCGCTGCTGAAGTGGCTGCCCANGTGGCCGCNGCCAAGCAACANGCGTAATGCTGCGACGGCCGTTTTCGATGGTGCGGCGATTCACACNCCGGCGNAGGCCGGGAGGTGTCGTTTCCACCATTGGCGCAGCCGTATAATGCCGAACAAACAGGGCACCGAAAGGTGCCCTGTTTGCAGGTGCAGCCTGCTTGCGCGGGCATCGTCGGGGGTGTTTTCTGACGGCTTCCGCGCCAGAAGGTTGCGGGATGTGCGAAGTCCCCGCTTTGCGCATCGTTGTCATATCCGCAGCGTCATTTCCCTTTTCCTGTTTCCCGTACCAGGAATCGTCACGAGGATCTCCATGCCTGCCTATAAGCGCGTTCTACTCAAACTTTCCGGCGAAGCCCTGATGGGCGACGATGCCTTTGGCATCAACCGCAGCACCATCGAAGGGATGGTTAACGATATCGCCGAAATCGTGAAGCTGGGCGTGCAGGTGGCAGTGGTGATCGGCGGCGGTAACATCTTCCGCGGTGTCGCGGGCGGCGCCGCCGGCATGGACCGGGCCACGGCCGACTACATGGGCATGCTGGCCACCATGATGAACGCGCTGGCCCTGCAGGACGCCATGCGCCATGCCAACCTCGAAGGCCGCGTGCAATCGGCGCTGCGCCTGGACCAAGTGGTCGAGCCGTATATCCGTCCGCGCGCGATTCGCCAGTTGGAAGAGGGGAAGATCGTGATTTTCGCCGCCGGCACCGGCAACCCGTTCTTCACCACCGACACCGCCGCCGCACTGCGCGGCTCGGAAATCGGTGCGGAGATCGTCCTCAAGGCCACCAAGGTGGACGGCGTGTACACCGCCGATCCGAAGAAGGATCCGAGCGCCACCCGCTACACCACCATCACGTTCGACGAAGCCATCTCGCGCAACCTGCAGGTGATGGATGCGACTGCATTTGCGCTGTGCCGAGATCAGAAGCTGCCAATCAAGGTGTTCTCGATTCAGAAGCCGGGCGCACTCAAGCGGGTGATCCTGGGTGAAGACGAGGGCACGCTGGTGCACGTCTAAAGCCAGCGGCGAGCCTGCTTGCAGGCACCTTTTTTACCGTTCGCTGACCCTGCGCAAATGGCGTTGGCGAGCGGCTTCCATGTAAAATCGCCTATTGTCTTTTTGGTCTTGCCAGTGCCCTGTGTCGTTTTCCGGGGCGCAAGTTGGCAGACCGCCGTTATCGTTCGGAGGAAGTATGAGCGTCGCCGATGTCAAAAAGAATGCCGAGCAGAAGATGCAGAAGTCGATCGAGGCTCTCAAGACGGATCTGGCCAAGATCCGTACTGGCCGTGCCCACACCGGTCTGCTCGATCACGTGCAAGTCGACTACTACGGCTCGATGGTGCCGATCAGCCAGGTGGCCAACGTGACCCTGGTGGATGCACGCACGATTGGCGTGCAACCGTGGGAAAAGAAGATGGTGCAAGCCGTCGAGAAGGCCATCCGTGAAGCGGACCTCGGCCTGAACCCCGCAACCATGGGTGACATCATTCGCGTGCCGACTCCCGCNCTGACCGAGGAGCGTCGCAAGGAACTGACCAAGGTCGTGAAGGGNGAGGGCGAAGATGCCAAGGTGGCCGTGCGCAACCTGCGTCGCGATGCCAACGAACAGCTCAAGAAGCTGGTGAAGGACAAGGCCATCTCGGAAGACGACGAGCGTCGCGGCGGAGACGACGTTCAGAAGCTGACCGACAAGTTCGTCGCCGAGATCGACAAGCTGGTCGCCGAGAAAGACAAGGAAATCATGACGGTGTAAGGCCGTCTCCTGCCGCCGGCGCATTGGGCGCAAGTGGCGGGAAGCCCGATTCATGCATATCAGTTCCACACTGGCGGTGCCTGACACCGCCGATACGCCGCGCCACGTTGCCGTCATCATGGACGGTAACGGCCGCTGGGCCACCGAACGGCATCTGCCGCGCGTGGCCGGGCATAGTCGCGGCCTCGACGCCGTCCGAGCAACCGTCGAAGCGGCGGCACGCCGTGGCGTCGGTTACCTGACGCTGTTTGCTTTTAGCTCCGAAAACTGGCGTCGTCCTGCCGAGGAAGTTACCTTCCTCATGAAGCTGTTCATGACGGCTCTGCGCCGCGAAGTGAGCAAGCTCCATGACAACGGCATCCGCCTGCGCGTGGTGGGTGATCTGTCGGCGTTCAGCCCACGCATCCAGCTTTTGATCCGCGAAGCTGAAGCCAAGACGGCTGCCAACCCCGGTCTGACTGTCACGATCCTCGCCAACTACGGCGGGCGCTGGGACATCCTGCAAGCCATGCGCGCCTTGTTGGCGGCGCAGCCGGGCATTGCACCCGACGCCATCACGGAAGAAATGCTTGCGCCGTACATGGCCCTGTCTTACGCGCCGGAGCCGGATCTGTTTATCCGCACCGGCGGCGAGCAGCGCATCAGCAACTTTCTGCTGTGGCAGCTTGCCTATTCCGAGCTGTACTTCACCGATCGCTACTGGCCCGACTTCGATGCCGCAGAACTCGATCGCGCCTTTGCGTGGTATCGCAACCGCGAGCGCCGCTTCGGCCGTACCAGCGCGCAGCTCGAGCCCGATGTTCCCCCCGCGCTATCCGCCGGAGCCTGACACATGCTGCTGACTCGCGTCATTACCGCTGTCTGCCTGCTGATTGTCATCCTGCCCATTCTGTTCTTCGCGCCGCCCGCCGGCCTGGCCGGGCTCGTGACGGTATTTGCAGCCCTCGCCGCGTGGGAGTGGGGGCGTCTCGTGCGCCTGCCAGGCTGGTGGGGGCCGATTCTCTATGCGGTCGTTGTCGTCATGCTGACGATCGCCTGGCACGATATTCCCATTCGCGGTGATGCTCGGCCGTTGTTCCATGGCGCGGTGATCGCATGGGTGATCGCCTGGGCGTTGCTGGCGAGCGGCGTGCGCGAGTTGCATGGCACGCGCAGGGTCGTGTTCACGCTGTTGGGCTTGGTGATGTTGCCCGCGTTCGTGCATGGCGCCATTGAATTGCGCACGCATGGCGTCGCCTTTTTGCTTTCGGTGGCATTGCTCGTGTGGGCGGCCGATGTTGGCGCGTATTTTGTCGGCAAGGCCATTGGTCGTCGCAAGCTTGCTCCGACCATCAGTCCGGGCAAATCGTGGGAAGGTGCAATCGGTGGCGCGGTGCTGGTCGCGGTAATCGCCACCGTGGCCGGCATCACGCATTGGTTTGCGCCGACGTGGTTCTCGCACGAGTTTGACCAGCGCGGCGCGGTCGCGGCCCTGGCGCTGACCATCTTGCTGGTCGCTGCAAGCATTGGCGGTGATTTGTTTGAATCCCTGCTCAAGCGTCAGGTCGGCATGAAAGACAGCAGCCGCCTGTTGCCCGGCCACGGCGGTGTGCTCGATCGCATCGACGCGCTGCTGCCGGTGTTTCCGCTAGCTGCGCTGCTGATTTCCTGAGGCGTCTGAACATGATGCGTTTGACCGTTCTTGGCGCCACCGGCTCCATTGGCGACAGCACGCTCGACGTGGTGCGCCGTCA
>Ga0055525_1000700_pt1 | contig 12199 bp, 14 predicted proteins | sample AraplaCvi_mMF_r2_FD_55012 | JGI IMG/M metagenome (GOLD analysis project Ga0055525, IMG submission 55012) | Arabidopsis root microbial communities from North Carolina, USA - plate scrape CL_Cvi_mMF_r2 | ecosystem: Host-associated > Plants > Roots > Endosphere | place: USA: North Carolina...
TACCTCTTCGCCGCGTGTCCGGTCGGTGCCTCCCTGGAGTGCGCCTCGCGTGTCGTGACTGCGGCAGGAGCGACATCATCTCGCGCATTGCATTGGCGCCAACAAATGGAGCTAGTGGAGCGGGCGATGGGCCCGTCGGACGCCGGCGGAGGCGCCTGACGATGCGCGCCTGCCCAGCTTGGGCTAGGCTGGCAGAGCAGGACGTTTGCGCTACGCCCTCGATAGCTTGCCTTGTGCTCGGCGGGCCGCCGCAAAGCGGTCGTGATCGGATGTCGCCTATTGGCCGTGCTGCGACCTAGCCGCCCGCGCCGGTGGCGCTCAGCGTGAAACGCTGGCGTCCGACCGCTGAGGGCAACAACCTCGCGTCCGCCGTCATTTGCTCATGATTGCCAGCAGCTTGTCGATGTTGCGCTGGTCACTAGGCACGCTGTCATGATCGCGCAGAATCTGGAACTTCTGACGCAGGTGGGTGCGGTTGTCGGCGTTTATGTAGTGGTCGACCTTCGGGTAGGCCCAACCCGCCATATTGAGGATATTGGTGCAGTCGGCCATGCCGAATACCTTCTTATCGGTGCAGCTGTCGGCCACGCCACCGAAGAGACCGGCGTACCGCTCCCCCATCTGCGCGATCGTGGCCTGCTGATTCTGTGATGAGGCATCGCCATCATTGACGAACTGATCGACTGCCTGGGCCTGGAGTGCAATGAGCTGCAATAGCATTGCGTAGACGTGGCCGAGCTCCAGGTGCGCGACCTTGCCGTTGTGAATGGCATCGAGGTAGAGGTTGTACAACTGGCCCGTCGCCTGCGAGACCGTATTGACCGCAAGCAGTCGCTCGCTTGCCGGTCGGGTCGGGTTGCGCAGTGCATTCAGGTTCTCCGACGCGAGGTAGCGCTTCAACAGCGGGCCGCCGCCGGTCAGATAGAACGGCAGGGGCATCTCCTTTTTAGCGATCATGTCCACCGCCATCGTGTAGTCGGCAGGCTCCCATGGCCGGTCTAGAGGCGGCATGACGTGCGGCACGGCCGCCTGGCCCAGAGCGGCGGTCGAGAGCGCGACGCTCAGGGTGAGCGCAAAGATGAACTTGATTCGCATGATGTGACAAGCAAGCGGTGAGATGCACGAATTGTCGAGCAAACCATCGAGGGTTCTTTGCGGAGCTGTCACCGCACTGAATCGTGCAACTGCTGCGCAGTCAGGCACGTTGAGCGAACCTGGCCGCCGGCAAGCTACGAGCAAGGCGGCCGCGAGCCGCACGCCGACCACCGGCGGCTTGTGCGCGGCGAGGGTCGTCGGTCGTCAGCATTCGATGGACGAGCCAAATGCAAATCGCCCAGATACCCTCCAGCTTGAGCGCCTTCTGTCCGAAGAGCATGCCCTTTGTTCCAAGGAACACGAGGCGACACGGCGAATTGGGAGGACTGCAAGGCTGGCCCCCGCTCGTCAAGGGTTTACCAGCATGTGCTCACTAGGACCGGAAAGGAAGGTGCCGACTGCTTTACGACTGAGAGCCGCCAGTAGGCGCCAGCGGGAAGTCGGTCACTGCCGACCCTTAGCGGACTTGGGGCGGCCGGATTCCGGCGCAGCAAAGCCGTCCTTTGAGAGACGGAGGAAGCGCTCAACCGGGCGATGAGCATGTCCTTAGCGCGTATGACAGTCAGGATGGCGCCGATGCCGAGGTTGAATCACCATCGCAAAATGCCGCCAGATGCTCTCTCGAATCCACGTCTCCGAACCGCGCGGCCTTCGCGCGCTCGCCTTCGGTCAGCGCACTCCAGCGCGCGTCTAGTCGTCTGCAGTAGTGATCTCGCACCCAAGCCAACTCATCGCGATTCGCGGCAATCTTCAGGGACCGCGACAGCGATTTGCCGATCGTTTCATACGCGCCCGCGTCTGCCGCGGACTCGGATCCCTTTGGCACGAACCCGATTTGGACAGAATCGGATTGCTGCAACAGTCCCTCTAGCTGGAGACGGCTCACATCACTCGATCTCGCCAGATAGAGGTACGAAGGTACCTGTCCGGATTCAACGAATGGGACCTGAGTCGCGCTGTCCACGATCAGAGCTGCATCCACGTAGCCGTTCTTGCTCACGCGCGCCAGAATCACGTCGCAGTCGTACACATCGGCCCAGTCGAATCGATACCTGCCCCGGCTATCCGACTCTCGGCTAACGGTTCGAATCAAACTCGTTCCGTGCAGTTCGTACTTGCGACAGTCAAGATCGACCTTTGCCCCTGCGATGGGTTGCTGGCTGCGGATCTCATAGACGACGCCATCGGGCGATATATCCAGACAGCCGACCAGAAGCACCCCGGGTAGGAGCAGCCCCAGAACTGGCATCCATCCGTTGAGACGTTTCATCGGCCCATGGTAGCCGATGGTCGCATCGCTCGGCCCGTAGGTGACGGCCGCCGTCCGCTGTAGGAAGCATAGCCGACCTCGGTCGCCACCAGCGGCCAGGCCGGGGCCGACCCAAAGCAGAAATCCCCGCTAGCGAATTCGACAACGGGAAGCGGTCAATGCGACCTCAGCGAGGCAGAGTCCGCACCAGATTCGACTGACTCAAGCGTGACGTGCCAGGGCCTTCTATGGTTGTCCAAGTATGTGGCGAGGGCCTCCACGCCGTCCCCTTCAAAGACAACCACGGAATGATGCCCGTACGGAATGCATGGGGACGGTTTGCGCCAAAACTCAACGGACACCACTCGCACGTCTACAGGCTCTGGCCCCTTCTTTTCTATGACCTGGATGGTGCTGCCAACGACCTCACTTCGCGTTGCACTGACAAATGCAAACCGTGCGCCGACGGGGATATCCCACCGACAGGAATTTGTGACGTTGAATTTGCCCGCTCCGACATGCTCTCCGACCAGCATTGATAGTCGCATTTGTTCTGCTCGAAAAGTAGAAGCTTGCAAGAGCGGCTATTGCTCGAGGGCTGCCTGTTGCCGTCACTCGTCGGACCGGCGAAGGCGTCGCGTTGCGGCGATCTCCTCTGCGAGAGCTCTCGACCGCGCCAAGCTCTCGGTCCAGGTCTCGTCGAGTGGGGGCTGAGCACCGGCATTTGCCCGCTGCAGCGCTTGACGGTACTCGACCGAGGCGACGTCTGGGCATCGCTCGAGGGCGTCGAGGAACTCTGACGGCGGCAGGTACGCGTGCTCCTCAATGTAGTGCAGTATGCCGCCGGGCGCCACGAAAACGGCATCGAATCCAGGAACGAAAAGGTTCTCCTGCGACCAGCCGGGTTCGGCCGGCGACTTTCGCAGCCCCGACGAGCAAAGCGAGCAGTCATGCACGCCCCTGAATCCGAATTGCCTATATTCGGCCTTCGTCTGTTCGAGCAGCGTTTGCAGCCGGGATATTAAGGCCGAAGGCACGCGCCCCGTAGGAAACGGATGAGGGTCTTCAAGCCATCCGACAGCGCGCAAAGGTACCGCCCAGTTGTTGGCATCGAACGGGCCATTGTGGTACCTGCAGAGGGTCAGATCAGCAAAGTGCATCCAGAGCTACAGAAGGAATGGACGGCGACGCGCTCGAAGTCTAAGGCTTCCCAGAAGCGGCCGCGCCCTTATGTCCGTTCATGGCCGGACTCCGCCTTTGCCTTCTACTCGTCATCACATGTGAGTCAATAGCCCACTCGGGCATCATCGACTACTGCGATAAATGTGTCTCGCGAGTGAGGCGTCACCGACGTCCAGGCGCCACCCGTGAAGTTGCTGAAGCAGGCCGGCGAGTCGAATTCCGACAAGTATGCGTCCACCAGAGCGGTCAACGACTTGTCGCTCGTCTTCACCGTGCTGAACATCCGAGCCTCTTCTCGTAGCAAATCCAAGAGCGACGGCCTCAATTCGTTCAGAGAAATCGGCTGAATGGCGCCTTTGGCTAGCTTCATCATGTCGCTCGAGGTTGAGAACATAGCTCGACCTACCGTCGTCGTCGTTCCACGCGTCAGTGCGCGCAACGTTGTTCCAGACTTCTTGAGCCTCGTCGCGTGCGAGCGTCTTTCCACCGCGCGCATTGACTTCAACTAGCCAAGGCGTGTCGTTTCGCTCGATCGATTTGATACGCCATCTGTAGAACAAGTCTGGCACACCAGTGAGCTTTCGCAAGGATTCTTTGTAGAAGAACGGGTCGATCCCCACCAACACCTCACCCTCCACCCATGCTCCTGGCGAGGCGAATTCTGGGGGCGTTGACTCCCGGAATGCGCAAAAACCAAAGTCGATCACCCAGGCTTGAGCATTGACGAAAGGCACTCGCGCGCATACCTCGTACGCGCCATGGCCGAGATGCCGCGCCCTAGTCTCCCGCTGTGCACTGGGGCGCAGCCTGTCTCCCGCGAACTCCAGGGCGAATTTCGCGATATCGCCAACTGCGAGATCGCCGTAATTGCCGTCCTGAATAATCCAGGAGTCAAGGCCGACCGAGAGCGTGTCCAGGCTGTGTCTCATGACGCTTTGATGCATATCGTTCGCTACGTTCTAAGACTCGAATATAGGCGAGCACTGCAGTTCCTCGGAGGGCGCCGCTCGCGTGTGGCCGTTCCTGGCCGACATGCGTTCCTGGGGCCTCCGACCAGGCTGGGTGGCGCGCCGTCCGTGATCGGCCGACCGCTATGCGCAGCATACCCGCCCGTCGACGCCGGCAGCCGAGCAGCAGGGCCCGACCCATCGGCGACATTCGGATGTGCAGATTGGTCGCCGAAAAGCGGTCGTTCAAGTCGCAGCAAGATCCGTTCAGGCGGTGGCCGGCACAGGTCTTCTCTCCAAAACATCGCCGAGCAGGCGATGGAACCTTGCCAGCACTTGCTCCAGCCGATGAGATCTAGCCGATGAGATGTACCTGGGGCTGGACTGTGCCATCGAGTTTGCTCGCAGTCGCCGTACACAGATGAAAGGAGCCGGGATACACGCGTCTACCCGGCATCGGCGTCTCCCTTACGCGTAAGGTGTCGACGAATCGACGCAAGGCCGGGTCATCCCACCGCTTCGCGATGGGATCAGCCGGCCTAGCGACGCCAGGGGTCAGTGTGGCACATCCTTTTCACGGGCCGCGCCGGGCCATGTGCTCGTTCCGGCATTCGTGCATGAACGCCCGGAGGGCCTCATCGGCCCAGCGCAGGCCGAACAGCGATTCAGGCACACCGCACGTCTCGATCACGCCCTGGCCGGTGCCGTGATCCAGCCGCAGGTAGCAAAACCGCAGGCGCACGCCCTTTGAGCTGACCCCGCTCACCGCGAAGCGCTCGTTCATGCCGTTCGAGCCCATCAGGATCAGGGCGTCGCCCACGTTCAGCCAGCGGTGCGGCCGCGTCACCAGCGCGATGCAGGGCCAGGAGCGGCCGCGGGCCGGAACGCGCTCGCGTCCGAGGCGCACGGCCTGCCACCTGGCGCGCAGTTCGGCCTCCGGGGGCGGAACCTCGCGTCGCCAGGAGCGTGCGCCGTAGTGCAGCTCCCGCCACCCGTCGAAGTCGATGGCAGGATCGTCGTCATGGATGCGCGTGGCGTAGCGAACCGTTCGCGTCCACTGCTCGTCGGGCGTCAGTCGGGTCTTCAGGCGGGCCATGCCCGCATTATCAGGAAGACCGACCCTCGCGAACGTCTGCTTGTGGCCGCCTGCAGCCTGGTTGCGACCGGAGTGATCGTAACGCCATCGTCTCAAAGCTGAAGTTGGCTACGGCGGAATCCATGCCAGAACGCGAAAGTCCAGCGCGTCGAGTCTTTACTCGCGCCGCCCCATCTTTTCGGCGCGACGTACGCGAATGATAGGTTTGACCTCCAGACAGGTTCTGAGACGAGAATCGCGCCCAGAATCAGCGAAACTAGACGATCAGGCTTGAGGCGCGCCTCCCGCTCGATCGCACACATGGTCTTGCCGGAGTAAGACATGAACCAACGAACACCTGGCGGCCGGCAGGCCATAGAGCTCGCATTGGAATCGCTGTATCCGGGGCAGGTGCCGTCACGCATGGTCGACGAAGGCGATCTCGTTCCGATCATCAGCGGCTACTTTTGCCGAGGGCCGGCACAACACTGGCATCTCGTCACGCACGGCCTCACCGTGCCAATTGACCGCAAACCGCACGGCGCAAATCGATCTGAGGCTGGGCCACGCCCGAATGGCTACGGCTTTGAGCTGACGATGCGCATCCCTTATCGCTTCGGCGAACAGACGCCACCCGATTGGGCGTTTGGCTTCCTCCAGAACCTCGCGGCCTACGTTTTTCGCAGCGGCAATCTGTTTCGCGTCGGCGACTACATGAATCTGAATGGCCCGATCACTAAGCAAGAGCCCACCCTTATCTGCTCTGTGATGTTGATCAAGGATGCCACGCTACCGACGATTGGCACGGCGGATGGAGACATCCAGCTCCTGCAGGTAGTGGGCATCACGGCCGACGAAGAAGCGGCTTGCAAACTGTGGTTCACAACCGGCTTGGCAGAGCTCTTCGGCGCCTATCTGCCGGCCCTCGTCACTGACATTCGACGGGCGTCGCTGATGGGCCGCCCGGAAATCCGCACGGCCGTTGAGACCGGCTCACTGCGGGACGGGTCGCGCACTGGGCATATCTACGCCGACGACAAGCTGTCGTGGTCGACGAATGCCTGTCCGCAGCAACCGCCACGGCTGCGGGTGACGATCGGGGCGTTGCAATGGGCCGAGGTTGTCGCGATGCTGGAGCGTCGAATTCCGTTCGGCCGCCAGTTCCTGATCATCGGGCCACTCCACCGCGTCGTCTTCGAACCTGCGGAGGTAGGTCGACGTTCGGTCGATGGCAGCATCGTCAAGTTGCAGATTCGACACGAGTCGGTCCACACGTTGCGCACGGTCGTACCTGCGCGGGCGGGCATCTACGCGGTCGACATACTATCCGACGGCCTGCTTGAGATCGAGATCGTTAAGTCCGAAATTCGTAGCTCGGACGGCCGCATCGTCGAAACCATCGGCTGAGGCCTCCGGCAGCGGAACCTCGACCTTAAACGGGAGGGCTATTTTGGATTCGAGACAATCTGAACTTGTGGATGAGCTTGTTAGGTCGCATGCCGAGACTGCGCCTCCGAAGTGGACCAAAGTGGCCTTCTACTTCGAATTCCTTGAGGACAAGGAAATCGGCCTTAGAAACAAGGACACGGGGCGGTGCTTCGGGGGGCCAAGCTATGACGTGCGACTCGATGACTTCTCATTGGGCGGGTCAATGAAAGCGCTGAGGGCCCGAAAGGCGCTCTTCGCGGAGTCGGTGCGAATCGGCAATCCTTGGGCTGGGGCTCTGCTCGTTTTCACTAACGATGGCAGATTCACGATTCGCTTCTTCTACGGACAGAATCCACTTCTGAGTAACGATCGCGACGCAGTGAACGAAATAATCGGCGCGGGTCTGAAGGATCTGCCTTAGCGAGTCCGTTCGATTGAATCGCGATCTCAGCGACTCCATCACCCGGGCCTTGAGACTAGCGGACAACGTGCACTCTCTTCGGGCCGCCCTGCGGGCATGCTGAAGTGGATGACGAGGAGCTATGAGAATGCAGACCATAGAAGTGCGCAGGGATAGCGGCCAAGCCGACGAAGACAGCATTGTCGCGTTCGAGCGAGGTGCCGGCATTCGCTTTCCAGAAAGCTATCGCGAGCTCCTTCTGGCACACGATGCCCCGCGCCTCAAGTGCCCAGACTTCAAGTTCGTCGACAGATCCAGCGGACTCTTCACGATACGCGATGTCGCCTTCTTTGGCTTTGGCTCGTCGCTGTCGCGTTCCAACCGTATCGTCGACGCGCAGGACTCGGACGGTTGCTGGCATGAGCACATCGTCGTCTTCGGAACCTGCGCCAACGGCGACTACGTCTGCTTCGACTATCGAAGAGACCCAACCGCGAATGAGCCGGCGGTCGCACTCATGTTTCACGATTACCCCGACAACGATGGCAAGATGCTCGTCAACCTCGTTGCTGACTCGTTCGACGAGTTTCTGAGCCTCCTACACCGAGCGCCATGAGATTGACGCTGGTCAGCTTCGTCTGCGCCCATTGTGAGCATGTCTTTGATGTGCCTGAACTCCCAGTGAACGCGTACGGTGAATTCCTTCTACGAAGCGCTGGCGCTGGAGAGACCAGATATCTCAATGCGCTGCAGGATCTCGTGTTCTCCGAGGTCGAGGCGATCTTGAAGGCTGACACCCGCATCGCGACACTGCCCTTAACTCGTCGCCTGAAGTTGCTTCGCGACGTCTATGGCCCAGCGGCTTGCGATCCCGATGCATCCAGTAAGCCCCTACACATTGGTCTGCATGAATGCCCAGCTTGCGGTTCGCAAGAGATGCGATCATGGGCAGTGACGTCGCCGGCTCAGTGGATCGACCTTGAAGTGCCATCAGTCTCCCATAGTCGCTGGTCGTGCCTGAGCCCCGGGCAGAAGTCTGAGCTAGTCCTCCAAACCTCGGCAAAGCCATTGTTCGAGAGCTGACCGAAAGCAGTCAACGGCTAGCGGCAGCTGTTGGCCGCAAGCTGCTCAGATCCGGCCGCTCACCTCAATTGGCAGCGCCTCAAGTTCGTAGAGCACATCAGGACAACGCTCTTCGTTTTCAGCCCCATCTGTCAGGGCGATCGTCCGGAAGCCCGCGCGTTCATAGAACCTGCGAGCGCCCGTGTTTGCCTGAAAAGTGTATAGCCTGACTGGGTAGGCTCGCCCGAGGAGGCGCAGGGCATGCGCCAAGAGCTCATGACCGATGCCGCTTCCGGTGTGGCCTGGCCTGAGGTACAGCTGATCGATCCAGTTGAGATTGTCCTCGCGGCTCACAACTAGAACGCCGACGACCACAGCATTTAGGCGGGCCACAGTGACGCATCCATCGATCGCGAGAAGGCCCTTCATCCAGATTTCTACGTCAGCCGCCGTGTGGACGGGCGGGGCATAGGGGATGAATTCCCGTCTCGAAGACAGCAGCACGTCAACGACTGCTGACAGGTCTCCGGGCGTGGCCGAATCAATCGCGAGCCCGCGATCGCTGTCGAAGGTACCTTGCCGTGTGTGACGCATCGTCGGAGAGCCTACCGCAAAGCGGCTAGTTGCGAACGCCGGCTTCTGGCCGACAGTTGCCGTCATTTGCATCGATGAATCCGGTCGTCATTCATATAGGTACCGGATATGAGCGACTCCCGACTTGGCATCGGATGCGCGCGCGAGAAGGTTGCGCAGATCTAACAGATGCTCGAAGAAGTAGCCCGGCCCCATGCCTTCATCGCCGTCGACTTCCCGAGGGTATGCGATTGCCTGACGAATGTCGTCCTCCGTGCTGCCGTAGGCATTGAAGTAGGTCAGCATCGTCCTTGGATCGTTGCGCGCGCGGCGCAGCAGGTCGTCGATCGCCCCGATGGCTGCTGGCAAGGCGGCTACGGTCAATGTAGCTACCGCCCACGCCTGTCCCGACGTGTCGACAACGCGCTCGCCATGCGCACGGTCGAGAAAGCGCAGCGCGATGGGTGCCGTATTTCGTACCATCTTCTCGACGGTACTCAGGTACCAGTCGCTCCGTGACGCGTCGTGAATGAAATCATCTTGGGCTGTCGGCCCCTTCAGCGCGTCGAGTACGGCCTGCAAGCCTGACTCTGCGACGGACGTATCAACTGGATAAGTCCAGGAAAAATAGGTCGTGCTCATTTGGCTTGTACACAGTTGTCGCGGTTCTAGCAAGGGTAGCCCACCCGAGAGCCGCCACTGGCGACCGTCTGCTCCTGGCCGACATGCGACCAGGCGGCCGATGGCCGCATCGCTCGGCCCGTAGGTGACGGCGGCCGTCTGCTGTAGGAAGCATATCCGACCTCGCTCGCCACCAGCGGCCAGGCCGGGGCTGGCCCGGAGCGGACATCGACGTTGCCGCTACACACCGCCCTGAAGCGGACGCGTTCAGCGGTTTGCTAGGTCATCAATCCAGGACGCGCGTTGCGCACGCTCTCTCGCCTCGCAGTATTTACAGGCGGTGGCAGGTGAAGTTGCCGATTCCCTCAGGGAATCCGTTGGTCCAGTCCTGGTAGGTGCCGCTGGCCGTCGCCAACTGGTCAGCACCGATCACGAAGGTTCCTGTGGCGGTGAGCGTGTGGACGGTGTCTTCGACGTCGTTGGCGACGAACGAACCGTCCGGCGCGATGTTGGCGTGATCCAGGTAGGCGATGCCGTGGAAGCCCGGGACGTCGAAATCCGCCGGCGCGGACGCATCGATGCCGAACGTGCGCCACGTCTCCGACGCGGGCGACGTGATGTTGCAGGCGTAGGCGCCGTCGTACTGGAACGAGCTCGCGGTCACGGTGACCGTCGCCGAGGCCGTCAGCGCGTTGGCGCTCGCGACCAGCGACTGCGTGCCCGACACGTGCACCCAGCCTTGCCAGGATGCCGTGCCTTGGGCGTTCGTGATCACGGTGCTGGGCACGACGGCCCCGGTCGTTGCCGGTGCCGAGAACGTGACGGAGATGCCCGGCACGGCGTTGCCCAGCGCATCAGTGACCTTCACGACCACGGCATGCGCCACCTGCAGGTGCTGCACGACCGTCTGCCCGTCGCCGGACGTGACTGCGATGGCGGTCGGTGCGCCCGGCGCGGCCTGCGTGGCCGTGGCGCTGAACGTCGCGGCGGGCAGGCTCGCCACGGTCGCCGTCGCCGTCTGCGAACCGATGGCCACGCCCAGCGTCCAGGTCGCGGACGCCTGGCCCGTGGCGTCGGTCGTCGCCGACGGCGGTGTCAGCGCGCCGCCAGAGCCGGTCGCGAACGCGATCGTCGCGCCGCTCACCGGGTTGCCGTATTGATCCTTGGCCACCGCGACGATCGGTGCGGGCAGGACTTGCGTCTGCGTGGCGGTCTGCGCGTCGCCGGAGACGACCGCCACCGACGCCGCGGGGCCCGCGACGGCCGTCGCATGGAAGGTGGCGAAGACCTTAGGCTGACCATCGCTGCCGACCGCGCGCACTTCGACCGCCTGCGCGCCGGCGGTGGTGCCCAGCGTCCACTGTTCGTGGGCGACGCCGCCCGAGTCGGTGGTCTCGGCGCCGCCGAACACCTTGCCGCCGCCCGCGGTCACGACGAAGTTGACGACTTGGCCGACGATCGGATGGCCCGACGAATCGAGCACCGTGGCCGCGAGCGTCGTCGCCAGCGCTGCGCCGACCGTGCCGTTCTGCGCGTCGCCGGCGGACGCCTGCACCGACGCGATGGCCGCGTGCCCCGAGCCGGAGCCGCCGTCGCCGCCGCAGGCGCCCAGGCCGATCGTGAGGAATGCGGCGGCCAGCAACGCGGCGCCGCGATGGATGTTGCGAGTCATTGGTCTCTCCCTGTGGCCGGCCCCGGCCTTGCTTTATTCATGGGCCAATTTGGCCAAATATATCGAGGATCGTGCGCTCTTGTCACGACGATTCGATGAAGGTCTTCGCCAGTGGCTCCCGGCGGTACTGGGGGCTTCAAGGAGAAAGGGCCTCGAAGGGCCTTCACTAGACGCGCCCGGCGCGTCTAGTCCTCACGCGCGTGCGCGTCGACGAAATCGCAGTAGGCTCGAAAGCGAAACGGCAGAAGCGCCGTGCGCTCGGGGCAGAGCGTTCCATCTGCAGGTGTGTTCGTTCTCGCCAATGATCGATTGTGACCACTCCAGCCTGCTCCCAAGCGGTCTTTCGCGAACGACCGCAGATGGCCGGCTTGCGTCCTCGGCGCCGGCGACCAGGTCGCGCGAGCGCGGCTGGCGAAGGCTCAGCGGGCGTAGCGCAGGTCGACGTCGACGATCTTCGTGACGATGGCGACGTTGCCGTCGTTGTACAGCTTGACCTGCACCTGGCGCAGCGCGCACGGCTCGTCGACCGTGAAGGATTGGTCGAAGCTGCCGCGGCCGTCGACCTTGCCCGCGAAGCCGTTGTAGCGCGACTCGCAGTCGGTCATCGGCATCACAAGTGGGCGCAGCCCGTGCGCGGACTTCGCGTCGTAGCCGATGTGCACAACTACCTCCTTGCCCGGTGCCAGGCGTGCGGGCGAAGGCGGGTCGAAGGTGACGCCGATGATGCTCGAGCCCTGGCCGTCCTTGCGCTTGGCCTCGAGCTCGGGGTTGGGCGCGAAGGTGTAGTGCACCGGCACGCGGCGCCGGTAGATCTCGTGGCCGTCCGCGCTCGCGACGAGGTCGACGGCGTCCAGGCGGCTGGTGATGACTTGGACGGAGCGCTTGAGATCGCCCT
>Ga0055525_1000723_pt1 | contig 11605 bp, 8 predicted proteins | sample AraplaCvi_mMF_r2_FD_55012 | JGI IMG/M metagenome (GOLD analysis project Ga0055525, IMG submission 55012) | Arabidopsis root microbial communities from North Carolina, USA - plate scrape CL_Cvi_mMF_r2 | ecosystem: Host-associated > Plants > Roots > Endosphere | place: USA: North Carolina...
TGGTCGGCGCATCAGCATCGCCCTTGTACTTCGCGGCCACGTCGGCAAAGGCTGGGCCGACGATCTTGGCATGCATGCTGTGGCACGAGAAACAGCCGCTCTTGTCGGCCAGGGCCTGCATGTCAGGGGCGGCGTGGGCGGGGGCCGCACCAATTGCTGCGCACGCTACCGCCAGCAACGAAAACACTCCATTACGCATGATCACGATCTGAAACTCCATGAAGCTGTGCGAGAGGCTGCGCGCCGCAAACGGCGCACAGCACTCAACTCAGCACGTCAGTTCTTGTGCAGCTTGAACACCCAAACCGAACCGCCCTGCTCCAGGAAGTTCACGCGCTTGGCCACTTCACCGCCCCACAGCGGCACTGCACCACCCCAGCCCGACACCACGGCCACGAATTGCTCGCCGTTGTCTTCCCAGGTGACGGGGGGCGCAACGATGCCGCTGCCGGTCTGGAATTCCCAAAGCTCCTTGCCGGTCTTGGCATCAGCCGCCTTCAGGTAACCCTCGGGCGTGCCCCAGAACACCAGGCCGCCGGCAGTCGTCATCACACCACCCCACAGCGGCGCGTTGTTCTTGATCTGCCATTCGATCTTGCCGGTCTTCGGGTTGATCGCGCGCAGTGCGCCGATGTAATCCTCATTGAGCGGCTTGATGGTGAAGCCGGCACCCAGGTAGGCCGCGCCCTTCTTGTAGCTGACGGGCTCGTTCCAGATGTCCATGCCCCACTCGTTGGCCGGCACGTAGAACAGGCCGGTTTGCGGGCTGTATGCCATCGGCATCTGGTTCTTGCCGCCAAGGAAGCCGGGCTCGGCAAACACGGCCTTGCCCTTCTTCTCTTCACCCGTGGCCTGCGACGGATCGCCTGGGCGGTGGTCCGGTGCGTAGTTCGGGCGGCCGGTCTTGAGGTCGATGCTGGTGGCCCAGTTGACCTTCACAAACGGGAACGCGTTGAGCAGCTTGCCGGTCCTGGCGTCGTTCACGTAGAAGAAGCCGTTGCGGTCAGCCTTGCCGCCGACGCGCTTGCCGTCCAAGTCGAACGTGACGAACTCGTTCACGCCGTCGAAATCCCAACCGTCGTTCGGGGTGTTCTGGTAATGCCAGACGATCTTGCCGGTGTCCGGGTCGATGGCCAGCGTCGACGATGAATACAGGTTGTCGCCCTTGCGCAGGTGGCTGTTCCACGGCCCCGGGTTGCCGGTGCCGAAGTAGACGAGGTTGGTCTGCGCGTCATACGTGCCGCCCAGCCACGTCGATGCGCCACCGGTCTTCCACGTCTCGCCAGGCCAGCTCGCGTTGAGCGTGCCTGTCATGCCATTCTCGGTCTTGTTGCCGTCCTTGTCGTACTTGTAGCCCATGTGGCCTTCGACGGTCGGACGCGACCAGATCAATTGGCCGGTCTTGGCGTCGCGCGCTTCCACGCGACCTACCACGCCAAACTCGCCACCCGACACGCCCGTCAGCACCATGCCCTTCACGATCAGCGGTGCGGCGGTCGTCGAGTAGCCGGCGGCGTAGTCTTCGATCTTCTCTTTCCAGACGATCTTGCCGGTGTCCTGATTGAGCGCGATCAGTTGCGCATCCAGCGTAGAGAAGATGACGAGATTGTCGTACAGCGCAGCACCGCGGTTGACGACGTCGCAGCACGGCATGATGCCTTCCGGCAGACGCTGCTCGTACTTCCACAGCTTCTTGCCGGTCTTCAGGTCGATCGCATAGATGCGCGAGTACGACGCCGTGACGAACATCTTGCCGTTGTAGATCAGTGGCTGGGCTTCCTGCCCCCGCTGCTTCTCACCGCCAAACGAGAACGACCAAGCCGGCACGAGCTGGCCGACATTTTTCGTGTTGATCTTGGTGAGTGTCGAGAAGCGCTGCCCTTGCGTACCCATGCCCCAGGTCAGCACGTCGTTCGACGATTTCGCGTCGTTCTCGATCATGGCATCGGTAACGGGGGGCGTTGCCGCGTGCACGGCAACACTTGCTGCCGCCATGGCAGCCGCAAGTGCAATCACTCGTAGTGTCCTCATTCTTGTCTCCTCTACCTCTATTTATGGTCCAGGTCCGGCAGTGTGATGTCACACCGGTCGGACTCAGGGCAAATCCCGTGCCATCAAAAAACACCGTGAAATCACGGTTTCAACCAGCTTGCAGTGCGGTGTTGCGTGCCATACCGCAACACATCGTGTGTTCTGTTGCGAAATGGAGCAGCGCAATGAACGCAGCACGCGACGACCGCGGCTTACAGCGCGCGCGAGCGCCGGCCCGGCAACATGCGCTGCACGCACCGCTGTGCGTCGAGCCATTGGTGCTTGATCACCCCGGCAACGTGGAAGGCAACCAAGCTGAGCAGCAGGTCGGCCGTCGTGCTGTGTACCGTGTAGAACATGTGCTGCAGTGCGCTGTCGACCCAACCCCAGCGCGGCAATGGCACGCCCCAGAAGCGCGTTCCGTATTGATTGAAAGAAGACCCGAGGTAACCCGACAGCGGCATGACGACCATGCACATGTAGAGCAGGCGGTGGGTGATGCGCGCAAGCTCCGCCTCCCAGCAATGCAGCCCCGGAATTGATGGGGGCGCAGTACGGCGTATGCGCACGGCCACGCGCCACGCAATCACCAGCGCCGCCGTCAAGCCGAGCGATTTATGCAGATTCACCCAGGCGGCCTTTCCGGGCGCGCCCTTGGCCAGGCCCGTCATGTAGTAGCCCAGCGCAAACAGCCCGCATAGCAGCAAGGCGCTCGCCCAATGCAAAGCGATCGGCAGGCCCGCGTAGGCCGGCGCCGGTGCGGCGGAGGGGCGATCAGCGCGGCGCATCAAGAGTGCCCACTGAAGTTGGATAGGTCACCACACCCCAGGGCAGCTTGTAGCCCGGGAGCGTATCGACGACCTCGCGCTTCTGCGCATCGATCACCTGCACACTGTTCGACCGGCCACAGGCGAGCAGCAGCTTCTGCTCTCCGGGCGTGAAGCTGAAATGCCAGCAACGCTTGCCGACCGGAATGGCGGCCACCGGCGCGAAGGTGCGGGCATCGAACACCTGCAGTTGATCTGCGCGGCTGGCGGCCACCCAGAGGTATCGGCCGTCGCGGTCAAACGCGATGCCGTACGGTCCCTGCCCTGTGGGCACAGTCTTGATCGGCTTGAAAGCGGGGTCGAGCAACAACAGGTTGTTCGAGTTTTCGAGCGTCACCACATAGGTGTTGCCATCCGGCGCGATCTTGATGCCGCGCGGCCGATTGCCGAACGGCGCAACATCCACCCGCCGGATCTGCTTGAGCGTGGACAACTCATAAACACCGACCGTGTTGTCACCCTCGTTCGCCACCAGCAGCAACTTGCCCTCCGGTGAAAACTCGATGGCCTCCGTCTCGCGTGCAGCCTTGATGCGGCCAACCACGGCCCACTGGCTGAGATCGATGATCGCGACTTCGGCGGGGGCTTCGTCCTTCTCGCCTTCGTCTTTCCGGGCACTGTCGTTCTTGGCCGGCGGCCCACCTTCCGACGAAGGCTCGTAGGTGACGAATGCGCGGCGGCCGTCGGGCGAGATGCGCATGAATTCGACATTCCTGCCGACTGAGATGCGTTTGATCTCCTTGCGTGTGGCCGTATCAACCACCGACACATCGGCGCTGCCCTGGTTGGCCGTCAGCAGCCAGCGGCCATCGGGGGTGACGGCAAGGCCGCGCGGGTCCTTGCCCACGGTAATCTCGTCAACCCGTTTGAGCGTGCGTGCATTCAGCACGGTCACGCCGCCGCCCTGATTCGTGACATAGGCGACGGGGTCCGGCACCTCTGCTACCGCCTGGAGGGTGGATACCAAACCCACGCTGATCAACGTGGCAATCCGGATGTAGTAGGTCAATGCATTCATGATCGTCTCTTCTACGGGGGCTCAGTCCTTGTCGGCACCGGAGGCTTTGCCCCCAAATGAATACGTCAGGCCAATCCAGATCGCGCGCGGCGGCGCTGGCGTCATGAACTGCTGCGTCGCCAGCGTGTAGATGCTCCGCATGCCCGACAGGCCATACGTGGAATAGCGCTTGTTGAACAGATTGCTGATGTACGCCGAGATTTCGAGGTTGCTTGTCGGCTTGTAGTGCAGGTTCAGATTGACGAGGCCGTAGCCGGCCACCTGGCCGTTCGGGTCGGCATTGCTTTCGTTGCCGTGCGCGATCTGCTTGCTGACCAGAATCACATTCCCGCCCATCGACAGGTTCGGGCTGAAGGCGTACGAGAGCCCAAGCTTGAGCGTCTTTGCGGGGATGCCAGGGATCTTGTTGCCGCTGACCACGTTCTGCCCGCTGGCCGTGGTAAATGCCGACTTGTAGATCGCATCGACATAACCAAAGTTGGCCGACAACGACCACTTGTCGATCTTCGTGCTGGCGCCCAGCTCAAAGCCACGCCGCTCCGTCTTGCCGACGTTGGCGAAGTAGCCGTACGTGTTTGACGTGGCGATGAACTGGATGTCATTGCTGAGGCGCGAGTCATAGACAGACGCACTCCAGTAGGTGGACTTGCCCAGCTTTCCGCGGCCGCCGAACTCGATGGTTTTGGCCACCACGGCTTTCAGGTCCGGATCACCGTTGAACCCGGTCGGCAGCGAGCACGGGCTGTTTGGATCGGCGCAAGACAACTCGATCGATGTCGGCGCGCGCATCGATTCGCTATAGCTGCCGAAGATGCCCTGCCCGGCCCCGAGGTCGTAGTTGAATCCCAATGCCGGGTTGAACCGGTGATAGTGATGCGAGCCGGCCAGGCTGTTGGTTTCCGGCCCGGCCACTGCGCCTGACGGGATACCGTTCGGGGCGGATGCGGCGCCCGATCCGGCGTTCGAATACCGGTAGGCGTTCGCATAGCCGGGGTTGTAGTACGACACGCCCGATACGTCGTCCGTCCAGGCGTAACCGCCGTCTTCGTTCAGATACCTGCTGTTGGCACCGCCCTGGTTGAGCGTGGTGTAGTTGAAGCTTCCGGATGCGGTCACGCTCAGCTTGTCCGTCACGCTGAACGTATCGGTGAAGTACGCGCTGAAGTTGTTGACGTTGGACGACAGGTTGACCGCACCGATCACGTTGCTGCCTGTGAACAAAGCCGGGTTCGATGCCGACGGCGCCGATCGATCGGCGGTGAATCCGTACGTTTGATTCGGGATCACCACCGTCTGATAGTTGATCAACCGTGCCAGATAAGTCGTCTGGTCATACGTGATGCGCGAGTGGTCGAACGCACCGCCAACCGAGAACGTATTGTTGTGCCCCGCCAATTGGCTGAAGTTCGACCACTGCAGGGACGAGCCCACCGTGTCCTCATGCGTAGCGGAATCGACAACGCTCGTGTTGATGGCGTTCGTCCAGCGGCCGTAGCCCAGCGCCAGCGCATTAGCGCCGGTCACCGCATTCACGGCTGTACCGTTCGGCGCCTTGTTCGCGCATTTGTAGCCGGTGATGCCACCTGCGGTGGTTGTTGCCAGCGAGCCATCGTCGTTGAAGCAGCCATCGTCGAGCTGCGCGTTGCTGTTGACGTTGTGCAGGTTCGCCTTGCGGTAGTAAACGCTGCCGGCCAGTTGATTGGTGTCGTTCAACCAATGGCTGCCCTTCAGGTTCAGCATCGCCATCCGGTTTGAGATGGTGTCGGGCCACGTATAGGCCGCGCTGCGGTTCGCCATCATGTCCATCGGCAACGACTGCGTGCCGCTCAGCGAGGTATCTGCGAGTGCAGCCGACAGCTCCAGTTGAGTAGCGCCATCGTTGCCGTGCCACCGCGCTTTCCCATAAAGCTGTTTGACGTTCGAACCTGAGTGGTCGCGAAAGCCGTCCTGGCGGTCGATGTTGCCGGCGACGAAGTAATCGGTGCCGTGGGCCTTGTCGACGACGCCCGTCTCGAAGCTCAGCGCCCGGCGGCCAAACGACCCGCCCAGCGCCTCGATCGACGTGCCGGCGTTGTCCTTTCCGTTCTTGGTGTTGACGACAAGCGCGCCACCCAAGGTGTTGAGGCCGAACATCGGATTGGAGCCCGGCAGGATGTTGACGCTGGACATCGCGTTCATGGGAATGAGGTCCCAGTTCACGATGGAGCCGAAGGGCTCGTTCATCCGCACGCCATCAAAGTAGACGGACACGCCAATGGGCACGCCCAGCAGCGAAGACACCTGAAACCCGCGGTAGTTGATGTCGTTCTGGTACGGATTGCCTGACCCATTGCTGATGCTGACCTGGCCGAGGTTGTCGTTCAGCAGGTCCGCCAGATTCGAGCTGCGTTGCTCGCGCACATCCTTTGCGCTAATGCGCTGCGCATTGGCAGGGAACTGCGACAGCGGAACGCCAATGCTGTCGATCGGGGTTGAGCCAACGACCTGGGCGGTGGGCAACGCCACCGCAATGATCTGGTCTTCGGCAAACGCCGGCGAGCACAGTCCCGCGGCAGCGAGCGCCGCTACCCCGCCCGCCAGACGCGGCGCGGCGTTGCGCAGACGGTTGGCGTCCTTGCCCGGACGGCTGGTATTCGAATGCACGGAGTGTCTCCCTGGTGTTTCTCGCTCGCCGAGCCCGGGCGCGCCAACGGCACATCCCGAAGTGGAAGCGTGGCGAGGGCTAATCCCGACCGGGAATCAGCGGCAATGGGAGGGACACCTGCGCGCGTTGCGGCAGTGCAAATGGTCGGCACACGGCCATGTCTCCTCTTCTTTTTTCGCCGGCGAGGTCTTTGCCTCGCAGGTCAGCGGCTGGCGCACGGGTGTCGATGACCATGCGCCAGCCGTCCTGCTACACCATCAGAAGAAGCCCAGCGGCTTGGTGTCGTAGCTCACCAGCAGGTTCTTGGTCTGCTGATAGTGGTCGAGCATCATCTTGTGGGTCTCGCGGCCCACGCCCGACTTCTTGTAGCCACCAAACGCCGCGTGCGCCGGATACAGGTGGTAGCAGTTCGTCCACACGCGTCCCGCCTTGATGGCGCGGCCCACGCGGTACGCGCGGTTGATGTCGCGCGTCCACAGACCGGCGCCCAGGCCNAANTCGGTGTCNTTGGCGATCTGCAGCGCCTGCGCTTCGTCCTTGAANGTCGTCACGGCAATCACCGGGCCGAAGATCTCTTCCTGGAACACGCGCATGCTGTTGTCGCCCTTGAGCAGCGTCGGCTTGATGTAGTAGCCCTTCGACAGATTGCCGGGCAGCACTTCCACATCGCCGCCGACNAGGCATTCGGCNCCTTCNTCCTGCGCGATCTCCAGGTAGCTGCGGATCTTGTAGAACTGCTGCTCCGAAGCCTGCGCGCCNACCATGGTNTCGGTGTCGAGCGGGTCACCGCGCTTGATGGCGGCCACCTTGGTCATCACCGCATCCATGAAGCGGCTGTAGATGGATTCCTGCACCAGCGCGCGCGACGGGCACGTGCACACCTCGCCCTGGTTGAAGAAGCCCAGCACCAGGCCTTCGGCGGCCTTCTCGATGAAGCTCGGCTCGGCCTGCATGATGTCTTCGAAGTAGATGTTGGGCGACTTGCCGCCCAGCTCCACCGTCGACGGGATGATGTTTTCCGCCGCGCACTTCATGATGTGCGAGCCCACCGGCGTCGAACCCGTGAAGGCGATCTTGGCAATGCGCTTGCTGGTAGCCAGTGCCTCGCCGGCTTCCTTGCCGTAGCCGTGCACGACGTTGAGCACGCCCGCCGGCAGCAGGTCGCCAATCAGTTCCATCAGCACGCAGATGCCCAGCGGGGTCTGCTCGGCCGGCTTGAGCACCACGCAATTGCCGGCAGCCAGCGCCGGCGCCAGCTTCCATGCAGCCATCAGCAGCGGGAAATTCCACGGGATGATCTGGCCGACCACGCCCAGCGGCTCGTGGATGTGATACGCCACGGTGTGCTCGTTGATCTCGGCAGCGGAACCTTCTTGCGCGCGAATGCAGCCAGCGAAGTAGCGGAAGTGGTCGACAGCCAGCGGGATGTCGGCGTTCAACGTTTCACGCACGGGCTTGCCGTTGTCCCACGTTTCGGTCACGGCCAGCAGCTCGAGGTTCTGCTCGATGCGGTCGGCGATCTTCAGCAGGATCAGCGAGCGGTCCTGCACCGAGGTGCGCCCCCAGGCGTCAGCGGCAGCATGGGCGGCGTCGAGCGCGCGGTCGATGTCTTCCGCGGTCGAGCGCGGGAACTCGCCGATCACCTCGCCCGTCACCGGCGTGGTGTTGGTGAAGTACTGGCCCTTGACCGGCGACACGAATTCGCCACCGATGAAATTGCCATAGCGCGGCTTGAACGAAACGATGGCGCCGGGAGTGCCGGGATGAGCGTAACGCATGGGTTGTCTCCTGATGTTTGAGTGATGACCGCAGCGTCGTTGTCTGCGCTGTGTCCGGTCGTCATCTGCAAAACCCGGGCCATCCCCTGCGGCGGATGCTGCATCCACTCCGCATCGACTGTTCACGCCAATCGGCTTACGAGAGTGCTCCAGAATGGAACAACAGGTGTTGCAAAGCTCAACGCCCCATCACCTGAACACCCGATGGACGCGGGTGCGGGCACCAAGCACGCATGGCATGACTTTCGCAACACGGGCCTTTCATCTGAACCTGCCAAGGCACACGATGAGAACGGCTTCACTCCATGCTGCCGCTGCCGCGCTGGCCGTCGCGTGCCTGTCTTGGCCGGCCTGCGCCGATACGAATATCGACCCGGCGGCCTCGCCGCTCTGGCCGACGATTCAGCAGGAGGTGTTTGGCGCGGCGCGGACAACGTTCGACAGCCGCATCAGGATCACCGGGCCGGCATTTGCGGAAGACCCGATGCAGGTGCCAATTGCGTTTGACGCGTCAGCGCTCGGCAAGGTCGAACGCATTGTCGTCGTGGTCGACCGCAACCCGATCCGCAAGGTGCTGGANTTCGCGCCCATGCACGTGCGCCCGGCGCTGTCGTTCCGGTTCAAGCTNCAGGANGCCTCTGCGGTGCGCGTGGCGGCGCGCACGCAGGACGGTGTCTGGCATGTCGGTACCTTCCAGGTNGATGCCACCGGCGGCGGCTGCACGCTGCCCGGCGCCACACGCCAGGACGCCACGTGGAGCACCACGCTGAACCAGGTCGAGTCGCGCGTGTTTCCGGGCTTCAACGGCGCGGGCGGCCGCATCCGCCTGCGCGTGATGCATCCGATGGACACGGGCTTGGTGGCGGGCATTCCGTCCTTCCATATCGAGCAGCTCAATCTGCTCGATGCCCGGCGTCAGCCCATGCTTGAACTGAAGCTGTACGAACCCGTGGCTGAAAACCCGATCTTCTCGTTCGATCTGGATGGCCCTGTTGAACGCGGCATCAGCGTGGCCGGCGTCGACAACAACGGCAACCGCATCCGCGCACAGGTGACACGATGAGCCGACGGCACCAACGGTTTGGCTTCCTGCTCTGCCTCGCGATGTTGGCCGGCCTCGCACGCGCAGAGGGCCCCGATTACCGCCTCGTACCGCACGCAATTGCGCCCGGCGTCTGGGTGCTGGAAGGCGCCAACGCAGATTTCTCGGCGCGCAACGGCTGCAACATCATCAACACCGGCTTCATCGATACGGGCGACGGCGTGCTCGTCATCAACACAGGGCCATCGCTCCTGTACGGCGAACAGCAGCGCCAGGCCATCCGCACGGTCACATCGGCGCCGGTGCGCTGGGTGTTCAACCTCAACCTGCATCCCGACTATTTCTTCGGCAACCAGGCTTATGCGGATATCGGCGCCCAGGCCCTGCCCGGCACCATTGCCGGTGCGCAACGCGAAGGCGCGGCCTATGCCGACAATCTCTACCGCATCTGCGGCGCGTGGATGCAGAACACGGTATCCACACCGCCCAGCGCGCCATTGACCCTCGGCACGCGCACCATGGGCAGCCACCGCATCGACCTCATCCGGCTCGACGGGCATACCGACGACGATCTCGTCCTGGTGGACCGGACCAGCGGTGTCGTCTTCGCCGGCGGCATTGCCTTTCGAGATCGGATCCCCACCACGCCGCACGCCAACATTGCGCATTGGCTGGCCAGCCTGGACGCTTTGCAGAAGATCGTTGCCGACAGCGGGGCGCGCGTGTTGATCCCCAGCCACGGGCCCGCGCTCGGCAAGGCCGATGCCATTGCACAGACACGCCAGTACCTGCAGTGGCTCGATGCGCGCATGCGTCGCGCTGCGGCGGAAGGACGCGACCTGGCCGAGGTGATTGCGATGCCGGTTGACGCGCCCTACGCGCAATGGGGCGGAATGCCCGCGGAATACGTGCGCAACGTGACCCGCTTCTACCCACGCTACGAGAACGCCGCGCTGGCGCCCTGACATGGCGCCAGACCCCGTGCGGCGACGCTGGATGCGCATCATGCTCGCGACCCTGATCAATCCGGCGCCGACGGTGTCTGCGGCACCCGCCCGCGTTACGCTGTTGCGCCTGCAGGATGGCCTGTACGCTGCGCGCGCTGTCAACGCAGAGGCCTCGCGCGCGAATGCCGGAGAAGTCGTGCCCACCCTGGTGCACACGACCGGTAACGGCGTGCTTGTGGTGGACCCCGGCCCGCACGCGCGATGGGGACAGCATCTGATCGCGGCCATCCGGCATATCACGGCTGAACCCATCCGGTGGGTGGTCAACACGCACGCGCACCCGGAGCACGTGCTCGCCAACGCGGCGTTCGCGCAACTGCAGCCGCGCCCTGCCTTTCTGGCATCGGCCGCCACCGCCGACCTGATGCGCCAGCGTTGCCAGACCTGCCTAGCACGGCTGACTGCCCTGCTCGATGCGCGCGTCATGCACGAAACGCAGATCGTCTATCCCGAGCCCGCATTGCGCGATGGCGATTGGCTGCACACCGGCAAGACAGCCTGGCAAGTCCACGTCTGCACGGCGGCGCACAGCGCATCGGACACGGTGCTGTACGCGCCGCAACGCGGCGTGCTGTGCACCGGTGGCCTCACATATCGGCAGCGTATTCCAGACCTGCAGGACGGGTCGCTAATTGGTTGGCGCCAAGCATTGCATGCGCTTGCGCAACTGCCCGCCAACATCGTCGTCGGCACTGCCATCGGCACGCCGGCGCAGATGCTGCAACCGACGCTGGCCTATCTCGACATGCTCGACAGCGCGATCACGCGCGCCATTGAAGCCGGTGGCGATGCAGCTCGCGCGCTCGCGTACGTCCCGGGCGACGCCTATCGCGACTGGCGCAACTTCCAACCCCGCCATGCGTTGAACGTCGGACGTGCGTGGCGCGAGCTCGAAGATCGCTGGATGCAAAGCGCGCCGAGCGCCTGATCGCCGCTGCTCCATTGCTGAACAGACGGCGGACATGTGTTGCATCAACTGTCCCGCCACGCCACATCGCCGGCACAGGTTCCTGCGTCCGCAAACGTTAATCAACTGCTTGCAACTGCGTGCAATGCACCGCGAACGCCGTGGTATGCATATTGCAAAGTCCCGCCGACGTTGAGCGCGCGCCCTGCGTGTTTAGCGCCAACACCGCATGCGTTCGAGCCAATTCAATGGACGCATCACACAACGACAATACGGAGACAACATGCAGAACACACGCCTTCGACCCTGCGTCCTGACCGCCATTGCAGCCGCCCTCGGCTGCGCAGCGAG